>Ga0209840_1000010_pt1 | contig 89387 bp, 89 predicted proteins | sample PersoiDNA2013190_FD_185802 | JGI IMG/M metagenome (GOLD analysis project Ga0209840, IMG submission 185802) | Permafrost soil microbial communities from the Arctic, to analyse light accelerated degradation of dissolved organic matter (DOM) -... | ecosystem: Environmental > Terrestrial > Soil >... | reverse complement strand
TGAAGCGGTCTATGGCCTTCGGGGCAATCCGCCGCTCGGGGTTCTTGCCCGTCGTGAAGCTGAACCAAGGAAGCTCGTGCGGAAAGGGCGCGTCACCGCGCTCTTTTCCCTGTTCACTTTGAGCTTCGAGGTCATCGAGGTAGACGTTCGACAGGAGCGTCGGGAGCGGCCCTCCCTGCGGGGTTCCCCCGGTCGTGGGGTTTATGAGCCCTTGTTCCATGACCCCCGAGCTGTCGGACATGCCCGGCACACGAGTAAGGGCACCGCCCTCGAGCGGTGCCCTTCATCTCCTTCAAGTAAGATCTCGACGTCAATCCCTGCCAAGTATGGCGATACTGCAGACGTTCTGGTTCGGCACTCCGCCGAGGTTGTGGGTGAGTCCGAACTTCGGGTCCTTGACCGCGCGTTCCTCGGGCCACCTTCCTAGAAACTGGCTGTACATCTCGTAGATCATCCGCAGACCTGACGCCGCTATCGGATGGCCGAAGCACTTGAGGCCCCCGTCGGGCTGGCACGGTATCTGGCCGTCCAGGTCATAGAAACCGTCCAGCACGTCATCGGGACCCTTGCCGGGCTCGGATATGTGCAGGTCCTCCATCGTGGCCAGCTCGGTTATGGAGAAGCAGTCGTGCACCTCCATCATGCTGATCTCCCCGCGCGGGTTCTTGATGCCCGCCTCCTCGTAGGCCATGCTCGAGGCCTTCCGCGTGGTAAGCATCCCCGCGCCGTCCCAGTCCGTGTAGAGCGCCTCCTCACCGGAGCTGACCGATATCTGCAGCGCTTTCACCTTTACCTGGTCATCGTTAGGCTTTATCTTCTTCATTATCTCTGGCGTGGTTACGATGGCGCAGGCGGCCCCGTCGCTCACCCCGCAGCAGTCAAAGAGCCCCAGCGGGTAGGCGATCATCGGTGCCCCCATTATCTGCTCGATGGGGATCGGCTTGCGCAGGTGGGCGCGGGGGTTCTTCGCGCCGTTCTGGTGGCTCTTCCATGAGACGTGCGCCATCGCCTCCTTGACGCGCTCCATGGGGACGTCGTACCTGGCAGAGTAAGCCGTCGCCAGCTGTGCGAACATCCCCGGAGCCGTAGCGTTAGGCCCAATGGCCACCTGCATCTGCCCGAAGGCGGGTGAGTCGGGCAGGCCGCCGTACCCGGTGTCCTTGAGCTTCTCGATCCCGAACGCGAGAGCTATGTCATAGGCTCCCGAGGCCACCCCGTAGCACGCCCCCCTGAAGGACTCGGTCCCCGACGCGCAGAAGTTCTCAACCCTGGTCACCGGAATGAGGGGCAGCTTTAAAGCAAGGCCGAGGAAGTTGCCCCCCTTGCCTATGTTTATCTCGTCAATGTGGCTGCCCAACCACGACGCCTGGATGTCCTTTTTCTCTATCTGCGCGTCCTCCAGGCACTCGATGAACGCCTCCACGGCCAGGTCATCAGGGTTCGAGTCCCAGCGCTCGCCGAACCTGGTGCAGCCCATTCCCAGGATAACAACCTTATCCCTTATTCCCTCTGCCATTTATTCCGCCTCCTCTGCTACCGGTACTGCCTTCCAGAAGTAGTTTGTTATGTCCCTCATAGCGTCGTAGTACTTTATACGGAAGCTGAACTCGACCGGCTTCCCTACGGCAAGGTCGTCTATGCTGCAGTCCGTGAAGTCGAACACGTAGCGGCCCCCGTCGTTGATGTCGACCGTGCCGTACATCGCGGGCGGGTTGAGGGAAGCCGCCAGCATGTCAGAGGTGAAGCTGAAGATCTTGCCGCCCTTGTCAGAAACAACGACGGGCTCCATCTCGTCGATCGCCCCGCACTCGGGATTCACGCATATCCTCTGGGGGGGATACTGCTGGGTGCCGCACTTCTTGCACTTGGAAGCCTCCATCCCGAGGATCATCTTGTGGTTCCTCCACTGGAGCGTCCAGCGGGTCCACTTCTGCTCCTCGCCACGAAGGCCGGTGTCCGCCGGCACCATCCGGCGCCACGTCAGGTACTTCAAATAGTTATCGAGGTCGGTGCGTTTCGCGAGGGAACCGGAGATGCCCCTGCGGGGCGTGAGCCTGGTGATGTTGTCGGTCACCTCAAAGAAAAGCGCGTCGCAGCCGCTTCCGTATCCCACAACCAGCATCTTGTCGCCAGGCTTCGCTTCCTCAAGCGCACTGGCTAACATCATCAGCGACTGGGCCGAGCCGGTGTCGCCTATCGCGGCCTGCATATTGTCCTGCACCTTCTCCGGTTCGAAGGCGAAGGTCTTGTTGATCTTCTTGCGTGCGCCACCGTAATAACATGGATATATTATCTTGGCGAAATCCGTGGGGGCGACCCCGCACTTCTCACACAGGCCGTTAATAGCCTCCGGCACGAACTGGCCGAAACCGACGTCGCGTATCCAGCGCTCTTCCCACTGGCGGTCGTACTTCGCCTCGGCACCCCTGAAGTGGTCGACGAAATCGTGGCCCGTGGAGTATGAGCCCTTGAACTCGGCTATAACATCCTTGTCGCTCACCATGAATGCGGCGGCGCCGTCTCCGAACATGAGCTCCTGGACGCTCGCCATCTTGCCGAGCCGGCAATCCGACGCGGAAACAACGACGTCGTTCGCGTTGCCGGCGCCCACCGCGTCGAGGGCTGCCAGCAGCGCCGTGGTGCCAGCCTTCAGCCCTCCGGCAAAATCGGCGGTCCTGATACCCTCGTCGGCGGCAAGCGCCCCGGCTACCAGGTTCGCGCAGAGCCTCTCCCTGTAGGACGCCGTGGTGGAGGCGAAATAGACACCACCAATATCGGCCCTGTCAAAACCCGTAACGCAGTCAATGGCCGCCGCGGTCGCCATGGTCACGGAATCCTCGTCGAAGTTGGCGACCGCCTTCTCCCCCTGCGCGTTCATGATGTTGGCGGGGTTAAGCCAGCCCATGGCTCCGAAGATTATCATCTTGTTAAGCCTGAAGCGGGGAACGTACCCCCCATATGAGCGGATCCCAACCATCTAATCACTCCCTTTCCCTTTGGTCTTCCAGCACGCCAATATAGTCTCAACCGCCGACTAGTCGAAGTCAATGACGGAGATATACGAGTATCTCTCCGCGAGGATTTTTCGGACTTTCTTCTGAGTTTCAGAGTCCCGGATTCGCTTGACCTCCGAGACGTCTAGGCCGCCCTCGTTTTTAGAAGACTTCCAGGAGGTTAGATACCCGGGAACGTTTATGTATCCCACACCGCCCGGGCCGCAGCAGGAAGTCTCGGCGTTCGCTCCCTTCACCGCATAGAGGATCTTCCGTCCCTCGAAGTCGAGCAGGCCCTCCTCGAGGACCTTGTAATACCCACCGATGCTCCTGATCTCCTCGTCCAAGGGCAGGTGAACGTACTTCAAGGCGGCTCCGTTCGTTTGAAAACAGCAGCGGTAATGGGTTTCCCGCTACCAGCAATTATATCTGTATACTAAGCTACGTACCATTGCCGCTAGCCAGCCGAGTATCCGACCGGGATAAGATAAAGGGGACGCACGTCCGCCGGGAGACCCAGGATTTCGCTCACCTGTTTGTCGTCGAAGGCGCCGACCGGCACGGCTCCCAGGCCGAGTGAGACAGCCTCCAGCAGTAGGTTCTGGGCGGCGTGGCCCGCCTCTATGTGGACGTAACGGTCGGCGCGTTCGCCGTATTTCGCACTCGTCCTTTCGAATACTGCGCCAATGATAATGATGACCGGAGCCTCGGCGACGAAAACCTGTCCGGCGGCGGCATCGGCCAGGCGGTCGGTGTCCACACCGCGCGAAACCATCTCGATCGAATTCGAGGCTGGCAGGTAGTGGAAAAGGTCATCCTTCTCGATAACGAATACCTCGAGCGGGTACAGGGCTCCGGCCGAAGGGGCCGTCCGGAAGCCCCTGGAAGGCTCGGTCACGCCCTGGGCGGCCCAGAGGAGCTGGGAAATATACTCGAGCGTAAGACCTCTGTCCGAGAAGCCGCGCTGCGACCTCCTCCTCTTGAGAGCCTCGTTGAGCGGCATCCCGTCCTCCGTCCGCGGCGCGGGAAGCGCTATCTTCCCGCCGACTGCCCTGGGCCTGGTCTTTGTCTCCCTACTTTCGCCGCAACCTGAAAACATGGTGCCCGCGAGCGCAAAAACGATAGCGGCTGTACACATAGAAACACGTATTCCAGGGTTGCTACGCCTCATCGAAGTCCCTCCTTCGCGGATATATCAAGACTATACCATTCGGTCAGGTCTTGAATCGTGAATCAACTGGAGAGACCAACTCAACTTAATAATTCACGTTTCAAGACCTGACCCCATCTGCACATCTGCAAATGTTAAAATGAAACGACGAACTGGAGAACATATGGATCTCATCAAGAGGATAGAACTGGATCTCCGCGGAGAGCGCATCGAGGTCATCACCTTGAGCGCCGAAGGCGGCACAGAGCTCCAGGAGATAAAGGACATAATAAGGAGGGAATATCAGCGAAGGGGTTACATACCCCCGCATCTAGACACCTTCGATGACGAATACGACAAGCACAGTATTTACTTCGGTACTTACGTAAACGATGCACTGCTGGCTGCGGCCCGGCTGATAGAATCAGAGAGGCTGCCCACGGAATCGCTCTACTACAAGTTCGACATGCCACAGCCTCTCGTGAGCTGCCCACGGGATAAGCTTCGAGAGGTGAGCAGGCTCACGGTACTGAAAAGGCCCGGCGACAACCCCTTCCCACGCCACTTCACATCAACATTGATGATCTCTTCATTGATTGATTACGGCTTCAGCCGGGGCCTCTGCGGCGGGGTCAGCACAATCAAGCTCTCTTTCTCAAGGCTGTTCGACAGCCTGAATCTCCCGGCACTTCATGAGATTACCGACGCGGAACTGACCTACCCCCACGACGGCATCCTCTCAAACTTCTTCTACGATGAAAAAAGCCCCGCCGTGCCGATCTATTATCTTCACGACGAGGCAAAAACGATATTCGATGGGCTCTTTCGCAACGTCACACGCACAGGCAAAACCCTGCTCGGTGACCCTCTTCAAATATTATCCTACGAAGTCCTGGTATAAAGCGCGGGGACAAGGACTAAGAGAGCAAATCCTCTGCATGTCGCAGAAGCACATCAGGTTCAACCGGTTTCTCTATGTAGTCCTCAGAATCTAATTCTATCCCCCTGCTGCGCGGAATGGACGTCTCCGACACGCGGCTACCGAAGCTGGTCAGCATCATAATGGGTATAGCTGTTAGCTCGGGATCTTCCTTCAGTTTTTCCGCGGCGGAGAACCCATCCTCAGTCGGCATTATAACGTCGAGGATGATGAGGTCCGGCTTCTCGGACCTGGCCTTCTCGATCCCCTCATCCCCGTCGTAAGCAACAAGGACCTCGTACTTCTCTTCAAGCACCGCCTTGGTAGACTCAATAAAGTCTCGGTCATCATCTACCAGCAATACCCTCTTCATTTAACCCTCCTATTGTCCGGGCGAATTCCTAATCAGAATTATACCTCAATGCCTTTGCGAGCCAGTAATTTCTTGACGCGGTCAATAACAACATCCGGGTCGATAGGTTTTTCAACATAGTCATCAACGTTCAGGCTCAGCCCCGTCTCGAGCTCGTAGCGCCTCTGGCTCACTTCCTCCCTTACCGAAGTAAGAATGAGTACGGGCATATTCTTCCACTTGGACCAGCGCGGGTCCTGCAGCTGCTTGCATACTGCGAACCCGTCCATCACGGGCATCATGAGGTCAAGTATCATCAGGTCAGGGCTCTCCTTTTTGATGGCTTCAAGCGCCTGCTCGCCGTCATTCGCCAGAACGACCTCGAACCCCTCGCCCTCCAGCAGCGCCTCCAGCACATCTCTGATATCAGGATCGTCATCCACCACCAGTATCTTGGCTCCCACTTTTTCTACCTCCCTAAACGATCGGCCTGGGCAACAGGCCAGCCCTCTCTACTATCTCCGGCACGACTTCTTCCCAACCAACAGCCTGTATATGTATACCATGAACCCCGGATATTAGCTTCACTTCCTCTATAATCTCTAGGGTTATCTTTATGCCCTCTTCCCTTACGTCTTTTGCATCCTCGAGCCTTCTTACCATCCAGTCAGGGACCTCGACCCCTGATACATAGTCCCTCATGTATCGGGCCATACCTACAGCCTTGACGGGTATGATGCCCGCGAGAACGTGCGTCTGCTTGTCCAGCCCCCTGTCGCAGATTTCGGCCATCCACTCCGCGAACTTGGGAACGTCGTACACAGCCTGGGTCTGGATGAAGTCCGCCCCAGCCCTTACCTTCTTCGCCAACCGTGCCGTCCTGAACTCAAACGGGTCGGCGTAGGGGTTCTCCACGGCGCCGATTAACATCGGTATCGGGCCAGCTATCTCCTCGCCGCTTATGAACTCGCCCTCATCGCGCATCGTCTTGACCGCGGAGATCAACTGGATGGAGTCGATATCGAAGACCACCTTTGACTGCGGATGGTTGCCGAACTTCACGTGGTCACCGGTCAGGCACAGCAGATTCCCAATTCCGAGGGCCACGGCACCACAGATGTCGCTCTGGAGCATGATGCGGTTTCGGTCCCTGCAGAGCATCTGCATCACGGGATCGAGGCCGATGCGCCTGAGGATCCCGCACGCGGCCAGGCTGGAAAGGCGTACTACGGCCGTCTGGTTATCGGTCACGTTGAAGGCATCCGCCGCGTGGCGTAGCATCTCACCCTTTGACTCGATGACCCTCGCGGAGCCACCCTTCGGCGGTCCGATCTCGGCTGTGACCGCGAAATAGCCCGCGTTCAGAACTTTCTCGAGATTCGTCCCAGCTTTCATGGCGAAACCCCTTTTGAAGTTTAACCCACACCTTTCTTTCGACTCAAAGGCAGCGTAAAGTAGAAACGCGTGCCCCTGCCCGTCTCCGGCACGGGGCTCTCGGCCCAAATCCTTCCGCCGTGAAGCTCAACCGCGCGCTTGCAAATGGAAAGCCCCAGACCTGTGCCCTCCGTCTCGCGATCCCCCCGGTAGAAGTCCTCGAATATCCTGGGCATCGCCTCCTTGCTTATCCCCGAGCCGTCATCCTCGACCTCGATCAATATCCTGTTACCCTGCAACAGGGCTCTTATTGCGACAGTCCCACCCTTGGGGGTGTATCTGACGGCGTTCGAGACCAGGTTGTTGATGACCTGCGCGAGCCTGATCTCGGAGGCATAGATCTGCGGGAAATCCGATTCTATATCGCTTACGACCTTTATCCCCGTCGGCTCTGCGAGCCCCCGCGCCGTATCGACGCAGGCCTCGAGGACCTTCTCGAGGGAGGCCATCTCCATCTCGGTCGCCATCTGCCCAGTCTCCAGCCTCGATACATCTAGCAGGTCGCTTATGAGCTCGAGCATGCCGTCGAGGCGCGAGACACTTCTGTCCAACCACTGCTCCTGCTTGTCGGTAAGCGGACCTGGCGAGCCGCGGAGCATGACCTTGAGGTAGCTTTCGACGGCGGAGATCGGCGCCTTTAGATCGTGGGCGACCATCGAGAGGAACTCCAGAAACATCCGTCGGTCCTTCTCGAGTTTCTTCACCTCCGTTTGTGCCTCGTCGACGTCCTTGACCAGCAGGTCGTACGCCTCTGCTTTCTCAAGGACGATACCGCCGAGGTCCGCAATAGATATCAAAAAATCTATCTCCCCTTTCTTGAACTTTCTCACTTTCGAGTCGTAAAGGCGGAGAAGCCCCATGATGTTGCCCGATGTACCTCGGATGGGTATGGACAGCATCGAGGCTATCCCCTCCTTCTTTGCGGGTGCGGGATGTTGAATACGCGGGTCGTGCGCGACATCGGTTATGTTGACGGGCTTTCCTTCAAGCATCTCCTTCGTGGTCTCATCCACCACGATCTCTCCCTTGCCAAGGTATTCCTCGCTCAGCCCGTACGAGACCATATGGACAAGTGCTTTGCCGTCCGGGGAAAGCCTCAATATCGAGCAACCCTTCACGCCGGTCCCCTTGGCGGTGCTCTCCACAATGCTGCGGAGCACGTTGTTGACGCCGACAGCCTCGATAACCGGCTTTGAGATCTCGTATAGAAGTTCGTACCTCATTTACTTCCTTTCGAGCGCTCCTTCTCATCAAGAGAATAACTGCGTGGACCACCCGACCAGGAGGTACTCCAGTCTCGGGGCGGGATAATCACGTCCATCTGCCACAGGCGGCCGAGCGCTTCAAGCCTGTCGTAGATCAACTGCCACCCGCAGGGAACCTTGCCGTCTATCTCGCACTTGCCGCCGACTGACCCGCCGCACGGGCCGTTGAAGAGGCTCTTCGCACAGCGGGTTATAGGACAGATGCCGCCGGTGATCGCCAGCACACAGTCCCCGCACTGGCTGCACTCCTCCACGAATACCCCGGGTTCCGCCTCTCTCCCGATGAATAGCGTATTGAGCGCGGGCAGAACGGGGATGTCAAGCAGGTCGGCCACGGCGCGTACGCCGTAAGCGCAGGACATGACGAGTACCGCTTCCGCACCTTTTACCACTGCGAGAAACTCCTTGAGAGCCTCGAAGGGCAACGGCTCGCAGGCTACCGGCAGTACGATCCTCCCGGTGACTTTCTTTCTGCTCGCCTCGAGCATCTCAGCAAGGGCCGAAACCTGTTCAACGCCTCCCGTACCCATCATGGTCGGGCAGGTGCCGCATCCCACAATAAAAACCTTTTTGACCTTGCCCAGGTTCTCGAGCAGTTCCTCGAGAGGTTTCTGAGCCGTTATGCTCTTCATCGCAAACTCCTTAGACCTAAGTCATTCGGCTACCGTCACCGCGGCCAGCAGACCCCGGCGGCGCATTTACGCTCGACAACGTGTTCCTCGAACTCTTTTCTGAAGTTTTGCAGAGAGAAAACCACTGGATTCAAGACCTTCGCGCCCTGGGGGCAGAGCGAGGTCTCTTTCATCAAATCTACGGTGGCCACTATCTCATCAAGGTCGGAGGGCTGCCCGTCCCCGGACCTTATCCTTGAAAGCACGCGCAATACGTATGATGGGCCGAGCCTGCCCGGCACGCACGCTCCGCAGCATAACCTCTCGGCGAGGCGCGCGAAGTATTCGCTCCACTGCACCAGGCACGTGGAGCGGTCGATAGCGAGTACCTGGCTCCCAACTGCCCCCCCGTACCGGCTGTATAAGCTACGCAGGCTGGACCTTTTCGCGCCCGGGCGGAGCGGCCCGCCGAAGGCGCCCCCGAAATGGACAGCCTTAATCTCGCTTCTCTGTGGCAGGCCTCCGGCATAATCGGAAATCACCTCGTCTAAAGATGCTCCAAGGGATGCCTCGGTGAGGCAAGGCCTTTTCACTTTGCCACCTATCGAGACAACGCGCGTCCCGGAGCCCCTTAAGTCGTGGTAGGCTTTCACACCGTTGGAGAGCAGCCAGGGTAGTGAGGCGAAGACTTCCGGCTCGGAGACCAAGACATCGCGTCCCCAGAGGTGCCGCCTGGATTGCTTTGCCCTCGTGACACCCTCGCTTAGCGTCAGTCCCCGGAAGAGCGAGGCCATCCCGATCTCGCGGTCGCATGGGATGAAATCCGGTATTGCGAACAATTCTAGCTTCACCCCCGCGACGCGCTGTTTATTGAGGCCCGCCAATAACCGTATAAACAGATCCCTGAGCTCGGGGTCCTCATACGGGAGGAAGAGCAGCGCCTCACCTGCTCCCGCAGCAAGAGCAGCGATTACCATCCCCTCGATAACTCCGACCGGGTCCAGGGATGCGATGGTCGGTCCGGGGCTGTTCTCCAGTTCCGCTCCTCCCACGTCGCAGACAACCATCCGCTTTCCGTCCTCACCGTCGGCCAACTCTGCTATCAAGCTTGCGAATTCACGGCCGCCCATCGTATCTAAGAGGCGCGAACCCTCTATGATCTTTTGAACGGTTCGGGCGTTTTGTCTGGACATCAACTCGGTGAAGCTGTGCCACTCCCGCTCGACAAATGCCGCGAAACCTCCCCTTGACTTTCCGCGCCGATGGGTCGCCACGCGCTCACCCTTAGGCGAGAGGGACTCCGCTCGAGCCTCAATCCCGGTGGCAAGAAGTCTCAGGCCACCGGAGCTCTCCCCTTTTACGAGTGCCTTCAGCGCACCGAGGTCCGCCGGCTTTATCTTTTCTGCAAGACGCCGCTTCTGCCGATCGTTCACTTCCACCATTATCGGATGGTGCCAGTAAGGGCTGCCCCGGGAACAGTGAATACCCGTTCCCCCATCATCTCCTCCCATCTGTTGAACGGCAGAGTCATAAAGGGTGCCGGAGCCCGCAAGAGCGCAGGCGGGACCGCAGCATACGTTCATCATCATGGCGGGGCGGGAGAGAAAATTGAAATGTTCGAGCTGGCCGGCTATCGAGAACACCCGGCTCGAGGGAAGCGCGAGCGACCTCGCTATCCTCTCGAGGGCGGGCGCGTCAAGAAACCCTCTCCTTTCATTCTCCTTTAGCAGCCGTTCTAGCAGAGCCCTGCCCGGACCACTGACCTCCACGTGCCCTCCTCTAGGTGGAACTCTCCGGCTCGATTTTTACAGCACTGATCTTGAATTCTGGGATTTTGCTGTCCTTGTCCATCGCGGGGTTTGTAAGCCTGTTCACGGCCTGCTCGGCAAAGTGGAAGCTCATGAACACGACACCCTCCGGAGAGCACGTGCTGAGCTTGGCCTTCGTCTCAACCGAGCCCCTCCTGGAACTCAATCTTATCGGCGCCCCTTCTTGGATTCCGAGTCGCCTGGCGTCACGCGGGTTTACCTCCGCCCAACCGTCTGAGACGTACTTATCGAGCGCCTTGGAACGGCGCGTCATGGAGCCGGTATGGTAGTGATAAAGCATACGACCGGTGGTGAGGATGAACGGATAGTCCCTGTCTGGCAGCTCGGCAGGCTCGATGTACTCGACCGGATGGAACCTTCCCTTGCCCCGAGTGAACTCCTTCGTATGAAGAATCTTGGTCCCCAGATGGTTTTTGTCTGGACACGGCCATCTTATGCCGCCCCGATCCAGGCGCGCGTAGGATATGCCCGCGTACGAGGGAGTAAGGGATGCTATCTCTTCCATGACTTTGTCCGAGCCGCTGTGGGACTGCTCATAGCCGATGAGATTGGAAAGGTCGATGACTATGTCCATGTCGCTTCGGGCCTCGCCCGGGGCCTCAACCGCCGCACGCGACCTCTGGACCAGCCTCTCGGTGTTGGTGAACGTTCCCTCCTTCTCGACCGAGGCCACCCCGGGCAGGACAACATCCGCGAGCTTTGCCGTCTCCGTAAGGAAGATGTCCTGGACGACAAGCAGGTCGAGCTTCTCAAGCGCTTCGACAACGTGGCTTGAATCCGGGTCGGTGAGTACCGGGTTTTCCCCCACTATGTACATCGCACGAATCTCCCCGCGCCCAGCGGCATTCATCATTTCAAGAACGGTGAGCCCCGGCTTACCAGGCAGCTTGACCCTCCACGCTTTCTCGAACTTCCGGCGAGCGCTGTCATCGGAAACCGGCTGGTACCCGGGGAAGACGTTCGGGAGCGCTCCCATGTCGCAGGCGCCCTGGACGTTGTTCTGCCCCCTCAAAGGGTTGACGCCCGTCCCCGGCCTTCCGATGTTGCCCGTGAGCATCGCCAGGTTCGCGATGGCCTTAACGTTATCGGTGCCGGTCGTGTGCTGCGTTATCCCCATGGCGTAATATATCGCCGCGCTAGGCGCCGAGGCATAGAGTCGCGCGGCCTTCTTGAGATCGGCGGGCGGTATCCCGGTTATTTTCTCGACCAGCTCGGGAGTGTACACATCTACTGCCCGCTTGAACTCCTCGAATTTCTCGGTCCGGCTCTTGATGAACTGCTCATCGGCGAGCCCCTCGGCCAGAATTAACCGAGTTATCCCGTTCAACCAAGCGACATCGGTCCCGGGACGAGGCCTCAGGTAGATTTCCGCGTACCTTGCCATGGATATATCACGCGGGTCAACGACGATGAGCTTCGTTCCGCCGGAGAGGACGGCGGTCTTTATCATCTGTGCTATGACAGGATGGTTTTCGATCGTATTGGTGCCCGTGAGAAGGATCACGTCCGCTTCAGCCAAGTCCTCGAGAGAGTTGGTCATCGCCCCGCTTCCGAACGCTGCCGCCAGACCGGCGACGGTGGGGCTGTGTCACAAGCGGGCGCAGTGGTCCACGTTGTTGGTCCCGATGACCGCCCTCGCGAACTTCTGCAACAGGTAGTTCTCCTCGTTAGTCGCCTTCGCCGAGGCCAGCACTCCTACGGAGTCTGGCCCATGGGCCTTCACAGTTGCATTGAGACCTTCGGCTACCTTGTTCAGTGCCTCGTCCCACGTGGCCTCGACCAGCTCTTCTCCCTCCCTGACAAGGGGCTTGATCAGGCGTTCGCCGTGATGCACATAACCGAGGCCGTACCTTCCCTTCACACACAGGCTGGGGCCATTGACCGAGCCGGGCACGCCCGCCTGTACCCCTATTACCTCGTTATCCCTTATCCTGACGAACATTGAACAGCCGACCCCGCAGTATGGACAAATGACCGCGAGCTTCTCTTCCTCCACGCCGGTGTGGGCGGTCGGCCTCTCGATCAGCGCCCCCACAGGGCAGAGGGAAACGCACAGGCCGCAGAACTCGCAGGCGGAACCGCTCATCTCTTTATCGCCGGTGACGAGTGGACGCCCCTTGAGACCGGTCAGGGTGAACTCGACCGCCTCCGCTCCCTGAATCTCCCGGCAGGCACGCACGCACAACTGGCAACCGATACACTTGGAAAGGTCGCGGTGGATAAAAGGATTGGCATCGACAACGCCCCTCAGATGGCCCAACCTCTTAGAACTCGTGAAGGCCAACCCGAGGTTCGAAGAGAGCTCCCTCAGCCGGCACGCGTTGCCCTTCTCGCAGATGACACAGGTCTCCGGGTGATCACTCAAAATGAGCTCCAGGATGCGTCGCCTTGCCTCGACGACCCTAGGGGAGTCGGTGGATATGTCCATGCCGCCGCTTGTCGGGGTGTCGCAAGAAGTGATGAGCTCCCCACTTTTGAGGTCTTCCACGACACATACGCGGCAGTAACCGGAGGGGGCAAGGAGCGGATGATCACAGAGGGTCGGGATTTCAACACCGATTTTGCGGGCGGCCTCGAGGACGCTCGTACCTGGATAGGTCGAAACCCTTTTGCCGTTGACCTTGATAGAGATACCCGCCACTATTCTGACTACCTCCGCCCGAGGAGCGGTTAATCGAACAAGCCGCTTGTGGCAGAGTCTATACATCAAGGCAGCTTAAATGCAATATATTTGATCGATTGATCAAACCGGTTCTCGGAAAAAATTACGGTTGAACAGTCGCCCACAAATAAACTGAAACCTAGCCGCCCCAGCTGGTCGGGGTGGGCGGATTCGAACCGCCGGCCTCAGCGTCCCAAACGCTGCGCGCTAACCTGGCTGCGCTACACCCCGGACTTTGCTCTAAGAGTATTATCGTCTGCGAGCTGGGTTTATATCAATCGACTTTGCGCTCGGTGACCTTCCGGGCGCCCCCTTCGCGCACAAGCGTATAGACAGCCTTCTGCTTCACGCCCGACGTGCCGGAGACCAGGGCGGGCCCGCGGTAGGTGTTGGTGTTCCAGGTCTCCTCGGTCTCCACGGTCACAACGTCCTCGGCGAGCATCTTCATCTTCTTGTACTTAAGGCTGCTCAGGCCTGAAACAACGTGCAGCCCCTTAGTGGTGAGCTCCGCCACCTTCGCGGTCTCCTGCTCAAGCAAATTGCCCGAACAGACAGCGGGGAGACCGGAAGTATTCATGGTGTCCAAAGCCCTGGTATGCTCCGCGTAATAAGCATCCATCGCCGTCTTTAGCTCCCCGACGGTAAGGGCATCGGGTTCGAGCGTGATGTCCGCGCCAAAAGGAGCGTAGAAGCCCTTCGAGACAGGCTTACAGCCCGGCAGTTCCGCCCGCACCCGGTGGAAGCCCTCGGGCAGGTTGTTGAAATCGAGCTCGGTCTGGGTGCGCGTCAGGCGGGAGCGCAGAGTCCCGTCATCTCCACCGCCGAACAGCCAGTACAGATGGACAGCGGCACGTGCGATGTCGGCCCCGAGCTCCTTGCTCTGCTGCACCGCGGAATCGACGGCGTCCATCCCGTCGGTCCAGGTCATGCCGGTGGCCCCGAACCTGTCGGCGATGCGCTGGGCGCTCTCCACTACTTTGTCCAGTTCCCTTGCTATGCGCTTGAACTCGTCAACGGCGTTCTGGGCTATGCGCATGAGCTTTCGGACATACTCTACGGCGCTGTCCACATCGTCCGGCATATCACCGAGGGAAAGGGCTTCTTTCAAAACCTTGTCCTCGACCGCTCTTCCAGCCGGCCCTCCATCGATGTATATCTTCGAGCCTACCGGCGCGCAGAGGATCCGCGTCTTCTCCTCTGAAAGCCTGAGCAGGTATTTTTTGGCCGGCCAGATGCCGCCCGCGTTCTCGGCGGTGATGTTCACGTCGAACGATCCGTCTTTGTGTATGAGCGTTGCGACGAAAGGCACGCCGTTCTCGGGCTCTTCTGAAAGAAGTTGCCCGAACAGGCGGCTGGTGGCCTTCCTCGGTTTTACCCTGAAGTCCTTGAGTCGGCCCAACTCCTGCGTCTGGACGCCCTGCCACCTCGAGAAATACTCGAAAGAGGAAAACCTGCCGCCGGGGTTGGCCACGAGCTCGTATGCGCCCCTGAAGTCGCCCTGCTTCAGCAGTGTCAGGTAGCGCTCGACCGCCGCGGAAGGGCTGTGGCCGGCGGCGACCACTGACAAAACCACTATTAATGCGACGATGACCACGACGGCGAGCAGCACCCTGACCTTGACGCGCCTGGGTATCGCGGCGAACCATGCACCGGCCTTGACCGCCCATGGCTTGAGCCCCGCGACGGCCTCGGCCGCTTCTATCCGCTTTTTGCCTTTCTTCCCGAGGGGCGCGCTGCAGCGCGTGCAAAAACTCGCGTCGGCTTCTACCTCTGCACCGCAGGAAGGACACGTGATGGTCTCGCTCTTTTGCTCCTTATTTGTGTCAGGCTCGCCAACCTCGCCCGGATTCAAGCCCGGCTTCTTCCAGAATCGCAATTCCACTTCTCAACCCCCCTCGTCCGAGGCGGAGAGCTTCCGCCCCATGTCATAAGTGGTGATTATTATACCCAGTATGAGGCCAACGATGAGGAATATGGTGGTTATCTGCCCACCCGCGACATTGAGGTATAAAACCTTCACGTTACTCACGACAGACTTGATCACCTCGCTCAACACGAACATGATGAGCCACACCGTGAACATCACCCCCGCGAAAAAGGTGATGACGTGCGTCTCCAAGACCCGCCTCCTGGTACCGACGCCCGCGACGAGCAGCAGCGAAACGAGCAGCGGTATTATCGCGAGGTAAAAGAGCACCCGGGGGACGATTATCTCCCAGCCGCTGTAATTGCGTGAAACCAGGGAAAGCCCGAGTACTTCTATCTTTATGAACGCCCACGGCGCGAACACTACCGCCATCATCAGGGTAACGAACAGGGCGATCAGTATCGGGCCCTTACGGCTCCAGGCAGTGTAAAGGAAGCGGGCGACGAGGGCCGCCCCACCTCGAGGCTCCGGCGCCACCGGCTCAGTTGGCGGTCCCCCTGGTGAAAGCGGCGCGCGGCACTCCTTGCAGTACAGGTTTCCCTCGAGGTTCTCCGTGCCGCACTTCTCACAGCGCATTGATATCTACCCCCTCTAGAACGCGACCCTGCCGCGGAAGCGGCAGGACCGCAAATCAGTCCTATATTCGGTTTCGCTCGTGAAAGCGCTATACCTTCTCCAGCGCGCCGGCTATATCGGACGCCCGAGCTTCTCAAGGCGGGCACGCCCCGGGAATCCCTTGTCGTCCAGGTCCCCCAGGCGGTAGAAGTCGTTGATCATGTAGTCGAAATCGACGACCCTCCGCCGCAGTTCCTCCACATCCGCCTTCCGCAGCCGCCGTCGGTCCCTCCGATCCGCGGGAGCAGCTTGCCGATCGTAGTGATTATCTTTAAGAGGTTCGGGAGCATATACTTGTCCGTGAACTTCTTCATCGTGTCCGCTGCCTCCTGGTTCGTCGTCTTATGCCGCGGGTACTTCCGGTATAGCTCGGGATCCGGCTCGAAAATATCCGTTCTCGCTTCGCGCTTGAAAGCGCACCGTGTTCAAATTAATATCAGTCATGCAGATCCCCGCAGGTTGTTTGATATGGTGGAGGTGGACTTGGCCGAACTGAGGTGGAACCCCCTTCTCAAGACGTGGTTGATCGTAGCCCCGCACCGAGAGGAACGCCCGCATCTGGAAGAGGAGGGGTGCCCGTTCTGCCCAGGTTCGGGCAAGGTCCCCGATGATTACGATATCCTGGCGTACGACAACGACTTCCCCTCCCTTACACTGGAACCACCGGAGCCCGCGGTCGCCGGCGACGACCTGATACCGGTACGGCCGGCCCTCGGGAAATGCGAGGTCACCCTTTACTCGCCGCAGCACGACATAACCCTCCCCGAGCTGCCCCTCGAACACATCTCGAGACTGGTTGACCACTGGGAGGAGCGCTACCGGGAGCTCGGCGCCGTTCCCGGGATAGAGTATGTCTTCATATTCGAGAACAGGGGCGAGGCCGTGGGCGTCACAATGATACATCCGCACGGGCAGATCTACGCTTATTCCTATATCCCCCTGAAGATCGAGACCGAACTCGCAGCCGCCGAGGAGCACCACGGGAAGAAGGGCAGCTGCCTTTTCTGCGACCTCGTCGAACACGAGGTGAGCGACGGCTCAAGGATTGTCTTCAGGCATTCGGGGTTCACCGCTTTCATACCTCCTTTCGCGGATTTCCCTTACGAGCTGATCATCGTAAGTGACCGCCACGCGGGAAGCCTGTCGACGATGACGGAGGAGGAACGGCGAGGCCTCGCTCTGACACTCAAGTGTATAACCGGCGCGTACGACAGCCTGTTCGGCATCCCGTTCCCCTACATGATGTGCATGCACCAGGACCCCAGCGACGGGAGAGATTACCCGTACTACCACTTTCATATCGAGTTCTACCCGCCCATGAGGAGCCGCGACAGGTTGAAGTTCTTTGCTTCTTCCGAGTCCGGCGCCTGGGCCACCATCAACGATACTTACCCCGAGGAAAAGGCCGCCGAGCTCCGTGAAAAGGTGGACCGGCAGCTTAAGAGCATTGGAGAGTGACAGGGCTGATGCTGGAAGAGGCCGAGATCAAAAAGCAGCTTCTTGACTTCGAGGCACGCTTCGGGCGCGGGGGGGAGATAGACACGTATTTCGCCCCGGGCAGGATAAACCTCATCGGAGAGCATACCGATTACAACGGTGGCCTGGTGCTACCCTTTGCGATAGAGAGGGGCACCTACCTGCTTATCCGCAGTTCTGAGCTGCCCCCGGCGAGGCTCTATTCGGCCAACCTCGACCTGGAGGCCCGGTTCAGGCCCGCCGAGATAACCAGGGATAACGACTGGGCGGATTACGTCAGGGGGGTTTTCCTTTTTGCCAGAGAAACGTGCGCCGACCTGCCGCCCTTCGACGGCCTGTATTTCGGTGACCTTCCCCTGGATGCCGGCCTTTCCTCCTCGGCCTCCATCGAGATGGCCACAGCCCTCGGGATGGAGAGCTTGGGATGCAGGCTGACACCCGAGTCAGCGGTGAAGGCAAGCCTGCGCGCCGAAAACGATTTTGTGGGGGTCGCATGCGGGGTCATGGACCAGTTCACCGTCGCGTTCGCCAGGGCGGGCCATGCCATCCTGCTCGACAGTGCAACACTCGACTACCGGCAAATCCCCTTCAACCTCAAGGAGACGACCCTCGTGATCGGGTACACCGGGGTCAAGCGTTCTCTCGCCACTTCACCTTATAACGAAAGGAGGCGGGAGTGCGAGCAGGCCCTCAAGATGCTTTCCGCCAAGATCGGACCGAGGAAGAACCTGGTCCAGGTCTCGGCAAACGAGTTCGAGCGAGCCCGCTGGTCGCTGCCCGACGTCCTGCAGCGGCGTGCCGAACACGTTATCTATGAGAACATGCGCGTCGAGGAGGCGGCCCGCTGCCTGCAGGCCGGTGACCCGGAGACGCTCGGCCACCTTATGAACAGGTCTCACGAGTCCTTGAGGGACCTGTACGAGGTGTCCTGTCCCGAGCTCGACGCGCTCCAGGACATCTCGCTCAACCAGCTCGGTGTCTGGGGCTGCGGGATGACGGGCGCCGGGTTCGGCGGATGCGTGATAACCCTCATCGAGGAAAAGACACTGGATCGCTACCTGAGGCGGGTCCCGGGGCTTTACTGGCAGGCGACCCACTATGATGCCGAGTTCACCGTGACCTCCCCGGGAGAGGGCGCGCACAAGCTTTAGGAGGCAGGCCAGATGAGAACTCTCGTTACCGGAGGGGCCGGGTATATCGGCTCGGTGATGGTGCCCATGCTCATCGACGGGGGCCACACCGTCCTTGTCCTGGACGACCTCTCGAGCGGGCACCGGGAAGCGGCCAAGGGAACGGACCTGCAGGTTATCGACCTGAAGGACCCGGCCTCAGTACGCGACGCCTGCCGGCAGTTCAAGCCAGACACCTGTCTCCACTTCGCGGCGCACAGCCTGGTAGGCGAGTCGATGCTGGACCCTCTTAAATACTTCAGGACCAACGTGGGCGGCGGACTGAACCTGCTCGGCGCGATGGTCGAGGTCGGCTGCCGCCTGCTCGTCTTCTCATCGACCGCCGCTACCTATGGAGTGCCCGCGAGCGTCCCCATTGTCGAGGACGCACCCACCGAGCCGATAAACCCGTACGGATTGTCCAAACTGATGTTCGAAACGGTGCTCGCCGAGCTTTCAAGGATCAAGGCCGTAAAGTACACGTCGCTCCGCTACTTCAACGCCGCCGGGGCGGACCTCGAGAACGGGCTGGGCGAGGACCATAACCCCGAGACTCACCTGATACCGAGAGTCATCGCCGCCGCGCTCGGAGAAGAGCCTGAAGCCACCGTCTACGGTACCGACTACCCTACCCCCGACGGCACCTGCGTCCGCGACTACATCCACATCATCGACCTCTGCCGCGCGCACATGCTAGCGCTCAAGCACCTCGAGGGCGGCGGCGAAAGCGGGATATTCAACCTGGGCAACGGTAACGGGTTCTCCGTGCGGGAAGTGATCGAATCGGTGAAGCGTGTTTCCGGTGCGGACTTCGAGGTCGTCGAGTCCGGGCGCCGCGCGGGAGACCCTCCGTCGCTTGTCGCCTCGTCCGACAGGATAAAGGAAGAGCTCGGCTGGGAGCCGGAGTTCAAAGGCCTCGACGCAATAGTCGAGACTGCCTGGAAGTGGCACCGGGAGCATCCCGACGGCTACGGACAGCATCACTGAAACGCGAGCCGTGCCGCCTCCATAAAACCCTTGAATTCCAGATAACGGTCCGTCACGACCCCGTCCACACCCCAGTCGGTAAGCCGGACCAGGTCGTGCTCGTTGTTAACAGTCCAGGTATAGACTTCCAGCCCGAGGTCGTGGGCCTGCTCCACCAGTTCATCGTCTATGCTGTTGAAGTGCGGCAGTATTACCTCCGCACCGATCTCGACCGCGTTCTGCAGTTTCTTGTCGTGGTGGTAGGACATCCTGTATAGATAACCGGTCCTTGTCTCTGGAAAGTTGCTCCTCAGCTCTTCCAGGAAAGCCCTGCTGAACGAAGTCACCAGTGTCTCATGCCCGATATTGTAGGCTTGGAGCATCTCCCCGAACTCCCGCGGTGGCGCCTCCTTGACCTCGATGTCGAACGAGACCCAGCCCGCGAGCTTCTCCAGGACTTCCGAGAGCAGGGGCCTGTCCGGGCCCAGCTTTCTCAGTTCCTCGCAGGTTGTCCGGCTGACGACGCGGCCCCATATCGTACCGTCGTGGCAAATGACCATCTCTCCGTCCTGCGTCATCCTTACGTCCGTCTCTATCATGCGGACCCCGGACCCCGCCGCCCTCTCCATCGCCTCCAACGTGTTGTCGGTGCCGAAGCCACGCCCTCCCCGGTGTGCTATCAGTTTCAATAGATCTCCTCTCGATCTAACCCGAGCCGCAAAAATGGGGTCAGACCACTTTTTTTGCATGGTAACCGTTAAAACCATAGTGACGCAACAAAAGTGGTCTGACCCCATCGCCACCGTCGCTTGTGGGCGTATATGGCCGGTGCTATACTTCTCATCACCTCTTGTGAGGAAGTGTTACCATGACAAACCCTGAAAAGCTGCGTTTCATCGACCGCATAAAGACCATCGAGAAGCGCATCCTCGTGGTCGTAAACCCCATGAGCAAGAAAGGCTCGAAGCTCGCGTTGCGGACCCGCAGCCTCATCCGCCGGGAGGGGATGGACCTCGAGGAGACCTCCACGGACCATCCGGACGACATCGGCTCCACCGTCCAGTTCTGGTCGAAGAGGTTCGGCGGCTCGAGGGTGATAATGGTCTTCGGGGGCGACGGCGCGATAAACCAGGTCATCAACAATGTTATGCTCTCCCGCTCGAACAACAACGTGGTCCTGGTGCCCGTTCCGGCCGGCACGGCGAACGATTTCTGCCGGGCCGTCGGTTTCGAGAGCGTGGAGAGTGCCCTCAACGCGATGGTCGATTTTAACATACAGACGGTCGACCTGATTAAGATGGAGATCGAGGGCACGGGACGGAACGTGAAGTACTGCAGCAACGTCTTCGCGGTCGGGCTGGACGGTGAGATCGCGCACCGCTCACAGAAGTACAAGAGGTCCGGTGTCCCCGGCTACTGGTACGCTTCGCTAAAAAAGGCCGCCGTAGCCCTGTTCAAAGGGGTGGAGACCTACCGGGTCAACATAAGGGCGGACGGCTTCGAGTACAGCGGCAACCTGGTCGACGGGATATTCTCGAACATCAACAGGTACGGGCGCAACCTTCTCATCGCGCCCGGTGCGAAGCCGGACGACGGCAAGATGCACATCGCCATCGCCAAGCCGATGAACGCGGCCAAGGCATTCGTCACGGGGCTCATGCTCTTGAAGGGAAAACACGGCAGGATGTCCACCGTCGAGATGTCGTCGTGTGAAAGCGCGGATATAGATATCCTCGATGACCTTTACGCGCAGGAGGACGGAGAGGTCTACTTCTACCCCCGGGGCACAAAGATCCACCTTTCCGTGGAACCCCAGGCGCTGAACGTCATCGCGCCTCCCACGTCACCGCTGACTGCTCCGGGCGCTCGCTGAACTCTGTAACGGTTGCCATCTATGAGAATCCTTTTCGTCTGCTCGGGAAACATCATGAGAAGCGTGATCGCGGAAAGCGTGTTCTTTGCGCGCGCGGGTGAGCTGCTTGGCGACAGGGCACCCGCGCTCGAGGCCGAGTCGGGCGGCCTTGCGGCAATCGAGAATTCCGCGCCGCACCCGGACTGCGTGCTGGCGCTCGAGCTTCTGGGCATACCCCGGTGTGACTCGACCGCGTCGAGACTCTCAGAGGAGACCATGGAACGCTCCGATCTCGTCGTGACCATGACGCGCCAGCAGAGTTACCAGATGGCGCATAGGTTCCCGGAATATACAAGCAGATTCTTTTCACTGATAGAGGTCAACGGCGCAATCGAGACCCTACTTGAAAGCCGCGGGATCGCACTCGGGGAAGGGGACCGGGAAAAGGTCGCCGGCGGTCTCTCCGAGGCCGAGCTGAGTGAAGCGCTCGACGGCGCCGCTTCCGCTCTCAAGGGCGCCCCCCGGGAGCTTATGAGGCCGATTCCGGGCGTCCTACTGGATGTGCGCGAGCTCATGACGCTGTTTACCCCGTGCTTCTACCAGGTCAGCGCCATACACGACCCGATCGGCGGGACTGCCGAAGAGACCGAGAGGTGCGCTCGCCAGATAGATACCGAGGTCACCCGCTTCCTTCGCGGAATGCTGGCGCTCGCCCTGTCAGATGATTCAACCGGGCGCGGCGCTGATTAGTTCCTCCAGGACCGCCCTCATCTCACGAAGCGCTTTCCCCCTGTGGCTTATGGAGTTCTTCTCCTGCAGGGAAAGCTCCGCCATCGAACTCTTATAGCCTGCGGGCCGGAATACCGGGTCATAGCCGAAGCCGCCGGTCCCTTTTCTTTCGGGCAATATGGTTCCCAGGCACTCGCCCTCCGTTATACGAAGTCCGTCGTCGGCCAGGGCCAGCGCGATGACGCATACAAAGCGCGCCGAGCGCCAGCTCTCGGGAACAGGCGCAAGCTCACTGAGCAACCGGTCGATGTTGCGGCCCGGGTCTTCCTCCGGTCCCGCGTAACGTGATGAGAGCACCCCCGGACGCCCCTCGAGGAAGTTCACCTCGAGCCCGGAGTCGTCCGCGATGGCGTGCATATTGGAATAGTCCCGCAGGGCCTCGGCCTTGATGACCGCGTTCTCCCGCATGGTCTGGCCCACCTCGTCAACCCGGGGCCACTCGGAGAACTCCTCGAACAAATGAAGGACAAGGCCGGGAAGGTTGAGAGCCTCGCGTATCTCCCTTATCTTTCCAGGGTTTCTCGTGGCGATAACGAGGTCCATAAGCAGCCTGTCCGCTGGGGAACCGCGCGTCATAGCGAGGTGTTACGCTCCTCTGTGAGGACCATCTTCTGGTACTTGATGAGCTCGGATATGCCGGAAAGGGCAAAGTCTACCATGACATCGAGTTGAGGGCGCGCCAGTGGTTTTTGCTCCGCGGTCCCCTGTATCTCTATGATGTTCCCGCTCCCGTCGGCAACCAGGTTCAGGTCCACGTCGGCGTGGAAATCCTCCTCGAAGCAAAGGTCGAGGCACGGGGTGCCGCTCACCATGCCGACGCTTATAGCCGCCAGGTAATCCCTGATGGGCATACTCTCGAGTTCCCCTTCGTTGATCATCGTGTCGAATGCGTCGCAAAGGGCGACGTAGGCGCCGGTTATGGCGGCGGTACGCGTGCCACCGTCCGCTTCCAGCACGTCGCAGTCGACCCAGAACGTCCTATCGTGGAACGCGGTAAGGTCCACCACCGCGCGCAGCGACCTGCCGATGAGCCGCTGGATCTCCATGGTGCGGCCTCCGGGCCTGCCGAGGATCACCTCGCGGGGACTGCGCGTGGGCGTCGCGCGGGGCAGCATCGAGTACTCCGCCGTCACCCATCCCCTGTCGCTCCCTTTGAGGAAGTTCGGCACACCGTCCTCGTAGGAAACAGTGCATACGACCCGCGTGCGCCCGAGCTCGATCAGCACGGAGCCCTCCGCGTGCGGTATGTAATCTCTCGTTATACTGACCGGCCTTATCTCGTCGGGTTTTCTACCGTCCGTCCTTACCAAAAGAGCCTCCTTTGCCTCCCCCATTATACGCGGTGTCAGATTTCAAGCGTCAAACCCTCTGCCGCGGCGTCGACCGGCCCGCCGAAGACCGACTCCGCGTCCTGGACCGCGCGGCCCTCGTCGAGGGTGGGCCAGACATGGGTCAGGAGCAGCCTTCCGACCTTCGCCTCGGCGGCAACGCTTCCCGCCTCGGACGCCGTGAGGTGGCCAGGTATCTTTTCCTTGACCTCGCTGGTGAAAGTAGCCTCGCAAATGAAGAGGTCGGCCCCGCCGGCCATCTCGACCAGCAGTTCGCTTCTGTCCGTGTCGCCCGTGTAGCAGACGGTCCGCCCGCCGGCGGTGATCCTGTACCCGTAAGCCGGCTGGGAATGATTTACCGTATAAGGGCAGATCTCAAAGCCGGCCAAGCGGACCGGAACGCGGTCCTCGGCATCGATGAACTCCATGCAGTTCAAGAACTCCTCGCGGCTCTCGGGGGAGAGCGGCTGCCCGACCACCCCGCGGGTGTCAGCCGGCGCGAGGACCGGTAAAGCCGGCAGGGCGCGCTCCCAGAACCTGCGGGCGGTCAGAAGGCCGTAAACGTCGACATAGTGATCGTAGTGAAGGTGCGATATTACGAGATAATCAAGCTCGTCGGCCTCTACGTACTTGAGCATGTTCGACAGGACTCCCGCGCCTATGTCCAGCACCAGGTTACTGTCGCCGTGCTCGAAAAGGTATCCGCTGCAGGCCCGTCCCGGCCTGGCGTAGCCGCCGCAGCTGCCCAGGACCGTCAACTTCAGAGTCACCGCGCCACCTCTCGACTCAGAACCCCAGGTCGGGGCGCATGTCAAAGCTAACCGGTATGACTTCCTGCACCTCCGGGCCCAGGAACATGCGTCCCAGCTCGGTACACTTCTCCGCATCACCCGTCGCCAGGAAGTACCGCCGCCCGATGGATCTGTCGTTTCGGACCCAGCCGAGGCGCCCCAGTATGTCCTCGACCTCCTCGGCCGTCTCGTCGGCACTGCTTATCAGCGTGACGCCGTCCCCCACTATCCGCTGTATCAGCGCCTCCAGCATTGGATAATGCGTGCAACCGAGAATGATGGTATCGACTCCTGTCTCCACCATCGGGTCGAGGTAACCGTTCGCGATCTCGGCTATATGCTCACCGTCCACCTCGCCGCGTTCCACGAAATCAACGAACTCCGGACACGCACGGCTGAAGACCTGCGCCCGCGGGTCAAGCCTCCTGATAGCCGTTTCGTAAGAGCCGCTCCCGATTGTCAGCACCGTACCTATGACCCCGATCCGGCGGTTCGTCGAGCGGCCGAGGGCCGCCCGAACCCCGGGCAGGATGACCCCGACCACCGGGATGTTGTAATCGCGCTGGGTCTCCTCCAGCGCGGCCGCGGTCGCCGAGTTGCAGGCTATCACCATGAGCTTCACGTCGAACCCGAGCAGGTAGTCGATTATCTCCCTTGCGAATCGGCGTACCTCTTCGGGGTCCCTCGGGCCGTAAGGCCCGCGCGCGTCGTCACCCAGGTAAACGACGTGCTCCCGCGGGAGCCTGTCGATCAGGGACCGCACCACGGTGAGGCCCCCGACCCCGCTGTCGAAAACCCCTATGGGCATATTTCTCATAAGGCGTACCCGTCTCTCTCGTACAGAATAAAAACCATTCAATTCTTGCACAGGTCACGCTTATTCTCCAACACCACCGATGCGTCAACCGGATTTGGCATAGGATGCCATATTTCGGGGAACGGTCTCGGTTCATCCGGAAGAAGATGAAGAAATACGGCCTAATGTGATTGCGCCAACGCGATCGCGCCCAGCACGCCAGAGCGGTTCCCCAGCCCTGGCGGTACGATGTAGCCTTCGACATTGTCCAGGACCTCCGGCGACTGCACGTACCCGTTGAGCAACTCCTGTACTTTCCGCCTGATCAACGGAAAGAGATGCCGCTGTCTCATCACGCCCCCGCCCATCACGATGCGCCGGGGTGAGAGAGTGCAGATGAAATTGACGAGCGCGAGCGCCAGGTAGTGCGCCTCCAGATCCCAGGCGGGATGGTCCGGCGGCAGAGTCTCGGAGTGCCGCCCCCAGCGTTCCTCGAGCGCGGGGCCCGTTGCCAGGCCTTCCAGGCAATCGCCGTGGTACGGACAGACACCGGGAAACGGGTCACGCTCCCAATCATGCGGGATGCGGATGTGACCCATCTCCGGGTGGACCAACCCGTGCAGCAGTTTGCCGCCGGACATCCCTCCCCCACCGATCCCGGTACCGATCGTCAGATAGATGAAGGTATCAAGCCCCTGGGCGGCGCCCCAGCGGTTCTCGCCCAGCGCGGCTCCGTTAACGTCCGTATCAAACCCGACAGGCAAGTCCAGCGCGCGCCGGACCGTACCCGCCAGGTCAGTATTCGACCACCCGGGCTTGGGCGTCTCGGTGATAAAGCCGAACGTCGGTGAATCCGGGTCGAGGTCGACGGGGCCGAACGTCGCTATGCCGATCGCTTCAAGAGGCGCGAGCTCCCGCTGCTCCCGGAAAAAGGCGATTGCCCGCTCCAGCGTTTCGGCTGGCGTCGTCGTGGTGATCCTTGTCTCCGCGCGCATGTCGTCCGGGCCGGTACCTACCGCGCAGACAAACTTCGTGCCACCGGCTTCAATGCCGCCCCAGATAACACTCATTCGAACTCCATTAGACCCTAAAGTTCAAGACATTCAACGTGTTCTATATGTTATCCCAATCGTCGTAATATGCGGGCTGGACGCGGCACGCTACAGGTGGTCCTCAACGCCCATTGGATTGACGGTCTGGGCGTGGTCATGATTATCCCGGCTTTTGCCATCGGTATCTGGGCGATGACGGTCAGCCCCCCGGCACCCCCCACGCGGCTTAGACTCCCGCGAAAGACTTGCATCGGTACACAATTCTAAGCCAGCATAACAGCAAGAGGAACAAGTTGATGGCTTGTTTATCCGATGCTGGTGGAGGCGGCGGGAGTCGAACACCACGTCTCGCTCCGGTTCCCTCCGCTCTTCCAGGAGGGGCTCTCGCCCCTCCTAGGACGCAAGCCCGATGGGCTTGCTGTACCACCCCATGATAGAACTATTGGGGGGCACACCCCCCGGCACCCCCCACGCGGCTTAGACTCCCGCGAAAGACTTGCATCGGTACACAATTCTAAGCCAGCATAACAGCAAGAGGAACAAGTTGATGGCTTGTTTATCCGATGCTGGTGGAGGCGGCGGGAGTCGAACCCGCGTCCAAGAGAGCTTTGACGAACGATTCTACGGGCATATCCTGCGGTTAATTCTCACACCGGCCCGGCCCACAGGCGGCCTTGCCGGTGCCAGTCCCGCTAAAGCTTCCCCCCACACCGTTGGGACACCGACGCGGAGGTTATCCTGCTAACGTCGCCTTACCCGGGGTCACAGGCCTCCCCGGGGGACGTGGCCACCTTAAGCGGCCAGGGCCAATTCAGAATCGGCGTTTGGTTTGTTCCCAACAGTTTTACGAGGTGTTGGAACTCGGCCCGCACCTTCGCCTCCATCGCTCCTGTCGAAGCCGTATCGCCCCCACAGATTCACTTGATTGTACCAGACCGCCTGTAACGGACCGCGCGGGACATCTCCCGCGCGGCCTCGCGCTCAGCTATCTGCCTGCGCTTGTCGTACTTGCGGCGGCCATGCGCAAGCCCGAGCTCGAGCTTGGCCTTCCCGTCTTTAATGTACAACTTAAGCGGCACCAAAGTATAGCCTTTCTCGGTTATCTTGCCGATAAACCGCTTTATCTCGTCCTTGTGCAGCAAAAGCTTTCTGGGCCTGGTCGGCTCGTGGCCGAAGTAGGACGCCTGCTCGTACGGCGAGATATGCATTCCGTAGACGAAGACCTCGCCGCCCTCAATCGCGGCGTACGAGTCTCGAAGGTTCGCCCTCCCCGCCCGGATCGACTTGATCTCGCTTCCGAGCAGGACCATCCCCACTTCTATCTTCTCCTCGATCACGTAGTCGCGGAGCGCCTTCCGGTTCGTAGCCTTTATCTGGATTCTGTCGCCATCGCCGTTCTCGACCATGCATCAAGTATAGCAGTGGCGGGGTCAGGTCTTGAATCGTGAATAGGAACCCGAAGCCCTATAACTTACCTGTGTTTCCTATATCAAGAGGGAAGGAATGCCTGTTTGTATTGCTAATTCATTGATTGTGAAGGGATTTATCGGCACTCTTTGATTCTCCGGGAGGGGAACCCTTTGGGTGAAAGCAAGAACAGGGGTCTGAAGCTCCATTTCGACGGCCACCTGAGGGTGGAATTCAAGGGAGCGAAGGTGACGACAGATGCGGGTCTGCTGGCGGTAAGGGAGCTCGACGAGGCGCTCGGTCTCCGAGCTCCTGGGCCATACCCGGTTCCTGGCTGCGGCTCCGACCTGAGAGGCAAGGGGAGCGTCCATATGAGAGCGTGGATGACGGTCAGCCCTCTTCTAATGCCTGAGGGGTCGCCTTTTGCAGGCGCTCAGGCGGCAAGGGCTTTGACAGAGAAGGATCCTCGAGAGGGAGGGTTACCGGTTCCGGATGGTCGTCTTCGACTCGCCCGGGGATTCCCTTCCCGACTTTTATCACAACATGCGCTTGATCCTGCGCGAGACCCGCGTCCACCTGCCGGGCCTCATGAAAGCGATGGCGCTGGCCGTGCGCAAAGGGTGGGGTTACGACGAGATCGAGAAGCACTCGATGGCCCTTCGGGCTCTTGAAGCTGAAGACGGCAGTGTTGACCGGGCCGTCGAGGACTGCCGCAAAATCCTGACCGCGGCCCTCGGCAAGACCGAAATCGAGGAGGCACGGGAAGCCATCAAGGCGAGGTTCGACGAGGTGCGGCTCGAGCCCGAACGCCCACATATCAGGGTGGGGATCACCGGCGAGCTGATGACGAGCATCGAGCCATACTTCAACATGGACATCGAAAGGTGGCTGGCCAAGAAGGGCGCGGTGGTCGAGCGTTCGCTCTACATGTCCGACCTGTTCACCCCCATGGGCCGCAACCCGGTCTCGGGGCGTGACGACGATGAGATTGGCCAGACGTCGGTGCCTTATCTATGCCACGAGATCGGTGGTCACGGCCAGATCAACGTCGCCGCCGCGGTCGACTTCGCGCGCAACGGTTTCGACGCGGTCTTGCACTTCTTCCCTTTTACCTGCCTTCCGGAAATCATCGCCAAGACGGTTTTCGTAAGGATCGCAGAAGAGCTCGATATCCCGATATTGTCTATCTCGATCGACGAGCAGACCGGCCAGGCGGGCATGCAGACCAGGCTCGAGGCCTTGATAGACCTGGCCTGGAGCAAGAAGAAGAAAAAACAGGCAACCTCCGAACGATTCCGATCTTCGGTGCAGCAGGCAAAAGATGAGTCGGGGCACTGTCTGAAGGAGGCCGCGCTGGACAAGCAGGGCAAGGTATTGGGCGCACCTTACGATTTCCGGGCTTATATAGAGCGCCTCTGACATCCTTTACCCCGCCGTCTCCTGAATCAGATCATAGCCATCTGCTCTGCGCTTTCCTTTTCCAGCATCCGCTGAAACGGGATATGCACGATAGAGCTAACGAACCGAAGCAAGGACGGCGGCATTGACGTACGAGGCACTTTGGTTGTTGGTGATGTCATTCGCACTTGATAAGAATTCACGATTCAAGACCTGACCCCCTATTTAAGCGGCGGGGCGAAGGGCTTCGCCCGCCGTGTGCTTCTGAATCAGGCCGTCCAGGACCTCCTTGGCCTTGTCAAGCTGGAGCTTGTCTTCCTTTTCCAGGTCGTCTTTGAACTCGACCGCCACGTCCGGCTTTACTCCCTTGCCGTCGATGGATTCCCCGTTCAGCAGGTAGTAGAGGGAGACCGTTAGCTTGACGTCCCCTTTGTTGTCCAGTTGATAAAGCTTTTGGATCGAACCTTTACCGTAAGTCTTGCTGCCGACAAGCGTCGCCCGACCCTTGTCCTTTAGGGCGCCGGCGACTATCTCCGAAGAGCTTGCGCTCGCGCCGTTGGCAAGCACAACCAGCGGCAGGTCCGTCTCGGCGCCGCCCTTCGCGGTCTCCGAGACCCTGCCGTGTCCCTTCGTCTGGTAGGAGACGATGGTTCCGTCATTGATGAAGACGCTGGCCACGTTCACGGCCTCGCTGAGAAGGCCCCCGGGATTGTTGCGTAGATCGAGAACGAATCCCTGTACCCCTTTCTGCTTGAAGTCTCTGACCGCCGTCCGCACCCTTTCCCCGATGCCATCGCTGAAGTTCATGACTTTAAGATAGCCGATCCGGCCGTCGATCAGCTCGGTCTCGAGCTCCGGGATCATTATCTTCTCCCTGGTTATCTTGAAGGTCAGCTCCTTCTTCTCGCCTGGGCGCGAGACCTTGAGCTCCACCTGGGTACCCTTCCGCCCCCTGATCCATGTGACAACCACGTCGGTGCTCTTCCCCGTCGTGTCCTTGCCGTCGACCGTCAGTATGATGTCTTCCCTTTTGACCCCGGCCCTTTCGGCAGGCGACCCTTTTACGACGCTAAAGACCTTGGGCCTCTTGAGCTTCTTGTCCTCCCTTAACATTGTCCCGATCCCGTAGAAGCTCCCTCTAATATCCTCGTTGAGCCTGTTCGCCTCGCTCCCGGTAAGGTACTCGCTGTGCTCGTCCCCCAGTGCCTCGACAAGGGCGCGCAGACCGGCGTCTTCAAGCTTCGAACTCGCGGTAACACCCTTCTTTTTTTCCCTGTCGACCGCCTTCTGCGCTGCGCCTTCTATCTTCTCCTTCGAGTAGTCCCTGTAGAAATACTGTCTGATATCGAACAGCGCTTCCTGGTAGGACTCGGAGCCCTCGAGGCGAAACTCCTTTGTGCTTTTCTTCCTCGAAAAAACGAGTCGGTCGACGAGGACACCGGCAGCGATCAAAACGCAAATCACCAGTAACCCGAGGGTGACACCGATTACCACCTTCCGCCGCATGGACATCTTCCTCTTCGGAGGCTCGGCAGGCGGGCCTTGATACCCGGGCGCATCAGGGTAGTACTGTTCCATGCTGTAATCCTTCTTTTCGCGGATGTTCTCTTCTGCTACTACCGTTCCAAACCGGGAAAATCTTCACGGGCACCGTATAAAACGTAAACGCCGACAAGGAGTAGCGGCAAGGCAGGGTCTACGGCCTATACTTCGATGTACGTTCTCAACGCGAAGGCGCTCCCGACCGCCCCGATAATAATCCCCATGATGACAAGAATCACCGCCAGGAAAGCAAGGTATCCGCCGCCCACGAGATTGCTCTCCGCTGCATGCTCGACCACTGAGATGGGCCAGACGTGGAGCACCAAGGTTACTATTATCCCTACAATCGCGCCAAAGAATCCTTCGATAATGCCTTCCATTATAAACGGCCAGCGGATGAACCAGTTGGTGGCGCCGACGAGCTTCATTATCCCTATCTCCTTGCGGCGCGAATAGATGGCCATCCTGATGGTGATCGAGACCAGGGCGATAGCCACTATCCCGAAAGCCACTACCACGACCAGCCCGATATTCTGTATGGCGCTCGTCCAGCGGAGTACCTTGTTCACGACGTCCTCCGGGAACTTTATCTCCTTCTTGCCGGAGCTATCTTTACTGATCTCGGGGCGGCTCTGGAGCCGCTGCGCCACGATGTGGTTGAACTTGGGATCCTTCATGCGGATCTTGAACTCCGCCGGTAGTGGATTGCCCTCGATCTGCTTGAGCATGTCGGCCTGGTCCTTGTACATATTCTTGAAATCCTCCAGGGCCTGTTCCTTGGAGATGTACCTTACGCTTTTGACCTCGGCCATCTTCCTGACGAACCTCTCCAGGCTTTCCCTCTCCTCCGTAGTGACATCGTCTTTCAAGAACACCCTGATCTCGTCGACCCGGTACTTAAGGTTAGTGGCCAGGCCGTTCCCGGAGTGTACGAACATGCTGACGCCGCCAAGAAATATGAGCGAGATACTCGTCACCATGATGGCGGCAAGGGTCAGCGCCATGTTGCGCCTCATGCTGGTGGTGGATTCCTTGAAAAAATAATTGAAATTAATCGCCATAGCCGTAGACACCTCTTGCCTGGTCCCGGATCACCTTGCCGTCGCGCAGCTCGACCACCCTCTTCTTGAAGGCGTTAACGATGTTCTGGTCGTGCGTGGCCATGATGACGGTCGTCCCGGTGTTGTTGATCCCCTCTAGCAGCTTCACGATCCCTTCGGACATAGAAGGATCGAGGTTCCCGGTCGGCTCATCCGCAAGCAGTATTGGCGGCCTGTTCACGAAAGCCCGCGCGATGGATACGCGCTGTTGCTCTCCCCCCGAAAGCTCGTCGGGGTACGAGTCGAGCTTGTGTGAAAGGCCGACCAGCCTGAGCACCTCGGGGACGTACGTCTCGACGACCCGGTGGGGCCTGCCCGTGACCTCGAGGGCGTAAGCCACATTCTCGTAGATCGTCTTCTGGGGCAGCAGCTTGAAGTCCTGGAAGACACAGCCGACTTTGCGGCGCAGGTACGGCACCTTCCACTTCTTGATGTCGGAAAGGTTGGTATCCGCGATGTATACTGCCCCGCTGGTAGGATCCTCTTCCTTCAGAAGGAGCTTGATGAAAGTCGACTTTCCGGACCCGCTCGGCCCCACGATGAAGACGAACTCCTTTTTCTCAACATCCACGGTCACGTCATCCAGGGCGTAGATGTTGCCCTGATAGACCTTGGTTACTCTTCTCAGACGAATCAATTGCTCTCCTCCCGGTATTCATGCATGTTACACATGATAACTATTGTTGAATATGTTTTCAAGTGTTAATACTGTTAACGCCACCCACCGGGGGCCTTATATATTTAGGCCCTGGAACGATATTTCCTTCCCCCGCGATTTCAAGAACTCCATCACCGAGTTCACGCTGCGGTTCACTATGAGTCCCTCGTCGATCCCGACCTCGTCGATGAGGGCCAGTGCTTGCTCGAACGTGCCAACAAGCGAGGCGTCATGCGAATCACTGCCAACACATACCTTCGCCCCTGTCCTTTTGGCTTCCTTCAGTATCTGTCTGCAGTTCTTCTCGCTGCCTTTGCGAATCACAGTGAAAGACGAGTTATTCACCTCAAGCAGTACACCGTTAGACGCCGCAGCCTCCACAACCGTTCGATAATCAAGCGGGAACCACGGGTTGCCCGGGTGAACGAGGATATCGACTTTCTCTGACCGGATAGCCGCTAGCACCGCTTCCGTGTTTTCATCCGCTGTCTTTCCCCCGTAGCCGCAGAAGGGGTGCAGTCCCGCGTGCACGACGTCCAGCGCATCGAGCGCGCGGTCATGGATGTCGAGGTTACCATCCGTATCCATTATGTTGCACTCCGCGCTTCGCAGCACTTTCACCCCCGACAGAACGCGCGGCAGGACGATAAGGTTCGTGAAATGATAGAGGTGTGGTCCACCGGGCATCGCAGGGCCGTGGTCCGTGATGGCGACCAGTTCCAACCCGCGCTCGGCCGCAGCCCTACAGATCTCCCTGACGGTGGAGTAACCGTGCCCGCTGGAGATCGTATGTATGTGAAGGTCGGCCTTGAGTCTCGGTTTCTCCGCCATGTCTATTCCCCCGGAGCCAGCTTGCTCTCCTGGCTCTTCCTCCAGCGAAGAGCCTCCTCGATAAAGATGTCGACATCTCCGTCCATGACGGCCTGGATGTTGCCCGTCTCAACGCCCGTGCGGTGGTCCTTGACCATCTGGTAGGGCTGGAAGACGTAGGACCTTATCTGGCTTCCCCAACCGATGTCCTTCCGCTCGCCCCTTAAAGCTTCTACCTCCTGCACCTTCTCCCTCAGGGCAAGCTGGAAAAGCCGCGATCTGAGTATCTTCATCGCTATCGTCTTGTTGCTCATCTGCGACCTCTCGTTCTGGCACTGTACAACGAGGCCCGTCGGGATATGGGTGATGCGGACCGCGGAGTCGGTGACGTTGACGTGCTGTCCGCCCGCCCCCGATGACCGGTATGTGTCAATCCGCAGGTCCTTCGGGTCGATGTCGATGTCTATCTCCTCGTCGACCTCCGGTATCACGTCGAGCGAGACGAACGAGGTGTGCCTCCTGCGTGAGAAATCGAACGGTGATATCCGCACCAGCCTGTGGACGCCCTTCTCGACGGAAAGCAGCCCGTAGGCGTTCGTCCCCCTGACCGTGAACGTGGCACTCTTGATCCCCGCGCCCTCGCCAGGCTGGACATCGTTCAGGTCCACTTGGAAACCCTTACGCTCGGCCCAACGCAGGTACATGCGCAGCAGCATCTCCGCCCAGTCCTGGCTCTCGAGCCCACCCGCACCGGGGTGTAGCGAGACTATCGCGTTTCTACCGTCAGACTCCCCCTGGAGCAGGGAAGCGGTCTCGATCTCCCGTATCTCTTTTTCAAGTGAGGAAAGGCCGTGGGATATCTCCTGCTCGAAAGATGAGTCATTTTCCTCGAGGCCCATGCGGTTCATCTCCTCGAGTTCCGTGACGTGGGTCATAATCCTGTCGTAGCGGGATACGTCCTCCTCCAGACGAGAAAGAAGAGCCATTGCCTGCCTGGCCCTCTGCTGGTCGTCCCAGAAACCCGGAGAGCTCGTCTCCTTGCGAAGCCTTTCTACCTCGTCGCGTGATTTAGCGACGTCAAAGGTAACCACCTATTTTCTCAAGCCGCATCCGGCAGGATGCAATCGCCCCGCTGGAATCGGTAACCATTGAATCTCCTCTCAAGCACTTATAACTAGGCTTCTACTCCGCAGCACTTCTTGTATTTCTTCCCGCTGCCGCACGGGCAGGGGTCGTTCCTCCCGACTTTGTCCTTGTGCCTCTGCTCGGCCCTGGCAGGCTCCTCGTCCCCCGAGCTCTCGACAACCCGCAGCGGCAGGCGCTCCTCGACCTCGACGACCTGCGCGTGGAATATGTACCGGGCGAACTCCTCCTTTATCCCCTCCGTCATCGACTGGAACATCTCGAAAGCCTCGACCTGGTACTCGACAAGCGGGTCGCGGCCTGCGATCCCGCGAAGGCCAATGCCCTCCTCCAGGTAGTCCAGCTCGTACAGGTGCTCACGCCACTTGTTGTCGATAACCTCGAGCATCACCCGGCGCTCCAGCTCGCGAATCGTCTCGATGCCCAGTTCCTTCTCTCGCTCCGAGTAAGCTCTCTTGGAATCCTCTATCATGATATCGACAAGCCCTTCTACCGTAAGGCCCTCCACCTCGAGATCCTCCCTGCTCAAGCCGACGGGATATACCTGCGACAGATACACAAACAAGCCTTCCAGGTCCCATTCCTCGGGAAACACCTGCGGGTTGGTGAAAGTGGCGACAGCCGACTTGACCGTGTCCTCGATCCACTGGTGGACAAGGTCCTGGAAGTCATCCCCCTCGAGAAGGCGGTTCCTCTCGTCGTAGATGACCTCCCTGTGCTTGTTCATGACGTCGTCGTACTTGAGCAGGTTCTTCCTTATCTCGAAGTTCTGCGACTCCACCTGCTTCTGTGCGGACTCGATGGCCTTTGATACCAGACGGTGCTCTATCGGCATGTCCTCAGGGAAGTGGAACCTCTCCATCAGGCCCCCTATCGCCTTGGACGCGAACCTGCGCATGAGGTCGTCCTCCAGCGACAGGTAGAAACGCGAGGCGCCGGAGTCTCCCTGTCGCCCTGAACGGCCCCTCAACTGGTTGTCGATGCGCCTCGCCTCGTGGCGCTCCGTGCCTATCACCTTCAGGCCGCCGAGTTGCGCGACCCCCTCTTCGAGCTTTATGTCGGTACCACGGCCGGCCATGTTTGTCGCTATGGTGACGGCGTGCTTCTCGCCGGCGAGCGCTACTATCTCGGCCTCCCGCTCGTGGTGTTTCGCGTTTAGCACCTCGTGCTGCACCCCGCGCCGCTCCAGCATCTTGGAAAGCCGCTCAGACTTCTCTATCGAGACCGTACCTACCAGCACGGGCTGGCCCCTCTCGCAACATTCAGAGATATCGTCGACCACGGCCTCGAACTTCGCCTTCTCGGCCTTGTATATCACGTCGTGAATGTCCTCCCGGATCATCGGCTCGTTCGTGGGGATCACCACTGTCTCGAGGTCATAGGTATGCTGGAACTCGTCCGCCTCGGTCGCCGCTGTTCCGGTCATGCCGGCCAGCTTCTCGTACATCCTGAAGTAGTTCTGGAAGGTGATGGTCGCAAGCGTCTGGTTCTCCTCCCTAATGCGGACCCCTTCTTTCGCCTCGATCGCCTGGTGTATCCCGTCGGAGTAACGGCGCCCGAGCATCATGCGCCCGGTGAACTCGTCGACGATGATGACCTCGCCTTCCTTGATCATGTAGTCGACCTCGTTCGCGAAGAGCTCCTTGGCCTTGACCGCGACATCAACGTGGTGGACCAGGTCCGAGTGGACGTCGTCGTACATATTGTCCACGCCCAGTATCTCTTCCACCCTGTGGACCCCTTCTTCGGTCACGGCCACGGTGCGCGACTTCTCGTCCACCTCGTAGTCACGGTCCCTCTTCAGGCGCTTGGCGACCTGGGCGAACTGCCGGTACCACTGCACGGATTCGGTCGCGGCGCCGCTGATGATGAGCGGGGTGCGGGCCTCGTCGATGAGGATGCTGTCCACCTCGTCGACGATGGCGTAGTTGTGGCCGCGCTGTACCTTGTGTTCCAGCGAGACAACCATGTTGTCGCGCAGGTAGTCGAACCCGAACTCGTTATTCGTCCCGAATGTGACGTCGGCGGCGTAAGCGATCCGCCGCTCGGGCGGCTCCATCTGTGCCTGTATCAGGCCAACGCTCATCCCGAGGAAGCGGTATATCACGCCCATCCACTCGCTGTCGCGCTTGGCCAGGTAGTCGTTCACAGTCACCACGTGCACGCCCTTGCGCGAGAGATGGTTGAGGTATACGGGCAGGGTGGCCACCAGGGTCTTGCCCTCGCCGGTCTTCATCTCGGCGATCTTGCCCTGGTACAGCACGATGCCGCCCATTATCTGGACGTCGAAGTGCCGTTCACCGAGGGTCCTGCGCGCGACCTCCCGCGCGGTCGCGAACGCCTCGGGCAAAAGCTCATCCAGACTTTCGCCCGCATCGTGCCTCTGCAGGAACTCGGTGGTTTTCGTGGAAAGTTCTTCGTCGGAGAGCTTCTCTATATCGGGTTCCAGCTCGTTGACCCGGGCGACAGTCTCTTCTAGTTCCCTAACCTTCCGGCTCTCCCCAAACCGGAGAGCCTTCTGCACTCCCTTCAACAATCGAAGAGGCCCCTTCCCTTGGTAATCTCGGAAGTACCTTTGCTATCGCGCGCAGTACCTTGCTGTCGTAACGAACGCCCCTTTCGAGGTTCATCTCTATCAGTGCGTCTCCTTCAGAGAGCGGATCGCGGCCCTCGCTCCCGTGTGCCAATAATTCGAAGTCGTCTACCGCCCGGAGGATGCCCGCGCCCATGCTTACCGCCCTGCGCTTGTCAACGTCTTCTACGCGGTCTTTCAGGCCCTCGCGACCCCTCAGTATCTCCGCCGCCACCTCGAGGTAGCCCACCTTGCCGACTATGTCCACGCCGCCCTCTATCACACCCTCCGTCTCCAGCAATTGCTGCTGTTGCTCATCGCCCGGCTTTTCCTTCGTGATGGCGCCTATATCGTGCAGGTAAGCTGCGTACTCCACCTGCTGGACGTCCTCGGGCGAAAGCCCGAGTTCGCGCGCTACCCCGACCGCAAGTTCGGCCACCCGCTCGGCATGGCCTTTCGCTACCCTGCCCGTCTCCTCGGGGATCGCGGATAGTATGCGTATGGTATCAAGCAGGTACCGGTCAGTCGCCGCAACCCTGTTGTAAGCGTAAGCGGATACGAGGAGCAGCGGCAGCGCGAACAGCACCGACCACATCCCGATCCCCACGTAGATAAGACCCATCAAGACCCCTGTGAACCCGACGGCAAGGAACGCCGGCCAGGACCTGCGAACCGTGCTCTTGAAATACACTGCCACGGGGAGATGTCCCTCCTGGGAGAGGATGAAGGTGGACCGCACAAGGTAGACAAGGAACAGGACCCCTGCGGCTATCGCCACGGAAACCAGGACGCCCGGCCAGTAATTGCCGTGGAGCTCCGGCTTCTTGGGGATCACCTTCAGAAGGAAGTGGAAGACGGCCGCGGCGGCACCTACCCCCGCGTAGTCGATCAGCATGCCGAGCACGTCGTCCTTCGTCACCTTCCCCATCGACCTGGTGAACATCGAGATCAGGGAACCGATAAGGAAGATCCAGGCGACCTGTACCGCGGGCAACGAGATCAAGGCAGCCAGCAGCGGGGCCAGGCCCATGTTGAGCGAGTCTCCGCCCTTTATCCTCAAGTCGAACTCGGCGCATAGCGTGAAGACAACCAGGTAGAAAAAGAAGTTGCTGTAGTCAACTGTGCTCAGCTTCGTGTAGATGATCGAGATCACCAGGGTGGCGAGAGCCGCGGCTACAACCAACGGGATAATCACCCGTAAGCCGCCGGCCCCGGGCTCGCGCGGCTCACGACGCCCCGCGAACTCTCTCCTTTCAGGCCTCGGGCGCGGCTTTACTGCATGGGCTACTTCCTCCTCTTCGGAGGGAGCAGACGGGGTAAAAACCTCCCCGCCGGGTACCGCCTCAACCGGTCCCTGCTCCAGGACCGCTTCCTTCTCGAGCGCGGGCCCTTCTTCCTCGAGCCCGGGCTCTTCCTCTATAAAGCTCAGATCGGGAGCAGGCTTAGCCCTCCGGCCCCTGGCCCTCCCTGCCCTTTTTCTTCCAGAGAGAAGGCGTCCTTCTTTTTTGCTCTGTTCGATCCCTTCGTCCTCTTCCACCTTCAGCCTTCTTCCATTCCCTGATATCTTGCTCTATATCGCCTTTCATCTCTCCGTACGCTGTTCCCTCTGCGGTTGTGACACCGGCTTCCGTCACCGGGGCAGCCGCCTCCTCGAGACTCGGCTGATCCACTTCGGGAATCAGGCGCGGCTCGCCCCCCGCCTTTTTCTCGGGCATACCCAGGCTCTCCTCGCGCGATCCTGCCCAGATGCCCCGCTTCTTCACAACCCTGATGAACGCGTCCACCACCTCGGGGTCATACTGCACACCCTTCCCCCTTATGATCTCGGACGCGGCGCGGTAAGAATCCATCGGCTCCCTGTAAGGGGTGGAACGCTGCATTGCGTCAAAAGCGTCCGCCACCGCCAGGATGCGCGCGCCCAGTGGGATGGTATCCCCCGAGAGGCCATCGACGTAGCCGCTTCCGTCCACCGACTCGTGGTGATGCGTGACCGAGGGTACCACCGCCGCAAAGGAATCCTCTTTAGAGATTATCTCAGCGCTTATGAGCGGGTGCTTCTTGACCTCGTCGAACTCCTCGGCAGTGAGTACACCCGGCTTGTCGATGAGTGCGGGGTCAAGGGCAAGCTTGCCGACATCGTGGAGCAGCGCCGCCTGGCGGAGATAGTGAATATCCTCTTCCTGGAAGTTCATCTCTTCCGCTATCGCGACCACTACGTTCGCCACCCCGAGGCTGTGCCCCTCGCTGAACATCCCGCCACCCTCCACAGCCTCCATGATGGAAAGCGTAGTATCGTCGCAGACGTCACGCATCTTCGCGTACCGTGTATAAACGACCCGTATCCCCAGGAGGGGCGCGAACAGTAGAACCACGCCGGGGAACTCGAGCCTCACGTAGATTATCGCCGCAAGGAACCCGATGCCCGAGTAAAGCACGTAACCGAGTAACCTGGGCAAAAGCCTGAACCGCCAGAAGCGCAGCAACCTCTCATCCTCGGGGGCAAGCACCAGCGTGGCGAATATCGTGTTCAAGATAAAGAAGACAAGAGTAGCAAGAACCCACGGAAGGAGGAGCTTGCCGCCGTTCGATATATCGGGTCTTAACAGGTTTCCACCCGTATGCCAGAAGATCCAGCCCGCGGCGCCCGCAGCCACGAGAAACTGGCACGCGTTATAAACGATCCGTCTGATGCCCTGCTCGCCCCGCTCCATGAAAAACACGGGGATGGCGAACAGCGGCACTATCGCGGTGCCCAGGGGGCCCGATACCATCATCGCGATGACCAGCGGCAGCAGGGCAAGCGACAGGCGCCCCCCTGACTTCGTGGGCAGAGCGAAGAACTCGGACGCGAAGAACAAAAGCCCGATGAGGAAAACAGCCCACCAGTTCTCGTTCTTTGCGGTGATGGCCAGGAGAACGATAAGGGCCAGCGCAACGACCGCGGTGACGGCGATGGCATTATCTGTCCTACCCCTGCCGAGCAGAGATCTCTTCGCCTCACCCTCGAAGAGAGATTCGTCAAGCTCGAGACGTGAACCCTTTACCATCGCACCCCCGCACCTCCAACCAGGAATACCTCCGCCAGAAATCTCAAGCTTTTCCGTACGAATATGATAAAGTTCGTCATATCTTCGAATCTCCTACCCGGAAGTGTCTATAAGGCCGACGTTACCATCATTACGCCTGTACGCAACGGTAGCCTGGTCTGTCTCCGAGTCCGTGAAAACGAAGAAATCGTGCCCAAGCATCTCCATCTGGAGAACTGCCTCTTCAGGTGTCATCGGCTTCAAAGATATCGTCTTCCTCTTGACTATGGAGGGACCTTCCTCCTCGGAGAACTCCTCGGGCGGCGGCCCCCTGAGGGCGCTCTCCTGTGCCTGGGTCTTGTCTATCTGCTTCCCGTGGAACTTCTTGATTCTTCTCAAGAGCTTTGATACCGCCTTGTCAACCGCGATGTACATGTCCCGGTCCCGGTCGGTTGCCCGCAGCAAGGGCCCGCTTCCCACCAGGGTAAGCTCGGCTATCTGATTGTCCTTTATGCTCGGGTTTTTCTCAACTACGAGCTTGACCTCGATCTCCTTGAAGTCGAGCCCGAGCTTACCCATCTTGGCCACCTTCTGTTCCGCGTGCTCGCGAAGCGCATCAGTAACCTCGATGTTCTTTCCCTTGACTATGACCTGCAACAGGCCTTCCTCCTATTCGGTCTTAAACGCCAGCTCGACCCCGTTCCCCGGGTGGTAAAAAACTACAACCCCATCTTTGGCCCTGCAGGCAAATGGGGTTGCATGCTCTAGCTTTCTTCGCGTTCAGGTCTGCCTTTGGACATTGGTCGCTTTGGGACCTCTGTCTCCCTCTTCCACGTCGAACTGTACCTTCTCGCCCTCGTTAAGACTCCGGTAACCCTCCGCAGTGATGTCGGAGAAGTGCACGAACACGTCCTCTCCGTTCTCGCGCTCTATGAAACCGAACCCTTTCTCGGGGTTAAACCACTTCACTACACCTGATTCCAAAATGGCCCCCAGTTAAATAGACTATCGGCTAGGTTACCATACGGTTAAATGAGTGTCCAGCAATGGGGTCTTGCTTTTGCTTTACAGGTCCTGGCAATTAATCTTACTGAAAAAGCAAAAAACAAGACCTGACCCCAAGAAAAAGGAAAGGGTCCCGCTGACCTGGTCTTTGACCCCACACTCGCCTGCTGAGGGTTTGCAAGCCCGGCTAAAGCGCCTTCCCACTCCCCCTTCTCTCCTTTTGAGGAGGCAGGGCTTACCCCTAAGTCGCACCATGCTCAGCAACCAATTGTTGCCTTACGTGGGTCGTTTCGCCTGCGACTGGCATCGACTTTCAACCACAGACCGGGACCCGATCCCAAAGCAATAATAATACGGATCACTTGATCTATCGAGAAATATTGAAAACCGGAATCGGTTTAACGGATCTTATCCGAGAGAATGCGCCCTATGAGCTTCTTGGCGACGTCGTCGCTGGTAACGTTGTAGCTGGACGACTCGATCGCCCTCTTGATCTTCTCTACCTTGTCCTTCCTGACCTCGGGCATATCGCCGATCTGCTCGACGACCCCGTGGATCTCCTTGAGCTCTTCAGCGCTCACGGAACTAGCCTCGGCCTCGCCGGCAGACTTCTGCTTCTTCAGCAGTTCAAGCGCGTTCTGTATTTCGCGGTCAGATAGCTGCATCTCTCACTCACCTTGCCACGGTTTCCAGACCCAAGCCTGAACCCCGCTTTTAATATTACCATAATATATATCGTCAGAACTGACGAAAATCTGAACTGTTCTTATGAGCCGTTTTTGGCAATTCTATCAGGCCCCCGCAATCAAGATCAAAAAAAGTCCGTTGGGGGATCAAGTGCGCGGACCCAATGCTGCTGCGTACGCAAAACAGGTTCTGCAAAGACCTGTTCGCACGCGGTCGGTTCCTTAACTGATACCGTATCCCCCGCGCAGGACGGCACGTGCCGCGACCAGTGCATGGACGGCATCGGCGCCGGCGTCGAGCAGGGCTCCCGCGCATGCCCGGGCGGTCGTCCCGGTGGTGAGAACGTCGTCTATCAGCAGCACAGAGCCGTGCGCCCTGGATCCCGGCACGCATCTGAAGGCGCCTGAGACGTTGCTCCACCTGAGGGCCGCAGGCAGTTGGTCCTGGTCCTTTGTCGCCTTTATCTTTTCAAGGTGATGCGCGACAGGTACTCCCAGGAGTGTCGAGACCGCGCAGGCTAGGACCTCGGCCGGGTTGTGTCCGCGCTCCCTGACCTTGGCCCTCTCGGAGGGAACGTAGTAGATCGCGTCCGGAGAGGTGTAGTCGGGGTCGTTGCCCGCCGCGGCGACCATGAGGCGCCCCAGCGGGAACGCGAACGGCTTTCCATGCGACTTGAGACGGAGCACGAGTTCCTTGAGAACGCCCAGATAAGGCCCCGCAGCGCGAAAGCCTTTCAGGCAAGGATAGCGCTCTTGAAAACCTCCAGCGGGATCCAGCTCTACGAAGGAGCACGAGGAGGCGATGCGCGCGAGGCAACTTTCGCAAAGGACCCGCCCACCGCCCTTCCCGCAGCCTAGACAGTCCGTCGGAAACACCAGGTCGAGGATCTGCTCAAATGCATCAGAAAGGATCATTCGTTAATACCGCCTGTTACCGATGGGAGAGGATGGAGAGGACCCGTGAATTCTCATCGATTATTATAACACCGCAGAGGCGTACAATCCATTGCTTGCTATGCTTTTCACCGCAGAAGCTTCTTGAGGCTTTCACCGTAGGGCCGGCGCAAAACCCCTCGCTCGGTGATAATCCCTTCAATATGGTCCGCCGGCGTGATGTCGAACGCGGGATTATAGACTCCGGTTCCTTCTGGCGCCACGATTCGATCCCCGCAGGTGACGAGCTCTTCCGGGTCACGCTCCTCGATGACTATGTCGGCGGCACCCGCCGCATCCCAATCGACTGTCGAGCCTGGAGCGGCTATGTAAAACGGGATGCCATGTGCGCGGGCCAGCACTGCGAGCGAATACGTGCCTATCTTGTTCGCGGTGTCGCCGTTTGCGGCGACGCGGTCAGCGCCGGTGATCACCAGGTCGACCAGTCCCTGCTTCATCACGAACCCCGCCGCGCCGTCGGGGATAAGCGTGAAAGGCACTCCCTCTCTCTCGAGCTCCCAGGCCGTCAGCCTCGAACCCTGGAGCAGCGGGCGGGTCTCGTCCACGTAGACATGGATATCCTTGCCCTCCCGGTGCGCCTCGATTATGACGCCGAGCGCGCTCCCGTAGCGAAGCGCCGCAAGGGCTCCCGAGTTGCAGTGCGTGAGGACGCTCGCCTTCTCGCCCACCACCTCCTGGCCCGCTTCCACGAGCAGCCTGTTGGTCTCGATGGTCTCCTCGGCTATCTCGTCTGCCCGCTCGCGAAGCCTCTCTATGAGCAGAGACGAATCGTCGTCGCCTTCCCCCAGGGCGTCCTCCATCCTTTCAAGCGCCCAGAAGAGGTTTCTCGCCGTGGGCCGTGAAGCGCCGATCACACCGATGGAGTCGCGCGCCGCCCTCCTTGTCGAAGCGGCGTCGCCGCCGGTCTCCGCGAGCGCTCCGAGAAGGACGCCGTAAGCCCCCGCGACCCCGATCGCCATCGCCCCCCTCACCGCGAGGCGGCGAATCGCATCGGCGGCTTCCTCTGGAGTCTTGAGATTCAGGATAACGGTCTCAGTCGGCAGGGCGGTCTGGTCTATCAGGCAGAGGGCGTCGCCTTCGAAGAAAACTGAATCTCCAGGTTCGGGGACGAACGATGATTCGCCGGGCATCTCTTCCCCCGCTTTATTCTCCTTGCTCGATCAGGTGCCGATAGTCCAGCTCTTCAAGTACTCCTCTTGCTCGGGTGTAAGGCTGTCTATCTCGACTCCCATCGTCCCGAGCTTCAGCCGCGCGATCTCCTGGTCTATGTGGACAGGAACGTCGTAGACCTTCTTCTCGAGCTCGGAGGCATGGGTGAAGACGTGCTCGGCGACGAGCGCTTGGTTTGCGAAGCTCATGTCCATGACGCTCGCGGGGTGCCCCTCCGCCGCGGCCAGATTGACAAGCCTGCCCTCGGCGAGGAGGTAAAGCCGGCGGCCGTCTTCCATCGTGAACTCCTCGATGTATTCCCTGACTTTGCGCTTGCCGGTGGACATCTTCTCGAGCCCCGGGATGTCTATCTCGACATCAAAGTGCCCGGAGTTCGCCATGACCGCGCCGTCCTTCATGACATGGAAGTGCTCGGTTCGAAGGGCGTGCATGTCGCCGGTCGTGGTGATGAAGATGTCACCTGCTTCCGCCGCCCCGGCCGAGGTCGTCACCCTGAAGCCGTCCATCACGGCTTCGAGGGCCCTCAGGGGATCGACCTCCACGACGATAACGTTCGCGCCGAGGCCCCTGCCACGGTTAGCCACGCCTCTTCCGCACCAGCCGTAGCCGAAGATCACGAGGACCTTCCCGGCCAGGAGGAGGTTCGTGGCCCTGATCACCCCGTCAATGGTGGATTGTCCGGTGCCGTACCGGTTGTCGAAGAGGTGCTTGGTGTTCGCGTTGTTGACCGCGACGACCGGGTAAAGTAGCACGCCGTTCTGTTCCATGCTTTTCAGCCTGATGACGCCCGTGGTCGTCTCCTCTGTGCCGGCGATGACCCTGACCGCCTGCTCCTTGAGCTCCGTGTGAAGGGTGGTGACAAGGTCGGCCCCATCGTCCATGGTGATATGCGGGTCGTTGCCCAGCACGCTCCTTATGTGTTTGTAATAGGTCTCGTTGTCCTCTCCGTTTATGGCGAAGACGCTTATCCCGTAATCCTCAACGAGTGAGGCGGCGACTTCGTCCTGGGTCGACAGCGGGTTGGATGCACAGAGAAAAGGCTCCGCCCCTCCGGCCTTCAGTGTGAGCATCAGGTTCGCGGTCTCGCTCGTCACGTGAAGACACGCGCCGATACGCGAGCCCGAAAGCGGCGTCTCCTTGGCGAAGCGCCCCTTTATGATCTCAAGCACCTTCATCTGCTCGCCCGCCCACTCGATGCGGGACTCCCCCTTAGATGCGAGGGAGGGGTCCTTGATGTCGTAATCCATTTAACGCGTTCTCCTTTCCTTTAAGTCGCGCGTCTTTTCGATCAGGGCCCACCTGCCTCAGAGCCAGGCTCACTAGAGTACCATATAAACGCTCTGTGCGAACCTGTCCGGGAACCCTGTAAGTCCCGCGGCGACCTGCCGGACCCTGTCGAGCACCGACTGGTGAGAGAGCGGGATGCTCGAAGGCGGTAAGAGCATGTTCGAGATGCAGCAGAGGGCCGCCGACTCGACCCCGAGGTAACCGGCGGTAAGCGCCTCGGGCGCCGTCGACATCTTGAATAAACCGGGCGGCCTCGGCCGCTTTTTCGGAAACGTTGGAAGGAGAAAGCATGGCGCCCTCGCCCGTCAAGGCTCCTCGGCCAGTCGTCTTTTGAGTTCCTCGATGCGCGCGACGGGGGTAGGGTCCTGTTCGAGGGCGAGCGCCAGGAAGACCGAAGTGTGGTCCCCGAAACACACCAGGTCGAGCAAACGCTCGACCTGGTTCGAGCCCCTGGCCAATACGTGCGTCACGTGAGCCACGTTGTCCTTTATGAGGTCAAGGGTTATCTCGATTCTCCTGGTGACCCTCGGATGCTCGTCCTGCTCCCGGAGCACGATGAGATGGCACCGTGAGCCGATATCCTCGAGGTGGTGCCAGCCGACAGTCTCGTTGTGGTTCAGCTCGGGAAACCAGTTGTAGAAAGCAGGTACCTTGCTGTTCTCATTGAACTGGGCCTTCCACCGCAGTGCGGCCACTGCCAGGGTACCCTCTGAACCGTAGACAACCGGGAGGAAGCCGACCAGGTCCCTTGCGAGTCTTTTCGCCGGGTTATCGTCGAGCGGCATCGCTACACCGTATTCCCGGACTCGTTCTTCAAGCATCTCGCAGGCTGCGCCCACCTCGTCCACAAGGCCGTGAACGAGCCCGATGCGCTCGAGCGCGGAAAGAACGGGCACGAACAGGTAGCCGAGCGCCGCGCGTGGCTGAAAGCCCACCGGCACCTGGAAAAGCGGCAGGTCGCGCTCAGCTGCGATCTCCGCGAGCTTTCCACCACTCACCACCGCCACGACAGGGGCGCCTCGCTCAAGCGCCCCCTCAACGCAATCGAGGGTCTCCTCCGTGTTGCCCGAGTAGCTGACGGCGAATACCAGGGTATTCTCATCGACGAACTCCGGGAGCGTATACCCCTTGACGGTCGCCATAGGCACGCGCAGGTTCTTCGCGGTAAGGGAAGCGACGACATCGCCCGAGATGCCCGAGCCCCCCATGCCCAGGACAACCACCGCTTTCAGCCCTTCCGCGGACGGCAGCTCAACGGGCCCCTGGCCAATCTCTATCGCCTCGCGCACCTGCCGGGGAAATCGCTCGAGGGCACCGAGCATCCCCGACGCGTCGATAGCCGCCAGTTCCTCCGTGTCGTCCAGGTCAACCTCGGCGTTATCCATCTCGCCCTCCATCAGGCGTTCTCCACCTCTCGTGTCAGCTTCTCTCCCTCGGCGACAAGGTCTTCGACTTCCTGCTCTGAGGTGGCCTCGGCATAGACCCTTACGACGGCCTCCGTACCCGAGACCCTGAGCATCACCCACGAGCCGTCCTCACGGTGAAACTTGAGGCCGTCAATAGTCTCGACCTCTATCACTTTCTGCCCCCCGATGCCCCCGGGCCTCAGGCGAGGCAGGCTCTCGAGAAGCGCTTCCTTGTGCGACCGGGTGAGCTCGATATCCTTGCGCAGGAACACGAACCTGCGCCCGAGCTGGTCCATAAGCTCGTCGATGAGCTGGCCGAGGGTCTTTTCGTTGGCAGCCATTATCTCTACGAGCAGCAGCCCGACCAGGATGCCGTCCCGCTCGGGGATGTGGTTCTTTATGCCGGTCCCGCCGCTCTCCTCGCCCCCAATGAGTATGTCCTCCTCGAGCATGAGGTCGCATATGTATTTGAAGCCTACGGGTACGACGTGGAGCTTGAGCCCGTACTTCTCACAGAGCCTGTCTATCATCGAAGTGGTGGACACGGTCTTGACCACGTTGCCGGTCCATCCCCTTACCTCGATGAGGTGCTTCAAGAGGAGCGCGAAAACCATGTGGGAGCTTATGAAACGCCCGGTCGCGTCGATAGCGGTTACCCGGTCCGCGTCGCCGTCCACGGCGATACCGACCTGGTACTTCCCCGCGACCACCGCTTCGGCAAGCTCGTTCAGGTTGTCGCCTATCGGCTCGGGCAGAAGGCCCGGGAAGAGAGGGTTGTGGACACCGTGGATCTGGTCGCACTTCGTGCCGAGCCGCTCCATGGCCTCTGGGAAGTAGCCCTGCCCCGCTCCGTACATCGGGTCGAAAAGCACCCTGACGCCGCCTTTTGCTGTCACGTCTGCGTCAACGACCGAGATGACCTGTTCCAGGTACCTGGGCCCGGGGTCGAAGAGCTTTACTCTCCCCCTGGCCAGGACGTCCTCGAAGAGAACGTCGGGCCTCCCCGGAGAGTCTTTCTCCACCAGGCGAAGCTCCTTCTCGATCGCTGCCGTGATGGTCGTGGAGGCCGAGCCTCCGTAGGGCGCCTTGAACTTGATCCCGTTATAGCGGGGAGGGTTGTGGCTCGCGGTTATCATTATCGCGCCGTCGGTGGCGAGGTCCACGGTCGCGTAAGAGACTGAAGGAGTAGGTACGAACTTGTCGGCGACCATCACGTCGATGCCCTCTTCCGCGGCCGCGATGGAGCAGAGCTGGGCGAAGCGGTCGGAATTGAAACGGGTGTCATACCCTACGAGTAGGCTCGGCTTGCCTCTGGCGTTTTTCTTCACGTAACGCGATATGGCGCACGCGACGAGCCATAGCCGGTCGAAGGTGAAGTCATCGGCGATGACGCCGCGCCAACCGTCCGTGCCGAACTTGATCAAGACTATACCCTTTCACGCCAGTAATCCAGGAGGTCGTTGAGCGTCTTGTCGAAGGGTATTTCCGGCTTCCAGCCGGTGAGCTCGAAGAATTTCGTGGTATCGGCCTTAAGCACCATGACGTCCGAGGGGCGCATCCTCGCCGGAACCTGGCGCACCTCGATATCCACAGTGGTGAGCTCGAGCAGCATGTCGAGCAGCGACTGTATGCTGACGTCCCTGCCCGAACCGAGGTTGTAGACATCCCCGGGTTCCCCCTTCTCGAGGGCAAGCCAGTACGCCTTCACTATATCCCGCACGTCGGTGAAGTCCCGCCGCGCCTCCAGGTTGCCGACCTCTATGACCGGCTCCTTCTTGCCCTTCTCTATCATGGCGATCTGCTTCGAGAGGTTGCTGGACACAAAGGGTTCACCGCGCCGCGGGCCGGTATGGTTGAAGGCACGGGTCCTGACGACGTGAAGGCCGTAGCTCTCGTGGTACTGGTAACCGAGCAGGTCCTGCCCTACCTTGCTGACACCGTAAGGGCTGAGCGGCCTCAAGGGATTCGTCTCCTTGATGGGCAGCTCATCCTGGTAGACCTTCCCGTACTCCTCGCTCGAACCGGCCACTTGTATCCTTGTACCGATGTCGAGCTCGCGCGCGGCCTCGAAAATATTTATCTCCCCCACGATGTTCGTGACCATCGTCTCCACGGGTGCCTTCCAGGAGGTCGGGACGAAGCTCTGTGCCGCCAGGTGGAAGATGAAGTCGGGCCGGACCTCGTCGAGGCAGCGCTTGATCGCCACCGCGTCCCTCAGGTCGCAGTCGATCATCTCCACCCGGTCGACGATGCCTGACACGTTGTCCATGCGGCTGCGCCACCTGACGGTCCCGAAGACCTCGACATCACCGCGGTCCAGGCAGTACTCGGCGAGATGACTGCCCACGAATCCGGTTATACCTGTGATTAGAACCCTCAATACGCACCTCCAGGAATAGCGATCACAAAATCCGGGTAAGACACCGGTTCAGAACTTGATCTTTCCCGCATCTATGGAAGTGTAGGGCCATACACGAATACCCCTGCGGAACTCGTTCCCCCCTCCGGCCTGGATATTATCACCTAATACCGAACCCTCCGCAACATGGACTTCCGGGCCCAGGACCGTGTTGCGGCCTATGATGCTCTGCTCGACGACGCACCCTTCACCCAACTCCGTGCCGTCGAGGATGACGGAGCCTTCAACGTGCGCGCCCGCCCCCACCTTCACGCGGTCACCTAAGCAGGTAAGCCTGCCGACAGTGGCCCCGGCACTGATTTTTACCCCGTTCCCGATGAGAAGCGGGCCGTAGACCTGGGCGCCCTCGTCAATCTGTACATCGTTCCCCGCGAAAACGCGCCTGGCGATCTCATCTCCCTTGAGAGAGACATCTATTCTCCCCTCGAGTATGTCGTGGTGTGCTGCAAGGTACTTCGCGGGCGTCCCCAGGTCGAGCCAGTAGCAGTCGGATGGAAACCCGAAAAGCGGCTCCCCCTGCGAAAGGAGGTCAGGGAAAAGCTCCCTTTCGAAGGAGTAGTTCGTGCCGGGAGGGACCTGTTTAAAGACCCGGGGGTCTATCACGTAAGTGCCCGCGTTGATGAGGTCGGTCACTACCTGGTCCCAGGAGGGCTTTTCCAGAAACTCCTTGATGCGGCCGTCGTCGTCCAACGGCACAAGACCGTAGGCTGTAGGGTCCTCAACGGGCGTGAGAGTTATCGTCACCGCGGCGCCCTTCTCACGGTGATACTCTACAAGCGCGCTTATGTCGAGGTCGGTAAGGATGTCGCCGTTGCAGACGATGACCGGCTCCTCCCCCAGCAGGTCCTCCACGTTCTTCACGGCCCCGCAGGTCCCGAGCGGCTCGCCCTCGGTCACGTGCGTGAGTTTCATGCCGATGCGTGAGCCGTCCCCGAAGTAGGCGTCGAAGACCACCGGCATGTACCCGGTAGAGAGTATGACCTCATCCACGCCGTACTGGCGCAGGTGGAGCAGTTCGACCTCCAGGAAGGGCACATTCACAAGTGGGAGCATCGGCTTCGGAGTCGTGATGGTGAGCGGACGCATTCGCGTGCCGAACCCCCCGACAAGCATGACTCCCTTCAAGTTTAGTCACCTCCAAGCGCCGCGTCACCGCGACTCGACGGATCTCCAGTAATCCAGGGTATCCTTCAGCGTCTGCTCGAGCGGTATCTCGGGTTTCCAGCCGGTCTCCTCATGCACGAGCGCGTTGTCGCCGACCAAGAGCGGTATGTCACTGGGGCGCTGGCGTGCCGGGTCTTTCTCAACCTCGATCCGGGCATCCGACATGCCGAGCAGGATCTCCAGTACCTCGAATATTGCCCTCGCAACGCCCGAGCATACGTTGTAAACGGCGCCCGGTCTGCCCTTCTCCATGACCATCCGGTAGGCCCTGACGGTGTCGCGCACGTCGGTGAAATCCCTGCGCGCCTCGAGGTTACCCACCATCAAGACCGGCTCGGCCTTGCCGCACTCCACCAGGGCTATCTGGCGCGCGAACGAGGAGACGACGAAGTCCGGCGACTGGCCCGGGCCCGCCTGGTTGAACCCCCGCGTGATGAGCACCCTCCAGGAGAAGGCCTCGCTGTACATCTTACCGAGCACCTCCTGGCCGACCTTGCTCACCGCGTAGTGGCTGCAGGGGTTAAGGGACGTCCCCTCGCCCAGGGGCATCTCGTCGGGGGAAACCCGGCCGTATTCCTCGCTCGAGCAGGCGATATGGACCGATGCCTCGATCTCAAGACTTCGCATCGCCTCCATCAGGTTTACCTGTCCGAGCAGGTTGACACGGTAAGTGGACCAGGGATCCTCCCAGGAGCGGGCGACAGACGACTGGGCGGCAAGGTGGAACACCGCGTCAGGGCGGAAAACGTCGAGCACCTTCTCTACGCCATCGAAATCCGTGAGGTCCACCGCCCGGTACTGCAACCCCACAACGGAGCATGAAGGCTCCGGTTTCAGGCCGAGCCCGAAGAGTTCGCAGCCCCACCCGTGGAACAGCTCGGGGATGAGGTGCGAGGCTACAAAGCCATCCGCCCCCGTGACGAGCACTCTCTCCATCACTGTCTCCCGGGCATTATCACGCGCTTCGCGCCACCGAGCAGAGCGCGGATACGATAATAGAGATTAAGCGTAACAATCAGTAAAAAACGGGCAGCGACCCCGGCCGTTACGACCGCGTGAACCGGAAGCCGCCACGGTCCTTTGTATGTCTTTCGATGGAAGCGTAGCATACTGCGGTGGTGGTAGAACAATATCCTGGTCGGCATGAGGCGGCCGCTCATGCCGATGTGGTGGACCACGGCCGCCTTCGGCATGTAGCTCACGGTCCAGCCCGCCTGCCATATCCTCCAGCATAAATCAACATCCTCGACGTACATGAAATACTTCTCATCGAAGGCGCCGATATCGGAAAGCGCATCCCTTCTCAACGCCATGAACGCCCCCGAGACCCAGTCGACTTTCGTCTCGGCCTTGCTGTTCATGTCCATCATCTTGTAAGTCGTGGAGTATGGGTTCTCGGCCCTGAAGAGCCCGACAAAAGCATGGACGAAAGACTCTTTAATGGAAGGGAACTTGCGGCACGAGTACTGGAGAGAACCGTCGCTGTTCAGTATCCTGGGACCTACAACCCCCGCGCGGGGATCTCCGTCGAGGAATTCCACGAGCTGCGCGACCGTGTCGGGACTTAGCACTACGTCGCTGTTCAGTATCAGGATATAGGGCTCGCGCGTGAGCCCTATGCCCTTGTTGCACGCCCGCGCGTACCCGGTGTTGCGGGAGTTCCAGACCAGGTTGATTGAAGGGAACTCGGCGATGACCATCTCCGCACTCCCGTCGGTTGACCCGTTGTCGATAACCCAGGTCGATATCCCTCCGGCGAAATCCTGCGCCTCGATGGAGGCCAGGCAATCGCGCAGGAAATCGCGCGTGTTCCGGTTGATGACGACCGCGGCTACCCTGTTCACGGCCGCTCCCGTTCCGCGCTCGCCATCATCTCGCCGCGATGGAAAAGGTGCCTCTTTATCCAGTCGCGGTAGATGAAGGGGTCCAGCATACCCTCGATCTCCCTGGCGGGGACGGTCCTCCTCGCCTGGATCTCGCGCCTCTTTCTCAGCATCGAGGGCATGAGCCTGACCACTTCCACAAGCGAAAGAAGCGCCCTCGGACACCGGACGAGCAGCGCGCCCCCTTTAAGCACCTCGGTGATGAGGATGCCCGGAAGGTTGCGCAGCAGGTATCGCACGGAATCGTTCTTGATGATCATGAGATACCGGTTCTTGTAGTTATGGTATTCGACGAGGAGCGTCTTCCTGTAACCGGTACCGCCGCGCCTGTGATAAGCGACCGCCGTTGGGTTGTAGATACACTTCCATCCCCGCAGGTTCGCCCGCCAGTCAAGGTCGAGGTCCTCCCAGAAAGCGAAGAAGTCCTCGTCGAAGTACTCCCCGTCCACGGCGACATCATCGAGCATCCGCCGGGAGTAAGCGGCCGCGGCCCCGCAGGTCCCGAAAACGGTCTCGCGCTCGAGAAAGGAGGTGGCCCCGGGCTCGCCTTCACCGCGGTCCTTCGCCAGGCGGTTTCTGAAGATCTGGTGCCCCACCGAATCGATGACATTGTCCTTCCCGCCCGGCGGGAACCTCAAGAGCTTGCCCGTCACGCTGCCCACATCAGGCTCCGCGAGCGGCGCGACGATGGCGGATATGAAGCCGCTGTCGAGGACGACGTCGGCGTTGAGCGGTACGATGACCTCGCCCTCCGACGCTTTCACCCCCTGGTTCAAGGCGGGGCTGAACCCGACGTTCCCCTCGTTCAAGATCAGGAGCGGGGAATCCCCGTAGAACCTGCGCTGGTTCCCGGGATCGTAAGCGAACTCGCGCAGCGCCTCCGGTGAGCCATCCACCGAGCCGTTGTCGATCAGGAATAGCTCGATGTGCTCATGATCTTGCAGGAAGAGGGACCGAAGGCACGCCGGCAGGTCCTCAACGCCGTTGAAGTTAATCAGTATTACCGATACCAGTTTCATTCTTCACAGATACGTCGCCGGACGCGGCCGCCACCTTCGCGGTGGGTGCCTTCAGGTTACTGGACTCGTTTGGCGTCTTGGACTTCAATCCCTGTGCCGCGATGACGACCCCCATCACAATAAAGGCAAGTCCTATCCAGGTGAACCACTTGACCGGCTCTTTGAAGACCAACCACGAGTAAAGGACTACCACCACGTAGCCGACTGCCACAATGGGGTAAGCGACGCTCAAGTTCACTCGGGAGAGGACGACCAGCCAGAAAACCGCCGAGATCGCATAGAGCAGGACGCCGATGACCGCCCATGCGCTCTTTATGACTCTTCCTATCAGTTCAAAGGGATGCTTCACATCCTCCGATTTTATCTCCCCCACCTTGTTCATGCCCGCCTTCATGGAAAGCTGCCCCGCCACAGCAAGGCCGATGCTCAAGATGAGAAGAATCACGTTTACGACTGTCTTTGACATCGCAAGACCTCCAATCCCTTCAGGAATCGGCCCCTCAACTCATGAAACGGTATTTAATCAAAGTCCAGAGGGCCTTGAACCCGTCCATCCAGACGATCTTCTTTCCCTCGTCGTACTCCCGCCCCGTGTACGAGACGGGTACCTCGTATATGCGGACCTTTTTTTTCAGCAGCTTGGCCGTTATCTCCGGCTCGAACTCGAACCCGTCGGACTCTATCTCGATCCCCTTGAGCGAATCGCGGGAGAAGAGCTTGTAGCACGACTCCATGTCGGAAAGCGTAGTGTTGTACAGTACGTTTGTCACGAAGTTCAGGAACTTGTTGCCGAGCCAGTGCCAGTAAAGCATGTCACGGTGCTCGCCTGTGAATCGAGACCCGTAGACGACACCAGCCTTCCTCTTCAGTACCGGGGCCAGCATTGTCCGGTAGTCCTCGGGGTCGTACTCGAGGTCGGCATCCTGGATGATGACGCAGTCTCCTGTAGCGTGGGGAAGAGCGGTCCGTATCGCCGCCCCTTTGCCCCGGTTCTTTTTGTTCCGCAGGACCCTGGTCGTTGAGTCCTCCTCGAGCCTCAGGATATCGCTCGTGCCGTCGGTCGAACCGTCATCAACGACTATGATCTCCTTCGCGATATCCCCGAGGTCTACGGCCCTCACCCTGCGAATGATCTCCTTGATGGTATTCCGCTCGTTGTATGCCGGTATGATTATCGATAACTTCATCTGCCTATCCCTTCGTACGTGAAACCCAGCCTTCTCAAGACAACCGGGTCCAGGCAGTTCCTGGCGTCCACGATGAGGGGGCTAGCCATCAACCCGCGCACGCGGTCGTAGTCAAGCCACTTGAACTCGTCCCACTCCGTCAGCAGCACGAGGATATCAGCCCCCCGGGCAACCTCGTACGCGTTCTTGGCAAAACCCGCCCCTGAAAGCTCCCGGCGGGCGTTCTCCATCCCCTGGGGGTCGAAGGCGGTGACCTGGGCACCCCTTTCCAGAAGCATCCTCGTCACTTTGACCGCGGGGGACTCGCGCACGTCATCGGTGTTGGCCTTGAAGGCCAGGCCGAGCACTCCGACCTTCTTGCCTTTCAACCCTCCGGCCATCTTGTCCACCTTGGCCGCCGTGTGTTCATGCTGCTCGCGGTTTACCTCGAGAACCCCGTCGAGCAGGTCGAAATCGTACCCGTGGTCACGGGAGATTGTAAGAAGGGCGGCACAGTCCTTGGGAAAGCACGAGCCGCCGAAGCCCGGGCCGGGCTTCAGGAACTCAAAGCCTATGCGCTCGTCGTAGCCCATGCCGATGGCGACCTCCCGCACGTCGGCCCCGACCGCTTCGCACAGGTTCGCTATCGCGTTTATGTACGTAACCTTTGTCGCCAGGAACGCGTTTGACGCGTACTTGATCATCTCCGCGCTCACGGGATCGGTGACGAGCAGGGGGGCGTCAATGCGCCGATAGAGCTCGGTCAGAAGCCTTACGGCTTTCTGGGAGCCGCTGCCTATAACGATCCGCGACGGATTCATGAAGTCCGAGACTGCTGTTCCCTCTCTGAGGAACTCCGGGTTTGATACGACGTCGTACTCTTGGTACTCCCCCATGGATTCCTCGATTATCCTCTGGACCATCTTCGTGCTGCCTATCGGGACGGTGCTCTTGTTGATTATCACCTTGTAATCATCTATCGAGCCGGCGATGCTTCGCGCGACCTCCTCCACGTGGGTCATGTCCGCGCGCCCAATCTCGTCGGGGGGAGTGTCAACGGTGATGAAGACGAACTTGCTTTTCGAGACCGCCTCCTGTATATCGGTCGTGAAGCCCAAATCTCCGCTCTCGAGGTTCTTCTTGACCAGGGCCTCCAGCCCCTCCTCGTAGATGGGAACCCGGCCGGCTGAGAGCGCCTCTATCTTCTCGCCGTCCCGGTCAACGCAGAGCACGGTGTGTCCGAGGTCGGCAAGGCACGCGCCCGTGACCAAACCCACGTACCCTGTACCGATCACACAGCATTCCATGATTACCCGCTTTCGCCCGGCATTCTTCTAAAAGAGCGTCCCTTCACCCGGCTCCATTATCGGCTTTTTTTGCCCCGACAGGCCCTCATCGATCGCCCTGTTGGCGAGAGCGTCGCACGCGATATTCTTCTCCCTTGGGATATATTCCACCTCCACCTGCCGGACCCCGGCGAGCAGTACCTTTATCCTTCTCAGCAGGGGCTTCAGCGCCTTGCTCTTGACCCTGAAGCCTCCCGTCACCTGGTTGGCGAGCAGCTCGCTGTCGGTGTGAATACTCACCCTCTCGTATCCGAGCCCCGCCGCCTTTTCAAGTGCGCGAATCAAGGCCTGGTACTCCGCGACGTTGTTCGTGGCTTCCCCCAGGTACTCGGAGACCTCGAGCAGAACTCGCCCGCGCTCGTCGGTGACCTGCCCGCCGACGCCGGCGGGCCCCGGGTTGCCGCGCGCCGCGCCGTCACTGTACACGTGAAGCCAGTTGCCTTCCGCTTTATGCCCATGCTTAGCTTCGGGGTTCACTGGACAAGGATCCTGCGGCAGTATTCACACCGGAAAACGCCCTGCTCGTGCTGGAACTGGTCGATCTTGCTGCTGCTGAACTCTATGTGGCAGCCTCCGCAGTTCCTTCCCTTCTCAATCCTGACAACCGCGAGCCCGCCTTTGTCTTCAAGCAGTTTATCGTACACGGCGAGCGTATCCTCATCGACCGCCGCCTTGAGGCCGTCGCGCTCCTTCTCGAGCTCTTTCATCTGTTGCTCTTTCTCTGTGAGCTCCCTGTCATAGGTATCACGGGCCTCGCGCTCCCTTGTGGACATCTCCTTGACTGCGCTCCCGGCCCGCTCCACCTCACGGTGGATCCTGTCTTCCTCCTCCATCATCTCCAGGTCCTCGGTCTCCATCTCGTCGCGCTTCTTACGGAGTGACAGGATCTCCGCCTGGATGCTGGAGAGTTCCTTGGGGTTCATGATGGTGCCGCTGAAAAGTTTCCCTTCCTCTTTGCTGATCTTCTCCGAGAGGAGGTCGAGTTCACCATCGAGCTTGTGCCGCCGGTATTCCAGATCGACAAGTGATTTTTCTTCCACTGCCAGCTTATCACTGCTCTCCTTTATCTGTGCGAGAAGCTCGCCGAGCCGGTGCTTGTTCTCAAGATTCTCTATCTCTTTTCGGAGGTTAAAGATCCTTGTGTCGAGCTCCTGGATCCGGAGAAGCCTCTCGCCGAGCTTGTCTTGACTGATTTCGTTCACCGCCAGGAGACCTCCCGGTCATCGTAGCTCTCTATCTCGAGGTTCCAACCGTGTTGGTCGGATGCGGCCCGAAGCGACTCAACCATCATGGGAACAAAAACCCTCTCGCTCTCACGGTGACCGAGGCAGACCAGGGCAAGTCCCGCCTCGTCCGCTTCCAGCCACATATGGTAGTTTACCTCTCCCGCGACGAGCAGCTCCGCGCCAAGGCGCCTGGACGGTTCGACGAACGAGTTTGCCGCTCCAGGCACCACGGCCACACTGCTGACTTTTCTTGACGGATCCCCGACAAGCCGCGGGTCCGGTGAGGCGCACCACTTGGCGAGTTCAGCCTGGATATCCCCAAGCGTTCTTTCTTCTTTAAGCGTCCCTATCCTGCCGAGCCCCCAGGGCACGGGGTTCTCGGTCTTGTATACGTCGTACGCGACCTCCTCGTAGGGATGCCTGGAGAGCATCGCCTTAACGACCCTGGACGCGAGAAAAGAGGGGACTATCATCTCGAGCCTGACCTCTTCCTCGAAGTTCAGCCTGCCGGCTTCGCCCGAGTACGGGGTCGCATCCTCCCCCGGGATAAAAGTGCCTGTGCCAGCCGTCCTGAAGCCGCAGTGGCTGTACTCTCCGATAACACCGGCGCCCGCTTTCACCATCGCTGTCGAGACATCTTCGAGCGCCTCCGGCGGCACTAAGACAACGGCTTTCAAAAAGGGGACCCAGCTTGCAGGCTGAATCGGTTCGACACCCACCAACCCGAGATGCCGGGCGAATACATCGGCGATGCCGCCGGGCGCGGAGTCGGCCGGGGTGTGGCATGCGACTACGCTCAAACCACTTTCAATGACACGCTCGATGAGGGAACCCCGAGGTTCTCCCGTATCGATGCTCGAGACCGGGTCAGCGATGAGCGGGTGGTGTATCACCAGAAGGTCGCACCCCGAAGCTTCCGCCCGCTCGAGAACCGGGGACGTCGCGTCCACCGCGCAAATCACTTTGCCCGCATCGGATTCGAAAGAGCCGACCTGGAGGCCGCTGTTGTCACCCTCTACTGCCATCTCCCAGGGGAATCGCTCCCCCAGAGCATCCATTATCTCTTTTAACAAAGTCACGCCAGACGCTCCTCAACGGATGCTCCGGGGCTCCGCCGTGGTTAACCTCCCACAAAAAGCTTCCAGAGGAAACTCTGCGGCCTCAGGAGCGCCACCACGGCGGTAACCGCGGCGCCGGCCCCGAGCACGCCGATAAATATCCAGAACAACGCCTTCTTGTATGGTATATCGAATATGAACGCGGCCACCGCGCCCGTCCAGGCACCCGTCAGCGGAAGGGGTATAGCGACGAAGACCGCGAGCGCGATCTCCGCGTACAGCTCGTACTTCTTCTCGAGCCTCTTACGGGTCCTCGCGAAGAGCCAGTTGAAAAAACGGTTCATGATCTTCGAGTGCTCCATCAGCCACTTCGAAGCGGGCCCGAGAAACCAGAGCACGAACGGTATCGGTATCATGTTCCCGATTACCGAAAACAGGAAAGCATACCATAGCGGGAGGTGGAAGTTGAGATAAGCCACGGGAATGGAACCCCTCAGCTCCGCGAGAGGGATCATGGCGATCAGCATGGTGGCCAGGTAGCGGTTCATGTTGGTGAACCATCCGGCCCAGTTTACGGCAAACTGCGGACTCATTCCCACTCCCGCTCCAGCAACTCGCCCGGTGCAGACAGACCCAGCGCCGGGCCCGCGATGATTCTTCATCTCTGAGAAGCCGCACCCGCCCGGTTGACGGGGCAATAATACAGAATGAGACCTGCTAAGTCGAGCGGCGGAGGGCGGCAAGAAGGCTCGAGCTAGTCCAGATCCACCTCGGCCTTGCAGTTGCGGCACCGCTTGGCGCCCCTGAAAAGAGGATATCCGCACTCATGACAGTGGTACCTTTCCAGCTCCTCTTCGACATAGAGCTCTGTCCCGAGCGCCCGCCATTCCGGTACGGCACGTAGGATAACCTTCTTCCCGACGGGCAGTGGGAAATCATCGACGAACTTGCAAGGGAAATCTTCACACCGGTAGCAGCCCTCGTACCCCTTTTCCTGCGTGCATTTCCGGATAGGGCAGACCGTACAGTATTTGAATACATCATCTGAAAGACAGCCCTTACAGTGCAGTTCCTCCAACCCGACGCCGTATACGCCCGTCAGCTTCTCTTTGAACTTGACGTTGTCATCCCTGTCGGCGATGTATATCGCGCAGACCCCGCAGTACAGACCGCAGGGGGCCAAAAGCTCCTTTTCTACGTCCATGCATCACCTACAGGAAGGCCGGCCAAACAGCCAGTTATTCGCGACATTTCTCTTTCCACGGAAATTTCCTCAGCCATCAGAATGACCGCAGCAAAAAGCTTGCTGCATCCCGGTTAATTTTAATCATTTATTATTTCTTGGCGTTTGTCGAATTATAATTAACAATGGAGTGTCTGTTGATTTTTGATACATATAGGAGAGCCTGAAGATGAGCATGTTCTGCCCGAACTGCGGAAAGGAAGTCACGCCTGACCAGAAGTTCTGCGTGTCATGCGGAAAACCGCTCCCTGGAGCGGCGACGGAGGCCATCCGGGCCGAGGCACCCCAGGCGCCTCCCCCTGCACCCCCAATGCCCGTAGTTCCGCCCGCAGCCGGGCCGGGCGGCCCGGGAAAGAAGCGCACCGGCCTCTGGATAGGCATCGGCGCCGGCGCTGTCGTGCTGCTGGCGATATACTGACGGTCGTACTGGTCTTCGCGGTAGGCGGCAAGAAGAACGACGAGAAAAAGAAGGTAACGACGGTGTCGGTGCCCGAGGTAGTCGGGCTCAACGAACCAGAGGCCAGGTAAAAGGTAGAGGACGCCGGGTTGGATTTCGAGCCGATCTACAAGACGGACAACAACGTCGAGAAGGGGAAAGTCACCGACCAGCGCCCCGATGCCGGCAAGAAGGTCAAGAAGAAGAGCATGGTGACAGTGGTGGTCGCGGTGAGGGGCCAGGTCGACGTGCCCAACTTCGTCGGGCAGTCGCAGGACCAGGCCCTGGTCACGCTGACCCAAACCCAACTGAACTTCAAGCTGACCCAGCAGCCGACCGGGGACCAGAACCAGCACGGGAAGATTGTCTCCCAGACACCGGGCGCGGGAACGAAGGTCGACGCGGGCACCGAGATCGCCATCGTTGTGGGCGTCTACCAGGGGCCCGCACCCCAACCACAACCGACATCCAAGAAGGGCCACTGGGCGACCAGGCAGGTCCAGTGCAATGTCTGCGGCGGAGAAGGGGTCATTTGGAGCGGGGACCAAACAGTCACCTGCCAGGTCTGCGGCGGTGCCGGAGGCTCGTACGTCCCCGACTACGACGAAGAAGGCAACTACAGCGGCGACGTCTGGGCTACGTGCGATGAGTGCGGCGGCGCCGGGTACGTAATCATCCCGGGCGAAAGCACAACCTGCACGAACTGCGGTGGCTCGGGTTGGGTAACCGATAAGTACTGGGTGGAAGAATAAAGAGACCGGGCATTTTCTAGCTTGAGTACTTATGGCCCGGATACCCTGAAGGTGTCGCTGAGCTGGAGATCTTCCTGCCGGGAAGAGGGTCCTGCATATACGACGTATTCGATCTCCTCTTCTTCCCACGCTCCTGCGTCGACGTTGTAAAAGGCGAGATCCTCTGCATTCAACTCGATGGACTGCGTCTTTGTCTCACCGGGCTCGAGGTGCAGTCTTGCGAAACCCTTGAGCTCCTTCGCGGGACGGTCTACCTTCGAGCCGTTGTAGCCAACGTACAGCTGGACGATCTCATGGCCCTCAATCTCGCCGGTGTTCGTCACGTCGACCTCGACCTCGACCTTGCCGCCCTTTCCTATCTGCTTTTCGCTCAGCCGCAGGTTGCTGTACCTGTATTCCGTGTAGCTCAGGCCGAACCCGAACGGGAAGGCGGGCTCGATGCCCTCCTTGTCGAAAAGGCGGTACCCGTGATAGTAACCGTAATCGATCGAGTTTGCCTTCTTGTCGAAGAAGGGAAGCTGGTCGGCTGACTCCGGGAAGGTTATCGGCAGCTTGCCGCTCGGGTTTATGTCCCCGAACAGTACGTCGGCGACAGCGTGTCCCCCCTCCATGCCGGGGTACCAGGCCATCACAATCGCTTCTACCTCGTCCTTCCACGCTTCCATGGTGATGGCGGAACCGCCCTCGAGCACCACGATGCACCTGTCCGTGGCTTCAGCCACCGCTTTGATGAGGCTTTCCTGCGCCTCGGGAAGGTTGAGGTCTTCGCGGTCCCCGCCGACCCTGGTGACCGAGGAGAGGTGTTCCCCTTCCTCCTTGTAGGTCAGGCCCGCCACCACTATCACCGCGTCTGCATCACCGGCGACCCGCCTCGCGCTTGCCGGGTTCTTCCCGCTGTCGTAGACAACTTCGGCTTTGCCGGCCGCCTTGTCCCTGATTCCGTGAAGGGGCGTGACGACGTACGGAGGGTTGACGCGGCTGCTTCCCCTGTCGCCGATGTTGGCTTTATCGGCGAGCTCACCGATGACGGCTATCTTCCCGACGTTCTCTACACTCAGCGGCAGGGCGTTTTCATCGTTCTTTAAAAGCACGATACCCTTCTGCGCGACCTCGAGGGCGAGGAAAGCGTGCTCGTTGGAGGCGACTTTTTCCCTGTCGTACCCGGCCGGGTCACCGATGCGGGCGAACCTCGCCTTTTGCCCCAGTATCCTCGTCACGGCCTCATCGATGACCTCCTCATTGACATCCCCGCGCTCCACAGCCTTCCTTAGCCTCCTGCCATAGCGCCAGCTACTGGGCATCTCTATGTCCAGCCCACCGTTGACCCCCGCCACACCGTCCCTCACTCCCCAGATAAAATCGGACATCACGAATCCGTCGAAGCCCCACTCCTCCTTGAGGATGTCCCTCAGCAGGTGACGGTTGTGGCCGCAGTAGTACCCGTTGACCTTGTTGTAAGCGCTCATGACGGACGCGACGCCGGCTTGGACACACTTCTCGAAATGGCGGAGGTATATCTCCCTCAACGTGCGTTCATCGACCTTCACGTCGACGAAGAACCTTGCTTCCTCGATGCTGTTGCACGCGAAATGCTTCGCGCACGCCATGACGTGCTTCTGCACCCCTTTTATCATCGCGACGGCCATGGCGCCGAGGTGGCAGGGGTCGTCGCCGTACGTCTCCTGCGACCTTCCCCATCCCGGGTGCCTCGGGACGTTGATGCAGACCCCTCCGTAGTAGTTGGCGCCCTGCGCTCTTGCCTCATAACCGATGGTGTCGCCGACACGCTCCTGGAGTTCGGTGTCCCAGGTCGCCCCCCTCGCCATCGCCACCGGGAAGCACGTCGAGTGGTCGAGACACAGACCACGCGGGCCGTCGGTGAACTTGATCGGGGGTACCCCCAGGCGCTTGTTCTCACCGGCGTAGAAAGGCCTGTGGTTGTACTGGAACAACATATCCGCAAGGCCGAACCAGCTTTCGTCGCCCGACATCTGGTCGACTTTCTCACGAAGGGTCATCTTCGAAAGGAGCTCCTTTATGCGGTCCTCGCGCTCGGTTTCACCCTCGGTTCCCACAACGGCGGCGAACGCGGTGGTTCCCGTGCTTCCCCGGGAGTCGTTCATGTTGCCTGTCCTTTCCCTCATCAAGCGAATCAGACACCGACATAATATCACCCGCTTTCGTCAAGACGCCTGCACTTTCGTCTCGCGCGATTCGGTGCAGAGTTTGACGAGAATGCGCGGCAGTGGCATGACGGTGTCCGGTGGGGCGAAAAGGTAGCAAGGTCGAGCTGCCCTCGACTTTGATGGCGGGGACCTCCACCTCACCCGCGCGGTAGTCGCTGGTCCTCCCGGAAGAGACCTCACGGCATATACCGGACGAAGAGCCGAGAAATCTTCCAGCCGATGAGTACCAACCGCTAGCAGAACTCTCCAGTCTTTCGAACCCGGTGATGGTAGCCGGTGTGCGTTACCTGATTCCTAAGCTCCCGTCGTGGGACTGAACTTGGCCAGGAAAGCCAGCCATGATATCAGGAAACACAGGAAGCCGGCTCCGAAAGCGGCCAACTGTGCCCAGAAAGTCGCCTGTATCCACTCATCCCAGCGCAGCAGATCGGGACTGACTTTAACATCGGCAGCCTTCTCGAGACTGTTGTTCAGCATCAGCCCCTTTGCGTATGCCGCGTGAGAAAGCACGCCGACGAGTAGCGATATGCCCGCAAGGCAATTTGCCACAAACATCAACCAGAACATCCATCCTTTTTTCCCGGATATCATATTCAATATAAAGGAAGCGCCTAAGAACACTTCTACGCCGGCAACAACGAGAAGCCAGTTGGTCACCGTCATCCTTACTTTTTCAAATTTTGTACCGATTACCCTCAGCGCCTCCGGAGGTTTTTCCTCCGTTTTGGTCTCTACCCCGGGTTCATCCGGTTTCTGCTCGTCCATTTGCCTCTCCCTTCCTTTCGCGTTTGTGGACATTCTATTACTAAACCTTTTAAATCGCTACAATCACCGTCAGCCCCCATGAGGAAAAGGACAGCTTTGCGACCGCCTTCTCACCACGACGATGTCAAAAGAGTTCTCTGATGAATTTTGACCGTTACCGAAACTTGATTCAAGTTCTCAATCAATAGATGCGTGGGCAACACTGTCAGACCCCCGGGGCAAAATCACCGGAGAAGGGTCACGGAGCCGGCGGGTCAAAGACGGTCATCTGTTCCGATCCCGGCTGCAGCAAGCCTTTCGACATCACCTGGGATAACGTGATAATCCAGCTTGCCCTGGAGTAACCTGTCGTGGCCTGCATCCGCTAACCGCAGTATTTCTCCATGAACTCGTCCACGACAGACTTGAGCCTGTCGTCCAGGCGCGCCATCGCCTCATCGGCGATGCCCTCAGGGACGCACCCGTAGAACGCCTGGGCGATCCCCCCGGCAATGCAGGCCAGGGTGTCGCTGTCGCCGCCGAGGCTTACGGCCTTGCGGACAGCGTCCTCGAAGTCCTCGGATTCCAGGAAAGACGTGATGGCCTGGGGCACGGAACCCTGGCAGGTCTCATCGAAGCCGTAGCATTCCCTTATCTCGTCTACGGGCTCACTGAGGTCGTAGTCGAACGTGCCCTCGATGTACTGCTTTATCTCTTCCCTGGTCTTGCCCTCCCTCGCCAGGAATATCGCCGCTGCGGTAGCCTGGGCTCCCTTGATGCCCTCGGGGTGATCGTGGGTGACCCCGGCACTCCTCCGGGCCTCCTCTAACACCGCGTCCAGGGAATCGAACGCGAACCCCACGGGGCTTACCCGCATGGCGGAGCCATTGCCATAGCTGTCATAGGGCTTCTGGTCGGCCGATAACGCCCAGCCGTGAAACATCCCGCCGTAACCCCTTCCCGGATAACTCGAGTAGTAATCCATGAAGGCCGTCACGTAGTCGCCGCCGTGCAGGATGATATCAGCCACGGCAACGGTAAGGACTGTGTCATCCGTGAACCTGGAGCGCTCACTGAAAAGCGGGAACTCGGTCGTCTTGATCCTGTCCCACTCATAGACCGACCCGATGATGTCCCCTGCTATCGCTCCCAGCATAGGCCCTCCCGTTGGATTATCGAGTTATCCGCGTGGCTTTCTGTCTGGATCAGGTTTTCCGCATTTGGATATCATACTACGCCACTGTGACATGGTTTGCATGTGGGAAGCGGGGCAGTAAAGAGGTTTTGCGGGCGTCAAATACTATTTCTCGACCCCTCGACTCTTCTCTCCCAGTCAGAACCGGCGCCGCCGGTCTCGCAGTAGCCGACAAGCCGCGACGCCGCCTGTGCCGGGCCCCAGTAATGCCTCACGAAATCAGCCGCCTGCTGGATGGCGATTTCCCAGTCCGGCCAGATGCAGTACCCGCCGGCGGCGGGGATGCCACCCGCTATCTGCGGCTGCGGGCCTTTCATCCCCCAGGCGTTGTGGTTCGTCGCGTAGATAGTGCCGGCGGTAGCGCACGAACTCTCGGCCTCGGCGAGTCCGACGAGAAGCGTCGCGTTCACCCCGGTACGCTGCTCGGCCTGCACGAACACTATCCCGTAACCCGTCAAAGGACTCCGCTTCTTGGCAAGGTGCGAGTTTATCCTGTGGGAGAGATCGGTCTGGGGCTGTTCCATTAGCCTCGCCACTATCGGGTCTGCCGAAGTAAGCTTCTTCCAGGAATCGGCGAGCCTCGTTTCGACGTCACACTTTCGCGCGACCGCCCAGTTGAACTTTGACTGCTGTGCCCGCCGTTTCTCGGCAATCTCCCGTTCCTGTTGGCCGGCGATGGCCTCGGTGACCTTCATTTCTTCCACGAGTCGGGCGTCCTCTGTCGCAATGTCCTCGGCCCAGGCCGCCCTGTCGATAAAGTCCAGTAAGTCTCTGGAGCCGAAGAGTCTCTCAATCCCGGAGATCCTCCCGGACTTGTACATGGCTACCAACATGTCGTTGAATTTTTTCTTCTGAAGGTCGAGTTTTTTCCTCGTCTTCTCGAGCAGTGCCCTCGCTTCGTCGGCCCGCATGTTGAAAACAGCGAGGTCCGCCTGGATCGCTTCGTACTCTTTGTTCGCTGTAGCAAGCTGGGTGTTCAACGATTCGATTTCACCAACCGAGCGGGCGGTATCATTCACGGTTGCCGAAAGAACCGCCGGAAAAACTCCGGAAACGGATAACAGAAGCAGAACGGAAATCACCGCCGACAGCGCTCTCTTCGTCCTCCGTTTGTCCGTCGTTCTCATTTGAGGATTCTCATCGAACCGCTTGTTCTGTTTTTTTAACATGATGCAAGACCTACGTCAGCACCTGCACAATCCGCATAAATTCTACACTATTAACGCTGCCGAGCAACATGATGATGTTCGGGAGATCAGATAAAGAGTCCCTGAACGGCTCGCTCGGATGGTTGGCGTCCAGGAATCGAATGAAACGCCTTGCTTGAGCATAAAACAAATGCAAAGACAAAACAATTGTACATACACAAGTCTATGGATAGACACTACAACTGGTGGGCGTGACAGGGCTTGAACCTGTGACCTCGGCCTTGTAAGGGCCGCGCTCTCCCAGCTGAGCTACACGCCCGAGGTGTTCCTTGATGTTATGCGAACGTGATGTCGCGGGCAAGCGTAGCGCCTGCGCATCACTTGCGAAGCATCGGCGTGTGCTCGCTCTCGATCACGGCCTCGAAAGCGTGGGTGTAAGCCTGTAGAAGTGTGTTGAAGTCCGGTTTTTCCCCCTGAAGTATGAACCCGGTCGTGGCCCCGAGCTTGACGAGTTCCAGTGCCACTTCTCTACGGTCCATCTCTGGTCTGCGGTCCACGTCCGATCCCCCCTTCATCCCTGAAGCAACTCCTCTAGACGATCAACCGCCTCCTGGGTCCCGAAAGTTATCCCGTCGAGTGGTTCTTTCGGTATGCCCGGCCGCTGTGTAACAATTGTAGCATGAGTCCAATATTTTACACCCACAAATCACCTGTCGAAGCCACCTGCGAGGCATGCTGGCCCCATTCGCATAAAGATAGGGAACATCCACCTGCTCTCGTGAGTTGAGCGCTGTCAATGCGGTCCGCGAGAAACTAATAAAGGTTTAGAAACAAGACTCCCCGGAGTGAGAATGGACAGACTCGAGACTATAAGGCGCGACCTGGTCGGTACCCCGGTTCACCTCTGCCCCGAAAGGGCATACCTCGTAACGGATTTCTACAAGCGGCACGCCGACCCGTATGAGCCGATGGCGGTGCGCAAGGCGCGGGCGCTCCAATACGTGCTCTCCAACAAGAGCGTCGAGATCTTTCCAGGCGAGCTCATAGTCGGGAACGCGGGCAGCAGCCGCAAGTCATGCATCATGCAGCCGGAACTGGCAAGCTCGTTCATGAGCCAGGAGCTGCTCTGGATAAACCGAAGGAAAACCAACCCGTTCAAGTCGAAACTCAGCGACCGGGTGAAGCTCATGACCCGGGTGATACCGTACTGGCTCCGCCGCAGCATGCCCTCCCGCATGTTCCCCGGACCGGCCCGGTTCGCCTCCTACGTCAAGCACCAGCTCAAGCCCACCTATTACCTGATAAACGAGGCCAGCGGCATAGGCCACTTCCTCCCCGACTACGAGAAAATGCTGCGGCTCGGGACGCGCGGTTTCCTCGAGTCGTTCAAGGATAAGGAAGGCGAGCTTTATCGGGCGGCGCGGATCGCATGTGAGGCGCTCGAGAACTGGGCCGAGAGGTTTGCCGTCCATGCCGAGAGCCTTTCGCGCTCCGAAAGCGACCCCGAGCGAAAGCAGGAGCTCACCGAGATCGCCCGGATATGCAGGAAGACCCCGCGCAACCCAGCCGAGACCCTCCACGAAGCCCTGCAGTCGCTCTGGCTAACGCACCTCGCCGTCAACCTGGAGAGCCTCAACTCGGCGGTCTCTTTCGGGCGCATCGACCAGTACCTCTGTCCCTATTACCAGCGAGACATCGACGAGGGGCGCCTCACGCGCAACCAGGCACTCGAGCTGCTGCTTCTCTTCAGCGCGAAGGCAACCGAGCACGTGTTCCTCTTGAACGAGGTGATCTCGCAGTACCACGGCGGCTACCTCGTGGTGCAGGCGGCGATAGTGGGCGGCACCGACCGGGATGGGCGCGACGCCGTCAACCCGCTCACGTACCTCTTCCTCGATGTCATGGAGAAGCACCGCATGCGCGACCCGAACTACCAGGCAAGGATTCACGCCGGTTCGCCGCCCGAGTACCTGGAACGCGCGCTCGAGGTGGCGAGGCAGGGCTTCGGCGTGCCGGCGCTCTTCAGCGACGGTGCGGTGGTGCCGGCACTCGTCGCGCACGGCATCCTCGCCGAGGACGCGCGAGACTACGGGGTTGTCGGATGCGTGGAGCCTTCCATCCCCGGCAAGAGCTTCCTCTCGACCGACGCGGGCCTTTTCAACATACCGATATGCCTAGAGCTCGCGCTAAACATGGGCCGCCGCTGGAACGGGCGCCTCAGGGTCGGCGCGCAAACGCCGGACCCGCGTGATTTCAAAAGCATCGACGGTGTTATAGAGGCGTTCCGAGCACAGCTAAACCACATGGTCGACCGGATGATAAGCGACTTCCACATGGTCGAGAAGGCGAACATCGACTACAACCCGACCCCTCTCTCCTCCATGCTCGTGGAGGGCTGCATCGAGTCGGGGCGCGATCTCACCGAGGGGGGCGCCTTATACAACTCGAGCGGGATACAGGGAGTGGGGATAGCCGACGTCGCCGACTCACTCGCCGCGCTGGACACGCTCGTCTTCCGGGAGAAGCGGCTTTCCATGAACGAGGTACTTGAGGCGCTGGCCGCCGACTTCGAGGGCCGCGAGGCATTGCGCCTCGAGCTTTCACGCGCCCCCAAGTACGGAAACGACATAGAGCTTCCCGATTTTTACTCGGACCTGGTCGTGCGCATGTTCCACGACTCCCTTTCCAGGCACCGGAGCCTTCGCGGTGGCCAGTACGTGCCGGGATTTTACTCAGTCACATGCCACGTGGCGTTCGGCAGCATTACTGGCCCGCTGCCGTCGGGCAGGAGAGCTGGAGAGCCATTCGGCAACGGTATCGGCCCGGCCTGTGGCGCAGACAGGAGCGGCCCCACCGCGATACTTAACTCCGCAGCATCGCTCGACTCCACGCTCATGCCGAACGGAAACGCGCTTAACCTGCGGTTCGACCCGGCAACGCTCGAAGGCGAGAAGGGAATAGAGGTCCTATCCGCATTGGTGAAAGGATTCTTCGACAGGGGCGGGATGGAGCTCCAGTTCAACGTGCTGGACCCCGAGGTGCTCATCGACGCAAAGGCCAACCCCGGCAAGCACCCCGAGCTGGTCGTCAGGGTCGCGGGCTACTGCGCGTACTTCGACGACCTGCCGGAGGCGACAAAAGACGAGATAATAAGCAGGACGAGGCTGAAGGTCTGACCGGAAGCCCCGCTCCGTCCCTTTCGGAATCTACTGTATCTTCAAGAAATCGGTCGGCTTCATGTGGTAGATCCGGCTGAGGGCGAGCAGGTCCCTCGTTCCCGGGTGTGACTTCCCCAGTTCCCAGTTCTTGAGCGTGTTGTAATGTACGCCCATCTGCTTTGCCACCCAGTCCCGCTTGAGACCCCTCTCGTCCCTCACCGACTTCAGGCGTGACGCGAAGGCCATGTCGAACGCCTGGATATCCTCTTCGGCAACGTCGATTTTTCTTTTTCTCTCAGACTTCAAAACTGTTGACACCTCCAGCATAGTGTGGTTATATAGACAATTATATTGTCCGTTAAGAAACACCCACAAATGCTATTGGATGATAACAATGATTATCCGGTCCGTCAATGATGGAGCGTGTCTAATTTCAGCCGCCTGAGAGAAAGGAGGAAGGATGTATGTGAACAACGTCGCGGTGGTAGGCAACCTGACCTCAGACCCCCGACAGGGCGAGGGTGAGGGTAAGGTGGTCAACTTCAGGATGGCGGTCAACAGGAGGCGCAAGCCGGGCGACGGGCAAACCGAGGAAATCGTCGAGCGCACGGAGTTCATAGACGTCGAATGCTGGGGGCCGCAGTCCGAAAACATCAGCGCTTCACTTCACCGGGGTGACAGGACTATCGTGGTCGGCCAGCTCAAGTACGACCAGTGGAACGACGCGGACGGGAACCCTAAAAGCCGTGTCAGGATAAGGGCTTCAGCGGTGGGGCCGTCCCTCGAGTTCCAAAGCATTCACGCAGCGGCAACGGTCTGATTTAAAAGGAGGCTCCCGATGGCCATAACGGACCTGTCTTCATTCACCTCCAAGCAGGGAGTGACCACCGCGGTGTGGCTCTACGACGAGGCCGAGACTTATGTGGTGCAGCACGACTTCATGCATCTATCTTTCTTCAAAGACGACTTCCGCGAGTTCGTGGACACGCTCTTGGTGGCGCTGCGCGAGATGGAGAAGCGGGAGAGCCCGATGGCGCATATTCATCCCGTCATCGTGCGGGAGAGCCAGCTATCGGCGTTCGAGGGTGATGATTAACAACGCGTTTCTACCACTTTCTTCTTGGTGGGGGCGTAGTCCTCTGGGAGGACGGCCGATTGGTCATTTGGCAGGTGAGGGTTCGATTCCCTCCGCCTCCACCTCACAACCTGCCTCTTGACGGGCCGTTCTCCCAGAGGACATAATCAATTGAGTGACCAATCGGCTTAAGACTACGCTTTGAGGCCCCGGGAGACCGGGGCCGTGTCTTTTTCGCATCGGTGCCTGACCCCGGTTTTGCATTTTGCGTACCCTAGTCCCCAAATCCCCCGATGGTATCCGTGCCTGCACCGGCTATGGTAACCAGGGGTTGCAACTTGGTTATGTGCGTTTGCTCTGCGTTATGGTGATTTACCGTCCCGTGTCCTCGCGGGCAACGCTATCAGTCCGCGTACCCCCCGATGGTATCCGTGCCCGCGCCTCTACTGTTCCAGTACATGGCGCGCTCGAGAAGCAGCTTGGTATCACTTGCAGAGCCTCCTCCAGTGCCAAAATATTTTTCTTGGCAACCTGCATCCCTCCTTAGATAGGTTGTGGCCCCCTAGTGCATCTCCAATTTCATTTACATACACATATGTCATCGTAATGGTGAACGACTTGTTACCCCTCGCGCCACACCAGGCGACCTCGCCCGCTTATAGCACTGCTATAATGATTCTGTCACTCGGTGCTTGCAAAGGAGTAGGCGATGCTCGAGATAGAGAACCTCACCGTTTCAATCGAAGGAAAAGAGCTTTTAAAGGACATCAGCCTGTCCATCGCCGAGGGAGAGACGCGCATGCTCTTCGGCGAGAACGGCTCCGGGAAGACCTCCCTTATCATGGCGATCATGGGCCTCGGCCCATACAGGGTCGAGTCGGGCAGGATCCTTTTCAAGGGCGAGGACATTACGCGTCTGCCGGCCAACGAGCGGGCGAGCAGGGGCATCGGGATAATGTTCCAGCGCCCCCCGACGATACGCGGACTCAAGGTGAAGCAGATGCTCGAGATCATCGAGCGGGACGGCCAGGACATCGACGAGCTCGCGGGCAGTCTCAACTTCACCAAGTTTCTGGACCGAGACCTCAACCTCGGCTTCTCGGGCGGAGAGATAAAGAAGGCGGAGCTCCTTCAGCTCCTCGCCCAGGACCCGGACCTCGTCCTGCTCGACGAGCCGGAGTCCGGCGTGGACCTCGTCAACATCGACCTTATAGGGAATGCGATACGGAGCCTGCTCCAGAAAGATATTCACAAGGAAAGGAAAAAGGCCGGCCTGATCATCACGCACTCCGGCTACATTCTTGATTATGTCGAAGCCGACCGTGGCTGCGTGCTCGTCAACAAGACGATCTGGTGCACGGGCAACCCGCACGAGATTCTCCAGGGCATAAAGGAGAGGGGCTACGAGGGGTGTCTGACTTGTCAGAAGTAAGGAAAAAGGCGGAGGCGGCAAAGGAAAAGGCGGCGAAGTACGGCCCGGACATCGACCTCGACAAGTACACGCTCGAAGCTCCCGAGTACGAGGAGAAAGAACTCAGCGACATCGACGTGGTCGACCGCGAGCGCCTGCTCAGCGCAGGGGTGGACGTCACGGGAGCTGAGCGGTCGGGCTCTTTCATACAGGTCGACAGGTCGGTGATACACGCCGCTCCGACACAGGAGGGCATCGAGGTGATGGCGACACGGAGAGCGCTCGAGAAGTACGATTGGCTCTCCGAATACCTCTGGAGCGCCGTGCCGGTGGACACCGACAAGTACACCGCGAGCGCCGAGATCAATTTTCAGAACGGTTATTTCGTGAGGTCGCTGCCCGGAGCGAAGACCGTGTTCCCGGTCCAGGCATGCCTTTACCTCAAGGCCGGCGACATCAGCCAGAACGTCCACAACATCATTATCGCCGAGGAGGGTTCCGAGCTTCACATCATAACCGGATGCGCGACCGACTCCCCCGAGGCGCGCGGCCTCCACATCGGCATCAGTGAGTTCTACGTCAAGAAGAACGCGAAGATAACGTTCTCGATGATCCACAACTGGGCGGAAAACGTGGCGGTCCGGCCGAGGAGCGCGATCCGCATCGAAGAGGGCGGCGTCTTCATCAACAACTACATCTGCCTTAACCCGGTGGAGTCGCTCCAGCTCTACCCGAGCGCCTACCTGGTGGGCGAGGGGGCGACCGCGCGCTTCAACTCGATACTCTTCGCCCAGCCCGGCTCGTTCATGGACGTCGGCTCCCGCGCGGTGCTTTCCGCACCGGAGACCCGCTGCGAGATGATCGCGCGCGCCCTAACGACCGGCGGAAAGATCGTCTCGCGAGGCCTGCTGGTAGGCGAGGTCGAGGGCGTGAAGGCGCACCTGGAGTGCCGCGGCATGATACTTGCCGGCGACGGGGAGATCCAGGCGATACCGGAGCTTGACGGCAAGGTGGCGGGAGTCGACATGTCGCACGAGGCCGCAGTAGGAAAGATAGCGCGAGAAGAGGTCGAGTATCTGATGGCCCGGGGACTCTCCGAGGACGAGGCCGTCGCCACCATCGTGCGGGGGTTTCTACACGTCGATATCGAGGGCCTGCCGGCCGTCCTCAAGGATCAAATCGACAAGGCCGTGGAGCTGAGCGAGCAGTCCTTACTCTAGCCGAACAGAATCGATGCAATCTCACGGTCCGGTGGAAGCAGGTCGTAATCCCCCAGTTTTTCCAGTGCCGCCCACGCGTGGGCGGCACACCCGATGTCTTGAAGCCTGCCGCTCGTTATCTCGCAGGAGAAGGCAATGAGCCTTATGTTCATGTCGGGATAGGCGTGCTCGACCTCGGACAGCTTCTCCCCCACCGCGACCTCGACCCCCATCTCCTCCACCATCTCGCGCGCGAGGCACTCCTCCGCAATCTCACCCAGCTCTACCTTGCCGCCCGGGAACTCCCAGCGCCCCGGGCGCCTGCCATCCGGCCGCCTCTGGGCGATGAGCACCCTTTCGCCCTTCTCGATAACAGCAGCGGTAACGTCGATGATCTTCAATCACGCACCTCTCACGCGGTGTTATAATCCACTCTACCACGAACCTGGATGGAGAAGACCATGGCTGACTGGGACAAGTTCTCGGTTGACTACGACAGGATATTCCTCGAGTACCCGCAGTACCCATACATCCTGAAGCGGATGACGGAGCTGCTGGAGGAAGCAAACGGGAAGTGTGTTCTGGACCTCGGGTGCGGCACGGGCAACCTCATGGCCGCCGTGCTCGAGGCTTATCCGGAAGCGAGACTGTTCGGGGTTGACCCGTCCGAGGGTATGCGACAGGAGTGCGTGCAGAGGCTCGCGGGCAAGGATAATGTCCAGTTTGCCGAAGGTGACGCTCTCGGGATACCGTTCGATGACGGGCATTTCGACTTCGTCATGACAAACCTTGCCCTTCACCATATCGCGCCGGACGACAGGGACGGGTGCGCGAGGGAGATGGCAAGGGTCCTCAAGGAGGGCGGGAGTCTAATCTACTCGGACATGTTCATCGATGTTGACGCCCCTCCGGGCGACCACAAGAGGGCGCGCGATATCATCGAGAAGATCACCGGGGTGGCTCTTTACTGCCTCGACCACGGCGCCTACGACATGATGATGATGATGCTCAAGGCCCTCCCCGCCGATCTCGCGGAAGAAGGCGAGTACGTTACGACACCGGGAGTGTGGATGGATGCGCTGCGGCAGGCGGGGTTCGAGAGGATAGAGGTCATCGACGTCCCGCCCGGCGAGTTCGGTCTGAAGATCCTGCGCGCTGCGCTCTAATCCGCGAATCCGGGGTCTGACCCCATTTTCCCATTTTCCATTTTCAGCCGAGAGACTCGATGAAGGCCTCCACCCTCTCACGCACCTGCGCTTCAGAGTAAACCCTCGAGTCGGTCATGTCCGCTTCGATTATCAGGACGGGTTTGCCTGTCTTCTCGGTCACCTCGCGGGCAAGGTCATACTGTCCCAGGGAATACGGTTTGCACGAGCGGTTGGAATGCATGACCAGGCCGTCCGCGTCATACCTCTCCATGAGATTGAGCAGCTGCTCGACCATTAAGTCTATGGAAATATTAAGGTAGACCTTCATGTAGGCGTCGGCCATGCTGGTAAGCGGATCATCGATCCTTATGTCCACCGCCCAGGCGTTCGTGTAGGTGTCCGCCACCAGGCACGCGTTGTTGCTCGCGAACAGGTTCCCCAGGTTCCTCATCTCGTACCAGATCGGGATGTTGTCCCATATCAGCCGGAACTTCTCCTCGGGCACAGCGGACACACCGTCCTCGATGCGCTGGAGCATCTCATCCCTGAGCAGCTCGTAGTAATCGACTACCTCCTGCTTGCCGCGGAGGGTCACGATCGGCGCCATGTGTATGAACGCGTCGAAGCAGGTGAACGGCGAGGGCCTGTGCTCCGCGGTCTCGAGCACCTGCTTCCAGAGTTCGACCGCCTCCACCGACAGCAGCGCTACCTTGGCGAACCGCTCCTCTGAGAATATTTTCCCTGTCTGCTCCTCGAGGAAGCTCACCAGCTCCAGGCACTGCTTCCTCACGTAATCGGTGGCGTGCTCGGTCTTGACCTTGTGTATGAAAGGCGTATCCATAAGGAACAGGGGCACGTCGAAATAGCGCGCGAGTTCCTGGTACCACTTGAAGACGGTGCCGCAGATGTTGTTGCAGGCGAGCAGGAAGTCCGGCTTCGGGAGGCCGCCTATCGGACCGCCGTGTGTTATCGCGGAGCCTATGTCGCCCCGGGCGTAGGAGCAGACATCGCGGGAGAAGCCCATCTTCTCCGCGACCTCGGCCAGCTCTACCGACATCCTGGACGCGCCGCACATCGCACCGTGGTTCTCCGGGTAGACGGGGATCACGTCCATCGCTATGAGGAACTCCACGGGCCCGCCGCTCGTTATCCAGCAGACGGGCTTGTCTGTGCCCTCGGCAGCCTTGGCGTCAATGTAATAATCGATCATGAGCTGCTTCATCTGCTCGGTCGCTTTTATCTTCACGTACAGCTTGCGCTCTTCAGCGGTCATCAGTTCCCCCTGACTATCTCGAGCAAGGCCTCAACTCTGGTCCTGAGCTGTTCGACGGAGACGGAGTCGTGCTCTATCTCCAGGTGAAGAGAAGGTATGCCTGCCTCATCCAGGGCTTTCTTGATGTATGGATAGTCAAACGAGTGCGGGTCGCAGAACTTGAACTGGAAGAATATGGCGCCGCGGGCGCCCGATTTCTCTATCCGGTCGAGCAGGCGGCCCGCCCTGTCGCGGGAAGGCAGGTACTTGCAGGGGCAGGAGCCCCGGTCGGCGAGCCGGCGCGCGATGCCCTCTATCGGGTCACCGTCTTCAGGCACCTGCGCGTCGAAGTAGCGGTGCCCGGTGCAGAAGTCATCGTCGACTATCGTCCCCCCGACCTCCTCGACCATCTTGAGGAAATCGTACTGGTCCATGACCGAGCCCGCCGCGAAGAGCCTTACCTTCCCGTCGGACTGTCCGCTGGAACCCCCCAGGCCCTCGAGCACCTCCTCGAGGAGCACGTTGTGTTCGCTCTTCTCGATGAGGGCGCTCGATGCGACGAGCCAGAGCGCCTGGTCGGACGACATGATGCCCGGGTCCTCGCGCCTCAGCTCGTACAGCTCCGCGAGAAGCTCCCTGTTCCGGTTGTAGAGCTTGATGCTCTCGGAAAGCGCCGCGTCCGTGACAGGGCCGATGTTCTCTTCCACCTTTTTCCTGAAGTTGGCAAGCTCGAGGCGCATATACTCGAGCGCCGCCTCTCCCTCGAACCTAACCGGCAGGACTAAATCGACATGGAAGGGGAAACACGCGTTAAGGCGCCAGATGTCGCTAAGACGCTGCATGGTGTCGCAGGTATGGACGAAGACCGTGCCGTCAAGGAAATCGAGGTCGCCCGTGAGGGCCATGTCGAGGCTGGTGCGCGCGAGAGAGCAGCAGTAGCTCTGAAGGTGCGCGCCGCTCTTCGAGGTGACCCTGTTATCGCCCGTTATGCGTACCGGCAGCGCTCCCGCCGCGTGTATTATCTCCTCGGGCACGTATCCACAGAAAAACCCTAAAACCTTGCTGCCGGTTCGTTCCTTCCAGCCGCGCGCCCACTGGAAGGGGTCGTCCCGAAGCTCCATCATTCTCGCAAGCGCGTCATCCATATCTCTCCTCTCATTTGGGGTCAGGTCTAGAATCGTTAATTCTCTGACCCCGTTCTCTCCGCGGCGATCAGGGCCGCACCGAGCGCGCCTATGTGCTGGGGCATCTCCGGCACGATGATCTCCGTCTCGAAACGCTTCTCGAGCGCGCGGACCACGCCTATGTTGCGGGCCACGCCGCCAGTGATGATTATACGTTCATTGACCGGGATCCTGACCGACATCGCGTAAATCCTCGATGCTATCGCCTGGTGGATGCCGGCGATGATGTCAACCTTGCTGACACCCTCTGCGACCCTCGAGACCACCTCGCTCTCGGCGAAAACGGTGCAGGTGCTGCTCACGGGGGCCGGCGACTCCGACCTGAGGGAGATCCCGCCGAGGTCGTCGAGCTCGACCTCAAGGGCTCCCGCCATGACCTCCAGAAACCGGCCGGTCCCCGCCGCGCACTTGTCGTTCATCACGAAATCGACGACCCTGCCGTTCTCGTCGATCGCGATGGCCTTCGAGTCCTGCCCGCCGAGGTCGATCACGGTGCGGGCCTCCGGATGAGTCGCGCGCGCGCCCCTGGCGTGGCAGGTTATCTCGGTGATGTTCTCGCTCGAAAAATCCGCCGAGTGCCTGCCGTAACCCGTCACTATGATGCGCTCGAGGCCGCCCTCCTCCACCCCGGCGTCCAGAAGCGCAAGGTCCAGGGCTTTGCGTCCGGCGACCCGGCTGTTGTGTCCGGTCATGACAAGGCTCTTCCCGATGATCTTGCCGCCATCGAGAATGACCGCCTTGGCTGTCAGGGAACCTATGTCGACGCCCGTTACCGGCAAAAGCGACCTTCCTTTCGGTCGTTTTCTCACGTGCTTTTACAACATTGGAAATTATATCTGAAACAGGGGAGGCTTAGCCCAAGAAGAAAGGGCGGCGGGATCACCGCCACCCGTCATTTCCGAAGAATCAACTGTTAAACCGCGACTACTTCCTTAAGGTCCGGTATCTCTTCCTTCATCTTCGCCTCGATACCTCTCTTTAGGGTCATGGTCGCCATCGGGCAGCCGCCGCACGCTCCGGTCAGCCTCACCTTCACGATGCCGTCCTCTACCTCGACAAGCTCGACGTCCCCGCCGTCCATCTGAAGCATCGGCCTGATTTTCGCCAGGACCTCTTCCACTTTCTCCTTCATCTAAACCCCCTCCGAGAGCAATAATCTCTAGTTAGATAATAAAGGTACCCTACCCTCCGCGAAATGACAAATATCAAAGCGCGGTGATACCCTGCACTTTGAAACATGATGCCTGATGAAAAGGAGAAGGCGATGCCTGATTTTCAGTGGCTCGGAACGGCCGGGTTCCGGATAACCCGTGAAGACAAGGTGATCCTTATCGACCCGTATCTGACGCGAAACGAGCGGGCCAGGCCGGTCCAGGGACTGCGCCCCGCCGACATGGCGGATGCGGACTACATCTTTATATCCCACGGGCACTTCGACCATATCGCTGACGTCCCGGAGATCATGGAGACCGCCGACGCCGAGGTGTACTGCTCACCGGTAACAGCCCAGACGCTGATGAACCAGGGGGTGCCGGCCGGTAAACTGCACCCGCTCTCAGGCGGTGACTCGGTTACACTGGAAGGTTTCTCCGTTTCCGTCACAGCATGCAACCATATCAAGTTTGACCGCAAGCTCGTAGTGAATACGATCCCGAGGCTCCTGGGAGAAATCCGCCGCCTTCTGCCGTATCTCAGGGGTATGCCCGCGGGACCTGTGCTCAACACCTTTTTCGATTTCGGCGACACAACGGTGCTTCACCTCGGGAGCCTGGGGCTCACCCCGGAGCGGGTTACCTCGCTCGGCGTTCCCCCGCCGGACATACTCCTTATACCGCTCCAGGGGCACAGCAGAATATGCCGCATGGCGGCCGAGCTGGTCGCGGTACTCAGGCCACGGGTCGTCGTCCCTGAACACCACGACGATTTCTTTCCCCCGATCAGCCGGATGATAAATATCGAACCGTTCAGGGTCATGGTAAAAAAACTGGCCCCGGAATGCATCTATTACGAGCCGAGCTTAAACGAGGAGTTCGACGCGAAAGAGGTCCTTGAAAGCGGAGGCAGGTCTTGAAGATGGAGATGATGGGAGCGGGAGCCATCGGAGGCATAACCGGCGGTCTATTGGTGAAGTCCAGCGAGGATGTCACGCTCGTGGACACCTTAGACGAGCATGTCGAAAAAATCGACAGTGAAGGTTACGTCGTGGGCGAGCTCGACGAAAGCATCACGGACAGGGTAGTCGGGATAGGGAGGCTCCTCGGCCTCGTTGAGCAGACGGAAGTAACCGACAACACCGGGGGCACCTGTGGAGCAGGCTGGTCGGAATACTCGAGCCCGAGTTCCCGGTGGTTCGAAATGAGGAGGACGACGCGCGCATCGCGCCGGTCCTCGAGATAGCGGGTGGGCCGGACCAGTTCGGAAGATGAAATCCTCTATGCTCCAGAACCTCGAGGAGATCTGGAACCGGCTGGGCTAATCCGTCCTCGCCCAACGTCCGTCTTTTGACTCGACAAGCCCCGCGCGTTCAAGCCGCGCCAGGTGCTTCTCTATCATGGTGCCCTCAAAGAACTCGAACATCTCGGACGGTTCCCAGGGTTTCCCGAAGATGATGGCGCGGTCGACTATCTCCTGTGTCGTGCGCGGCTCCTCCAGGAAATCGAGCAGGCGGCTTTCCCGGTCGATTATGACCGAGGCGTACGCATCGAGTCGGCCCCTTATGTCGCCGTGGATTATCCCCTTGCCGTGGGACGTGTACCAGGTGTCGGCGTCCACGCTCTTGAGCCGCTCTATGGAGGCGAGGAAGTCGTCTATCGAGGAGCTCTTGTTCCCGTACCAGGGCCCGAACCGCGTGAGGTCGATGTCGGCAAGGTACACCGCCCTATCCTCGACGAACTCCACGCACATGTGTCCCGGGGTGTGGCCGGGAGTGTGGATGAAGCGGACCGTGTTCGCTCCGAGGCTCATCTCCTCCCCGTCGACGACAGCCCTGACCACCTCCGTATCGGTGTAACCCCAGACCTCTCGCATCGCCTGCATCCAGACCGGAGCCCAGGGTTTGCCGGCGATGCCGACTATGCGCGCGTTCTCCTCCAGCGAGGATATCGCGGGGACGTCCGCCTCGTGCGCCACGAACTCGGCGTTCGGGAACAGCCCGTTGTATCGGACGTGGTCGACGTGGTAGTGGCTGTTTATTACAAGCCGGATGCCCTTCTCACGGTCGAGGCGCTCCAGCTCCTCGGGCCTGGAGGCCGGGTCTACGACGGTCGGCACCTCGTCGTCGATGAAGAGACAGTGTGCGTTCGGGAAACGGCCCTTGTTCGCGCCCCTTATGAAGACGATCTCGCCGGGGGCCATGCCTCTAGAGACCAAGCTTCCCTGGGTTCATGATGCCTGCCGGGTCGAGGGCCTGCTTCAAAGCCCGGAGCGCCTCCATCCCCTGCGGCCCGTACTCACGCTCGAACCACGGGGCGTGCTCGTAGCCGACACCGTGGTGGTGGGTTATGGTGCCGCCGCAGTCCTGGATGGTATCGCTTGCCTTCTTCTTGAGGTGCTCCCACTGCTCGACCTCGCGGCCCTTCGCTATCTTGCCCATGAATATGAAGTAAAGGCTCGAGCCGGTGGTATATGAGTGGGAGAGGTGGCACGTCACGATAGCCTTGGAGTCGTAGTCGGCGAGGGCGCCGCGGATCGCCTGTGTCACCTTGCGGTACAGGTTCATGATGTTGTCCCAGGTGGTGGCGCTCTCGAGCGTGTCCACCATGACCCCCCACCCCGTCATGATGTCGCGCAGGTATGGGTGGTCGTAGCGTCCGTGGTACCACTCGTTGCCGGCGCTCTTACCGAGGGGGAAAGCCCCGTTCTTACGGCATATCGCGGAGACCCTCTTCATGCGCTCCGTCGCCTCGACCTTCTCACCCTCACAACCGAGCACCGCGAAGGAGCCGTGGGTGAACGAGTAGCCGAGTTTATCGAGCACCTTCAGCGCGGCCTGTATCCCCTTTTCCTTTGTGGGATTGCTCGAAGGCTTCCTGACCACCATCGCCAGCGAGCTCTCCTCGGAATCCGAGATGCGTATCGTCTCCGGGATTACGCCGCTCTGCATCATCTCGCGGACGGCCTGCACCCCGCCCTCGAACTCCTTGAACAACAATCCGCGGTAGTCGTAGACCTCGGGGAGCGGGCGCACCTTCATGGTCGCCCGGGTGATTATGCCGAGCGTGCCCTCCGAGCCGCAGATAATCCGATCAAGGTCGGGCCCGGTCGCGGATGCCGGCACCTCGAGCGTGTCGATGACGCCGCGCGGCGTGACGATGCGCACCGCCTCGAGCATCTCCTCGATCTTCCCGTAACCGGTCGACTGCCTGCCCGCCGAGCGGCTCGCTATCCAGCCGCCCAGCCCGCTGAAGAGGAACGACTCGGGCGCGTGCCCCATGTAAAGGCTGCGCTTCGCCAGCTCCTCCTCCAGTTGCGGCCCCCAGATGCCCGCCTCGAACCGTGCCGTGAGACTCTCCGGGTCGACGCGGAGGACCCTGTCCATGCGCCTGAGGTCGACCGTGAGCGAGCCCGAGAAGCCCTTCTTATCGAGGGGCTCCACCCCACCCACCACGCTCGACCCGCCGCAGAACGGTACGACGGCGAGTGACTCGGCCTCGGCGAACTTCATGATAACGACGATCTCTTCCTCAGACCCGGGGAAAAGAACGGCGTCCGGCGGATTGGGTATGTCACCGGCACGGGCCCTTATGATATCCCTGTAACTCTTTCCAATCGCATGATAGACCCTGTCGCGCTTGGAGGTCGATACGTTTTCCTCGCCAACAATGCCCGCAAGGGCTTTCAGGTCCTTCTCGGAGAGGCGCGAATCGCGAAGCTCGAGGTCCTCGAGCTTCGGATCCGGGAGTCTCATCTGCTCAACCTTGATGTCAAGCTTCTCCGCGAAGAAGGGGATGTAACCCGGCCTGTCCTCGACCGGGTACGTCTTGTCGATGTCGCCCCAGCCCCACCAGCGTGTCTCGGTCTCGTTTGCCTTGGTCATCGCATGACTCCTCTATATCCAGTTGAACGCCCAAGGCGGACTCGAGTCCGCCTCAGTATCAGTTGTATTGCAGCCCGTAACCTGGAGAGAAGTGCGCTTTCTGATCTACTTATTGAAAATGGAGTCCAGCGAACTCAACAGGATGTCCATCGACAGGGGCGCAACTCCCTCACAGCCGGTCAGCCAGATGGCGCAAATCACGCCGAGCGCCGGTGGTAGCAGGTTTGCCGAGCAGTCGAGCACGACGTCGAGCACCGCGGGCCTGCCGGATTCCACGGCTTTTTCTAGAGCCGGCTTGATCTCACCCGGATCGGTAACCCTTATGCCGAAGCAGCCCATGCCCTCCGCTACCCTGTCCAGCCGTATATCGGAGAAGTCGACACCGCAATAGCGTTTCTCGAAGGCCATGTCCTGCGCACCCTTGATCATCCCGTAGGCGCGGTCGTTGCCGATGACGGTCACGACCGGTAGGTCGAGGCGCGACGCGGTCTCGAGCTCCATGACCGAGAACAAGAACGCCCCGTCACCGGTCAGCACGTACGCGGGGCGGTCCGGCTGTGCCATCTTAGCCGCCAGTGCCATCGAGACACCACCTCCCAGGTGGCCCGAGGCCCCCGTGGTGTGCGACAAATAGGAGCGCGGCCGATAGACCCGACCTCCCAGCATACCCCAGAGGGTGATGTTACCCCCGTCCAGAGCCCAGTTCGCTTCCTCGCCGAAGAATTCGCGGACCTCTTTAATCATGCGCAGAGGGTGGATGGGCATGGCATCGGAGGCGGCCATCTCCTCGATACCTTCCCTCACCGTCTTATCTATACTCTGCATAGTGGTAGTGGACTCCCGGGACTCCTGCTTGGGCATGATATCCTTCACCGCCTGGAGCAGCTGCGCCAGAACCGCTTTCGCATCGCCGAGTATGCCGACCTCCACCTCCCGGTTCAAGCCCATGGAGCCCGGGTCGATGTCAACTTGAACGATTTTTTGCTCATCAGGTGTGCCCCAGTAGGGCGGCTTTCCCCAGTAATCCGTCTCCGAGAAGGTGCATCCGATAACTAGAACAACGTCCGCAGACGACTGGGACATAATGGCCCCGCCCATTGCCGGAAGTAGGCATAGTGGATGCTCTTCGGAAATCGCCCCTCGGGCACCCGTCGTCGTAATGACGGGGCAGCAGAGGTACTCGGCGAGCTCGCGAAGCTCGTCCCATGCCTCGCTCCGCAGTATCCCCGCACCGACGTGTATAGTGGGGCGCTCTGCCTTGGCCAGCAGGTCGGCAGCTTTCTGTATCATGTCGGAATCGCCATTAGGGCGGCTGGTGTTGCGCGTTTTCTCAGGAGGGGCTATCCGTACGCTTTCCTCATCGCCGGTCTCGAAGAGAACATCAACCGGTATATCGAGGTGGACAGGGCCCTGTTTACCAGAGAAAGCCTCACGCACAGCCCATGCGACCAGGTCGGGGATGCGATCCCACCTGTTGACCAGCGCGTTCCACTTCGTCACTGGTTTATAGAGAGTCATCTGGTCGAGCTGCTGCTGCGAACCCTTGAACGGGTAGGAACGGTCTGTGTGTATCTGCGGGGTGATTGCGAGCAGGGGGATGTTGTCCGAATTCGCCGCTTCCATCCCGCCGATCATATTAGACGCACCCGGTCCGATGGTCCCCGTGCAGACCGCGAGACCACCCGTAACACGATGCCATGCGTCCGCCATGTAAGCGTTGGCCGACTCGTGCCGCGTCATGACGAACTCTATCCCCTCCTCCGGCCCCAGCCGCGCGATTGCGTCTATAAAGGTGGTTAACTGCCCGCCAGGGATCCCGAAAACCTTCGTCACGCCCTGGTTCACAAGGCACTTCACAAGAAGCTCTCCACCCGTGATCTTTGCCATCTCAGCCTCCTTGTTCCCTCTGTTTTGAGCAAACGCTATTCTATCACCAGGTTGGGGTCAGGTCTTGTTTTTTGCGTCAAACGGTGCCTGGCACGAATGACACATCACTGGTCTGAAAGGTCGAAGATCGTCTTTATCGCCCCGTGCGCCGCCTTGTTCATGTTGACCTCGATGGCTTCCTTGTACTGGTCGAGCTTGAAGCGGTGTGTTATCAGGTCGGAGAGGTCGACCTTTCCCTTCGTAACAAGGTCTATGGCAATTTCGAACGTGGTAAGCCGCTTCCCATGGTAGTCCTCGACCCCGTATCCGTAGTCGCCGATTACGGTTAAGCCCTTCATCCGGATAGGGGTCCAGTCTATGGTCCTCGGTATCTGGATTCCGATTATGACTATCTTCGCCCTGCCGGCCGCCAACCGGCAGGCCTCGTTTATGGTATCCGTCGAGCCGACGCAGTCGAACACGCGGTTAAAACCTCCCATGCATACGGGCTTCGCGAGCGTCGGCTTGTAAACATGGGCGCCGGTGAGCTGGCGTGTCCGCTCATAGACGTCCTCTTTCGTCGGGTCTATGATCTCGTCCGCGCCCTTCTCCCGCGCTTTTTCCTGGTTCAGGGGGATAGGCTCTATGCCGGTGATATGGCAGTCGATGCCGAGCGCCCTTATAGAGGCAATCACACCCGTCCCGATCACGCCGCAGCCGATGACGAGCACTTTCTGGCCGCTCTCGGGCATTCCCTCGAATACGGGATGTAGTGAGGAGCAGAGCGTCTCCATCATCACCCCCTGCTCGTCAGTGACCTTGTCGGAGATCTTATAAACCTGACTCTCGTGGGCAAGATAATACTTGCTCCACCCGCCGCCGGTGTCGGCGCAGAACCCGGTGAACATTCCCACCGAAAGGTCGCCCTCGGCGAAGTTCTCGCAGTTGCCCGGAAAACCACTCGCGCAGGCGCCGCAGGGCGGATCGATCTCCCGTACCGCGCAACCGAGGATACCGTCCAGCACCACCCGGTCGCCCTTCTTGAAACCCTTGACGTCGCTTCCGACCTCCTCGACAATCGAACAGTTCTCATGTCCGATGGTGAAAGGATAGGAGGAGAAGACCTCGTTGGTTGGGTGGTCGTGCAGCAGGACGAGGCCGAGGTCGCTCCCGCAAAAGCCGGAGAGGATATTTCGCAGTTTCAACCACCGTGGACCCCTTATCCCGGGCTCCGGCACGTCCCTGTATTTGATCATCGATCGCGGTCCGTAGAATTCCTTCTTGCTTATCCTTCCCGCAACCTGAGAGTATGCCCACTTAGGTATAGCGAAGTCGAACTGTATAGCCTTCAATACTTCCACCCCTTTCACATCGATAAGTTACCGCTCACCTGAGCAGAAATTCTATTATTACAAGCAGAATGAAGCTTTACGAATTTTAAAATAATATTTTGACCAGCGATCGGTAAATACTTTATGCTCTGAACGGTGAATAACATGATCAATGCCGGGACGAAAGAGCTTTTTAGAGTCGGAGAACTGTCACGCCGGACCGGCGTCTCCACCTCCGCCATAAACTATTACGTCCGGCAGGGCCTGCTCCCCCCGCCTCAAAAGTCCGCCCCGAACATGGCCTACTACGACCCCGGCTACATCGACATGGTCACATCCATCAGGGTGCTGCAGCGAGAGAAGGGAATGTCGCTCTCCCAGATAAAGGAAATGGTCAGCAGGGGTGAGCTCGGCTGGCCGGAAGTTCTTCCGCCCGAGGACTTCACGGGTGTCAAGGGGACCGCCGCCGGAAGCAAGCTGGCGCTCGACAAGCGGAAGCTCATCATGGATGCCGCCTCGGAAGTCTTCGCCGAAAAAGGTTACTACGCCACGACTGTCGCGGACCTCGCCGCGATGGGAGGAGTGGCGAAGGGGACGATATACTGGTACTTCGACAACAAGCGCTCCATCTTGATCTCGATCCTCGACGAAATACTCCGCGAGACAAACGAGGCATTCACCGGGGTCATCCGCGGCGCCAAGAACGGGCTCGAGGCGATATTGAACTGCGTCGAGCCGGCACTCAAGATCCTTCAAAAACACGAATCCATATACCTCATGTGTATCCTCGAGATAGGCTCCACCGACCGCATGATCCAGGAGAAGTACCGCGATATCTACAAGCTGGTCCACGCCGGCTTAAAGGTAGCGCTCAACAGGGGAATGGAACAAGGCGTTATCCGCAAGCTCAACCCTGACGTCGCGGCTTACGCCGTGATGGGCCTCATCGAGAGGGTAAGCCAGGTCGCGGGCCCGACCGATGAGCAGGCGCCGCTCGAGGAAAAGGTCGCCGAGGCTACCGAGTTCTTGCGCCGAGCCCTTTCGGCGTAACTTTCCTTGAATATCACCGTCAGTTGTACCTCGCAGATTCATCCTCTTTTGATGAAATAACCGGTATCCATCCAGGGACAAGGGTGGCAGCCACGATAGAAGCATTCCAGCACGTGGGCATCGGCACTTCCGACATCAAACGTCCCTGTGGTTTTTTACAAGAAGGTCCTTGGCTTCTCGATAAAACTCGACGAACAGGAAGAAGTGCTCGAACAGATGACCCCGATCATCGGGGAAACCGCCCGCCTTAGCACTATCATGGCGATGAACCTCTCCGGTGGAGGGGCCATAGAACTGATCCAGCATCTCTCCACACCGCCCAGGCCGCTCCCAGAGGAGGTCCACTGGGCGACATCGGATACCTGGCTTCCAGCCTGAAGGCCTAGCGGCTCGAGGAACTGGTAGGCATCCTCGAGGGGAAAGGGGCGCGGTTTATCACTCCCGTTATTGAGTTTGAGGTCGCGCAGAGCGGTACCTGGAAGACGGCATTCCTGCGTGACCCGGAAGGTCTTATCCTCGAGCTGCTCGTGACGGCGGGGCTGAAAGCCGCAGGCGGTAAGCGGAGGGTGGGAGGCTTCAGCCACGTAACCATCGGCGTACCGGACATGGAGAGGTCGCTCGGGTTCTTCAATTGCATCATAGGATACGATGTAGTCATCATTGACACCGATGAGTCTCCTGCAGAGCTGGAGCCGGTGACCGGCGGCCAGCCGTGCCACTGGATTGCACTCAAGCAATCGCGCAAGCCCCAGGACCCGCTTCCGCTCGAAGCCGGCATGGTCACGCTGGTCGAGGCCCGCGGCTACAAGGGAAAGTCAATTATCGTGAATTCCGGAATCCTTTTAGCCAGGCCTCTCAAGCCGGGATCGGTGAACCGGGCTAAGAGCCCGGTCTAAACCCCTACTCCTGGAAGACCCAGGTCGAGAGGTAGCGCTCTCCCGTGTCCGGGAGCACCACTACAATAAGCTTCCCTTCGTTCTCCGGCCTTCTTGCGACATCGACCGCGGCCCACGCCGCCGCGCCCGAAGAGATGCCCGCGAGGATCCCCTCCCTGCGGGCCAGGTCCCTCGTCATCTTCCCTGCGTCATCATCTGAGACTGTCACGACCTCATCAATCAGGTCCGTCCTGAGCACTTCCGGGACGAAACCGGCGCCGATTCCCTGGATTCTGTGGGGCCCTGGCGACCCGCCCGAGAGCACCGGTGAACCCTCAGGCTCAACCGCGATCACTTGAAGCCCGGGCTTTCTGCCCTTCAGGACTTCAGCGACGCCGGTCAGGGTGCCGCCGGTCCCCACGCCGCACACGAGGATGTCGACCTCGCCGTCCGTGTCATCCCAGATCTCCCGAGCGGTCGTCTCCCTGTGCGTGCGGGGGTTCGCTGGGTTTGCAAACTGCTGGGGCATGAAGCTTCCCTTGATGCTCCCGGCGATCTCCTCCGCCTTTCGAATGGCCCCGGGAATCCCCTCCGCTCCCGGCGTCAGGACCAGCTCGGCCCCGAGGATCACGAGGATCTGCCTCCGCTCCAAGCTCGCTGAATCCGGCATGACGAGGACAAGCCTGTAGCCCTTCGCGGCGCAGATGAACGCGAGGCCGACACCGGTGTTCCCACTCGTCGGCTCCACTATCGTGGTCTCTTCATCGATTAGGCCCCTCTCCTCCGCGTCGGCGATCATGCAGATCCCTATCCTGTCCTTTACGCTTGACAGGGGATTGAACGACTCCAGCTTCGCGTAGACGACGGCCTTCGCTTCTGCTGTCACCCGGTTGAGCCGGACGAGCGGCGTGTTACCGATGGTCTGAGTGATGTCATCGAAAAGTCTTTTCATCGCCAGCTCCCTTGTTTCGGTTGCTCATTTCCTGATTCTAGCAAAAAGGATGAGAAAATATTCGGCTTCGCAGCTGCGGTACCCGCCCTGGGGTCACGGTCGATATTCCCAAAAGGCGCGTGTTAATATGCTAATCTTGATGCATCGAAATATAGCATCGGTCCTGAAAGGAGCCATCGTGAAGGTCAAGAAGATCGACCATGTAGGGATAGCGGTCAAGGACAAGGATTCAGCCTCGCGCTTCCTCACCGACATGTTGGGCGCGCGCAAGATACTCGACGATAGCTGGGAATACAGAGGCCAGCAATTCAACTGGGCATATTTCCTCGTCGGCGAGCTGGGCATGATCGAACTGGTGAGCTCAGCGGACCCGGACAACTTCATCAACAAGTTCATCGAAAAACACGGTGAGGGGCTGCACCACGTGACGATCCAGGTGGAAGACCTCGACGAAGCTGTATCCTTCCTGCAGGAAAAGGGAATCAAAGTCCTTGATGTCAAGAATGAAGATCCGCACTGGAAGGAGGCCTACATAAGCCCCAGGGATTCTTTCGGTGTGCTCTTCCAGCTAGCGGAGTACGACGAGGAATACTGGGCGAATACGGTCTAGAGCTTCATCCCGAAGTCGGCATGCTTCTGCTCGAAGCCGAGCTTCTTGTAGAACCCGACGGCCTTCTCGTTATCCACCTCTACGCTCACGTCGAGCTGGGCGCAACCGAGGGAGCGGGCCAGCATCTTCGCCTCTTCGACAAGACGTCTCCCCATGCCCTTTCCCTGGGCGCCCTTCGAGACGACGATCTCGGTGATGGCAGCGAACGAGCCGCCGTGGTACAGCGAAGGGAGGATCAAAAGGACGAGGAGGCCGACTTTCTTCTTGCCTTCCTCGGCGAGCAGGAAAGTCCATTCGGGGGATGCGAGCATCTTCCTCAAGGTGCTATACCATGACACGGGGTTGACGTCGCCTATTACCCCGATCGCCTCGGCAAGTTCTCGGATGAGGATGGCCACGTCCTCTTCGTCAGACAATGTCGCCTTTCGTATGTCGACCATGAAACCTCCCTAGCAAATCTCGTCCAGGCCAACAAAAGGATATCACAATTATCTTCTAGCCGGACGATCTTCTTTTCAACCACCTGAAAAGATACCAGACGAGGGCGGCGTATGAAAGCGGCGCGGTCATTATCAGCCTGTTGCGGTTGTTCCCGGCGACATGCCTTTCCCTGTAACCCGGAAGCTCGTAGAACGCCTCGTGCGGCTCCTCCCGGTACCAGTACGCCGCCCCGTCGTAGACGGCCGGCAGCAGGTTGTTGAGGCCGTGGTCGATAGTGACCCTTATGCGCTCTTTGAATGTCATGGGAAATGTTCAGGTACATTGGAATACCTCCTGTTGCTGCGACGACAAGATCATATCAGCGGCAGGCGGCCCCACCCAAGGCCATCAACCGTTTTAGCCTAGGAGGGATAACGGGCTTTGATTGCCAATAATGTCCAAAAAAGGGATAATAATGGTCCATCATTGGTCCTAAGAGCCCATAGACCGCCGGCAAGGGTTATCACCGGGAAGAAAGTGAACCGTACAAAAAGGTCTACGAGAATACTGTTTGCCATCGCGGCCCTGGCCTGCGCCTGTCTGGCCGCGTCGGGATGCGGCGGCGCCAAGAAGCCCGCGAACGCCCGCGACACCGTGCAGGCGCTCCTGGACAAGGGAGTAAAACCGAACGAGATGGGAATGGTCATGGTCCTCGAGTACCACCGCATCGAGGACAAGGAAAGCGACTACACCCGCAGCATAGAGAACTTCAAGAGGGACCTCGAGACCCTGTACCAGAAAGGATACCGCCTTGTGAAGTTCCACGACCTGATGCGTGGGAAAATCGACGTCCCCGCGGGCACGACCCCGGTCTTGTTCAGCTTCGACGACTCGACCGAGGGCCAGTTCAGGTACCTGAAAGAGGGCGGCAATACGGTACTGGACCCGGAGTGCGCGCTCGGTATGATGAGTGACTTCTACAAGAAGCACTCCGACTTCGGGTACGCGGCAATCTTCAGTTTCCTCCCTAACCTCTTCGACCAGCCCAAGTACGTGAAGCAGAAGTTGAACTACCTTTATAACAAGGGCTTCGAATTCGGCAACCATACTACCAACCATCCATCCCTTGGACTGGTAAGCGACGATACAGTGCAAAAAGAGATAGCCGGACCCGTCAAGCAAATGAAGCGCATCAACCCGAAGGTCAAGCTCGACGTGTTGTGCCTGCCCCACGGCTCTGAACCGAAGAACAAGGAACTCATGTACGACGGCTCTTACGATGGGACCAGGTACCACAACAACTGGGCTCTGCTGGTCGGCTCGGAGCCTTTTTATCCCATGTACCAGTACAAGAACCCGGGAAAGGTCATCCCCCGGGTCCAGGCGATGGACGACAATCCCACGAGCGGCTCCGGCGCCGAAGGCTCCGACTACTGGCTCAGGTACTTCGACAAGCACCCGGAACTCAAGTTCATAAGCGACGGTGACCCCAGTACGATATGCGCACCGGCCTACATGGAGAACCGTCTGCTCCCGGGCAAGCTGCCGTCCGGCCTCAGCTACATTGGATACTGATACCTTGTATACCGCCTTGATAAACCGGAGTTAGAAGATGGCACGAAAGCGCATATTCTCAGACAGGAGAGGCAGCGGCGAGGCGTTCTGGGGCGGAAACGGCGTACGCTTTCGTTCCCGG
>Ga0209840_1000007_pt1 | contig 116556 bp, 125 predicted proteins | sample PersoiDNA2013190_FD_185802 | JGI IMG/M metagenome (GOLD analysis project Ga0209840, IMG submission 185802) | Permafrost soil microbial communities from the Arctic, to analyse light accelerated degradation of dissolved organic matter (DOM) -... | ecosystem: Environmental > Terrestrial > Soil >... | reverse complement strand
CTGCTCACGGACCCCGCGTCTCTGAGCCGCACCACCGCGATGAGCCTCTCGTCTTTTATCCTTTCGAGTACCCTGCCCTTTTCCATGGCGCTCGCCGGTCCCGCGCTCATCCGCGCCGGTCTAATCCGGCACGATGGTGCCCTTCATATACTCATCAGACAGTAGAGCCTCGTGGGCCCGCTCTATGCTGTAGGAGTGGGTGACGAGCTTCCCGAGAGGGATGCCGCGAGCCGTGGCGAGCTCCATCAGCTTGAGCGCGTTGTCGAACGACTGCGGCGGGCACGACCACTGGCCGATGAGGTTGACGTCCTTGAAGCAGAGGTGCCTGAACGGGTTGATGGTGGTGTCCCCGGAATCCAGGAAGTTCCCCAGCTCGACGAACGTGCCTCCGCGCCGAAGCATGTCGAGCCCCTGCGGGACCGCGTCGGGGACGCCGGCGCACTCCACCACCATGTCCGGGCCGATGTTGTCGGTCAGCGAGGAGACGAGCAGGGAGCGCTCGAACGGGTCGGGCATCTCGCCTATGTCGATTATGTGGTCGAAGATGCCGAGTTCGCCGGCGAGCCGGAGGCGCTCTTTCACGGCTCCCACCAGGAACACGCGATACGCCCCCGCCAGCCAAGCGGTGATGCCGGCAGCCATCCCTATGGGCCCGTCGCCCAGCACGACGACGGTGTCGCCCGGCCCGAAGCCCTCCTTCAGCACCGGATACGGCGTCATTGCCTTCCGCACGCCGATGGTGGCAGCGAAGATATCGGTCAGCACCGCGACCTCGTCGGGCATGCCTTCAGGGATCTTGTACACCCACACCCCCGGCACGAGATAGCAGTACTCGGCGTATCCGCCGAAGAGGTGCGGCGCCTCGGAGGCGCTCATGTTCTGCCCATAGCCCTTCGCGAAGAGGCAGAGCGTGCCGGCGTGGTTCGAAGGCATGAACCTGCAGTTCCAGCATTCGCCGCAGGGTATACCCGCGTACCAGGTAACGCGGTCGCCAACCTCGATCTCGCCGCCCTGAACGGCCATCTTTGTCTTAGCCTGCTTTCCGATCTCCTCGATGACACCGAGGTTCTCGTGGCCGAGTATGAGAGGAGGGATGACGAAGAGGTCAGCCGGGGGCTTGCCTGCGAAGAGGTGCTTGTCTGTACCGCAGATGCCGCACATCTTCATCCTGACCAGGGCACCGTCTTCCCGGACCTCCGGGTAAGGGAAGTACTGGACCTCCATCTCATTGAAGCCCGTCATCACCGCGGCTTTGACGTCTCCGGCCATTCCTCCCACCTCCTGCGCTATTGCGGGCCGCCTTCAGGCCTGTCGATGTTCCACGTAGTAGTCGTACGCCTCAACCGCCGACTCCAGGTCGTTTCTCGTGGGTCGCCAGCCGAGGACCCTCTTCGCCCTCGCGTTGTCAAAGACATAATCGCGCAGCGCTATCTCGAGGTGCTGCGGCTGGATGGGGGAGACGCCGAGTTTCGCGAGCGCTTTCACCGCCACCCTGGCAACCGTGGCGTTGATGCTTATGAACTTGGGCTTCGTCCCGGCATGCTCATACAGGTGGAGCGCGAGTTCCTTCAGGGTGGGGACGTCGTCGCTGCAGACGTTCAGCACCTCGCCCTTCGAACGGCTGTTTTCAAGCGCGAGGAACATGGCATCCGCCACGTCTTCCACGTGCACCATCTGTAGCTTCGTCCTGCCGCCGCCCGGCAACAGCGTCGATTTTCCTCTTGCGATTGCTTCAATCTGCTCGACCAGGAAAGGTTCGTTCTGCCCCGGCCCGTTGATGGTCGGAGGCCTGAGTATGGTGACGTCCAGGCCGGTCTCGAGGTACGCCCGGCACATCCTCTCGCCCTCTACCTTGTCAACGCCGTACTCGCATACAGGGTTCATCGGGGCGTCCTCCGGGCACGGGGTGGGAACGTCGATGCCGTACACCTCGACGGAGGAGATGTAGACGAACTTTCCGGCGCCGGCCTCGTAAGCGGCGGCGAGGGCGTTCGCCGTGCCGTCGACGTTGACCTCACGCATACGCTTCTCGTCCGGCTCGAACTGTGCGAGCGCGGCGGCAAGGTGAAATACCGCGCCGCAGCCCTCGGCGGCCCGGCGTGCGGCTTCGGGGTCCGTGATGTCCGCGGCGACCTCCGAGAAAGCGGGGTGCGACAAGCCGGACGGCTTTACGTCAAGCCCCACCACCTGGTGACCCCGTTCGAGCGCCATCCGCGCAGTGCAGCCGCCCAAGTACCCCGAGCTGCCCGTGATGAGTATTTTCATTGCGGTTCCCCGGGAGACAATACGCATCCTTTGTCCGCCTGCGATACCATGGCGGCGTAGCGGGCGAGCATGCCCGTAAGCTTCCGGGCCGGCGGCGTGAACGCTTCGCCCCGCCTTCCCATCTCGCCCTCGTCCACGTCCAGCGAGAGGCGCCTGCCTGGCAGGTCGATGGTTATCACGTCACCGTTCTCGACAAGCGCCAGCGGGCCTCCCACGAACGCCTCCGGCGAGACGTGCCCGACGGCGGGCCCCCGCGTGAACCCGGAGAACCTTGCGTCCGTGACCAGCGCGATGTCGTCGGCGAGCCCGAGCTGGAACAGGAGCTCGGTCACGGTCAGTATCTCCCGCATGCCGGGCCCTCCGCGCGGGCCTTCGTAGCGGATGACTATGATGTCGCCAGCCGCGTATTCGCCCGAGACCGCGCCCGCTATTGCGGCCTCCTCGCTGTCATAGACGCGGGCCTTCCCGCTGAAGAGCATCATGCTCGCGGGTACGCTGCTCGTCTTCACCACCGCACCGTCAGGAGCGAGATTGCCCTTCAACACCGCTATACCGCCCTCCGGGTGGTAAGGATTGTCCGTATCTCTTATCACGTCGTCGTTGCCGCTCGTAGCTCCCGAGACGTTCTCTGCCAGGCTCGTGCCGGTCACCGTCAGCGCTCCGCCCTCGATAAAGCCCATCACCTTGTTCAGGAGCGCAGGCATGCCCCCGGCCTTGTAGACGTCGAGAAGGAAGTAAGGGCCGGAAGGATAGACGCCCAGGATATGCGGCACCTCGCGGGACACGCGGTCAAAGTCGTCGAGCTCGAGCCGCAGGCCCAGCTCGCGCGCGAGGGCCAGCAGGTGTATGACGACGTTCGTGGAGCATCCGGCCGCCGCCGTGGTAACCAGCGCGTTGTGCAGGGCCTCTGCCGTTAGTATGCGCCGCGGGGTCAGGCCCTCCTCAACTAGGCCGACGGACCTCCTGCCGCTTTCCTTTGCCATGAGGTATTTCTTTCCGTGCACGGCGTGGGTCGCCCCGCTTCCGGGCAGCGACATCCCGAGCGCTTCTGTAATGAGCTGCATTGAGACGGCGGTTCCCATGCCGCTGCAGGCTCCCGGCCCCGGGCAGCTTATCATGGACAGAACGGGCGGCGTCCCCTCCGGCGCGAAAGCGTTGAAGGGAAGCATCGGCCCGCCGGTCACGAAGATGGAGGGGAGGTCGAGCCTGGCCGCCGCGAGCAGGTGCCCGGGGATTATCTTGTCGCAGCCCGACAGTAACACCAGGCCGTCGAAGCAATGTGCCATCGCCATAGCCTCGACGTCGTCGGCGATGAGGTCCCGCATGGGAAGGAAGTAGTTCATGCCGGGGAGGCCGTTCCCGTAGCCGTCACACGGGGCGATCACGTTGAACTCGAGCGGCACGCCGCCTGCGGCGATTATCCCGTCCCTCACCGGCTTCGCGAGCTCCCGCAGGTGGAGGTGGCCAGGCAGGAGGTCGTTCCAGGAGTTGACGATGCCGATGAGTGGCCGGCCCTCGAGCTCTTCGGCCTGGATGCCGCACGCTTTGAGAAGTTCCACGCGTACAAGCGCAGTGGCCAGCTTGTCGGCGCCCTCCAGCAGGCTCCGGCTCTTAAGGTCCTTCATGCTAGATCCTTTGGTAAGCGAGAAGGCGGGCGCCGGCCCCGGCGGCCCTGATCGCCTCGTCCACGGCTTCCTGCGGGTCGTCGAAATAGTGAAATCCCATCTTTTCCGCTTCGCTTTCGCTTATGCCTTTCGAAACGAGCATTACTTCCATCTTCTTTTCCGAGATTATCTTGCCGATGGTGACCAGGTGCGAAGCACCGGTCTTATCGGCTATGCGCCCGTCCTCGACTAGATTCCGGACCGTTTCCCACTCGGCGTAGCTAAAATCGAGCACTACGGAATGCTCCGGCGCCACGCCCTCGGGACATGCCGCGAGAAGAACCAGGACCCCACCCTCCTTCAGCATGGCCGCGGCCGCGTAAATACCCGCCGCGCCGCCCCAGAAGTCAGGTCGGTCGTCGCCCAGGCCCACTATGAGCACATCCGGCTGCTCGATTGGAAACGCGATGAGCGGGGTCTGCCTAAGGAAGGCGAGGCCGGCCCTGTGCGCCTCGACGTAATGGCCCGCGAATACGCCGGAGATACGGTGTTCCGCGTTCTCAGTGGTGTTCACGATGAAGTCGAGGCCCACCTCTTCGACTATCCTTTCCATTTCCCTGCGCACCGGGTTCTCCGGGTTGCCGAACACCTCGAAGAGGTGGTAGCGCGTCGACTCCCAGTGGAGGTAATCGGTTGAGCGCTTCCCGGATATCCCGGGCAGCAGGCCCTTGGCGCCGCCCGAGTAGCCGGCCACCGGGTGGGCGCTGATGTTCCCGAGGGAGATTATATAGTCGTGCTCTCGCACGAGCCTGTTGAACTCGACCGGGAGGCCCTCCGAGGTCTTTCCCAGGTCTACGAGGCTCGCGAGGTCGTCGTAGTCGTGGTTGACGACGCGGTACTCACGGGCGGGCTTCTCACCGATCTTCTCCGCGATCTCGTCAGCCGTCATCGCCCGGTGGGTCCCCAGTGCCATGATGATCGTGACGTCGTCGCTCCTGACGCCGGCGGACCTGAGCTCTTCGAGGACCGCCCTGAGGACTTCTCTCACGTCCGTGTGCCGGCTCTTGTCCGGAACCACCACGAGTACTCTGCTTCCTGCCCCCACACTTTCGCACATTGGCACCGTCTCGACGGGGGATCGGATCGCCTCCAGCGCGGATTCATGTACGTCCTCGAGCGCAGGGGTGACGGCCACCTCCATCTTCCGCACCAGGTCTTTCTCTGGAACGGCAATGTCGAGGAAGCCGTCATAGAAGCAGAAGCGGCTGAGCGTCATCAGAGCTTTCCGTACTTCCGGTAGACGTCGAGAAGAGAACTGCCCTCCCGGATCTCCTGCCGGGACCGCCGTTCCGCGGTGACCACCTCTTCCGCCTTCTCGACCACAACGGCGATATCGACTTCAGTTACTGGGATGACGACTATCCCGTCGCGGTCGGCTATCACGACGTCGCCGGGGTTGACCCTTATGCCGCCGCAGAATATCGGGGCGTTTACTCCGACAAGGTCCACCCTGCCTATGGAGTCGGTCGGTATGCTGCCTTTTGCCCACACCGGGAAATCTATCTCGAGTATGCGGCTGATATCGCGTATCGGGCCGTCGACGACCGCCCCCCTGACTCCCGCGTAGTACTTGCAGGTGGTGGACATCAGCTCCCCGAAAGCGCCCGCCCCGGGGAAGCCGTTTGTGTTCACCACTACTAACTGTCCCTTATTCATCCCGTCGAATATCGCCGTCAGAACGTTAGCGATTACCTCGGGGCCGTAGTCGGGGAGGAACATGCTCTTCTTGGTGCGCGCCTCGTCCATGGTGAAGGCGGGGCCCGCCACGACCGCGTTCCTGATGATCGGGGAGAAGCCCGAGTCCATGACCTGGTTCATGAACCCCATGTCGTCGAGTGTGTCGGATACCGCGGGGGTGTGGGTCTTTTCCAGGCGCTCGCAGAAGCCGAGGATGTCTTGGTGGGTGTAAGAGCCACCCATGCTCCCCCCTGAGTTGTTCTCAAGCTTATGGAGCTTTCTCCATATGCCTTCTCCAACGCCGACATTCTAACACGAATCCAGCCCTGGCGGTTCCCGAGAAGTTGTTCCGGTCGATGCTATCGAGAATTCACCGCCTGGGGAGGGCATACGCGAGGGCGCCGACCTTGAGCTGCTGAAAGGCGATGGCTTTAGAAGCGAGATGGATTCACATGCGGGATGACTGTCCTCGGACAACGTGAAAACACGAGGCCGGGAGGTGACATGGAGAGGTCAGTCGTCGCCCATGCCGCAGAATCCAATCAACCGTGCCTGAAGGGAGCGGTTGGTGGTAAGATATCGGTGTCGGTGGAGGCATATGGGGAATATCGGTTAGATACAAATCAAGGGAATCGCGCAGCGGAGACAGACGCCTATTTTGGGCGGCCGCAACGCGAAGGAGGTGATGGCTTTCCGGGGAAAACACATTTCGAAGGTAACGATAAGGGATGCATGAGACATGATCGGAAGACATACGGAGGTAGGGGGATGAGAAGAAAACCATTCAGAATGATCGCCCTGGTCCTGTTGTTGGTGGTGTTTCTGTTGCCGTTCTCCGCAGCGGCCGTTGCCAAGGACATCAAGCCCATCCAAAACGTCAACCCAATCATCTTTGTTCACGGCACCTTCGGCTCAGCGGCCCAATTCGAGTCGCAGGCGATGCGTTTTACGAGCAATGGTTATCCCGCCGACTATATAACCGCGTGCGAGTACGATTCCTCTTTCACCATCAACACCATGGATGATGTCTATGCGAAAATCGATCAGCATATCGCGGACGTTATGGCAAAGACGGGCGCCACGCAAGTCGATGTCCTGGGGCACTCCCTGGGCACGACCGTGATGCACGGTTATCTGGCCTTCCCGAATCGCGCCGCGAACATCGCCCATTACGTGAATATCGACGGCCGCACCGCTCTCGCCCCTCCGGGTGGAGTGCCCACCCTGGCCATATGGTCTGGATTGGGAACCCCGGGCCGCCAGATAGTGGGAGCGATAAACGTCACCATCCCCAACCAGACCCACGTCCAAGTGGCGACTTCATCGGAGTCCTTTGTCGAGATGTTCCGCTTCTTCACCGGCAAGGATCCGGCGACGAGCAGCATCATACCTGAACCGCAGGATCAGGTCAGGCTAGCCGGCCGCGCTGTCGACTTTCCTCAGAACAAGGGGGTGGAGGGCGCCACCGTGGAGATGTGGGAGGTGGACGCCGCCACGGGAATGAGGACCAAGAAGAAGCCCGCGGACACTTGCGTCGTGGGCGCGGACGGAGCGTGGGGACCCTTCAAGGCCAAAGGGGGTTGGTCCTACGAATTCGTCATCCTGCGTGAAGGAGCCCGCATCCACCACTTCTATTCCGAGCCCTTGATCCGAAGCGATTACCTGGTCCGCTTGAACACCTCTCCGCCCGGCGGGGTCGGCGATTACATGGACATCAGTAACAACCACAGCAACCTGGTTCTCACCAGGAACAAGGAGCTGTGGGGAGACCAGGGAGTCAACAACGACATCCTCACGATCAACGGCGTCAACGTAGTCACCGCCGCCGGATGTCCTATCACCAAGATGGTGATCGGGATGTTCGTATATGACAGGTATGCGGACAGGGTGAGCAATCTTTCAGCGCCGATCCCCTTATTTAATGCACTGCCCTTCTTGACGGGGATCGACCTCTTTATTCCCGGCGCTGAACCTCCGAATGGCAGGATATCGGTCGTGCTCATACCGCGAGGTGGCAGCGGCAAGACGCAGGTGGTCAATTTCCCCAACTGGGCATCTTCGAAGCACACCATAACGGTTATGCTCAACGACTTCCGGCAGGATATAAACACCTGGGTAGATTACGTCCAGGCCAAGTAGTAAAGAAGGCAAGGGGGACCTCAGGCACCAGGCACAGGGGTCATGCCCAGCCTGGTGCCTGAGCCCCTACCGCACGAAAGCCCAGGGGTCAGGCCTGGCTTTGGGACTGACCCCTGGGCTTGGCCTCGCTGGCCTCTTCGGTAGCTTGAAACAGTGTTAGATTAGTATCTGCTTTTATTTCTGTTAAAGGATTTTCGATAGTTTGACTAAAACTGGCCTATATATAGGAGGACCTTTTCCCGCCCTCCTGCTCAGAAAAAACCGAAAAAATTTATAATGAATTTCACCAATTCGAGATTGATACAAATCCTAAAATCCCCAAGGACTGCCTGCTTTCTCACACCAAGAACAAATAGAAACCACCGCTGTGTTTGTGCCACCCATTACCGTCGAGTAATTCGTGGTGGCGATAGTAAGTACCCAAAAATTTCCAAAGTCTTGGTCGAGTACCGGCGCATTACCGGGGAAGAACACAAAGAATGGGTTATTACATAATAATCTGCCGCTAAGCGTTGGGCGTTTTAATAGAGGATTTGATAAAGTAAATTTATGATTGTATGTTGACTGTTATAGGGTGTCACTCGCAGCGTCACAGATAGAGCTTCTGCGACCATGAGCGCAAGCCGAGCCGAAAGAGGGGTCAGGCGATGAAGAAGTTTGCAGGAATTGCCGTTCCGTTAATTGTTATGGTCTTTCTGGTAGGGCTGATGGCCGGCTGCGGAAGTAGTTCGAAGAGCGGCAAGGCCCAGACCTCGACCCCTGACTACTCTCAAGCTGCAAATTGGCTGAACTTGCCTTCTTCAACTGCGAAGAAAGCGGATGTCTTTTTCCTTTATCCAAGTGCCTACGAGAAGACCAACCCGAGCGACCCCATGGTCTGCGCGATTGATAATCCCACCATGATGGCTAAGGCAAAACTCGCGTATGGGCGAGATGCAACAGCGTTTGAACCCGACGCTAATATCTACGCGCCCTACTACCAGCAAGCAGACATATCGGTGTTATCACTGCCGCAAGCCCAGCAAACAGAAATAGTAGGAGGCATACCAACGTCAGATGCGGTTGCGGCCTTCGACTACTACATCAAGCACTACAACAAAGGCCGCCCGTTCATCCTGGCTGGACATTCACAAGGATCAAATGTTCTCATTAACCTGATGGCCGACTACATGAAGAAGAACCCTAAGGTCTACAAACGGATGATCGCCGCGTATGTCCCCGGATATTCAATTACCCCGGATTACCTCAAGCAGAATCCTGAACTGAAATTCGCCGAGGGCCCCAACGATACAGGAGTCATAATCTCGTACAACACCGAATCGCCTGTAGTTGACGGAACCAATCCAGTTGTGTTGCCTGGTGCTCTGGTCATAAACCCGATCACCTGGACCAGAGACGAGACATTGGCGACTGCCGAACAAAACCTGGGATCTATAGAAATAAACAAGGATGGATCTGTTGTATTGGACTCACAGGGAAATCCTGTACGCGTAAAGAACTTTGCCGATGCGCAGGTCAATAAAGCTAAAGGTGTGGTGATCTGCAGTACTGCTCCTGTGAATACGCTCGCGCCGGGAAATGCAACCGTCCCCAAAGGAATTTTCCATACCTTTGATTATCCGTTCTACTACTTCGATATTAGAGCGAATGCTGCAAATAGAATCGATCATTTCTTAAAGAAATAGAGCTCTTTACATAAACAGACCACTGCTACCCAACGAATAAGACTTTAGCTTGCAACTCGTTTGCAGATTGTCCTTTATCAGCAGATTGATTATGAAACGAGTTCATATAGAAAATGCGGGATAAACAGAGTCTTTATTGCACTGGGCGGCATCTAATAACACTGGAAGATACGGGACAGTATGAGCCCTAGCGGACTTTTAATCCGGGTGTCACGAGTTATCCATGCGCACGATAAGATTGATTACCAATCGAAGTTGTGGGCGTTACCGGGATTGAACCGCCCCACCCGACCTCGCGTTCGCTCGGCCGCGCGGTGACCCCGAACGTGGTGCATCCAGTAACGCATTAGTGGTGGCTAGGGAGTGGTGGGCGTTACTGGGATTGAACCAGTGACGTCGCTGCTCTCCTCGCTCGCGCTCGTCGCTCCGCTCCCCAGAGGGGGGCAGGCCCCCCTCTGGCGAAACCCTTTGGGTTTCTGTTGCCCCCCCGAATTTGATTGCCGGGGTATCGCATGCCACTACGTTGGCGAATGTTACCTGTTCGCCGGGCGCGGCCGTCCTGCCCGCCATTCGCTTGCCCCCGTTCATTAATCAAAAAAAAACCACTACGGTACAGAGAGCATGTCATGAAAGGGTGTCGCTTTATCGATGGCTAATGCCCGGCTTCTGAAGTGGGGCGGGCGGGCTCAGAAGTAAGCCGAGAGAGGCGGAAGCTCCAGGAGATCCAGGTTGGAGAAAGAGCAAGGGAGCTTGCCGTCCTGGATGTCCCTGATAATGCGTGTCACCTGGTCATTGACAGGCACCGGGACCCCGGCGTCGGATGCGACCCGGGAGAGGTAACCGTTGATAGCTTCAACCTCGCAGGGGATGCCCTTCTCCAGATCCTGGAGCATGCTCGCTTTGGCGTCGCTGAAATCCGCGAACAGCATACGGAGCAGGTTCCGCGTGTTTTCGAGGTCTTCTCTGACTATATCCACGAGCATCGTGGGAGCGACGGACCGCATGGGCTCCATCCTGACCCCCAACGCGCCGGCGGTCAGGATGGTCTCGAGCATGATGAAGATCATCGCGTCGGTTGCTTTGTCGTTGCTTAAGACGTCGCTACCCGTGGCCCCCAGTGCCGCTGAAACCCCCGATGCGCCCACGTTGAACAGAAGCTTCGTCCAGCGAAGTCCGAGGAGGTTCTCGGTGATCGAGGCAGTGCCGGCGTGGTCCAGGACGGACTTGACCGTCTGTATCCGCTCGGTAGTGGTGCCGTCCAGCTCCCCGATGTCGTAGTTCATCTGTTCCGGGTCGGAGGTAAGCCTCGACGTCCCTGGCTCCAGCAACTCCGCGGACCATCCTACGGCCCCCCGCAGGCTGGCTGCTCGGCGACCACTTCTTCCGGGCTGTTGTTATTCTTCTTTCTCACGTCTACCTCCGTCCTTTCACTACTATCACCCTGACGCACGGGGAGGTCCGCACTGGCCCCGAGGCCCCTGACCCTGCGCGCCCCACGTCCCCTATCGCATCCCTTTCTCGTCACTGCCCCACCGCACTTGGGGCAAACCGCCTCGCAAGCCCTTACCCCGCTCCCGAATGGCTCGTCCCATGTGTGTCCACATTCCACGCACTCGAAAATGCGGGTGTCCCCCGCAAGGATGTAGTCTCCCCCCTCGATCCCGAGTGCCTTTCCCTCGACCAGGGCCGTAGCCACCTTGCGGTGGGCTTCCTTCAGCACCCGGTGGAACGTCGGGCGTGACACCTCCATGCGCAGAGCGGCGTCTTCTTGGTAGAGCTCCTCGATGTCCGCGAGCCTCAACGCCTCGAGCTCCTCGACGCTCAAGCTCACTACTTCGAGCTCCCTCAATGGGATGCCCTGCGGCTTGAAGAACCCGTACGCCGGCTTCTCCCGCACACACCTTGGTTTCCTGGGCCTCGGCAAAGCGCCTCCTCTGTAGACCTTTACATTGATATGGACATATGTTCATAATGAGCATAGCGCGGTTGGCCTTTGGGGTCAACCCCGGCAGGAATGGAGCCTGGCAGGCAGTTGAATCCGTGGAGGTGTAGATGTCTGGCGAAGATGAGCTGAAGAGAGTGAGCACTGCGCGCTTCTCGCTTCGACGACCTTTCACATGGCTATTGAGGACTGCCGGGCCGCCGGTACTATTGACCGGGACGGCCGATCATGAAGAATATCCGGTCGCGATATCTCTGGCCAGGATCGAGGCTGACAGAACCAGAGGATGACGGGATCAAGGAGCTCACCCATGAACAAAGGCACGATCAGGGCAATATCAACCAGCCGGAGTAGAGGGCAACTGAAGACCGAGGTTCCAGAGGCGAATCTCGTGCGTGACCATGGAATTGAAAGCGATGGTCACGCGGGAGAATGGGGCCGCCAGGTCAGTTGCCTCGATTGGGCAAGCGTCGAAAAAGCCAATAGAGAGCATCACCAGAATGCTGGTCCGGGCGACTTTGCCGAGAACATCCTGATTGAAGGAATCGACTTATCAGGACTGTCCGCAGGAAGCAGGATCAAGCTCGGTGCAAGCGTCGTACTGCAAGTCACACAGATAGGAAAAGAAGATCATCCTAGCATCGTGAGCAAGACATTCGGGGTGAGCCTTCTGCCGGCCGAAGGGGTATTCTGCAAGGTTATTGAAGGCGGCTTGATCAGAAAGGGAGACCCGGTAGAAATATTATGAACCGGCAGGAGGCAGTCCCAGGAAGGATCTACAGGCCGTCGGGGCAAGGTCAGATAGCGAGATCAAGGATGTCAGATGAAAGGGGCTGGTGATGGAAGTAAAGGTGACGATCCTCTGCGACAACCTGGCGGGGCCACTCTCATTCAAGGGAGAACACGGGCTCGCCGTTCTCCTGGAAGTCGAAGGGAAGAGTTTCCTCTGGGACTGCGGTCAGTCCGATGTCGCCGTGCATAACGCTCTGATATCGGGTCTCGATCTTCGGAAGCTCGAGGGAATCGGGATTTCACACGGCCACTTCGATCACGCTGGTGGGCTGTTGACGGTTCTCTCCTCCTCCGGGCCCAAGCAGCTGCACATGCATCCTAAAGCGCTGGAGCCCAAGTACTTCATGGTAGGAGACATCAAGCGGTTCATAGGGGTCCCCTTCCGCCCCGAGGTTCTCGAGTCGGCCTGCGCGAGTGTAGAACTCTCTGAAGGGCCGGTGGAAGTGATGCCTGGCGTGCGACTCACTGGAGAGGTGCCCAGGGTGAGCGATTTCGAGGGCTACGAGGCCAACCTTTTCTGCCAGATGGACGGCGAGGTCCAACCCGACCGGTTCCTTGACGACCAGTCCCTCATTATCGATACCCCCGAAGGCGCGATAGTCCTGACCGGCTGCGCACACTCAGGCCTTGTCAACGTACTGAAGCACGTCCTCGAATCGTCGACAAAGATAAAGGCTGTCATCGGCGGAACGCACCTCGGACTGGGTGCGAGCCCCGAGAGGGTCAACGCCACGCTGGACTTCCTGGAAGAGGTGCTGCCCGAGAAGATTGTGCCTTGCCACTGCACGGGCCTGAACGCCACGATCCTCATGGCACAGCGGTTCAAGGACAGAGTGATTCCCGGCCAGGCCGGGATGATGATTTCGTTATAGGTGGTTACGAGGTGGGCCGTATTCTAAACCGCTGGAGAGAGAGCTCCCAGCATCTGATACCCGGTGTACGTTTCACCACGGTGCTGCTGGTTTTCACAATCCTCGTGGTTGCCCAGGGTTGCGGCGGAAGCGGTGCAGGCAAGAACACCGTACCTCCTCCTCGCGTCACCAGCGAATCCATATATGGTGAAGTGGTCGAGGTCTTAAAGGCGACTAACGAGGAACGGGGGAATGGCATCATCGGCTCGGTGGACATCGAAGGCGCGAAGTCACAGGCGGTTGAGGAAGCGCTTATGGCGGTCACGGGGAGCACCCGCATCATCGACAGGCGTAGCGGGCACGATGTCCTGGTCGGTCTCGATTCAGTCGCTCCAAGGCAGACTGTGGAGGCATCATTCAAGGTCCTTCAGAATTCATCGGATCCTTATGAGGCAGTAAAGATCGTCATCTGTCCATAGTCCTGAAGCAGGGCAATTGCATTAACAGAGAATGAACAGTAAACGGAGGGAGGGTGCATTGAACACCCACAGGACCTGGCATTACCACGACGAGAAGGAACGCAGGAGATGGCAGGACCCCGAGGCCATCCTCGACTACGCTGGCATCTCGGCCGGTCAGATGTTCATCGACCTGGGTTCCGGCGACGGTTTCTTCACCATCCCGGCAGCACGCATCGTGGGTGAGAGCGGTAAAGTCCATGCGCTCGACTCCTCTGAAGAGGCTATCGAGAAACTGCTCGCGAAGGCGCGGGAGGAGAATCTCGACAACGTCGAGGCAACGGTGGGCCGGGGCGAAGACACTGTCCTATGCGATGGCTGCGCCGACATGGTGTTCTTCGGCATAGTGCTCCATGACTTCGATGACGCGGCACGCGTTCTCACTAACGCACGCAAGATGATCAAGAGCTCTGGGACACTCGTGAACGTGGACTGGAAGAAGGAGCCGACAGACCTCGGTCCGCCTCTTGAAATAAGGTTTAGCACCGAGAAGGCGACGCGCCTCATCGAACAGGCCGGCTTCTCTGCCGAGCCGCCCCATGACACTGGACCATACCACTACGTCATCTTGGCCAAGCCTTGACCGCCCTGTGCTGTCGACAGCTTCGCCTGGAAGACAGTTTCGGGCGTTACTGTCACATGAGAAGGCTCGCAGGGTAACTGCAGAGCAAGGAGAACAAAGAGAACTGTAACTAACGATAATCTCGGAGCATTTCAACGACCGGAGGTGGGTTTCATGTGTGAGTCCAACGTGTACCTGAGGGATGCGGAAGGCGAGAAACTAGTCATGGAGGACGTAGTCCTGCTCAAGAACAAGGACGGAAAGATCTGGATCGCCGACTTGCTCGGGGAGGAGAAGGAGTTAGAAGGCACGGTAGAAGAGATTACGTTCCTCGATCACAAGATAATAATAGGCGCGAAGCCGTAAATGCGCGATTATTCAGAGTAATTTTCTATATCAGACTGCGTCGCGTCCTCGTGGCCGGCGGGTACGATTTGAAGGTATGGGAACAGATCTTCAAACGGAGGTGTTTGACGTGCATATGACGAACCCCGACCTGGTTTCGATAAAGACCGCCGCGAGACAGCTTGCGGCAAGGCTGGCGAACGAAGTTGCTGCTGCCAATCAGTGGGCCAACCTCTCGAAGAACAGAGGGGTGCCCGAAGCCGGTAATCTGCTCAATGACGTTTCTGAGCTGATCGATAAGGCCCGCGTCGCCGCCGAAGCTGCAGCGGAGAAGCTGTTCGAGGTACAAGAAGCCGAATCGTCCCTCCACGACAACGAACACTAACTGCTGGAATTTCAGCTCGATTCTTGATAACACTGGGTGTGTATTTCAAACACCAGAAGGAGTGAAATGAAAAACGCAGAGGAGTTCATGAAGAAGTACCATGTAGCCGTGGCCAGGGCTAACATGAGCCAACTCGATAAGATCAAACCAAAGATCGCCTCGGAGTGGATCAATGAATGGATGACCGAGGTCGGTGGCAGCATCACCGACGAGGAAGAGTTCCGGTCGAAGTTCGATGGGTTCCTGACCGACGGCCTGGGCTTTGCCGACGAAAGCAAGGTCACGATCGCCGGCGATGAGCTCACCATCGACGTAGGTGGATGTATCATCTGCCCCGGCAACGACATCCTCAAAAAAGCCGGCGAAGAAGCCCTCTGCCCTATCGCCCCGACGGGAATGATGGCGATCTCCAGGGTGCTGGGCAAGAAGGCCACGCTCGAAGGTGTCGACAAGGAAGGCAAGCCTGTCGGTTGGTGCCAGATAAAGTACAAGCTCGAGGAAAAAGGTTCCTGATACCGCTCCCTGAATCAGACAGAGGCGACACCGGAGAATAGAGATCTCTAGCGCAAGGAGGCGGGCATGGCCGAATCTCGGACGCAGAAACTCCTTCTAACCCATAAAAAGCCTATCAGGGCCGTCCTCCTGGTGCTGGCCATCGGCCTGCTGGCATCAGCGCCGCTTCTCGTCGGATATTCACACGTAAAGATGCAGGACGCGTGGACGGCGATCATGAGAACCAGCGGGCTCCTCGCCTTCACCCTCATCTTCATGAACCTGGTGACAGGCCCGTTGAGCAAGTGGTTCTACGTGCTGTTCAAGCCGAAGCGCGTCTACTACTTCCACATCGCGACGGGAGCGGCCGGTTTTGCCCTGGCTGTCATGCACGGGGTGATCGTCTTCGTCATGGCCCACTACCGCTATCACCCAGCCACATGGCTGATAGGGCCCATCGCTCTCGGACTGATGATCGTGACGATGAGCGTCGCCGCTAATAAGAAGCGGCTTCCTCAGCTGTGGCGCAGGATTCACCAGCTCAACTACCTGATTTTCGTGGCAGTCTTCATCAAGGCAGTGCTGATAGGAACAACCCTGACATCTGAATCGGCCACGGGAACCGCCACTGCGGTCGTCATGAGCCTTGAGATGCTCATGGTTGTGTTCGCAACCGTGGTGCGTATCAGGACATGGGCCAAGGCGCCCGCAAGAAGACCGCTAAAGGCTGAGGCTGAATAGCTCCTACCTTTTGCATGACAGTGTCCGGCCAGGCACCCTTTTAACTGCAGCAGCCCGAAAGGCCAATGCACTTTGACATCGCATACGCTACGTGACACCTGGTGCCGGAGAACCAACACCATCATTTGCACATGGTTGGAAGAGTGGATTCAGCTCTACAAACGTTCGTTAACAGATTTTCTTGGGGTCCCCGGTCGGGAACTAACCATACTGCGCGACAAAACGCTGGATACTGTCCTGGATATCGTCCCTGACCCTGCGAAACACTCCAAGGACCGCCTCCTCCGTTCCCGAAACGCTAGCTGGGTCATCGAAGTTCCACGCCAGACTCATGCCGGCCTTTCCAGCGAAAAACGGGCAGGAATCTCCTTTGCAAACGGTTATTACGAAGTCGAACAACCAGCCATCGAAGATCGAGAGGCTCTTGCTCTGTTGCTTAGAAATATCGATTCCGATCTCGCGCATCACCTTAATGGCCATCGGATGCACGTATGTGGGCTCCGATCCAGCACTGAAAGCTTCGAATGACTCTGCGGCTGCCGCGCGGAGGAGTCCCTCCGCCATCTGTGAACGACAGGAGTTGTTGTTACACAGGAAGAGGACTTTCTGCCTGATCATTACCTTTTTTTGGCCTCATTAATCTTTCTTCGGTTTGTATGCGCACACGCTTATGCTACGCACCGAGCCCGCTGCTTCTTGGGCCGCTTCCGGGGAAATGTCCACTGCCTCCCCAACGGTGCAGCAGGTTTGATCGTTCGCTTCAAGGCCGATTGAGAACGCCTTTTCATCCGCCACCTCGATGCGCTCGAACCTGGCATCCCGAATCGCATCGAGGTATTCTTCCTTCATTATCGCTCCCGCGACGCAGCCTACGAGAGCGTCAGCGGACTCCCTCACCTGTTCGGGCAGCTCACTAGTAAGCACGACATCCGAGACCATGATGCGCCCGCCCGGCTTCAGTACCCTGAAGGCGTCGTTGAACACCGCCCGCTTGTCCGGAGCTAGGTTGATGACGCAGTTCGATATGATCGCATCAACGGAAGTATCGGCCACCGGCAGGTGCTCTATCTCGCCAAGTCTGAACTCGACATTCAAATAACCCGCCTTGGCCGCATTAGCCCTTGCCTTCTCAATCATCTCCGGGGTCATGTCGACCCCGATTACCCTTCCGCCCTCCCCTACCCGCTGCGCAGCAAGGAACGCGTCGAAGCCGGCCCCCGAACCCAGGTCAACGACCGTCTCACCTTCTTCGATGGTCGCCAGCGCAACGGGGTTGCCGCAGCCCAGGCCCAGGTTTGCGCCTTCCGGAACGGTCTGCATATCCTCATCGCTATAGCCGATCTTCCTGCTGATATCCTCGGCAAGCGCAGAGCCTCCACAGCACGAGGAGCCGGGGCCGCAGCAGCTGGATTCCATCTCGGCTACTCGCGCGTAACCTTCTCTTACTATCCGCTTGACCTCTTCGTCCTTCATGGGGTCTGTCTCACTCATTCTTCTCTTCTCCCTGGTCGCTAATCGCTTCTCGCCCACTTGCTCCGGCACGTTCGATGTTCCTCTGCTTTATACGCTCCATCAACTCCTGAGCCTTGTGCTTGGCCTCGCGCTGCCCCTCGTCCTCGGGCTCCCAGTAGGGCTGCAGCACCTTCCATGTTATCGTGCCGCTCATGGGCGGCTCCGGGTAAGCACCAGGGTCGCACAACTCGTACCCCATAAACTCGACCGGCTCTTCCTGGTAGCAGGACCATACGGCCTTGCGGACGAGGTCGGGATCGCCCTGGAACTGGAGGTCTATCAGGGTCAGCTGGTCACGGAACCGCTCTATCATCTCGCGCGAGATGTTGAACAGGAACGGATGCGGGGACTCCGTTCCGATGATCCGCTGTTTTTCATCCACGCCTTTTTCGAAAAGAGCCCTTATCGCGTCCCCGGTCAGGTGCCCCTCTGACTCCGGGCCGCCCATGACCAGGTAGCGGATGTTCGGGTTGGAGACGATGTTGCATATGACCCTTTCGAGCCCGATGTTCTCAGTCTGCAGAGTCCCAGAAAGCGCGGCACCGCTTTCAGCCCCGACCCGGACCAGCCTTTCTATCTCAGGAGGTACCTTGTCCTGCTCCCAGCGCAGGATTATGAGGACCGCCACCGGCGAGCGATCGTTGCCACGGATGTAACAGCCCTCTTCGGGTGGGTAGTCCGGGTGTGTGTCGACCTTGAGCATTGCGCGCTACCCCTTTACCTGCGGCCGCCGACCTGTCCGTCGGCGCCACTGATATCGAACGCCCTCTTCATTCCGGAGGGTCTCTCCGCTTCTTTGATTTTCGGCTCGAGGACTTTCCGGACGAACTCCATCGCTTCATCCTTGTCTTCATCAGTAATGATGCGTCGCAGCCAGATAAGCATGTCCTCGTCGAGAGTCAGCACCAGTTGTGGCATTCCAATAGTCCTTTCATCATCCGATCAAGAGCTCTTCTTGAAGCTGTCAGCCTGGCCCGGATTGTAGCCGGCGTCATAGAACGGCACGCAGTGTGGAAGTTCGTTGGCCTTCACCTTCTCCTCAAGTACATCCCGAATGAACCGGAACGCGTCCTCCCTGTCGTCGTCCTCTATGATGCGCTCCAGCCTCGCAAGTTCATCCTCGCGAAGCGTGACCGCCGTTCTATTAATGCGCATCTGTCGCCTCTATCATCCTCGATCTCAACCGGGGATCTTCCCCTCTTCCTGCAATGCCTTTTTCACCTTGGACCAGATTTTCTCTCTCTTGTATGTCTCCAGCACTTTCTCCAGGCTCGGGAAGGTGATCGCATCGCCCCTGCACAGGTTCGCGCAGGTGTTGCAACCTACGACGCATTGATAAGGGCGGGCGACTACGGGGCCATCATCGGTCCAATCGTAAACACTCTTTCCACAGTTCATGCACATCCCACACTCGACACATTTTTCCATGTCGATAGTAGGGAACCACTCGATGTTCTCTCGCGGATAACCGACGAACCATGGCATTTGTCTTCCTCCTTTAGAAAAACGACTTGACCAGCATTACCAGGTAATATGCGCCGACGCCGATGAAGACGACGCCTGCCAACCACCTGAAGTACTTCTCGAACTTCTGGATGCGAGCTATGTGCTTCCCCATCTCCGAGACTCCCAGTGAAAGCGCGATTGCGAATATCATCACCGGAAGGCCGGTGCCCAGCCCGTAGATGGCTGGTAACGCGACGCCACCCCCCGAGTCCAGGGCGATCGGGATCAGCATCCCGAAGAAGAGGATTGCGCTGTACGAGCAGAACGCCAGCGCGAAGAGGATGCCCAGCAGGAATGAGCTGACAAGCCCCCAGTCACCTATTCTTTTCTGGATGGCGGCGGTGATCCGCCCCTTGAATATCGAGAACTTCAGAACGTCAAGCATGACCAGCCCGAAGAATATCAGGAGCGGCCCGAGGACCTTGTCAGCGTAGTCCTGGAAGAAGAGCGAGACCCGGGAAGCGCTGAGCCCTATCAGGATCAGCAGTACCCCTATCAGTGTATAAGCAAGCATCCGCCCGGCAGTATAGAGGAGGCTTGCCAGGATAGTGTACTTCCGGTTGTCGAGCTTCTTAGAAACGTACGAAAGCGCGGCGATGTTAGTGGCCAGGGGACAGGGGCTGATGGCGGTCAACAATCCCAATAGAAACGCCGCGAGGACTACGGGAACACCCGCGAGCGGCAGCTCTCCGCTGCTGCTCTTGCCCCCATACAGAACGCTATTGAGCTCGGAGGTGATGATATCCTTGCACTTCGCGGGATTGTTCCAGTTCAGCCATACGCTCTTGATTTCCTCATGCTCACTTTTGCCCTTGCCGCTAGCGACGACATAGAGCGAGGAGCCAGTGACGCCGAGTTCCCGGACGAGCTCCTTGTTCTTCGGGTCGTCGATCTCCAGCGACTTGAACACAAGCTTGCCATCTTTTATCTCTTTCGCAAACTCGTCCCTGGTGACTTCCCTCGCGAACTTTTCCACGTTGTTGCATGAGACGCACCTGAACCTGGGGTGGAAGTAGAGCACCTCGACCTTCTCAACGTCCTGGTGCGGTATCGTAATATCGGTCTTGCCAGTGCTTTTCGCCTGCGCTTCAGTCGCTGCATAGGAGCCAGGCAGAATCAGTACCAGGAAGATGATGCATATAGCGAGCAGTATGTACCTGGTCGTCTTTGGCATACGCTCTTGGACTCCCAACTTCAAAGCAGAGCGTCGAGTTGTTGTTTCAGCTGTTCGGGCGTCAACACGCCCACCTGGTTATTTACTATGCCGCCATCTTTTCCGAGGAAGAAAGTCGTGGGAATCGTCTGAATCCCGTACTGCGTCGTAAGGTTGTTCTCCGACTGGTCATAGACGTCCACGATTATGAAGGCGACCTTTCCTTCGTACTCGGGCTTTACCTTGTTGATGTTCTCTTCTATCTGGATGCACGGGATGCACTTGCCTGATCCGAACTTGAGCAGCACCGGCTTGCCCTCTGCCTTCGCCTGGGCCAGAGCAGCCTCGGACTTGCTCGTGCCCGTCGAGGTCGGAGGCGTCGTGCTCTGAGACTGTGGCGCGCTGGTCTGAGGAGCCGTGGTGGGACATGTGCTGCCGGTGGTTGTCGTAGTCGTTTTCTTCTGGCTATTGCATCCGCAAACGGGAGCCAGTGCCGCGATTAGCCCGACCACGAGTAGAAACATTACTATTTTCGCCCTTTTAACTGTCATCACCACTACTGTTCCTTTCCTCGATCCACGCCTTTACCTCGCCCCTCGTCGGGACCTTGCCGCTCGAAACTACCTCACCGTCAATGACCACACCAGGCGTGGACATCACATCGTATTTGGTAATCTCCATCAGATCTGTTACTGGCTCTATATCTACTTCTACACCGAGCTCTGCGGCGACATCGGCGATGAGCTTCTTCGTGTTCGCACATTTCGCGCATCCCGCTCCCAGCACTTTGATCTCCATGCGACCTCCTAATCGCCGTGGCCCGATCGGACCTCGCTGTCCCTGAAGAACTCCTCCGGCAACGGGGCGTCCCCCAGGTACCGTAGTTGCCCGTCCACTACCACTGAGGGTGTTGCGGTGTTGACCGTGAACGCAAGGTTCGCCGCCAGTTCTTCCTCCCCGGCGCGGTCCAGGTATCTCCTGAGCGTGCGCAAGCCCTCCTCATAGTCACCATCTTCCCCTAACATCCAGGTGCGCACATCGAAAACGTCTTCATGCTCGAGCGCGTTTTTCAGTGCGAGAGCCCTCGCTAGCTTTTCCTGCCTGGCCGGGCTCGGACCGCCCGCGCACGAGCATTGGATCGGACCAATGAATATCTCCACATGACGCTTTGCTGTTTTCATAAGGCTATTCGGCCTCCCTCACTACCTGGCCGGGTACCTCTTTCTTCCTGGGGAAATACCTGCGAGTCCGCAGACCGATGCGTACCAGGGCAAGCATGATAGGAACCTCAATAAGCGGTCCGATGACCGTGGCGAGTGCGACCCTGGAGCTGATGCCGAATACGGCAGCCGCGACCGCGATCGCCAGCTCGAAGTTGTTGCTCGAACCAGTAAGCCCGACGACTATCGAATTCTGATAGTTGATGTTGAACGCCCATGAGGCGAAATAGCCACCCGCGAACATCGTGAAGAAGAAGATGGTCACCGGTATCGCCACCAGCACCACGACCATGGGCTCCTCGATTATGACCTTGCCCTTCATCGCGAACATCACTACGAGGGTAAAGAGCAGGCCCACTATCGCCATGACGCGCATCCATGGTGAGAGCTTGTGCTCGATCCACTCCTCGCCACGAGTCTTGACCAGCCTGCGGCGCACGAAGAAACCGATTATCAGAGGCGCCCCCAGGAAGATGAGCACGGTGAGCAAGATGTTGGGGATATTGACCCGCGCGATATCAAAGGTTGCCTTCGTCCCCAACTCTTTGACGTAACCCCTGGTGAGGTAGTAGGCGAAGAACGAAAAGATGAACGTCTGCACCACGGAGTTGATAGCCATCAGCACCATGGCAAGCGCGTTGTTTCCGTCCGCAAGGTAGGACCACATGAGCACCATCGCTATGCAGGGAGCGACTCCCAGCAGGACGACTCCTATCGCATATTCTGGGTGGTTGCGTAGGAATATCCAGGAGAGCAGGTACATGTAGACGGGCGAGACAAACCAGCAGAAGAAGATAACTATGCCGAGTTCCTTCCATGACTTCGCGGCCTTGACCGCCTCTTCCAGGCGGATCCGCAGCATGATGGGGAACATCATCATGAAGAGCCCGATAGCGATAGGTATCGAAACAAACCCGACTTTTATGCTGTCAATCGAGTGTTCCATTCCGGGAAACAGCTTGCCCAGCCCGAGCCCGATGCCCATGCAAACGAATATCCAGATGAAGAGGTAGCGGTCGAAGAAGTCGAGGTGCTTGGGCTTGCCCAGTTCCTCATCGACCTGCTTCTCGTGCTCTTCGCGCTCCTGGAAATCACCTGCGAGCAGGTCTCCGGATCCGGCAGCTTTCCTCTCCCTGGGTTCTTTGTCCCCCGCCATGTCTCGGCTTGCTCCTTTCTAACAGACCTTGCTGCCCCGATCGCCACACGCGACATTTCGATGATCGAGATACTCGCCAAAGACGCCATTGACGCGTTCAAGAAAGTCCCTGTCTATCGAGTAGTTATACCTGGTCCCCTCTTTTCGCAGCGTCAGGAACCCCCCGTCCATGAGAACGTGCAGGTGGTGGGATGTAAGCTGCTGGGAAATACCCAGCTCTTCCTCGACCTCGCACACGCAGCTCTCCCCCCTGGAGAGGTAACACATGATACGTAGCCTGCTAGGGTCCGCGAGCGCCTTAAGCGCCTCTGCTAGCTCGACTATGCGCGGATCCTTTCTGCATTTCGGCGGCTCCCTGCCCATCTCCCAACCTCCTTGTGTAAAATCACTTGTTTTTACAAACTATTAGTTGTATTATACCATCGAAGGAATCAAAAGCAAGTAGGGAATCAAAAGCAAGTAGGTGTTGATGCCAATGGAAGAGACGGGACCGGTCTCATACAGGGAGTTCATCGTAGGAGACAAGACCTTCCGGGTTCCCACATCCGGATATTCCTTCAACAACACGGACTGCTGGGCGAGAATCAACGGAACCGTGGCAAAGGTGGGTATCTCGGACTTCATACGTCTTGACCCCAGGGAGATCGTGTCTCTCAAGCCGCCCGATGTCGGTTTGACAGTAGCCATCTTTGACGGACTGTGTTCTTTTGCGACTGACCATGTCTCGCTGGAGGTCAACGCACCGGTGAGCGGTAGGGTTTTGTCCGTCAACCAGGAACTCCTCGATAATCCAGGGCTCGTCAAGGAGGACCCGTACGAGCGTGGCTGGGTAGTGGAGGTGGAACTCTCGGACATCGACGACGATATGGAGTTCCTGATGGACTGCGAAGAATACTTGAGCAACGCTAAAGCAAGAGTCGAAAGCGGTCCGCGATTGGGCTGCCCGTGCAGCCGTAGAGGTCGTGTAAACCGCTCTGGGAAGACTCAAGACAAAGAATAATCGCTGGGCATTTGACGAACAGGAGTTGAGGCAGATGAGCGAGGAGAAGGTCGAAGCTGGAAATCAGGAGAAGCCCGCTCTCATCATGTGCGTATGCACCGGTAAATGCCCGGGGTTCTCCAAGATGGACATCTGGGATTTCATCAACCAGGCGAGGATCGAGCTTCCCGTGGAGTACGGGTTCATCCACCCTCAGCTATGTGAGGAGGATGGGGACAGGTTCCTTGCGGATTACCTCCAGGGCAAGCGCAAGGTCATCGTGGCCGCGTGTGCGCCCAACATGCAGTACAAGATGTTCAGAGATGCCTTCCAAGCTGCCGGGATGGACGTGAAGAAGGACCTCGTCCCCCTTGACATCCGCGACATGACCACCGACGAGGCCATCGAGAAAGTGCGCGGTGCTCTTGCGGAACTCGGGGTGAAAGAAGATGAGTGAAGACACGTTCATGGGGGTTCCCAGGAGCAAGATACCGTGGTGCCCCGAAATCGATTACGAAAAGTGCGACTACTGTATGGAGTGCGACGAGTTCTGCCCGCACGGTGTGTTCGAGCGCCGGGATGACGAGGAGAAGAAGCTCGTCATCGCCCACCCCGAGAACTGCGTGGTCTTCTGCAAGGCATGCGGGAAGACCTGCGACCCTGACGCGCTTACCTTCCCGGACAAGAAGGATACGACGGCGCTTATAAAGCGTCTCCGCGAGGAGGGCAAAGATGGCGGATAACGCAACGGCAAAAGATCCACCAGGTGTTGTCATCCTCCCCTGCAGCGGCCTGGACAAGGAAGCAGGCAGCGCCTCGCGGGAACTGGCGCTCATGCTCTCGGAGCGGGGGGCGCCCATCGTGTGTCCCGTCCTTTATGAGCGCTCACCGAAAAGGTACGAGAAGGTACTCGGCGATGGGCGTCTGGTGGTGATAGACGGCTGCAAGACCGGCTGCGCGAGCAAGCTGGCCGCCGAGCGCGGCTTGAAGATAGCCAAGAAGCTTACTGTGACCGAAGTTGCCAAAGCGCGCGGGGTGAAGGCGGGCAAGGACCCACACCTGGGGGACGACTTGAGGCGCCTGCTTCCCGAACTCGCGGAGGATGTCCTTTTGGCAGAGCCTGCGGAGGCGGCACCGGACGCTGGCAAGCCGAGCGCCTTCAGCACCCCAGTTACCTATAGGGACTTTGGTGTAGACAAGTTCGTCTTCCGCGTTCCGGAGGCAGGTTACTACTTCAACGAGAATGACTGCTGGGCGAGGGTCGAGGGCACCCGAGCAAGCGTCGGCGTCTCCGATTACGTTCAGCAGAGCGCGTCGGACATGATTTTTTTTGAGCCACCCATGGTTGGAGCCGAGGTCGACATCTTCGATGAAGTCGGCTCGTTGGAGACCACCAAGACCGCGCTCGACATCATATCCCCCGTAACCGGCAAGGTGGTGGCGGTCAACCAGGAGGTCGTCGAAGCACCAGAGCTTATCAACGAGGATCCCTACGAGCGCGGGTGGGCTGTAGAGATCGAGCTGGCGGACTTCGATTCGGACGGGGAACTGCTGATGGACTGCGCCGCGTATTTCGACTACTTGAAGCAGAAGGCTGAGAAGGAGCACAAGGAGCTGTACGGAGGCTGATTATGGAGGAAAGAATGGACAACAAGAAGGTCTACGTGATCCCCTGCAGCGGGATAGGAAAGGCCACGGCATCCGTGGGACGGGATGCAACCTACAGGGTGGTCGAGGACGAAAGGCCTGAATGCGCCGACACCATCTGCCTTGCGCTCCTCACGCTCGGTGACGAGGATGCCCTTGAGAAAGTTCGCAGCGCCGACGTCATCACCATCGATGGCTGCGCTAAGGACTGCGCGAGGAAAAACGTCGAGGCCTACGGAAGGCCACCCGTCATCAACCACCGGGTCCACGAATACCTGAAGGAACACCGCGATCTCAAGCCGGAGACCGTGCTGGACATCGGCGAGGATGGCAGAAAGCTGGTGGCAATAATAGCGGAGGACATAGCCAAAGAAATCGACGAACTGCAGAACGAGTGCAGCGGCTCTGACGAGAAGCAGCAGCCATCGGTATGACATAAGGACGGTGACGGCATTGAAGCTCGACGATAAGACACTCGAATTGATCGCCGTTGGTGCCTCTGTCACCGCCGGCTGTCACAACTGCCTCGAGCACCACGCGGGTAAAGCCCGGAAGCTCGGCGCAGGGGAGGATGAGGTAGCAGAGGCCATCGCGGTGGGCAGGATGGTGAGGGGCGGCAGCGCCTCGCAGATGGACAAGTTCGTTGAATGTTTAGCCGAAGGTGAGACGTCTGGCGCCTCGACAGGAGATGCGGTGGATTTGAGCGGCGGCACCGGAACGAAAGGGAGCGAGTGATATGGAGATGGAGATGCGCCCGACAAAAGTAGGCGTGCTGCCGTGCTCGGGTGAATCGGAGCCCGAGGGGACCATCACGCGCAATGCCGTGCGCCTGGTCATGGAGAAGTACCGCCCCGGGTTAGTCGTCTCCCTGTGCCTTCCTCTCTACCTTGCCGGCGACGGGGGCGAGAGAGAGTTTGCCAAGAATGTGCCGGTCATCACGGTGGACGGGTGCGAAAAGTCCTGCGCCCGCCTCGCGACCGAGAAGTACAGCGGTGAGGTCGAGGCGTGGCTGGACGTGAGAAACCTGCTCAGGGAGTGGGGGGTGACGGATAAACTGTCGCGTTCACATCCTGGCAAACTCGAAGAGGAACTGACGGAGAGGGTCGCCCAGGAGATAGTCAAGTTGGTTGACCGTCTGGTGAAGGAAGGCAAGGTTGAGGTTGAAAGCCGTTGACGATGCGTTGTATGCCGCAGAGCGCGACAGGGGCTTGCTGCCGGTCGCAGAGTCCCCAACGTTCAACCCCGGACTCAACCTGGAGAGAGAGGCCCGTTACGTGAAGACGGTTGAAAGCCCGTCTTTCCGGGTGTGGCGAAGCACAGACTCCGTTGTGCTGGGGAGGTTCCTGGAGGCCGCCCGTGAGGTGCACCTCGAACTGGCAGCGGAACTCGGCGTACCGGTGCTGCGCAGGCCCAGCGGCGGCGGCGCGGTCTTTCACGACCTCGGAAACGTAAACTACTCCATATATCTTCCCCGAAACCTCTCACCCGTCGGTCGCGTAGAAGATGGTCTCAGAGCCCTCTCCTTCCCCGTCATCGATGTACTCGAGCACTACGGGGTTCCCTGGTCGTGGGAGCCGCCCAACAACATCTGTGTCAATGGCTTGAAGATATCGGGCTCCGCTCAGGCGAGGTCGGGAGAACATCTTATTCACCACGGAACGCTTCTCGTCAGCACGAACCTGGCGCGCCTAGGCTCTCTTCTCAAGAGGAACGGCCGCAGCAAATGGGTCCCCGTGGTAAATCTCAGTGAGGTTTCAGAGGGCGCAACCGTAGATGAAATTGCCGCTGTTATGGAGAGGGTTCTGCAAAACAACATCCTCTATTGTGAAGGCGACCGAATACTGTCGATCCTGAGTAAACCTGAATCCGATGAAGCTGCGTTGCCGGGTGAAGAGGCGATGAATGGAACGGGCAAACGCTAACACGAAGGAAGTTGTTCGTGATGATCTATCCTGAAAACCTCAAGTACCACGACAAACACATGTGGGTTCGAGAGGATGGGACCACCGGGATAACGGATTTCGCCCAGAAATTCCTCGGTGAAATACTTGAGGTGAGGGTACAGCCTGTGGGCACGGAGGTCGGAAAAGGTCGTCCCCTGGGGGAGATCGAGGTATTCAAGCAGATCACGGACCTGCGAGCTCCCGTGTCAGGCACTATCAGAGAAGTCAACACAGAAGTCCTGCGCGAACCGACAATTATCAACAAAGATCCGTACGGCGAGGGATGGATTGCGGTCATTGAGATGTCCCGTCCGGAAGAACTTCCCGAGCTGCTTACTTCCTCGGAGTACGAAAAAGTGGCCGCCGCGTTTACGAAGCTGAACCTAGGATGACCGGAGATGTGGAAATGTTGATCAACGATTATGAGATGGACCTTTTCTGCCCGCCCTGCGACCCCGGGTCCGAGGCATGGGTTGCTACGGTCCACGTTGGAGCCGACCTGAGCGAACTGATGCCCTACATGAACGCTGCCGTTAAGAACGGCTACTACGACCCGGACCTACCCACGCTTGTGTGGAAGGAGGGCGCCCACAAGTTCTTCCTGAGAAAAAGCGAGTTCGGCATAAACAACCTTCACGACCGGGCCCACGCCGAGCGCAAGGTCGCCAAGCTGGCGGAGCGCCTGAATGATGTCTGGGAGCGGCATGACACCATCACCCCCGACCTGACTTCGCGGAAGCCCCCGACCGTCCTGGAGGTCTTCAAGCTGCTCCCGCGCACCAACTGCAAGGAGTGCGGGGAGCCTACCTGTATGGCGTTCGCGGCAGCGCTGGCCCAGAGCGATAAGAGCCTGGAAGAATGCCCGCCGTTGAGGTCACGTGAATACGAACAAAACCTGGAGAAATTGCGTACATTAGGCCTGCGAGAATCAAAAGACCTTTCTTAAGAAAGATAAGTAGGATGACATTCGAGACGACAAGGGACGCGGATTTCAAGTCGAAGACCAGGAGGTTGATCCTGGGAATCGTGCTGGGCGCCGCACTCGTGGCTGCCGAGGTCACTGTAGGTTTCCTTACACACAGCCTCGCGCTGGTCTCGGACGCGGGCCATAACGCCGCCGACATACTCGCGGTGGGGCTCTCGCTCATCGCTGTCTACGTGATGGCCCGCCCCCCTACCGCCAGGCGCACGTACGGTTTTGGTCGCGTCGGTATTCTGACCGCCCTCGCCAACTCGGTCGCGCTAGTGGCGGTCGGAGGGCTCCTGGTCTACGAAGCGATCAAGCGAATCCAACACATCGAGCCAGTCAGCGGTTACGCGGTGATGTTGGTGGCGGGAATCGCTATAATCATCAACTCCGCTGTGGCCCTGACCCTCTTGAGTCACCGCCACGACCTCAATATCAAGAGCGCTTTCTTCCATCAGGTCCTGGACGCCGGGGTCTCGGTGGGCGTACTGGTCGCGGGAATCATAATTATCTTCACGAAGTGGTACTATGCCGACCCTCTGATCGCACTGCTCATAAGCATCTTCATATTCCGCGCCGCCTACGAGATCATCAGGGAGGCGACCGACATATTGATGGAATCGGTACCGCGCAACATGGATCTCGTTGCGATGCAGAACACCGTGGAATCTGTGCCCGGCGTCGAGGCAGTCCATCACCTGCATGTCTGGGAACTGGGGTCCGGAGTCTACGCCATGTCGGCGCACATCGAGGTCGAGGACAAGATCGTGAGCGAGTGCTCGACCATTCTCAGTGACATGACAAACAGGCTGAAGGACGAATTCAACATCGTGCACCCTACTTTACAGATTGAATGCGAGGGCTCCGCTTGTCCGGTTGCTCTCCAGGAGCAGACATGAAGACAACCAGTGAATGGAAGCGCATCAAAGCTGACGTGAAGAGGCGCATCGACGAGATAATGGCCGAGCGAGGCCTTGAATAAGAGGTGATGAAATGGCGAAGCTGTTCGTGCACGGAGGACAGTGCGAAAAGGAAACGGTAATAACCGCCAGAAAGAGTTCGCCGACTGAGTGCGCCCTGGAGTTCGAGAGCACCTGCGAGCACATACAGGAACTGGCCGAAGAGTTGAGGAGCGTCAATGCGGGAAGTGAGATGACACTTCCGTTGAGGGATACGGAGGTCTACCGCGCGGCCTCGAGGCACTGCTGTCGTAACTCCTGTATTGTCCCGGCGGCCACCTTGAAGGCTGTAGAGGCGGCGGCAAATCTGTTCCCGGCCGAGGAAGCCTATATAAAGTTCATGGAGGACGCGCTGTGATTAATGACTCGAAGAATGCAAGAGAGCTCGGGGCGAAGCTTGTAGAGATTCTTGGTCTGGCCGGCCCCCCGGTGGGAGTGAGGTTCCTAGGCCCGGACGACAGCCTTCCCGTAGACTCCGTCACGCTCAAAGGCCACCGATACTGCCAGGCGCTGATGAAAGCGCGCAGCGGCCAGGACGTGCTGCTGGACGCTGAGGGTATCGCCTGCCCGGCCGCCGCTTCGGCCTGCGGCTTCAAGCCGCTGCCTCCCGGGCTGGAATCGGGAAAGGGACTCATGGGCTTCGGCATCGTCGCCGACGAGGCCGTCGGGCGAAGGATGTTCGAGGGCATGAGCAGGCTCGAGCCAGGCAGCGTGAAAGCACTGCATATCTTTCCGCTCGACAAGACCGATTACGCACCCGAGGTAGTGGTAGTCGAAGACCAGGTCGAGAAGCTGATGTGGCTTTCCCTCGCCTACCTTCGCTCTACCGGCGGTGAGCGCATAGACAGCTCGACGGCAGTCCTGCAGGCCACCTGCGTAGACTGCACCGTGATCCCATACCTCGAAAACCGCATGAACCTCTCGTACGGCTGCTACGGTTGTAGGGACGCGACCGACATCTCGCCCGACGAGACCGTCCTGGGCTTTCCCGCCTCAATCCTGCCCGAAATAGTGGCGAACCTGGAGCACCTTGCGGAAAAGGCGATTCCCGCGTCCCGCTCGAAAGGAGCCCTCGCGAACCTGGGTTCGAGAGAAGCAAGACCTACCGATGAAAAAGTGGGAGGTTAACACCAAGTGTTCAACTGGCTGCAGTTCCTGGTAGACCAACTGGTATACAACCTCTTCCATCTGACGAAGGGGACACATCTCGGCGACGCGGTGGATTTCTTTATCATGGACACGATCAAGATATTCATCCTCCTTTTTATCATCATCACGGCGGTGGCGATTATTCGCAGCTTCCTTCCCCCCGACAAGATAAGAAAGGCGCTATCCAGGAAGCGAGAGTATGCCGGAAACGTAATCGCCGCGGGAATCGGCATAGTCGGGTCTGTTGCTAAACCATCAATGAAACCGGTCCTCGACAAAAGCGAAACGCCGGTTCGATCTTGATAGGGCACCAAGGAGAGAACCGGCAAGATTACTGAGGCCAGAGGTAAGACGGGACTTTGCTCCTCCAGTCGCGTTTTCCAGGCCCTTGAGCAATCTCTTGATGTTCAGGGCGGTAGCGGTCAGGAGCGCCTGTATCTCGACTTTCTCGACTCCTCTTTGCTTCGCTCGTCTAAGCCCGTGACACCGTTTCGCCTCGCCGAACAGTCCCTCGATCACCGTCTTGCGCGCAGCAAATATCCCCCTTCCCTTTTCAGACTTCCTGAACTCCTCAGCTTTTATGCGCACATCTCCGAACGGTCTGGCCAGGTGCCGCGCCTTTGCTGTCTTGCCCATGCACTTGTGTCGGAATTCACAGGTGAGGCAGTCGTCCGGGTCCCCCCGATAGATTACGATTTTCTTCTTGGTCGATATGGTCTTTCGCTCGAGTGTTTTCCCCGCCGGGCAGGTGTAGCTGTCGCTATCCTCATCGTATGCGAACCGCTCTCTTGGAAACCGCTTCCCTTTCTTGAAATCCCCGGGGAGCGGTATCGCCGTCTTCATCCCCTTTTCCTCCTGGAGAAAAGTCAGCGCCTCGTCGGAGCCGTACTTGGAGTCGGCAGCTATCGCGGGCGGGAGGGGCAGGGATTCCTCGTGTTGATCGAGCACTTCGGGGAGCTTCGATGTCTCGTGCACCGCGCTCGGGGTTGCGGCCACCGCGGTGATGATACCTGAGGTATCTGCAGCCACATGAACCTTGTAGGCGAGGGAGGCTCCCCTCGCGGGCTGGTAGTACACGGTGGCGTCCGGGTCGCTCTTGGATTTCCTGTTCAGATAGGATGCACTCTTCTTCGTCGTGCGCTTCCCCATCTTCTCGGGGTCTGCCTTCTCGCCCCGGAAAGACTTGCCCAGTCTCTGTTCCCCGCCCCCACCCGGCTTCCTGCCCCTGTTGGATTTCGTTTCCTCCTCCTCGTCCAGCTTGCGCCAGTACTCCTCGGGGGAACCCTGTAACTCAACGAGGGACTTCATGGACGCATCGGCATCTATGATGGTGCAGTCCACCAGGAGGGCGTCCCCCTTTACGAGGCCGGCCTCCGCGCACCGGGAGAGCACATCCTTGAACACAAGCAGGAAGAGGTCGCGACCGAAGCGGGCGCGGGCCTTTGAAAACACGCTGTGGTTGGGGGTCTCCTCGTCGAGGTTGTAGCCGGAAAACCATCGGTAGGCTATGTTCAGCCTCACCTCCTCGGCGAGCCTTCTCTCGGAGGGGATCCCGTAGAGGTATCCGATGAGCATCATCTTCACCAGGGCCACCGGATCAACTGAGGGCCTGCCGGTGTGGGAGTAATAGTCTTTTGTTGCCTGTCTTATCCAGTCCAGGTCCAGCGCGTCGCTTAGCTTCACCAGAAGGTGGTCCTCGCCGATTACCTCCATGAGGTCTATGTCGCAGAACAGCTTATGGTCGAACTCCCGCTTTCCCTGCATGCCTCACCTCCTCTTTTTCGTGACCCTCTTAAGGATGAGCGTGTTCTTGTCCTTCACTTCCCACTCCACGAGTTCGCCTTTCTCGAAACCCATAGCCCGAGCAAGCGCCTGAGGGAAAGATATGTAGAACTGCTTCGAGTTCTTTCTCGTGATCTGCTGTATCTTTGTGGGATAACCCATGATACCCTCCAAGCTAGTTATATGACTAGCACCAATCTAGCAAAAAAGAGAGAGTTTGGCAACAGACCCGTTTAAGGCATTTGTCAGAGATGCTTCTTGAGGCGGCTTGATTAGGATTTAGCCTTCTTGAACACGGTTACTTCAAATATACTTCAAAAAAAACGACACTCGGATTATGAGTCCTGTCCATGCATGTTTGATCTAGTTTTATCTTCATCACTTTTCTTTGTTTTGGTGCTCAAATAGGCTTCTTCAACTTCTTTCAACTTGTATCTTCTTTAATCCCCGCGGTTCCATATAGGTGCCCTGAACAAAACCACGACGTTGAAGTCTAACCTGTGAGTTGCTGCGTTCCTTTCCCTTCCATGTGCGGGGTATTAATAGTCCTAGGTCACCCCAACTGGATTCGTGGATAATCAATCCCATGTTTATACTTACAAAGCTTGTATTTTGAGTTGTTGAAGTACCGTGTCGTGCTCCCCAATATGGTAATGTAAAATAGGACCAGTAATATCTGGGCAACATTTTATTTAGGAGAAATTATGGAACACGAGCCAGTACTTACTTCCGAAGGCAGACAAGCACTTGAGGAAAAACTGCAATACCTTGAAACCACCAGACGGCGCGAGGTTTCAGTACAGATGAAAAACGCGATCGACCACGGAGATCTGTCGGAGAACGCCGAATACGATGAAGCCAGAAATGCGTACCTCCAATTGGAGAAACAGATTAACGAGACCGCGACGCTTATAGGTAGGGCTAGGGTTGTTAAGGACAGTGATATAAACACAAAAAGGGTTGGTATCGGGTCACTTGTGCAAATAGAGGATGTTGAAAACGGCAGCAATAAACAGGAATTCAGGCTTGTTGGCCCGACCGAATCGAACCCCGAGAATGGCAAGATATCTCACCTCTGCCCCATCGGGATGTCTCTGATGAATTCAAAACTCGGCGATGTCGTATCTGTCAATACGCCAGGAGGGGTCAAGAAGTACAAGGTCATTACTATAACTAAGTAAAGAGTGGCATCCAGTAGGAGGAAAACCTCCAATAAGAATCCCCGCCATCCTCATCATCTTTCCCGAGGCCGTCTTGCTGGAAGCCTCTATAGTGGCGATAGCGGACAAGATACCTTCTGGTCGCGCATCGGTGCTGGTCACGAGCAGGACCGCAGGCAAGCCCGTCGTGGCGAGCGGCGCGTAGAAGTTGCCCTGCGCGTGGTCGCCGTGGATGAGCAGCGGCCCGGCCAGGCCGATCGGGACTTTAGTGGTGCCGATGTAGTTCTCGATATTGCCCTCAACGGCGTCGCTGGGATAAGTGTCGCGCTTAACCCGGTCGGTACCGGCGCCTAACTCCTCTTCCACAAAACGCTGTCGCTCGGCCACGCTCTCCTCATCGTTGCCGCGAGAGAACGGTTTCGCGCTGCCTGAGTCCATGAGGTCCGTTCCTTTCCCTTTGAGTCTTGCCGAGTCTATGCTGATATCCTCCATTTACCACTGCCAACGCCGAAATTTTACTACGAATTGAGCTTTTCCGGCATGGTTGACCGTTGTTCGTCCCGTTACCGAAGCAGACCCCGGCATGTCGACCCAGAACCGCGTGATATTCACTTTGTCCGGGGACGGTCGCCCCGCATTACCGATCCACCTTGCTCTTAGTCAAAACGCGGGTGTGCCGGTCTTCAACAGAATAATTACGACTTCTCATACAGGGCGGCATCATGGGACAGGTCGAGAAGGGTCATAGCGAAGGTCGAGTGGCATGCCGGAGGGCTCTTCCCACGAATCGGCTTCATCGTAACCGACATGAGCAGAAATCCCGAGAATGTGGTCCAGTTCTACAACAGGCGCGGCACCCGCCTCGCCTCCAACCAGGTGAGGCTCGCCCCGTTCATCCTCGCGTACAAATTCGGGAACTTCATTCGCCGCTTCGCACTCCCGAGCAAGGTTTCTCATTGGTCTCTCTCAAGCATACAGCTCAAGCTCGTCAAGATAGGGCCAAGGTCACAAGCCATTCAAGGATGACGATCTTCCAGATGGCGGAGGTGGCCGTTTCTGAGGCACTGTTCGCCGCTCTCCTGGTGCGTATCGGTTCCCCCGCCGCCGCGCCGACTTGAGAACCGTATGGGTTGTTCACACGAATACTGAGACTCTTGGTCAATGGTCCTTGGACGTCTTCGAAGACGGTGTCGAACAGTACGCAGCGGGAAGCGGCTTTGAGAAAAAGAGCTCCGCGCGAGATTGCGCGTCGGAAATCGGCTCGAAGGGGGTATAATCGTCGTGTCGGTAGCTGGATATGGGAAATGTCGGCTTCATCATAAGGGGGTTTATTAATGTCAAATGAGAGACTTCCAGAACCGTTCGAGAGGAACTTCTTTAAGCACGAAGGCCAGCAACGTAGCTGGGAAGAGCTGCTTGTAGGGGAAGTCTATGACACCGTACCATTTATGGTAACGGAAGAAAGGATACGGCTTTATGCCGAGGGAACCGAGGACTTTAATCCGTTTTATCTGGATGAGGAGGCTGCAAGAGCTTCGCAGTTTGGAGGCATCATAGCCCCACCAACTACAGTGGTTCCCATCGTGTTTGCCTCTGTCCCCCCGGATAGCTGGGTCAAAATGCCGGGAGCCATAAACCCGGGCCAAAAGCTAGAATTCGGAGTTCCGGTGCGGCCGGGCGACACTATTTATTGCCAGACTAAGTTAATTGACAAGTACATAAAAAGAGGCAAGAAGTACACTGTGGCTGAGGTCAATATGACCAACCAGAAGGGTGAGATGGTCTGTATTTGGACCGGCGGGTTGGTGCTCCAGTTCCAAGGAAACCCCGAGTTGGTCAACCGGTGAAAACCCACCAGAAAACGAATAGGAGGTAAGATTGATGAACAGGCTGGTTTTTAAAGAAATCGGTTTGGGTCTTGAGTTGCCACCTCAGACCAAGCATATAACTCAGGAGAAAATAACCAAGAATGCTGAGGCATCTCTTGATTTTAACCCCATACATATCGACCCCGAATGGTGCAGGAAGGTGAATCTTCTGGGACAAGGTACCACTATCGCCCATGGCATGATGACCCTGTCCTTCATGGGCAAAATCGTAACCGACTGGGCCTACCCCGGTGGGGCCTTTCTAAAGTCGCTGGAAGGCAAGTTTGTCAACCCGGTAAGGCCGGGCGACGACATTACTTCCCATGCCGGGGTCATTGAGTTACACCCCAGGGTAAACCCTGAAGATGGCTACGTTGTTCTGGAACTATGGTGTGAAAATCAGAACGGGATTAAGGTCGGGGTTGGCCAAGCAGCAGTCCGGATTCCCACCTGATGCCAACCCAATGGTTTTTGAGGATCACAACCCGGCAACCTCAGCAGATAGTCCCCGCGGTTTCTCGCCCCCTTTGCCGCAACCGCAGGTTCGCCACCTCGAGGTACACGTCGTATATGCAATGGTTTAGTCTCTTGTTGCTATCTGGTACTGCACAGTGCGTTAGCAAATCGTTAGCAAAACGTAACTTATTAACGCTCTGACCGCGGGACAATAAGTCTAGTCAAACTATCGAAAATCCCTTAAGCGGAATATCTGCTGGCGCAGGGAGAGGGATTCGAACCGCCCCACGCGCCTTGGGCGCGCGGTGACCCCGGCCTCCATACTTCCAGGCTGAAGGCTCAACGGTTTTCAAGACCGCCGCACTTTCCCGGCTTATCGGACTGTATCACTGTCTCGCGTGCGCGATAAGCCGGATTATCAGGCCCACTATGGTCCGCGAACCGCTGCCGCCTGTCACCGCCCTGGGCTATACTTGCACCAAACACAAGGAGGAGCCTTTGAGCGGCGGGGAAGAGAAATACGACGAGGTCGGCTACTGGTCCGAGATGAAGATCGAGATGGTGAGCGACTACCTCAAGGAATATTCGATGATCGTATCGGCGCAAGATCGTTTTGACTACTACTACATCGACGCTTTCAGTGGAGGCGGGTGGCACCGGTCTAGGACCAGCGGAGAACTAATCCAGGGTAGCCCGCTGAGAGCGCTCGATATAGAGCCCGCATTTAAGGAATACTTCTTCATCGACCTCAATCCCGGAAAGGCGGAAAATCTCAGACGCGAGTGTGCCGGAAAAGACAACGTTCAAATTTACACGGATGATTGCAACGAGTTGCTGTTGAATCAGATCTTCCCGCAGATAACCTGGGAGGGCTTCAAGAGGGCATTCTGTTTGCTCGATCCCTATGGAATGCACTACAAATGGCAGGTTGTCGAGAAGGCAGCGAGTATGAAGACTATAGAGGTAATACTCAACTTCCCGATGATGGACATGAACATGAACGCACTGTGGAAGAACCCGGAGGGCTTGCCCGCGACGCAGATAGAGCGGATGGACGCCTTCTGGGGAGACGATTCCTGGCAGAACGATTTCTATCAGGCCGCACTTTTTGACGACATGCCGGGGAAGGCTGCAGACAACCGGCAGGTCGTCGAAGCTTACGTGGCAAGGCTCAGAAAGAAAGCCGGATTCGAGTACGTCACTGCGGGTTTTCCCGTCAAGGCGCAAAACCGGGATTTGTACTACTTGATCTTTGCTGGTCCCAACGAGACGGGAAAGAAGATTGCAGAGCACATCTTCAACAAGTATAGAAGCAGAGGAGCGATATAGATGGCTACGACCACTATTGAGTGGACCGAAGCTACGTGGAACCCGGTAACCGGCTGCACAAAGTTCAGCAGCGGTTGCCAGAACTGCTACGCCGAAAGAATGGCCGGAAGGCTCAAGGCCATGGGCCAACCGAAGTACCGGAACGGCTTCAAGGTCACAGTCCACCCCCGGGCGTTGCCCATGCCTATGGCGTGGCGTAAGCCTCGTATGGTCTTTGTGAATTCCATGAGCGACCTCTTTCACGAGGAGGTGCCTGACGACTTTATCATGCAGGTCTTCGAGGTGATGCGCGAGGCTTGCTGGCACACTTTCCAGATTCTCACGAAGAGACCGCATCGCCTTGAGGAGCTCAACGGGTCTATACCATGGCCTGCGAATGTGTGGATGGGAGTAACGGTAGAGGAGGGGGCTTACACTGATCGCCTTGAGCCTCTCAAGGCGAGCGATGCTGTTGTAAAGTTCGTTTCTTTCGAGCCCTTGCTCGGTTCGATTTCCGATCCCGATCTGGATGGTATCGACTGGGCTATCGTTGGAGGGGAGTCGGGACCGGGTGCTCGGGCCATAGAGCTCCAGTGGGTGCTTGATATCCGAGACGCGTGTGTTCGGAAGTCGGTGCCGTTCTTTTTCAAACAGTGGGGTGGCGTACGCAAGACTAAAGCAGGCCGACTGCTTGAAGGGCGCGAGTGGAATCAACTTCCAGGATTTCAGCCTGTTTGAGGAGTTCTAGCGGTTGAAATATCTCTCGAGTCCGAATCCACCTCTATCAATGAACACGCCCAAACCTCCACCATACTGGCGGAAGCGACGTTAAGGTATCTATCAGAGGGCACGATAATAGGCGTTATCAAGCCCAAACTTTTAATGCGATCGATAACAGGGATTATCGCTCTCTTTTTCCAACGGGAGTGATTCTGCAGTTTAGAGTGAGCTCATGCAATAACTATTGACTATATTAATCTGATAAGATGACCCCGCTCCCGCAGATGCACAGAGACAGGTAAGGAGGATGCTATGGACGCGCAGTATCTCCTTCTCTCGGTCGAAGAGAGAGTGGCCACGGTAACTATCAACCGCCCGGACAAGGGCAACTCCCTCTCGCCGGACGTGCTGGCGGAGATCGAGGCCATGTTTTCAGAGCTGGCTGACAGGCAGGATGTCCACGTCATCGTGCTGACCGGCGGGGAGAAGATGTTCTCGGCCGGCTTCGACCTGGACGTCATCAAAACCATCAGGAAGGATGCCAACGAGGAGTTCACCGCCCTCTTCCACCGCGCCTACAGGTCGATACTGTTCTGCACCCAGCCGGTCATCGCGGCGGTGGGGGGGCCGGCCATCGCGGGCGGCTTCGACCTGACCCTCATGTGCGATATCCGCTACGCCTCGGAGAGGGCGAAGTTCGGCCAGCGCGAGGTCGTGCTCTCGCTGAACCCCCTGCTGGACCCGCTGTGGAGGATAATCGGGATGGGCGCCGCCAAGGAACTGGCCCTCACCGGCCGCATAATAGACGCAGCGGAGGCCTTCCGCCTGGGGTACGTGAGCAAGGTGTTCCCCGAGGGCACCGTGGTCGAATCGGTGACCGGGATAGCCCGCGAGATGGCGGCGTACGACCGGGAGTGCCTGGCGGAGACAAAGGAGCTGGCCTTCAGCGTCCTGGAGATGGGCATGGACACCGCCATGCGGACGCAGGAGTGGCTGTTCAGGTCGTTCATAGGCTCCGACGACAACAAGGAGCGCATTGACACTCTCCTCGAGAGCCTGAAGAAGCGGAAGAAGTAACCGGGCGGCCTGCCCGGCGTTCGCGTACAGTAACTGCCTGGCGGTGAGCCGGTGACCCGACCTGCGGAGCCCGGGTTCGCTCATGAAACGGTTCAGCCGAGCGCCCGCTCCTCGCCTATCCTCGCTAATCACCATACGGCGACCCGGTGCGTTTGTATTCGGACCATCCAAATATCCCGTAAATGGTGATAAGATACCGGTGGTGTAGATGCGGATTCTTTTAAGTTTCAAACTGATTGAGTAATGCAGCGACCTTGATGCGAAGAGGGGTATCCGAGTGAGCAACTTACAAGAGATCAAGCAGCACCTGGACCGCCTCACTCAACTGGGCAAGAGCATGCCGGAGCGGGTGCTGGGGCTGAAAGGTCCAGAGGGCGAGGCGATGAAGAAGAAGGCCAAGGAAGAAGGCATCCGTCTGGGGATAGGCGCGGGAATATCCTTCTTTGGCCTGATTATCGCGGCCGTGGCTCTGATCTACAGCCTGGCGGTAATCATCCTGCTTGTGAACATCGCACTGGACAGGCTGTGGCTGTCCGCCCTCATCGTTGTTGGAGGCTTCCTCATCATCGGGGGCGTGATTGTCGCGGTCGGGGCCGGAATGGCGAGAGCCTCCGTAAAGAAACTATCCAGTACAACGGAGGACCTGAAGAAGCAGATAAAACAGACTGCCGAAGAGATGAAGACCGAGGTCGAGGGACTGCAGAAACAGATGGCGGAGATGGCCGAGTCGGCTAAGAAGGCGGCGCCGGTTGTCGGGCCGGTTGCCATCGGGTCTTATCTCGGATACAGGCTGTTGAAGTGGGCGATAAAGTCGCGCAGAGAAAAGCGGAGAATCCTCAGGGTGATCGAGTCGTACGAGGAGGCACGAGCCCGGGAATAACGTTCTTGATCTTCACTCATTCTTCTTCACCTGGACATTTATGCCATCATTTGTTGATTATAGATTTACTGGTCGAACCCTGTTGACTTTTGAGCGGATTATGGAGTATCATTCAGCACATGAATGATATACATTCAGCCAATGAATCACAATATATACACCGGTGGGCGGCTGCCAACCTCCGGAAGATGGCAGGTGAGAGCCCTATCGTGGTGCTCACGGGTGCGCGACAGGTGGGCAAGAGTACGCTGCTACTGAACGAGCGCCCGTTTGCGAGCTGGCGCTACATTAGCCTGGATGATTTTGATGCCTTAAAGCAGGCCCAGGCCGACCCGGAATCGCTGCTGGCAGGGCGGAAGAACCTGGTTCTTGATGAGGTTCAAAGGGCGCCGGGCATATTGAACGCTATTAAGATAGCTGTGGACCGCGGACCGGCCGAGCGCCGCTTCGCGCTGTCCGGTTCGGCCAACCTGATGCTCATGAGCAAGGTCACCGAGAGCCTTGCAGGGAGGGCGCTGTCGATCACCCTCGAGCCGATGACTCTGGGTGAACAACATAGAACGAAATCGCCCACCACCCTTGGCAGGCTGCTGCAGTCCAAGCATCCAAGGGAGGGCACTGTGAAGGTTAAAGATCCCTTTCCTCTGATGCAGAAGGGTTTTATGCCACCGCTTATCACACGCTCTGGTGAGGACTCATTCGTTCGCTGGTGGGAAGGATACGTGGCGACATACCTCGAGCGGGACCTCCGGCAGCTCTCACAGGTCGAGTCACTTCCCGATTTCAGGAGAGTCATGGTGTCGCTTGCGCTCAGGACCGGCCAGCTCGTAAATCAGACGAGCATCGCGAGGGATACCGGGGTCAGCCAACCTACAGTTCATCGCTACCTGAACCTGCTCGAGACCAGTTGTCTCCTATGCCGCGTTCCGGCTATCGCGCCCAGCCGGACGAAGCGAATCGTGAAGAGCCCAAAGATCTACTGGTTTGATCCCGGCATCGCTACATTTCTGGCCGGTCACTTTACGGCGGACGGCCTGAGGGCATCGAGGGAGGCCGGGGGGCTGTTCGAGTGCCTCGTGCTACTGCACCTGAACGCCATGGCCCAGTTGATGACGCCGCGACCCGGCATTTTCTACTGGAGAACAACGACGGGACGCGAGGTAGACTTCGTGGTCGAACAGGGGCGAAGGATCCTGCCGATAGAGGTCAAACTGACCGAGAAACCTCGCTACAGGGACGTGCAGAATCTCAGAGTTTTCATGGATGAATACACGGAAGCGACCCTTGGGGTCCTTGTACACTGCGGCTCAGATGTGATGCTTTTTGACAAAGATATCATCGCTATGCCCTGGACCCTGCTTGCCGGTGTACAATCCTGACAGACCGGCATTGGCAACGTTCCTTGAGCAGTAATTATTCCTAAGCACACGATAACGTCACTTACCGCGCACATGCCGTTGGAAGATCACTGTGGGCCCAGCAGGCCTCGGCCCCACGCGCCTGCGGCGCGCGGTGACCCCGAACGTGGTCGATGCCGTTACTCCGCCACGGCATGAGGCACTGGCGAGCGACACGCGGATTATGAGTTGTTTCGGGCGGTGTTTTGCTTGGTTTGTGTCAGTGCCGCTTGGTTTGGCTCAGTTGGCTTTTTCAAGCCAATTCTTTGAGTTGGCTGTTGCTGTCAGTTTCTGCCAGTTTCTCTCCGTTGGGCGGCCCGATAATAGGCATTAACGAGCAGTTGTTGCTTTGCTGCGGTCTTGAAAAAGGCTCAGCTCCAAGGCTCCAGGGGTTTGAATCCCTCTCCCTCCGCTAGCGATTCCCTTTATTCAGAAGGGAATCACTATGTCTTCAGCTATTTAGGTAAATAGTATATATAATATCCATATGGGGACAATAAAAGTGACATATCAAATGATGTATGAGCTCTTGACTAGTTATCAATTGATATATTATACTAACAGTACCCGGGAGACGACATGATAGGAGCAATATGTGCCTGACCGCGCGCAAGTTGAAAGATTCCTAACCGAGTTCAAAGAAGTTGCAGGTTCAGAAGGTGGGTGGTATCTAGAAAGAGAAACTTAAATCTCTTGTCATATCTCGGTCTGACCGAGGTGCTCGCAAAAAAGGAAGTGATTGAACTGTCAGTGAGGGATTACTGCGAGGGGCCAATCGGGGACGACAACCCGCAGGAACGTGGCAACGTCTATATATTCGGTAAGGACATAGATGGAGATGAAGCATATATCAAGCTGAAGATTGGATATACGGGGGAGCAGAGAATCGCGAAGTGTTTGTCATTTCATAGAGCAGAAAAGAGATTGAAGTACCCATTCGCTGAGTGAACGGGGTGAGTGAGATGAAGGGCGTCTGTCCCGAATGTGAGCAAATTTCGGATCTTGAGACTCTACAAAAGGATCTTGAGATAGTTGTGCGAGGCGAACCAATTGAGGTCAATGCCGAGCTTCTTCGTTGCCTGTCATGCGGTGAGGAGTTCAAGGACTTGAAGTCTGATGTGGATTTGCTTGACTTGGCATTTCGAGACTATAGGCATAAGCACAACATGCTCATGCCGGAAGAGATTAGAGACCTTAGAAATCCCTATGGGCTTACCCAAAAAGAATTGAGCGATCTTCTTGGATGGGGAAGTGCTACGCTGAGCCGATACGAAAATGGTGCGCTCCAAAGCGATGCAAACGAACGAATGCTACGGATGTTAACAGAGCCAAGTAATCTTCTTAGATTGATAGAAGACAATCCCTGGGCAATCCCCGATGAGAAGAGAGCCACCTTGGTTAAAGAGTTGTCAGAACAGAAGGAAGAGGACTTCTCCCCAGACAAGATCTATATCAGGTGGTTTGGTAACAAAGATGCGGACGAGTTCACCGGATCAAGAACGCTTGATCTTGACAGACTATTCAATCTGATCCTCTTCTTCTGTAGAGGAGGAGTTTTTAAGACAAAACTCAACAAACTATTGTTCTACGCGGATTTTGCCCATTTCAAGAAGTTCAATACCTCGATAACTGGTATGCGATATGTGCGACTAGACTACGGCCCTGCCCCTATGGACTATGGCTTCTATTACGATCTTCTGTCGAAGCGAGGGGCTATTGACATTCAGGAAGTCGTTTTTACAGAAGACATTGCCGGGGAGAAACTGTCAGCACTCCAAGAACCCGACCTCTCCTTGTTCTCCGATGAGGAACTGGCGACAATGACTTATGTCAAGGAGCATTTCAAGAATACTTCTAGCAAGGGAATAGGCGAGATCTCACATAGAGAGAAAGGATACGAAGAAACTAGCGATAAGGCGATTATCTCGTACGAGTTCGCGAAAGAACTGCAACTGGATTAACCAAAGTCACTACGAATTATAGGCTTGACGGGTAATAGACAGATTCTGCGTAAATTCCAAAGGGAGTAGCATCTAAGGTCTTATCGGTTGGATGATTTCATCTTGGATAAAAGACTTGGATTGAAGCATGCCCCAATCTCTCGCTTGCGATTATTGGGTGGAACAGCATATAGGAAATCTATCAGATTCCTTGCATGGATTAAGGCGGATTCTATACTCATGTTCATCTGCTCAATCGGTCGTTTTCTTCTGCATTCTCTCCGGCAACCGCAGCCTTCGTTTCGTCGAGTTGTTGAACAATTGAAGATGTCTTCTCCAGCATCCATATCTCGTAAGAAAGGTGCTTCTCTGAGTAATCCGCGAATTCTGAATCCGAGGCTAGTGCCCCGTCAAACCTTCTCTGATTGGAAAATCCCCGACTGAACTCCGGCCGTTCTGAAGCAACAAATAGAACGGCCAGTTGGCGCCTTATGTCTCCAATGTTTTGAGCACTGCTCTATCGATGTCTCCATAGAACACCACATCGACCCGCTCGATTACTTCTTCAGGCAGATTCGTGATAAGATGCCGGCGTTGGAGGAGGCAAACGGAGAATACCGGCTTGAAGGAGACGAAAAGATGTCACGCGAACTAAATGCGAATGATGGGTTTGAATTAAGGGAATCGCCTGAAAAGGGCGAAGGGATTTTCGCTACTAAACCTTTTAAGGTTGGTGACATGGTAATGGTTGGAATTATTGAAGAAGTACTGAGTGCGAATCACAGTCATGCTTCACAGATAAGCGAAAATGAGCATGTACTTCACGCCGGATTAATAAGTAAGGTTAATCATTCCTGTGGCCCCAATTGTGGTATCAGAGTAAATGAAACTGGCGCACATGATTTCATTGCAATGAAAGACATCAGTGTTAACGAAGAAATAACGTTCGATTATGCTATGAGAAACTATACTATCGACCATTTCCCGCAGCAGTGCATGTGTGGCTCCAAGAGATGTCGCGGTAGGATTACAGGATGGAAAGATTTACCGGACGAGAAGAAAAAAGAGTATGAAGGTTTTGTGGCCCCTTACCTGCTTGAGTTGGATGCCAAGCATTCTTGCGACAAGGTGTAGGATATACAGACTCTACTAGGAAATCACTTTCTAGAAAACACGCTTCGGCAGACGACACATCCTACTCTGTATATCCTACGCCGCATGCTGTATTTAAGGTGAAATCAGTCATGGCTCTCCCTTGCCGATGTCCATCCCAGGTAATCTACTTCACTTAATGCTAGCCAGCTGAATGTTAGTGCAATTCCTTTAGGTCTTGGCTGGTTACACCTTTGAGTAGCAGGTGGGCCGAAGCCGGGTTTGTCGCGAGCGGGGTGTTGTGGACGTCGCAGACCCGGAGCAAAGCAGTAATGTCCGGGTCGTGAGGCTGCGAGAAGAACGGGTCTCGAAGGAACACTACGAGGTCGACCTCGCCACTCGCGATTAGTCCGCCTATCTGCAGGTCGCCACCCTCAGGCCCGCTCAACATGCTCTTGACATCCAGGTCAGTATTCTCGGTGATCTTCAACCCCGTCGTGCCGGTGGCGACAAGGTCGCAGTCCTTGAGAGTCTCACTGTGCTCGCTCGCGAACACTACGATGTCAACTTTCTTGGCATCGTGGGCGATAAGGGCCACCGTGGTCCTTTCGGTCCGCTTTTTTCTCTTTGGTGTTGTCACGGTCTTGTGCTCCATATCTCTCCTTTATCCGATATTCTCCATATGCCTTTTCCAACGCCGACATCCTATCACAATTCCAGCCTTTCCGGCATGGTTGACTGGATTCTGCGGCATGCTCGCCGACTGACCTCTCCATGTCACCTCCAGGCCTCGTGTTTTCCCGTTGTCGTGAGACAGTCATCCCGCATTTGAGTCTACCTTTCTTTCTATCCCCGTCTTTCACAGACTCAAGATGGGTGCTCTCGCGCATGCCCTCCCCAGGCGGTGAATTCTCGATAGCATCGACCGGAACAGCTTCTCGGGAACCGCCACCTCAGCCATCTGGAATACGGTCATCCTGGAGTGACTGATAATCTTGGCGCCAATCTTCACCAATTTGAGTTGTATGCTGGATAGCGACCAGTGTGACACCTCTCTTGGAAGAGCGAACCGACGCAGGAAGTTACCAAGGTTGTACGCCAGCACAAACAGGGCCAGGCGCACCCGGTTGGATGCGAACCTTGAGCAGGAGAGCCTTGTCCAGGTAAGGGCGAGCTTTCCCTCCTTTATCCACTGTTCACAGGTGCCCCGCTTGTTGTAAAACTGGACCACATTCTCGGGAGTTCTGCTCATGTTGGTTACGATGAAGCCTATGCGGGGGAACAGCTCTCCGGCGTGCTACTCCACCTTGGCTATGACCCGGCGTGAGCTTTTCCAGGAGGCGGCTTGGTATAAAAAGTCATGGAAGAAAACCTTCGGCTTTCTGGAGGGTCTGCCCACCGGGCGGGTCATCAGGTGCTCTATCTCCCGGTGGAGGTTGTTGTTCGCCTTGAGCCTGATTGCATAGAGGACGCCCTTGCCCTCCAGGTACTCGTAGATGTCCGGTATCGCGAAGGCCGCGTCCCCTCTCAGGTAGAGCTTCTTGTCCATCTCCTTGTACTTGTCCACTATGGGGGAGAGAAACTCCCGCCAGCCGTCTGCGGAGTGGACGTTGCCGGGCCTCAGTACCGCTCCTTCGCAGTCGCCATAGTTGTTGAAGCAGAACAGAGGGTGATAGCAGGTGGAGCTGAAGTGGCCGTTATAGGCCGAGCCCTCCTGGCTGCCATGGACCGGTGATTCCGAGCTGTCGATGTCGAGGATTATCTTCTTCGCCTTTGAGAGCGACACGGCTTTGGAGACCCATGCGCTGTTGAAGGAGGAAAGGGCTTCGATATTCTGCTCCTGGGCGAGGATCTCTGTCTCGAAGCGCGACACCGTTCCCGAACTTGCTGCCGTCCTTTCAAGTGCTCTTCTGCCTATGACCGCCCTCATCGCCGGGTCGCGGGAGAGCCCCTCGTGGTCGTTGGTGTCTTCATAGCCGGCGAGACGAGCGTAAACAGACTGTCTCAGCAGTCCCGGAATCTGATGTTGGATGTTCTTCCCTGTCCTCTTGTCGATAATCAAATCCGCCGCCATGTCGGTGAGCCTAATCATCTCATCGAGCTCTCTGACTGCAAGCAAACCCGCGTCCGTCGTTATCTTCGCACCACGGAACTCAAGCCTCAGCCGGCGGTCGAAAAGGAGCCTTATACCCCCGTTTGTCGCTACACCCATTAGATTCTCGCCCCCTGTAGCATCAAATGCTCAACAAATCGCTTTCTAATGCATGCTTAAGCAATACAAGGGGAGAATCCTTCCTGTTTGATATGAAATATGCGAGCCTACATAGATGACGAAGAGCCACCCTCATCAAGCGGCCTGAAGCACGCCGGGCAGGTGTAGTTATCATCAACGTAGCGAAGGTCCTCTTCGAGAAACTCGCATCCGCAGTGCTGGCAGCACGATATACTCGTCCTCGATGAAGCCGATGCCGACACCTAGTAAAAACGCGATCAGCCCCGGGTCCATCTGGCTCATCAACTCCCAAGAACTATTGCATGTTCTTCACGACGTCGTTTAACGCCACCACAAACCGGTTATAGGCTCAGAGTCGTTTAGATATTGTAGACCAGGTATATGACATACCGGTTTGGATTAGCCAGACACGCGGATTATGAGTCTTGGAAGGCCTGGTTTTATATAGCTGAGATAACTCCACCAGGCCTCTACTTTACTGCGGAGAGAAGGGCTGGTATGGTAACGGCTATGATGCAGGGGCTGCAAGACGCTGAAGTGGTTTAATTAGAGATCGGCCTCCACCGCTTTGAATTGCACGGCCGCTTTCCGATCATATTGCGCATCTCGATATAAGAATTACAGACGATATCGCATCGAGGGGGGATAGGCATGGCTTTTGGAAACATGGGGAAGGTGCTGGAGGTAGACCTTACCTCAGGAAAGACAGCGGAGTTCGAACCGGACGAGCGGATCTACCGCGACTTTATCGGGGGCACGGGGCTGGCGGCTAAGCTCCTCTTCGACCGGGGCAACCTGGAGGCGGGCCCGCTGGACCCCGACAACCTGCTCATCTTCGCAACCGGCCCGCTTACCGGCATAGGCTTCTCCGGCTCCAGCCGCCTCTCGGTGGGGGCCCGCTCTCCTCTAACCGCTATATGGGGCCAGGCCTCCTGCGGCGGGAACTTCGGCCCCGAGCTGAAGCGCTGCGGCTACGACGCCGTTATCCTCAAAGGGAAAGCAGACGGGCCTGTCTACCTCCTCCTGGGGGACGACTCCGCGGACGTCCTCCCCGCCTCCGACCTGTGGGGCAAGGACACCTACGAGACTACCGACACCCTAAAGGAGAAGCACGGCAAGCGGTGCAAGATACTGGCCATCGGGCCCGCCTCGGAGAACCTTGTGCCCTACGGGAGCATTATCAACGACTACGGCCATATCTTCGGGCGCGCCGGCATGGGGACGGTGATGGGCTCCAAGAACCTCAAGGCCATCGCGGCGCAGGGGTCCAAGAAAACGGCGATGAAGGACCCCGAAAAAGTCAAGGAGCTGGCTGAAGTATACCGTGCCGGTGTGGAAAAGGGCGGCATGGCCAGGGCGCTCAGGTCCTTCGGCACCGCGGGCAACATGGAGGCCAAGATGATCGAGGGCGACGTCCCCACCCGCAACTGGGGGCAAGGCCTCTGGGAGGAGGGCGGGGAGAAGCTCTCCGGTATCGCCCTGGACGAGACTATCCTCACCGGGCACGGAGCCTGCCAGGGCTGCGGCGTCAGGTGCAAGCCGGTGGTGGAGGTGACGGAGGGTCCCTACCAGATGGCCGAGGGCCCCGGGCCGGAGTATGAAACCCTGGCCGCCTTCGGTACCATGCTCATGAACTCCAGCATCGAATCCGTTGCCAAGATCAACGACTTCTGCAACCGTGCGGGGATGGATACCATCACCTGCGGGGCCACCTTCGCCTGGGCCATGGACTGCTACGAGGCGGGCATCCTGAAGCCGGAGGACTACGACGGCATCAAGCTGGAGTGGGGGGACATCGACACGGTGATTGAGCTCCTGCCCGGCATCGTGGCCAAGGAGGGCAAGCTGGCGCAGCTGCTGGCCAAGGGCTCCCGGGCCGCCTCGGAGGAGATAGGGGGCGGGAGCGACAAATACCTCACCGACAGCAAGGGACTGGAGGCCCCCATGCACGACCCCCGCCTGTATTGGGGTGACGGGCTTGCTTACGCCGTATCCATCCGGGGCGCCTGCCATGTCTCTAACATGACCTACCTCCTGGAGTGGGGGGCCATCAGGTATCCCGAGATCGGGCTGGATAAACATTATACAGAGATGTCCGCCGAGCACAGGGCGGAGGCGGTGGCCAAAACCACCGACTTGGGATGCATCATGAATTCAGCCTGCTGGTGCGAATTCCCCGGTACGATATTCACCATCACCGAATTGAAAGACCTCTTCAACGCGGTGGCGGGATACGATTGGGATATCCAAAAACTGATGGATGCCGGGGCCAGGGTGTGGTTCATCCAGCGCTGCCTGGGCCACATCTGGGGTGCCACCGGAGCGGACGACCGCATCGGCCAGAGGATAATGACTCAGGTACAGGACGGGGGCATCGCCGGCGTGGTGCCGGACATGGAGACTATGCTCAGGGAATTCTATGAGTACCGGGGGCTGGGTGCTGACGGCAAGCCCGCTCCTGAGACCCTGGAGACCCTCGGACTGGGATACCTGGCGGACAAGATCCAGCCTTAGGGTCATGCCTTGAACTAAAGGCTTCTTGCCGCTAGTCGTCGAGGCTCACCAAATCGTATTCCCTGCTGCCCAGGCCCATCTTTTCAGCATAATCAACCTGATTCTGGCAAGATACCACCGGGTAGATCTCGTGGAAGACGTCCTTGCCCGCCTTCTGATTCAAAAGATCGAGGCTCGCCTGCTCGATGGCCACGATATCCCTGCTGGCCAGGATGCCGATATCTTCTACTACACGTGCGTCATTATAGTTCCAGCAGTCACAATCCGGGGTTACGTTCATCAGGAAGTTGAAGAAGGCGCACTTGTTCTCTTTGCCCTTGAGCGCGCCCATTACGTATTCGACCGCTTTCCGTTGGGAGTTTTCCAGCACGCCGGACAACCGGGCCTGTATGGCCCCCTTGAAGCACATGATCGTACATTCACCGCAGCCAATGCACTTGGCGCGATCTATCTTGGCTATCTTTTCTTTTCCCTTTCCCACCATGGTTATGGCCTCGGCGGGGCACCATTCCAGGCATTTCGCGCAGCTTACGCATCTTTCCTTGTTCACCACCGGTTTTATGTCCGAGTGCATCTGCTGCTTGCCGCCCCGGCTGCTCATACCCATGGCCACGTTCTTGAGGGCGCCTCCAAAGCCCATGAACTCGTGCCCGGTGAGATGGGAGATGACGACCATGGCGTCGGCTTGATAGGCGGCGGAGGCGATCTTCACCTTCTGCAGGAGTTCTCCTTTGATCTCTATCTCCTCGAAGTCGTGACCCTTGAGGCCGTCGGCTATGATAATAGGCGCTCCAGCCGTCTCCATGGTGAAACCGTTGGCGGCGGCGGTGCGCAGGTGATTGATGGCGGTCGCCCGACCGCCCACGTAGAGGGTGTTGGAATCGGTCACAAAAGGCCTTCCGCTCGCCTTCTTTACCTCTTCGACTATGGTACGGATGTACATAACGGGCACAAATGCGGTGCTACCCGCCTCACCCATGTGAGTTTTTACCGCTACCATATCACTCCGCTCGATGATCTCTTCCAGTTTCACCTTTTCGCAGAGCTCCGAAAGCTTTTTCAGCATCCCGCGATTAGGCCTACAGCGCATGTTGACCTGAAATACCTCGGACAAAACAATGCCTCCTTCCAGAAACACAAGACCCGTCTCTATAGAAATGTATTTTACCAATAAGAGCAGCTATAAGAATGTAAAGACCACCGATAAACAATAATGCATCTGAAAAAGAAAAGAAACTTCTCTATCTTTTCTCAGTACTGATACCCCAAGTTCTCAAGGGCTTGAAGTTCAGGAAGTGCCAGTTGGAGCCCCCGCCGTATGGCAGGCGCCTATCCCTGAGTCGCCCCTCCTAGCCCACGCTCCTCCGCCATCCTCGCCCACATCTTGACGATGTCGGCCGCCGGAGCCTCCACCCCGGCCTTTTCCACCAGAGAGATGGCTTCCTGCGGGCAGGTCGACACGCAGAGCCCGCAGCCTATGCACCGCGCGGTGTCTACGACCATGACGTCCCCGCCTTCGGCCTCGGTTATCGCCTCGATCTGGCACCTCTCCAAGCAGGTGGAGCATGCGTCGCAGAGGTCCTCCTCGATGCTCGCCTGGTAGGAAGACTGCACTAGGTCCGCCGGCCGCGGGTCGGCCGACATTGTCCGCAGGACGCCGCAGCAGCACCCGCAGCAGCAGCAGATGTTCATGATGTGCACGGCATTGGTCGGCATGAGCACGAGGCCGGCCTCCTCGGCCTGATCAAGGATTCGAAGGGCCTCGTCGATGGTGATCTCCCTGCCAATCCCGTTCTCGACGTAATACTGCGCGGCCATGCCGAAGGTGAGGCAGGTCTCGTGGGGCTTCTGGCATTCGTACCCCAGCAGGCCTCTTTCCTTCCTGCAGATGCACGTGGCGACGGCCGCCGTATGGTGCTTGGCGACCAGCTCGCGCACCTGGTTGTAGGACGCCACGCTTTGCACTGCGTCTATGGTCTCGGCGACCGGTACGACCCGCAGCTGCTTGGTCGGGATCGACCGCATGAACTCGCTGAAAGAGGGCTGGTACTCCTCAAACATCTCCGCGAACTCGCGGTCGATGCGGTTGAGGTTGAACTCGTAGACCCCGACGGCGAACATGTTTGTCATGTAGAGGACGTCCTCGCCCAAGCGGACTCGATAGAGCAGCCCGAGCTTCGCCATGGACGCCAGCAGCTCGGCCGCCTCGCTTTCATCCATCCCGCGGCGAGCGGCGATGGCTGAGACAGTCTCCGGGATTGTGGACGTGCACATCGCCATCTCGGCCTGCTCGGGCGTGTATAGCTTCTCGAGTATCTTGAGCTCCACGCCGCTCTCCGTCGCCGGAAAACCCGCCGGCAGGCCGTGCAGGAACTCGCGAAGCCTTATATACACATCATTGCTCACGACCAGCACCTCCTATAGCACTGCCAATTCCAGCATTTTACCACCAAGTGCAACAAATGGGGTCAGGCCCCTTTTGTTGCACTGGTGTTCTGACTCACTTACCCTTGAAGATTGGCTTGCGTTTCTCGGCGAAGGCAGCGAGTCCCTCGTGCGCGTCCTCGCTGCTGATGGCCTCTCGCACCATCCTGGTGATCTCCGGGTCGGTCGCGGCGCGGGATCCTCTCTTGGTGAGAAGTGATATGGACCTCTTGAGCCCGATGAGCGAAAGCGGAGCCCTCTGCATGATGTCGCGGGCGAGGTCCATGGTGAAATCCTCTACGACCTCGTCCGGGACGACCCAGTCGAGAAGTCCCATCTCCCTGCCCTCGCGCGCGTCGAAGTGCCGCGCCGTCAGGAACAGCTTCCTGGTGGTCAGGGGACCCACCTCGCGCAGGAACCGCATGATGCCGTCGGGGGGATAGACTATACCCAGCCTCGCCGGCGGCATCCCGACCTTGCTGTTCTCCGCAGCCACCCTGATATCGCAAGCAAGCGCCATCTCCAGGCCCGCGCCCATGGCGTACCCCTTCACCATCGCCACGATCGGATACGGGAACTCGTCGATGGCCTGGAGTGTTTCTCCGAGACGGCCTCCCCTGCTTAGAAGCGCGTAGTTCTCGGCGGGCGTGGCCGCCATCATCTCCGTTAAGTCCATGCCGACGCAAAACGCCTTTGTTCCCGCCCCCTTGAGGACGGCGCACCTGGCCGTTTTCTCCACCGTCAACTTGTCGAGGGTGTCGATGAGCTTTTCGAGCAGCGAGGAGGAAAGGGCGTTTCCGACGTCCGGCCTGTTGAGCGTGATCAGCGCGATTTGGTCCTCGACCTCGAGGGTCAGCTCTTCGTTGTCAGACAAGGTTTGCCTCCTTTAACTTGTAACATCTCCCCGGCCCTGAGAAGCCGGGCTAAAGTTCAGCGAGCGCTCAGCATGTGAGTCGCGATACTTTTCGCCACCAGGTTGCCCCCGTCGTCCCGGATCTCCGCCTCCGATACCGCGATGTCACCCTCCCTCACGGGAGCTATGAAGTTCGCTTTTTGTTCCACCGTAATGATACGCCTCGAGCCGCCGGGTATCAGCGTGGCCATGGCAACCCCGGGGGCAGCATCGGCGAGGGCCGCGATCGCGCCGCCGTATTCCTCCGGGATCGGAGCGCCGAGCATCCCCAGGTCGGCCATGCCGCGAATGATGTCGAAGCTGAGGACGTGCTCCCGGTCGAGTTCGGCAATGTTCGGGATTATCTCGTTATCTACGAACTCCCGCGCTGTGGTCCGGACCAGCTCCTGCTCCGGGGTAAGCTCGAGATTGATCCCTTCCTTGAAGTTTTGGCCGGACATTTCTCCCACTTTGCCGGAACTCGTGAGCGTTTTCTCAACCTGACAGGACCGTATACAGGAGATGAGGCCATTTATAGATAGCACAGGCCCATTTTAGGGTCAAGGAGTTCGATATCATCCTGATGTTGGGAAGGAGAGTTCGTTCATATGAAGGTGAGGCCGAAGATGATGAATGTCAAGTACAATTGTGGGGGCTAGAGGCGAAAATAAGAACTGTCAAATCGATCGGAGATAAATTGGAAAGGCAGCAGGTCTCTCTTGCGGGGTGTCGGGACTACAGCCGTGACTCTGTAAGGGAAGCAGTAGGGAGAGCGTTGGAGTTACTGGGCGGGGTGGGCAGCATCGCGGCCCCGGGTGAGTCGGTGTTCCTGAAGGCAAACAACGTCATCGCCGCAGCGCCGGACACCGCCGTTGTCACCCACCCCGAGGTTATGCGGGCGCTGGTAAAGGAGTTCCAGCAGGTAACGGACAGGGTCACGGTCGGTGACAGCCCCGGAGGCCCGTTTACCAGGGCGATGCTCAGGAGGGTCTTCGGCAAGACCGGGCTCGCGGGTGTGGCAGAGGAGACGGGAGCCGAACTCGCGATGGACACCGGAGTGGTGGAAGTCTTCCTTACCGGCGGAAAGATGATGAAGCGATTCACGCTGTGCAAATCAATGATGGAGGCCGACCACCTGGTATCTGTCTCGAAGTTCAAGACGCACCGCTATATGAACGTCACCGGGCCTGTGAAGAACCTCTTCGGCACGGTCCCGGGAATGACCAAGTTCAGCTACCACTCGAGGTTCGAAGACGAGAAAGACTTCGCCGATCTAGTCGTTGACATCCACCTGGCGTGCCGGCCGGCCTTTCACATTATCGACGCGGTGGAGGTGATGCAGGGCGAGGGCGCCCGCAGCGGCAGCAAGAGGAAACTGGGGTTTGTCGCCGCGGGACGGAACGCGTTCGCGCTCGAGACCCTGGTGCTGGAGCTCGCGGGTTTGCAGCTTGAGGACAGCAGGCCGCTCAAAGCCGCGGTCGATAGAGGCGTGTGCCCCGGAGAGCAGGGCTGGTTCGACGTCCTCGGGGACGACAGGCTGAAGCTTTCGATCGATGACTTTCAACTGCCGAGCAGAAACTATTTCAGCGAGCGAATACCGGCTCGCCTGACCGGGCGACTCAGCCGCCACTTCTCGGCTAGGCCCGATCCGCAACCTGACGTCTGTACCGGCTGCGGAAGGTGCGCGGATTTTTGCCCCAGGGAGGCGATCACCGTGAAAAAGGGGGTTGCGCGGGTGGACCTCAAGAGTTGTATCCGGTGCTTCTGCTGCGAGGAGCTCTGCGAGAACGGCGCAGTCCGCATTAAGACACCGTTTTTCGTGCGGGTGACCGGTTCGTAGTCGTCCGGGCAACCCGCGATGGGAACAGCCACGCGAGATTTATACAACAGACTAAGCACGGTGAACAAGATCGGCTCTTCGGCGCCCTCATCGGTTTCACGGCAGGCATGGCCGCAGTCATAATCGTCAATCCTCTTCCCGGCATTGTCATAGTCGCAGTGTCGTTAGCTATCGTTTTCTTCTGCTTCTGGTTCTTCTTCGGGAGAGAAATCAGGCGTTCGAAGATTTTGGAAAGCGGCGAGCAGGCCGACGCGACCATCCTGGAGGTCAGGAGCACTGGAGTGACCATCAACGAGGTCTATCCGCAGATAGAACTGCTCCTTGAAGTACGCCCGGGAATACGATCGCGGTGATAATCGACCGTAAGGACCGTAAGAAGGTCACCGTCGCCATGAGCCCGGCGCAGGGGCAACCTTAGAGACATTTGCCCGCACCGGCGCGGGCTTCAAAATCAGTTCGAGCGGCTGCCATCAACCTGCGTGTACAGGTTACTGATAACCGCCTCTGCCTCCTTCACGGTTCGCTCGATTACTTCTGCAACGGTGGGGATGTCGTGCAGCAGGCCGGTCACCTGGCCCACGGGGAGCACACCCGCCTTCGTGTCGCCGTTCTCGGTGGCGATGCGGATCTGCTCGAAGGCGTTGGCCATGTAGGCGAGCCCCTTGGCGTTGCTCCAGCCGGAGGTGAGCACCCCGAAGAAAAGCTTCATGTAGGGAAGCCCGATCATCCGGGCGATTGAGCGGGAGTTGGGGATGGCCTTGAGCATCCCTAACGGGCCCATCTTGTGCTTGATAGCCTTGCGGGCGCCGGGGGTGTCGAGCACCCTGCACCAGAGGCCGTCGAAGTTCTTCGAGTAAAGGGTGTCGTAGATGTCTTTCTCGAGGGAGAGGTTCTTGTAGTTCTCGTGCAGGGGGCTTTCCTTGGTAGCCATGAACCGGGTCCCCATGGCGACCCCTTCCGCGCCGAGCGCCAGGGCCGCGGCAAAGCCCCTTCCGTCGCCCACGCCGCCGGCTGCGATCACCGGGATATCCAGCCCGCCCGCCAGGCTCGGCACCAGGCAGAAGGTGGTGGGCGGCTCGCCGTGGGCGGCAGCCTCATTCCCGGTCGCGATGACCGCGTGGCAGCCGTACTCCTGGGCCCTCCTGGCGTGGCGGTAGTTCGTGACGGTGGCGACAACCTTCCCACCGTACTCGTTGGCGGCCTGCACGATCCAGTCGCCCTTGCCCAGCGAGAAGTTGATCACCGGGACCTTCTCCTCCAAGAGCACCTGCGCGTTCTGGGGCGCGCCGGGAAAGAGGAGCGAGACGTTGGCGCCGAAGGGCCTGTCGGTCTTCCACCTGACCGCCCTGACCGCCTCCCTGGTCTGGTCGGCATCCAGGACCCCGGTCGCCAGCAGGCCGAGGCCTCCCGCGTTGGAGACCGCGGCCACCATACCGGGCAAGCTTATCCAGCTCATGCCCGACAGCAGGATGGGATGCTTGATCCCGAAAAGTTCAGTGATGCGCGTCCTCATGGAATGCTCCTTCCACTAGTGGGTGTAAGGCCGTATGCGGCCGTCTCAAATTATATCCCACCGGGCCGAGCCCCGGATTTATTTACTCGCCCAGTCTCAGGTTGATGTCACCCGCTGATGTCGAGACGTCCAGCCTCAGGGTCACCGGCGAGGAACCGTAGGCGTCGTTTACATAACCCCCGACATAACCCCCGCCCGGGGCGCTCTTCAAGCCGTCGGGGTAGACGTGACCCGCGCTGGAGTTGGCAGTGACGTAAACGCCGACGTCCCGCGGGAGCACGAGGTTGACCTCTCCGGCACTCGTTTTGATATTCCCCGTGAGGTTCGCCTTCCACTTCCCCAGCAGGCTCATGTCGATGCTGCCAGCGCTGCTGTTCACGTTGAGATCAATCGGCGTTCCGTACTCGCCGTCCATGTCCAGTTCGATATGCCCGAAACTCAGTTGTGCCATCACCTGCTTCAGTGAATTCATCCCGCCCGACAGGTCGGCGTGTACGCCACCCGCGCTCGAGTCGATGGTCAGCATGACGAGATTGAGTGTTTTCAGGTCCAGCATGCTCTTGCCCGCACTCAGCTTCGTGCTGAGGTAGAGCGGGACGCTGTTGTTAAACCGGATGTTCCAATCGTTTTTGGCGGGCCACCAGGGCCAGAGCCATCCTTCTTTCTGTTCGACCGCCAATGTTCCCGTGCCGCCCGTGACGTTGTAGCTGATCTCCGGCTCCCACTTCTTCATGTTGTAGGTGAAACCGGCGCTCATCAACTGGCTGGCGCCTCCACCCACGTTCAGGTAGCCGCTCCTCATGTCTATCTGCGCGTTGACCGCGGTTGCCCCGCCGAGGTCGACCGTCCTGGTGACTATTCGCTCCTGCCCGATGTAGATGTAATACAGTGGAACCGTGACGGCGGCCAAGATCACGATGAGGGCGATTACGATTATGCCGAGGACGATCCCGGCGGTGGCCATACCCGAGCCCTTCAGCCTGCCGCTGCTCTTCTTTATCTCGCTTTTCGCAAGGAACCCGAACACTATGGCAAGTATGGCGCCGATTAAGGGAATGCAGGTGAAGCCGCAGACCCCCAGGACAAGGGACGCTATCGCCCAGCCGCTGGTACCTTGCTTCGCTACAGGAACGGGAGGCTGCGCGGGCGGTGCTCCTGGAGGGCCGAGGGGCGCGGGTCCTGCACCGGCTATCTGACTTCCGCACTCTTGACACGTCGTCGCGCCCGGCACAACCACTTTACCGCAGCTCGGACAATGCACCTGCGCCACCCCCATCTGTCATTGCGATAATCGCCCACCCATTCTATCGAGATGCTTGATGAGTATTCAAATGATAGTATTTTGACGTAAGGTCGCGTGAGAAAGGGGTGAGCAAATGGCTAAGAAGAGCTTCTCAATCGGTGACGCCGTGCAGTTCGGCTGGGACACGATGAAGAACAACATCGGCTTTTTCATCCCTGTGATCCTCATCCTGTGGCTGGCGGCAGCCATTCCCTCGGGGCTGAGTTCTCTGTCATACAATATGCCGATTGGCGCGGCGGTGGTCTACGGCTTTATCTTCGGCATAATATCCTTTGTGATCGGGATGTTCGTGAACATGGCTCAGATAAAAATCGGCCTGCGTTTCTCCAAGGGGGATACCGCCGACTTCGAAGACCTCTACAACGAGTACCCGCGTTTCTGGGACTTCCTGCTGGGGAGCATACTGTACGCGTTGATCGTAATCGGCGGGCTTATCCTTCTCATCATCCCCGGGATCTACTGGGCCATCAAGTACCACTTCTACGGGTACCTCATCATCGACCAGGGCATGGGGCCGATGGACGCCATCAAGAAGAGCGGCGAGCTGACGGACGGCGTCAAGTGGAACCTTCTGGTCTTCGATTTGGCGATGATGGGTATCTATATACTGGGCTTTCTCGCGTGCTGCGTCGGGGTGTTGTTCGCGATTCCCGTGATACTGGTCTCGATCGCGCACGTGTACCGCACCTTGCTGGTGGCCACGATGGCGCCGCTGGCAGACCAGCCTCCGGCCGGTGCGTAATGCTACACCGGTGCCAGGCACCGATGTAGCATTTCAGTCGCCTCGGTTCAGCGACTTGTACAGCGGCGAGAGCCTCTCGTACATGTTCTTGAAGTGAACGAAGAGCCCATCGTACACCTTCTTGTTGTCCACATCGGGCTCGAATGTCTTTCTGATTTTGACGACCTGCTTGATGTCCTTATAATCGCTGTAGATGCCCAGCGCGACCGGCACGGCGAGCGCGGCCCCCATCGCCCCCGCCTCCTGGGGGTTCTCGATGGCCTCGATCCTGCGGCCCGTAGCGTCCGCGAATATCTGCATCCACGAATCGGAGAGCGCCCCGCCGCCTATGGCCCTCACCGTCTCGCAGGGAAGGCCCCTGGTCTCAGCCGCCTCGAGCATCCAGCGGAAGTTGAGCGCCACTCCCTCGTAGAGGCTTCTGAGCATGTCCTTCCTGGTACTGTCTATGCTGACGTTGATGAATGCTCCCCGGAGCGTCGAGTCTGTTATCGGTGAACGCTCGCCGTACATCCAGGGCGCGAAGACAAGCCCCCTCGCGCCGGGGGGCACGTCCGCGACGACATCGTCGAGCACCTTAATGAGGCTTCCACCGCCTGCGGCGCGCTCGTGCTCCTCCTTGCCCGCGAGCTGGCCCGCGAACCATGTCAGGCATCCCCCGGCGGTGTTCATCTCGCCGGCGAGAAGCCACATTTTCGGGTCGGCGGCGGCGATAGATGCCATGCCGAACCTTCCCAGGTTCACGGGCTTCGCAACCGTTATCAGAAGAAGACCGGACGTGCCGATGCTTGTGACGCCCTCACCGTGTTCCAGGGCGCCCGCGCCGACCGGGCCCGCCGGAGCGTCGCCCATGCCGCCTATGACGGGGGTCCCCTCGAGAAGCCCCATCTCCTCGGCCGCGTCTTTGCGAAGCTCGCCGACGACCTCGAGGCTGCCGGCGATCTCCGGCATCTTGTCGAGCGGCATACCGGTCAACTTCGCCATGAGCCCCGACCAGTGCCTGGTCTTCTTGTCCATGATTCCGGTGACGGACGCGGCGGAGGGGTCGGTCACAAACCTGCCGGTCGCCCGGTAAACCAGGTAGCCTTTGACATCGAGGAAGGCGTGCGTCCGGTTAAAGATCTCGGGCTGTTCCTCCTCTATCCACTTTATCTTGCACATGACGTCCTTGCCCGACGGGACCGCGCCGGCGAGGCGTATCAGTACCCACTCGCCCCCGAGCTTCCGGACGATCCGATCGGCCTGCTGCTGGGCCCTGCAGTCCATCCAGATGATTCCGGGACACAGGCACTCGCCGTCCTCGGCCATGGGTAGGACGCCGAGCATCTGCGAAGAGAAAGCGATGCCCGCGACATCCTTTGAATCGATGCCCGTCTTTGAAACCAGACGGCGCGTGGTCGCAGCGACCCCGTCCCACCAGTCGACCGGGTTCTGCTCGGCGCAGCCGTGCCCCGGGTGGCTGATGTCATACGGTTCGAACCCGGTAGCGACCAGGTCACCCGCCGTGGTCGTGAGAATCGCCTTGTCTCCCCCGGTCCCCGCGTCGTGCCCGATCACGTACTTATCGTTCACGTTGCCCCCTTTGCCGGTCATCACCTGTGAAATATCCGCCGATAAAGTCTATATCCTCGCACCGCCTGATGCCAAAACCGTTCTCCGAAACATAGAAAACTATGCCACTTTCGGTTCGCGCTTCACCGGGGTCTGCCCACTCTCTCGAGCGGGTCTTACATCCTCTCCACGCGCGTTTAGTCTCTCCGCGGAACTCGCGGCGAGCATGACAAGGTTTCTTGCGGCGTTTTGGTCCCGGTCGAGGACCAAACCGCAGACAGCGCAACAGTAGATCCTGTCTGAGAGCTTGAGTTCTTCTTTGACCGCGCCGCATGAGCTGCACGTCTTTGAGGAAGGGAAGAACCTGTCTGCGGTCATGAGCTCTGAGCCGTACCAGGAGCACCTGTAGGCAAGCCGGCGCCTCATCTCACTCATTGAGGCGTCGGCAACCGCCCCGGCGAGACAATGGTTCTTCATCATCCCCGATACGTTAAGGTCCTCGACAACGACAACTGACGGCCTCATACCAGGTGGCTTGGCTTTCGCCAGCACGGTTGAAGTCGCCTTGTGTATGGCGTCGGACCTTATCGAAGAAATCCGGTAGTGGAGATTCGCTATCCCCTTCCTGGTGTCATCGCGTCTCGCGCTCCCCTTCTCTTGCCGGGATATCTTCCTCTGCAAGCGGGTGAGCTTCCTCGCGCACCTCTTGAGCGCCCCGGGGTTCTCATGTCTCTCCCCGTCCGAGCAGGTGGCAAGGGTGGTGACCCCCAGGTCCACTCCCACCGGCTCTCCCCCTGCGGGCTCGGTCTCCATCTCCTGCTCAACCTGGAGGGAGACGAACCACCTTCCAGCGCGCTCGGAGACGGTGGCGGAGAGGATGTGGACACCATCGGTCCCGTCAACCGGCAGGTATCCGCTCTCCTTGAGCCTTATCCATCCCAGGCGGGGGGAGCTTTACCCTTTTCTCCTCGATGTGTATGGCTCCGGTGAGACGAAAGGAACATACATGCAGCGGTCAAGGCACGCCGGAATCAGGCGAAAACGCCTCTGTTGGGCATGTTCCTGAAACAATTAGGGAAGGGGTAGTCGGAATGACAGCGCAAGCGTCGGAAATCGCCCCGACGTATGGTAAAATGCTATGAGGGGGAGGTCATATGCAAAATGTTCGTTTCAGCTTTCAGCGGTGGACATTCCGGCTAAACCTATAAAACACGTCATAGACGGATACGCCTTTAGCGTTCTTGCGGGGCAGGGCCCTCCGGGAGAGGAAAGGATACTTTGGATCGGGCGTAGAATACATCCATAGGCAAAAAGATATATAATAAACGATACACGTCCACGAAAAGTTGGGAGGAAAGAGGAATGAATAAATCTATGAAAACACTTAATAAGATGCGATCTATACCATTACTACTAACACCATTACTGGTACTGGTAGTTATGATGGTAGTACCTGCAACGAGTATGGCAGCCCAACCGCCAGTGAACCTCGGAACAACCTCCAGTTTTGCGGTATTGGCTGGCGAGACAATCACCAATACCGGACCGACCACAATCAACGGAGATGTCGGGCTGCATCCAGGTACTGCGTTCCCTGGACAGGCGGACGTAACACTGAATGGGGCTTTACACCTGACTGATGCTGTCGCAGCTCAGGCCAAGGCCGATCTGGTAACCGCATATAACGACGCCGCCGGAAGAACGCCGGTCACCCGCATTCCCACTGAGCTTGGGGGGAAGACCTTGACTCCCGGTGTCTACGATTCAGAGGCTGGCTTTTTCCAGATAACGGGCACTCTCACGCTCGATGCCCAGGGCGACCCCGATGGCGTCTTCATATTCAAGACTGAATCCACACTCATCACAGCATCAGGCAGTAGCGTTGAACTCATCAACGGTGCTAGGTTCTGCCGAATCTTTTGGAAGGTCGGAAGCTCCGCGACCTTAGGAACAAACTCTCATTTCGTGGGACACATCTTCGCATTGACATCCATCGCAGCGACTACCGGTGCGACTGTGGAAGGACAGTTGTTGGCACGGAATGGCGAGGTCACGCTAGACCACAATACCATTACAAATGGGATTTGTGAGATCACACCAGGGCCTACACCGACACCAGGGCCTACACCGACACCAGGGCCTACACCGACACCAGGACCGACACCGACACCAGGGCCGACACCGACACCAGGGCCGACACCGACACCAGGGCCTACACCGACACCAGGGCCTACGCCGACACCAACACCGACTACAACAGGTGGAGGGATTCCGAAAACTGCCACACCTTGGTACAATGTCCTCCTTGCAGGCGCTGCTTTAACGCTGGTCGGAGCCGTAGGCTGGAGAAACAGGAAGTGTTACGAATAAAGTAAAACTATCATGGGGCAAGCTTTCCCTGGTTAAAGTCCTATCCCTGGGATTTATGGTCTTGGGGATAGGATGTATCTTTTGGGCATTGTTTAATATATGGGAACAGTCCGATTATTCGCTCGAGTATCCTGCGGAGGGCGTTAATGTGGAATCAGATCCTTCCCTCGTCCTGCCCGCATTTTACCCTGTATATCCTGCAGAGGGTGACAATATTGGAAGTCTGACGATTCCAGCTTTGAAGCAGAAACTGCCCATCATCCAGGGCACTGGTGCGGATGAGTTGAAAAAAGGCGTAGGACACTTCACCCAAAGCGTGCTGCCCGGGGAAGAAGACAATTGTGTTCTTTCTGGACATCGCGATACGGTCTTCGCAGAATTGGGCAAGTTGAAGATAGGTGATCAATTGATTGTGCAAACATCGGCCGGTACATACACCTATGAGATTAAACGCATCCGAATCGTTGATAAAGATGATAAAACGGTTATCGTACCTGCCAACCATGCCATCCTGACACTAACTACCTGCTATCCATTCCAGTTTATTGGCAGTGCGCCGGACCGCTATATCCTCATCGCAGATTTGGTGATAAGTAAATAAAACCCATGTTTGATTAAAAGAATGAGGTTTATTAATAGGTGCATCGGCCAAAACTCCTGAACCTGGCTTGAGCAGGCGATCCTGGGCCTCACTTTCCCCACCCTGCCCCGTAGCTTTTAATACACCATGCGGCAGGGAAAACGGTGAGGTTCCCCGTCGCATGGCGGTGATCGAGTGCGGGAGAGCCTACCGACCCATGTACAAATGGCTCTCGGATTTACCACCACCGTTGGCGGTGTGACTGGAGTATTACTCCGTCCGGCCGAACTGCCAGATCGCAATACCTACCAGCACAAGGCCAAATCCCGTTACCACTAAAAGGCTCAGCCATAACGGGTACCTCTGAACCTGCAGCTGGGGCATCTGTGGAATCATCTTCCGGGCCGCCGCCTGGATATCCGGTGGGGCCTTGGCAATATAAGCCACGAGTTTCGGGCTTAGACTGATGCCGGCGCTGGTAACCCGCACGCCATGGAGGAGGATTCCCCTTATCATATCGACCCCGTAAGCGACCGGGTTTACCTTCGTAAGGAAGGTCATCCAGCCGGGCAGCCCCTGGAGCGGGAACATCGCGCCCGATAGGAAAAACAGGGGCATCAAAAAGAAGTTCATGAGCAGGGGGAACGCTTCAAACGATTTCAGGTTCGCCGCGATAGCGACGCCGGCAGCTGTCATCCCCAGCGCCAAAAGGACCATGACAGGGATCACCAGCAACACTTTACCCAGAGTCGAGAACGAAAACCCGAAGAACCAGGGGAAGAAAGCAAGCGCCATCAGGATGGATCCCTGCAGGCAGGCTGTCGTCGCGCCGCCGAATATCTTGCCCACGGCGACGCTCGAGCGCGGGACGGGCGAGACGAGGACCTCCTTGAGGAACCCGAACTCGCGGTCCCAGAGGATCGACATCGCGGAGAACACCGAGGTAAAAAGTACCGTCATCCCGAGTATCCCGGGGTACATAAAAACGACGTACTTGGTCTTACCTCCCGCCCCGAAGACCTTGAAGGCCGCCTGCAGCCCGGTCCCCAGTATGAACAGGAAGACAAGGGGCTGGATAAAGGCAGCAACCCGCCTTATCCTGTCCCTCCAGAACCGCTTGAAGTCCCTCAGCCAGATTATATAGACGCCCGTCCAGAACCTTTGCATGCGAGAACTCTTGATGTACTCTCCGGGGGTTTCGACTGCTACTGACCCTGACTCCATGACTTCCTCTCCGTTTTTCTTTCCCGCAAATGACTACCTCCTGCCCATTCGGGAGCCCATCTTCAGGCCAGCTCGCATGTCCGCGAGCGCGTCCGCCCCCTCGTCTCGTATCTCCTTGCCGGTAAGTTTCAGGAACACGTCGTCCAGCGTCGGCCTGTGCACGTTGATGGCCAGGATCTCCACGTCGAAATCCCTTATAAAGCCGGGGATGAACTCCTCCCCCTTCTCCACCTCGAAGCAGAAGCACTCGGGATCGGGGATCATCTCTATGTCGGGGTATTTTCTCTTTAACTCCACTTCCGCCTGCTCGTCGTCGACGGTCACCAGCTTGATGATGTCTCCGCCGACCATGCTCTTGAGTTCCTCGGGCGTATCGAGCGCGATTATGTTACCGACGTCGATGATTGCTATGCGGTCGCAGTGCTCCGCTTCCTCCATGTAGTGGGTGGTCATGAAGATGGTGATACCTTCTCTCTTCTTCAGGTCCTCGATGTAATCCCAGATGTAGTTCCTGGTCTGCGGGTCGAGGCCGATGGTCGGCTCGTCGAGGAAGAGGACCTTCGGGTAGTGGAGCAGTCCCCTCGCTATCTCGAGCCTTCTCTTCATGCCACCGGAGTAGGTCTCCACGTAGTCGTGGGCCCGGTCGGTGAGGCTCACCATGTCCAAGACTTCGCTTGCCCTTTTCTCCCTCACTTCGCGCGGCACGCGGTAGACAACCATGTGGAACTCGAGGTTCTCCCGCCCGGTCAGCTTGTCGTCGAGGCTGGGGTCCTGGAAGACGAGGCCTATCGACTCGCGCACCTCGTTCTTCTGGGTCAGGACATCGAACCCGTGCACGGTGGCCTTCCCCGATGTCGGCTTGAGGAGGGTGCACAGCATGTTTATGGTGGTAGTCTTCCCCGCGCCGTTCGGCCCTAGGAAGCCGAAGACCTCGCCCGCCTTTACATCGAAGGAGACCTCGTTGACCGCGACGAGGCCGTTGAAATTCTTTGCAAGGCCCTCTACCTCTATTATGCTTTCGGCGTTGCTCACGTTATTCATACTGGCCCTTTCTCGCTCTAGTCTCCATCGTGTTTAAACACAAGTCAGTAATCCGTCCGAGGTGGCAGACGGTCTGCTCGAGCTCTTTTTCGTCCTCGCCCTTGAAGACCTCCGTCAACACCCTGGCACGGCGTTCGGTCAAATCCTTCACCAGTCTTTTGCTCTTGTTGGTCAGGCTTATACGGGTGACGCGGTGGTCGGAGGTGTCCTTTTCTTTTTCCAGCAGCCCCTTGACGCACAGGCCGTCTATCATCCTGCTCGCCGTGGGGGGCGCTATCATGAGGAGCCGGGAGATTTCGGTGACGGTGGTCTTGCCTCGGCCCTTAACAACCATCAACAGGTGAAACTGGGCATGTGTCACGTCGTAATCCTCGAGCACCGCGCGGAAGATGACCCCGGTGCCTTTCATAAGCCTCTCGATGCTGAGCAGGAACTCCCCGGCCAGCTCTTCCCGCTTATCGTTTCTCAAGCGACCTCCAAAAAACATTAGCCATGCTAATTAGCATGGCTAAACAATATAGAGGTCGATACGCCTGTTGTCAAGGAGATTTTTCAATTTCGTGCGGGCAGAAATATGTACTTATGCGCCTGATCTTCTACGGAGACCAGTCGTTCGGCAACAGCAGCTCCGTGAGGGTGACCAGCTCGTAACCGGCGGCCGTCAGGTCCCTGATCACGAGGGGCAGCGCGCCCGGCTCCTCGGGGTCCCCGCTGTGCATGAGCACTATGGCTCCGGGCCTGCTCTTCGTCACGACCCGCCTGTACACCACTTCGGAGGTCTCCCTCGGGTTCTCGCTTTCGGCGGCGACCGTCCAGAACACGCTCAGGTAGCCCTCCGCGTTCACCTGTCTTATAAGAGCTGCGGTCCGCTCCCCGTACGGGAACCTGAAATAGGGCCTGGTTGTAAGTCCTGTGAGGCCCGCGATTATAGCCTCCGTCCTCGCGAGCTCACCCCTGACCGCGTCCGCCGACAGCCGGGCGAAGTGCGGATGGCTGTACGAGTGGTTGGCGATCTCGTGTCCCTCGGCCGCGATCCGCCTTACGAGGTCGGGATACTGTTCCGCGAACCGTCCGGATATGAAAAAGGTGCAGTGGATTCCGGCCCCCCCGAGGATATCGAGGATGGCCGGCGTGTACGTGCCCTCCGACGCCGTGTCGAAGGTCAAAGCGATGCGCCTCCTGGCTGTGTTGCCTGCGGATACATCGCCCCAGCCGAGTGACGCGGCAAGCACGTTCCTGTCATAGGCGCGCCAGTTCGGCTGCTTGTTCTTATAGGCGAAATACATCGACCGCTCCGCGACGACCGTGCCCCCGTTCCTTGACATCACCCTGACGCCGAAGTCTCCGTGGGAATCGTTGTGCCTCCCGACACCGAGGGCATCCTCGTGGACCGGTATCGTGACACGGTTTCCCGCGGGAACGCTTATATCGGGTCTGTTAATGGTTTGTCCGTCGGCACAGAAGTAGTCGACGTCGAGCAGGGCGTCGCTTTCCCCGGGGTTTGACAGGCAAAGCCAGGTGTCGAAGCCATCGCGGGTACACCCTTCCGCGAAATACCACGCCTCCCGGGGAGCGGCCGCCCCGAGGACATCATGGCCACCATCACGCCCACCGGGGTAGGTGAAATACATTGAGCGCTCCGCGACGACCGGCATTCCGTTTGTGGACTTCACCTTGATCGCGACGTCGCCGCGCCGGTCGTTGTACCTGCCGACACCCAGGGCCGGTTCCTGCACCGACACGGTCAGGCGCCCGCCCGCGGGAACACTGATGTCCGGCTTCTCGACAACCTGTCCGTCTCCGCGGTAATAACAGATATCGAGAAGGGCCTCTTTCTCACCCGGGTTCAAAAGGCACAGCCAGGTGTCGAAGCCGTCGCGCGTACATCCTTCCGCGAAATACCACTCCGTGTTCGGCGCGCTGGCTCCGAGGACGTCATATCCACCGTTAAGCCCACCGTGGTATGTGAAATACATGGAGCGCTCCGCGACGATCGGTACCCCGTTCCTGGACGTAACCCTGATGCCGAAGTCACCGTGGTCGTTGTTATGCCTTCCCACCCCGAGCGCACCGTCGTGGACCGGTATGGTGGCGCGCCTGCCCACCGTGATGCTGATATCGGCCCTGTTGATAACTTGGCCGTCGCCGCAGTAATAAGCGATGTCCAGCAGGGCGTCTTTCTCACACGGGTTCGAAAGGCAGAGCCAGGTGTCAAACCCGTCGCGGGTACACCCCTCGGCGAAATACCAGTCCGTACCGGGAGCGGCCGCCCCGAGGACGTCATGGCCGCCGGTTACGCGGTTCTTGTACATGAAATACATTGAGCGCTCGGCGATGATGGGCTCTGACGATGTGATCCTCAACGAGACGTCTCGATCACCCGCGACCACGGAGAACACGTCCACGGTGACGCGGCTCCGCGGCGGCAGGACATAACTCTTCTCGAAGTTCGCGCCAGCGTCCAGCATGAAGAAGATAACCGCGCTCGTCTCGACGTCGTTCGGGTTCAGCAGGCAGACCCACTCCTCGAACCCGGTCCGCGTGCTTCCCTCCGCAAAGAACCAGACTCTGCTCGCGCCCTGGCAGCCCAGGACATCGGAACCGCCGTCCCAGCTACCGGGCGCACGGGAAGAGAACGAGAGCAACATGAATAATACGAGGAGAGCAACTGTGAATACCGAGGATGACTTTCTATGCACTCTACCGGATAGCTTTCTGGCCTGTTCGCATCGCCGGCCCCTCGAAAATGCAACAATGGTGCCTGGCACCACTGTTGCATTTAGACTATCCATTCATGTAACGAGGTTTGTAGACCGGGAAGACATCGTAGGTAATGCCATCCACTTGAACGGCGAACCCCACGTACTGCAGCGGCGCTTCAAACCGCTTGATCTTAACGAAGCCAGCCCCGTCTATAGCTATCGGCTTTCTACTCTCGGCGGCCGCTTTCAACGCGGCCGCGTCCGGCAGCAACGGGTATATCTCGCTCGAGGGATCGACACCAGCTTTTTGACCACCCGTCGACTTCTGGACCACCAGGTAGCCCTTCTCAGGCACGTAATCCACAAACGTCGGGTTCGTGGGATAATCCATCAACAGCTTTCGAGTAGCATTGAATTCCTTGACGTCCATCATGTAGATGTGCACCTTTTTCTTGCCTTCCTTCAGGTTGACCGTGATGTCCGCGCTGGTGCCGTCAAAGATATCTTTGTTAACGTACTCATCCTTAAGCCCGAAAAACCCGGCCTCTGCTGTTTTCTCAAGCAGCTCTTTCATGCTTTCTTCGCTTACCTGTCCCTTGAGCAAGACAAGGTGTTTGCTCGATGGGTCGGTTCTTATTATCGTCCCGTCACCGAACAGTCTGAACTCGGAGACAATGTCGTCCCAGGGCGCCGGGAGTCCACCCCCGGCCCAGTATTCTACGATAACGTTGTCGGGAGACTGATCATAATCAAGCGATGCCGGTTTCTTTTCCTCACACCCGGAAGCGACCACGGCGACAAGTAGAGCCAATAGCGTTGCCAGCATGAGCACCAGAGTCCTTTTCATGCGAAAGCACCTCCTAGATCATTGAGAAATCGACGCCCTCCGCAGAGATTATCTTCCATTTCTCTTGCCTTTCATTATATCAACTTCACACCAAGTCTCTTTATACTCGAAAGCTTCTGTTCAATTAGACGCGCTTTGGCCAGCAGCGAGTTCCATTCGCTGTCGGGCCGGGTGGTGCGTGCGACTAGAGAGCATTTAGTCCTCCCGTTCAATGAGCCTCAAGAACCGCGTGGGCGTGAGAACGCGCAGGCCCGACTTCTTTGCGATGCCCGGACTGGAGAGGAAGTGCGCGTCACCGGTGACCAGTAAATCGGGCCTTGCCGCGACCGCGGCGGCCAGGATGGGTGCATCCTCCTCGTGTATTTGTGGCCGGTACGCGAAGTCCTGATAGAATAGGGCCACTCCAGGAACGCGGGATCATCGTAGACAGAAGGGGGCATGGGAATGAGCGAAGACACCAGGCGGAAGGGCCAGGGTATGGGTGCCATCAAGACCTTCATAAAAGGCCGTCTGGCAAAATCGAGCATCACCGACCCGAGCGAGGTGCCGGCGGGAAAAGGTGCGATCGTCCAGATGGGGTATAAGAAGGTCGCGGTTTACAAAGACGGGGATGGAAAGATACACCCGCGCTCGCCCATATGCACGCACATGCAGTGCATAGTGGAGTGGAACGACGCTGAGAAGACCTGGGACTGCCCGTGCCACGGCTCACGCTACGACCCGTACGGCCACGTGACAGAGGGTCCCGCTAAGAAAGGCCTTGCAGAGGTCGAGCTCGAGGAGTAGCTGCTAGCCAGACGGTTCGGGGGGATGCTCCTTCTTCACCTTCGGGGTGCCCTTCCCCTTCTTTCTCTTTCCGTTCCCCAGGACCTGTTCCATTATCTCGTCTATGTCCTTGACAAATGAGAACTGCAGATCTTTCTTAACGAAGTCGGGCACTTCCTCGAGGTCCTTCTCGTTATCCTCGGGCAGGATGACCTTTTTGACCCCGGCCCTGTGCGCCGCTATGACCTTCTCCTTTATTCCGCCCACCGGCAGCACCTTGCCGCGCAGTGTTATCTCCCCTGTCATCGCTGTATCCTTGATGACCGGCCTGTCCGTGACGGCGGACACGAGCGCGACGGCCATGGTAACGCCGGCGGAGGGCCCGTCCTTCGGTATCGCCCCGGCAGGCACGTGGATGTGTACGTCGTGGTTCTCGAAGAACTGTTCAGCTATGCCGAGCTTTTCAGCGTTCGCGCGCGCGTATGTCACGCCGGCCCTTGCCGACTCCTGCATCACTTCGCCCAGTTTGCCGGTCAGGCTCAGCGCCCCTTTGCCCGGATAGGTCTCGGCCTCGACGAACAGGACGTCGCCGCCGACCTCGGTCCACGCGAGCCCGGTCGCCACCCCTACCTCGTCCTCCTGCTCGATGACGTCCTGGCGGAACTTGATGGGCCCCAGCATCTCGTGGAGGTCGTCGGCGGACACCGCGAACGGCCCCTTCTCACCCTCCGCGACCTTCCTTGCGATCTTGCGGAAGATAGAGGCGATCTCACGCTCCAGGTTACGGACGCCGGCCTCGCGCGTGTAGTTGAGGATGAGGCCGTGAAGGGCGTCCTCCTTGAGCTCCACCGGGTACTCCTCGAGCCCGTGCTCATTTAACTGCCGGCCGATGAGGAACTGCTGGGCGATCTTCACTTTCTCCGGCTCCGTGTAGCCGGGAAGCTCAAGCACCTCCATCCTGTCGAGAAGCGCGGGAGGGATGGTGAAGAGGATGTTGCCGGTCGTTATGAACATGACCTTTGAGAGGTCGAAAGCGACGTCCAGGTAGTTGTCGCTGAAGGAGTTGTTCTGCTCCGGGTCGAGCACCTCCAGGAGTGCCGCCGCCGGGTCGCCCCTGAAATCGATCCCGAGCTTGTCGACCTCGTCCAGCATGAACACGGGGTTATTGGTCCCGGCCTTGCGCATCCCCTGGATTATCCGGCCGGGCAGCGCGCCGACGTATGTGCGGCGGTGCCCCCTTACCTCAGCCTCGTCCCTGACGCCGCCGAGCGATATCCTGTGGAACTTCCTTCCAAGGGCGCGCGCGATCGACTGGCCGAGCGAGGTCTTCCCGACGCCGGGCGGGCCGACAAAACACAGTATCGGCCCTTTCATGTCCTCCTTGATGTTCCTGACCGCCAGGTACTCGACTATGCGCTGCTTGACCTTGTCGAGGTCGTAGTGGTCCTCGTCCAGTATCCTGGCGGCGCGCTTGACGTCGAGGTTGTCCTCGGTGCCCTTGCTCCACGGCAGGGATATCATCCAGTCGAGGTAGGTGCGGGCGACCGTGTACTCGGCGGCCGCCGCCGGCATGTTCGCCAGGCGCTCGAGCTCGCGCTCCGCCTCCTTGCGCGCCTCCTCCGGCATGCCGGCCTTCGCGATCGCCTCGCGGAGCTCGTTGATCTCCATCGCCTTCTCGTCGAGCTCGCCGAGCTCTTTCTGGATCGCCTTGAGCTGCTCGCGGAGGAAAAACTCGCGCTGTCCCTTGGAAAGCTCCGACTGCACCTGGTCCTGTATCTTGCTGCCCATCTCGAGGACTTCGACCTCCCTGTTGAGGAACACGGTGAGCCTCTTCAACCGCTCTTTGACGTCGAGCTGTTCCAGGAGTTCCTGCTTCTCGGCTGTGCTCATGTTGATGTTGGCAGACAGGAAGTCGGACAGGTCGTTCGGCTCGTCCACGTTCATGGCCGCGACGAACAGCTCGTCCGGCAGGTACGGCGCGAAGTTCACTATCTTGCGGAACAGGTTGAGCGCGTTCCGGGTGAGCGCCTCGAGTTCCACGGTGTCCTCGACCCTGTCGACAAGACGCTCGACGCTAGCCTTCAGGTATGGGTGCGTCTGCGTGTAGTCCTTGATACGGATCCTTGCCACACCCTGGACCAGCAGCTGCATCTGCCCGTCGGGAAGCTTGAACATGCGCGCTATCGCCACCGCCGAGCCGACGTCGTAGAGGTTCTCGGGCTCGGGCTCCTGCTCGCTGTCCCGGAGCGTGACGACGCCGATGACCCTGTCACCGACCAGCGCCTCGTCTATCAGCTTGATCAGGTTGTCGTCGGTAACCAGGAGTGGAGCGACGATGTGGGGGTATATGACGGTGTCGGGCAGCGGCATGATCGGAAGCTCCTTGGCGATCTCCATCTCGTCGAGCGGAGTCTGGGCCTCCCTGTCCTTCCGGCGTCTGCCCTCCGCCTCCGCCACGGGCTTTATCACGGTTGCCTTGTCGTCCGACTCTAGTTGCGCGCTCATTTCAGACGGAAACTCCTCTCCTCAGGGTCATTCGGTTGAAACGTCTATCTCGATTCCCCTGGGCGGCTCCTTCGAGACCTTCGGGAGCCTTATCTCGAGAAAACCGTCTTCGTAGACGGCGCTCGCCTTGCTCGCGTCGACCCGGGCGAAGAGGGATATCACCCTCTCAAAGGGCCCGTAGCTTATCTCCATCTGGCGGTAATTACGCTCCGGCGCGCTCACGGGCTCGCGCCTCATTCCCCTCAGAATTAGCTTGCTGCCCTCGACCTTGATCTCTACATTCTCGGCGGAGACATTGCCGAGGTCCGCGACGATTATTACCTCCTCGCCGGTCTCGGAGACATCGCAAAGCGGCTTCCAGGCCCTCTCGTAAAAGAACAACGGCCTCTTCCAGCGCCCCAAGTGCTCGAAGAACCGCTCCATCTCCTTCTGGATCTCATCCGGACCCGCTACTCGTATCTTCGTCCCGCCGTCCATCTCGCTGCCGCCTTTCAACGCCGGAAGCCCAGCCGCCAAGCGGCTCAATCCGCCTGGTAGTCGCTTCCGAGAACCACCACCACGTCCACTTCGTATTCCGAGGTCAGATCATCGTTTCGTTTCAAGAGAGGCTCCTCGGCACCCCGGAGGTCCGAGGCCACGGTCCCTGCCTTGGAACTGTTTTCGTCCGAATAGTATATAGTAGTCTTGCTGTAGGCGCTTTCGGAATTCGCAGTGGCGACGTCCGGATATCCCCCGCTCTCGAGGTCTTTCGCGACAGACGTGGCGAGGCCCTGCACCCTGCCGCCGTTCAAAACGGCTACCTTTATGTCCCCCCTGGCCGATTTGCTGACCTCGGGCTTCTTCTCCTCGATGACCTCCACCTCAGAGCGGCTCTCGAAAGAAGAAATGAGCCGCTGGAACCCATTGGCGTCCACGATGTAATACCAGACGCCGCCGATGACCTTTGGCTGGCCGGGGGCAGTGGTCATCTGCACCTTGCTGGTCCCGATTCCCCGCAGCTTCAGGCCCAGCGAGAACATATCCGTGAAGGTGAGGTCCGTCTTCACGTTCTTCGAGGTGGCGTCCACCAGCTTGATGATCCTGAAGGGGTTCCGCTGGTGGGAGACGGCCGAGAGCATCGCCTGCAGGAACTTCTGCTGGTTCTTAACGCGGCCGAGGTCTCCCTCGGGTACCGCACTGACATCGTAGCGCGCCCTGACGAGCGCCAGTGCCTGGTCGCCGTTCAGCACGACATCGCCGGCGGGGACTTTGCCCGCGTACTTGTCATCGATCGCCCTGTCCATGTGTATCGGCACGCCGCCAATGGCGTTCACGATGTGCTTGAAGCCATTGAAATCAATCTCAACGAAGTGATTGATTTCGAGCCCCGTGAATGCCCGGACCGTCTCTATCGCCTGCTTGGTGCCCCCGAACGCATGCGCGGCGTTTATCTTGTTGTAGCCCTTGTAACCCGGGATCACGACCCGGGTGTCCCGGGGGATGGATATGACGGCGGCCTTCTTGCCGTCGCTGCTCACACTCACCAGCATGACTATGTCGGAGCGGCCGGAGCCTTCTTCTCCCTTAACGCTGCCGCGGTCCACTCCCATGACCAGGGTCGTCACGGGCTGTCTCTTCTTCGTCGGGGAAAGCGCGCTCTCGACGCCCGTAACGCGCATCTGCGATTCTTTGCCCTTAATCCATATGTATCCCCATGCGAAAATGGCTATCAAAAGCGCAGCAACAACGAGCGACGTCCACAGAAGGACTGGCTTCCAGCGCACCCTGCGCCTGCGGTACAGCCTGGGCTGGTCGCCGTCCAGGTACAGTGTCTGTTTTCCACCGCGCCTGAATCTGTGGCGCTTCTTCATGAATTCCCTCTGCTCTAGACGCTAACTATTGAGCGTATGTTAGACGTATCAGGCTAACTTAAGAGTTTACGCCAATTACCCTCATAGTTTAACCCGCACTTCTCACATCCGGCAGTACTGAAGCTACCTTGAACTGCTTAACTATGAATATCGAAACAAGTATGATAGCGGAAACAGCAACCAAGGAGAGCATGCGATGGAGGAAACAGGTCGAAAAATCACCAAGGTTCTGGTGATTGACGATGACAAGCTCATAGCTAACATCGTTCGTATAACTCTGGAGCAGCTTGACGGGTTCGAGGCGTTGTCCGCGTCAAGCGGCAAGGAAGGCGTAGAGCTCGCCAGGAGTGAGTCACCCGACATCATCATCCTGGACGTTTACATGCCCCCGGGGATAGCCGGGCCCGAGGTCTGCCGGAGGTTACGGTCCGACCCGAGTACGGCGGAGATTCCCATAATATTCCTCACTGGAAAATACGACATTGAAGCTATGGAGCAGACACTAGAGCTCGAAGCCCAGGGCTTTATTTTGAAGCCGTTTTCCTCGGGCGACCTGATCAACAAAATCAATGAGGTCCTGGGTCTCGGTATTTAGCCCCATGTCGCCCGGGCCTCGACGACGGAGATCGTTCTTGCCCGGCATATCCCTTTGATAATGCATTGAGTTGACTGTATCGAGGCTATACCACTCAATGGCGTTTGCTCCGGGCGCTTCGGGTTTTGATAGTATGTTTGCGGTCAGGAGTCAAAGATGAGATACCCGGAAAAGCTTCTATCCGAAGGCGAAGAAACCGTATTCGACGTCCACCACCACCCGGTCGTGCTGTGGAGACCGCTCCTGCTGGCCCTCTGTTACCTGGCGGCATGGCTCGCGCTGCTCTTCACGGTGGACTTCTTCGGGAGGGGCTGGCCGCTCCTCGGGGGGTCCGTCCTGCTCCTCGTGCTCCTGGCGGTCCTTGTCTGGAAGGCCGAGGTCTGGCTGCACGTGAACCTCGTGCTTACCAACCACCGGTTTATCTACCGCGCGGGAGTGTTCTCAAGGCGCTCATGGGGGATCCCGCTTTCCAGGATAAGCGACGTTACGCTCATCCAGACGGTTGTCGGGCGGGCCATCGGTCTCGGAGACCTCGTCATAAAGTCGTCCGCCGAAAACGGCCAGACGCCGTACTTCAGGCTCAGGCACCCCGAACAGCTCAAACAGAAGATACTGGAGCAGGCCAGGAAGGCGACCGAGGTGGCGGCGGGAGAAGGCCCGAAGGCGATCGCGGACGAGGTGGCGAGGACGATGGAGAGGACCCAGCCCACGCATGAAATCGCGGCCCTGCCACCGGAGCGGCCACCGCTTTATTCCGAGATAGTGGACCAGATCGAGAGGCTCGAGGAGCTCCGCAGGCACGGCGTTCTGAGCGACGAGGAGTTCCAGAAGGCCAAGGACGGCCTGCTGTCCAAACTTGGAAAGGAGCCGGAGGGTTGATGTTCGATTACCACGTCCACACCCCGATGTGCGGGCACGCCCGCGGGACGATGGAGGAGTCCGTGCGGTCCGCGATACGAAAGGGCTTCTCCGAGATCGGCATCGCGGACCACCTGCCGCTCATATACACCGACGACCCGACCCTGAGCATGAGGCCCGAGGACCTCCCGCTCTACGTTGACACCGTGCTCGAGCTTAAGGACCGCTACCGGGGACGGGTAGAGGTCAGGCTCGGCATCGAGGCCGACTACTATCCCGCCACGCTCGGTGAAGTGGGGCGCATGCTCAAAGCGCACCCGTTCGACTACGTGATCGGTTCCGTCCACATACTGGGAGACTGGATGTTCGACGACCCGCGCGAGGAGGAAAGGTACGAGGATGTTGACATCGACGAGTTTTACATCGCGTACCTGGAAGCGGAGAAGGAGATGGTGGCGACCGGCCTTTACGACATAGTGGGCCACGCCGACCTTGTGAAGAAGTTCGACAGGCGGGCCTCGATTGACCTGAACCCTTACTACCGGGAGCTCCTGGCTGAGATGAAGGGGACAGGAGTCTGCTTCGAGGTCAACACGGCGGGCCTTCGCTGGCCGGTCGGCGAGATATATCCCGAGCCCGATTTTGTCCGTCTGGGGGCCGAGTTGGGAGTGACCGTTACCCTTGGCTCGGACTCCCACTGCCCGGAGGACATCGGGCGCGACTTCGACCTGGCCCTGGAGCTGCTCCGCGAATCTGGGTACACAGACGCAGCCACCTTCAAAGACCGGAAGATGAAACTCGTGCCCCTAGCGTAGAGCGAGCCACCACAGAAGGAGGGCTGCGGCCGCCAGGCCCGCGATTGCGAGCCATGCATAGGCCGCCTGCATGCCCGGAGAAGGAGGACGGCTGCCGGCATCCCGCCCGCGCCTCCCTTCAAGCTCGAGCTGTTCCTTTAACCGGCAGAGGGGGCAGTCCCTGTACCCGGCTTGCTCCCGGTCCGCCCCGGCCAACCCCAGGACCTCGGCGAGCTCCCCGGCCGAGCGGTAGCGCAGAAGCGGCTGCGGGTCCAGGCATCGCGCGATGACAGGCCTTTGCCCTTCAAGCATATCCGGAAGCTCACCGTCTTTCGCCGCCCGGGCACTTTCAAGCCCGAAGCGCAAGGTGATGAACAGCAAGGCAAGCGCGTAAACGTCCGTAGCGGCGGTCGCGCGCCCGCCCTCCGACTGCTCGGGCGCGAGGAACATCTCCTCGGGCACGGCCGGCTCGGCGAAATCCCTCCTCGCGTACCAGAGGCCGAACTCACCTACCTTGACAGCCGCGTCATCCTCTACCCAGATGTTGGAAAGGCCGAGGCCGAGGTGGAGCACCCCCCACTGCCTCGCGGCCTCGACCGAGACGATAAGGTTTGAGAAAACAGCGTCGGGGTCGGCCGGCCCGCCGGCCTCCAGTAGCGCGTCCAGTGAGAGCCCCCGCGGCATCTCGGTCGCAAGGAAAGCCTCCGGTCCCGAGATGTCCCAGTCCAGTACCTGCAGGATTCCCGGATGCTTGAGCCTCGCCCATGCCCCGATCTCGGCGCATACCAGGTCCCAGGCCGGGGGATTACCTGATACGGCAGGCGGGAACCTCCTGAGCAGGACCTCGCGGTTGTGGGGAACGTAGCGCGCGCGGTAAAGCTCGCCCCACGAGTCCTCCGCGAGGCGCTCCTCGAGGACATACCCTTCTCTCTTGAACAGTTCGGCTATCTCTTCCATGGTTGTTCTGCTTAAATGATAAAGCAAAGCAACCATTCAGTCAATGATAGGGTCCGGCCTCACGTTTTGCTACATCGGTGCCAGGCACCGATGTAGCATTTTGCAATGACCCCACTCTATATTCCGTACTTGGGGGCGTCCTGCTGCTGGTGGCTGAAGCACTCGGTCGAGAGATAGCGGTCGCCGCGGTCGGGGAAGATGACAAGGACCGTCCCCCGGTCCATCTTCGCGGCCTGGTGGCAGGCCTCGCACATTGCCGCCCCGCTGGAGATGCCCACGAAGAGACCCTCCTCCCCGACCAGCTCGCGGGCCATGGCGAAGGCGGAGCGGTCATCGACGTTCACTTTCTCGTCGAGGACGGACATATCGAAGATGGGGGGCATGAAATCGCTCAAGTTCCTCAGCCCCTGGATGCGCGAGTTCTGGAAAGGCTCCACGCCCACGACCTTCAGCCCCGGGTCTCTTTCGCGAAGTCGCCTGCTCACGCCCATGAGCGTGCCGCCTGTCCCGATTCCGGCCACGAGGACGTCGACCCCGTCGGTCTGTTCGAGGATCTCCCCGCCGGTCCCCTCGTAGTGCGCCCTTACATTGTCCGGGTTCGCGAACTGGTTCGGCATGTAGTAACGGGCATCCTCGGCCATTACCCTGCCGAGCTCGATAGCGCCGTTCATGCCCTCCTCGCCCGGTGTAAGGATCAGTTCGGCGCCGAACGCTTTGAGGGCCTGCTGGCGCTCGACACTCATCGTCTCGGGCATGATTATCTTGATCTTGTATCCCTTCACAGAGGCGACCATCGCGAGCCCGATACCGGTGTTGCCGCTTGTCGGCTCGAGTATGGTCATGCCCTCTGCCAGCTCTCCCGCGGCCTCCGCGCCCTCGATCATGTAAAGCGCTACGCGGTCCTTGACGGAGCTGCACGGGTTGAAGCCCTCGAGCTTCGCGAGGATCCTCACCTTCGGGTTGGGATTTATGCTCATTATCTCGACCACGGGCGTGTTCCCTATCAGGCCCAGCACCCCGCTGCGAGTTGTTCCCTTCACGATCCGTCACCTCCCGCCAGCACTGTCCCGCAATTATACAACAGGCGCGGTCGTTGACACGCTGATGTACCTGGTGCCGACCAGCGTGAACTCGAGGCGGTAGATGGATTTCGCAATGCGGTCGATCTTCACGTCGTCGCTGCCGCTGGTTACGTCGATTTCCCCCGAGGTGGGAATGTGAAGAGTGATCACGGCGCTGCAGAATCCCGGGCTTGAAAAGGCCATGCCGATCCCGGCCGGCGAGCTCTCGAGCCTCTTCAGCTCGACCGCCCCCTGCGATATGTGGATGCTCGATGCTCGATGACTTCCTGGCCGGCATCAGCGAGTTCGCGTCTAAGAAGAAACTCAAGAAATAAAAAAGGCGCGCCCCGATTGGAGCGCGCCTTTTCGTTAGAGCCTACCTCTTCAGATAATCTTCGACCTTCTTGTCGGTCAAGAAACTCTTGCCGAAGACCTTCTTGCTGATGCCCTTCTGGTCGAGATACCGGGTTGCACCGCCCATGAAGAATGGGTATCCCGCCCCCATCATGAGGCCCGTGTCGATATCCTGGGGCTCCGCCACAACGCCTTCCTCAAGGATGCGGTGGGCCTCGTCGGTGAGCGCCTCCAGAACCATCTTTCGTATCTCGTCGGCGGAGAGCTTCGGCTTGCTCTCGTCCTTTTTCCAGAGAGCCGCCACATCCGGGTCTACCTCCTTCGTCATGGAGAGATAGACGCCGGGCTTCTTCGCCTCGACGAGCTTCTTGAAGTTCTCGCTCACGTGGTACCGCTCGGGGAACGCGGCGGCCAGGGTCTCAGTCGTGTGCAGGGCGACCGCCGGACCGACCAGGGCCAGGAGGTCATTCGGCGCCATCGGGAGGCCGAGGTCCACTATCGCGTCATCCACCTCCTGGAACGTGTTCGGTCCCTCGAGGATATCCATTATCGCCACTGTCATCCTCGTGAGCAGCCTGTTCACAAGGAACGCGGGCGCGTCGTTCATGACGACAATCGTCTTCTTGATCTTCTTGGCGACCGCGCCAGCCGTGGAAGTTGTGACCTCGTTGGTCTTCTTGCCCTTGATTATCTCGAGCAGCGGCAGCACCGCAACAGGGTTGAAGAAGTGGAAACCTATAACCCGCTCGGGATGCTTGAGGTCCTTCGCCATCTCGGTGATGGAGAGAGAAGAGGTGTTGGTCGCAAGGACCGCCGTGTCGCTCACGTACTTCTCGACTGCCCCGAAGACCTTCTTCTTGATGTCCATCTCCTCGAAGACCGCCTCGATGACGAAGTCGCAACCATCGAAGTCCTTGTCGTTAAGCGTGTAGGTTACGAGGGTTTTTAGGAAGTTGGCCTTCGGCTCCTCCATCCTGCCCTTGGCCACCATCCCGTCGAACTGGCTGTCTATGTAGCCCTTCGCCTTGTCGAGGAACTCCTGTTTGATGTCCTTCATCACAACGGGACCCTCGAGCCTGCGCAAAAAGAGCACAGCGAGCTGTGAGGCCATGAGCCCGGCGCCGATGACGCCTACCTTGTTGACCTGCAGCGGCGGCACATCCGGTATGCCGACCATCTGCTTCGCTCTGCGCTGGGCGAGGTCGAACGAGTAGACTGACGCGCGCACCTGGTTGCTTATGATGAGGTCGCCGAGGGCCTGGCTCTCCTGCTCGAAGCCGTCGTCCAGGCTCCACTCCGCGGATCCCTTGACCAGGTCCAGCGCCCGGTAGGGGGCTATAGCACCCGAGTGGACCCTTCCAACCACGAACTCACGGGTCGAAGCGATAACCTCATCCAGGCCCGAGAAGTCCGGCTTCTCGCGCTCGATCTTAACGTCGCCCGTGACGATGCCGGCCAGCAGGTTGATGGACTCGTCGAAGAACTCCACCGGCTCGAACAGCCTGTCGGCCAGGCCCATCTCGAATGCCTTCTTCCCGTTTATCATCCTGTTGTTCTGCAGCGGGTTCCGGACGATGAGCGTGAGTGCCTTGTCGGGGCCGATGAGCCTGGGCACGAGCTGCGTGCCGCCCCATCCGGGAACGAGGCCCAGGAAGCACTCTGGGAACGCGTATGCCGTCACGCCAGTCGAAATCGTCCGGTAGTCGCAGTAGAGCGATATCTCGACGCCGCCGCCTATCGCCGCCCCGTTGACCGCAGCGAGGGTGGGAACGCCCAGGTCCATGATACGCTTGAACGCGGCGTGCCCCCCGCGTCCGCTCTCCACTGCATCTTCGCGTGTTTTAATGTCGGGGACCTCCATCAGGTTCGCGCCGACCGAGAAGATGAACGTCTTGCCGGTGAGCAAGAGACCCTTTATGTCCTTGTCCAGGTTGTCCATCGCCTGGTTCAGAGAGGCGAGCGCTCCCGCGCCGAAGGTGTTTGGTTTCTTGTAGTCCGCCCCGTTGTCCATCGTCATGATCGCGAGCTTGCCGGCCTTCGGGTGTTCGTAATACGTGACCTTGAACTCCGTTATCAACTCTTCCGCCATCCTGCCTCCTTTCAGAAATCCGCGTCCCGCGGACTACTTTCCGTTGCTTACGTTTTCCCATATCGTCGCGGCGCCCATGCCCAGTCCGACGCAGAGCGTGGTGAGACCATACTTCGCGCTCGGGTTCAGCTCGAAAAGCTTCGCGAGCTGGGCGACCAGGCGTCCACCGGAGGAGGCAAGCGGGTGCCCGTAGGCTATCGCGCCCCCGAGTTGGTTCAGCCGCTTGTCCTCGATGCCGTCCATCTTGAACGCGTCGATGAAAGCGAGGCACTGCACCGCGAACGCCTCGTTCAGCTCGATGAAGTCGAGGTCGTCGAATTTCAACCCCGTCTTCTCCAGGACTTTCTTCGTGGTGGGTATCGGCCCGAGCCCCATGACCTCCGGCCTGACTCCCGCGTAAGCGTAGCCTACAGCCTTCATCTTCGGCTTCAGGCCGAGCTTCTCGACCATCTTGCCGGAAGCGAGGATCGTACCGGCGGCTCCGTCGTTGAGGCCTGACGAGTTGCCCGCGGTCACGCGGCCGCCCTTCCTGAAGGGAAGGCGAAGGCCCTGCATCGTCTCGACCGTCGCCTCCGGCCTCGGCTGCTCGTCGCTGTCGGCGACCTTCCAGCCTTCCGGGCTCCACACCGTCATCGGCACGATGATGTCGTCGAAATAACCCTTGTCCAGTGCAGCCTTCGCCTTCTGCTGGCTGTGCACCGCGTACTCGTCGGCCTTCTCCCTTGTGAGTTCCGGGTACATGTCGTGGATGTTCTCGGCGGTCATGCCCATGTTGAGGGCGCTCGGGTCAACCAGCTTCTCCGCGATGAAGCGCGGGTTCGGGTCCGCCCCCTGTCCCATCGGGTGGTGCCCCATGTGCTCGACACCGCCCGCGATGATGATATCGGCCATGCCGAACCCGATATCGCTGATGCCGTTGTTTATCGCGGTCATCGCGCCGGCGCACATGCGGTCGACGGAGTAGCCCGGCACCGAAACGGGCAGTCCGGCGAGTGTGGCGCTCGTGCGGCCGATCGTGAGACCCTGATCCCCGTACTGGGTCGATGCCGCCCAGATGTTGTCGTCGACCAAAGCGGGATCGACATCGGGGTTCCGGTGCAGAAGTGTCCGGATGACCTTTACCACCATGTCGTCAGCCCTGGTGTTCGCGAAGGCGCCATCCGGCCTCGCCTTGCCGAAGGCGGTACGGCAGGCATCGATGAGATAGACGTCCTGTACCTCTTTCCCCATACTGATTCCTCCTTTTATCGCGTCGTGACTGGAGCGCTTTCAACCATTGCCCGGGGGTGCTTGAAGCCCGGCCGAGCATGCGCCCGCAGTTTCAAATGGGACTTCGCAATTAAAAAGAATATCACGAGCGGGAGTCAATTCTCAAATCAATACTTTGCCGAAGTGATGACGCTAAGAAGAGGCGGGTGAGCCTTTCCTCTCTCTCGGCCTCGTGACCTTCAATGCCGACTCCGCAGAAATTATCGCAAAAACGACGCCGGGGAAGTCCAGGAGGCTCTGGTAGGCGATCAAGCGCTTCTTCCACACCGGATAGAACTTTTTATCGAACTGGTACTGGGACGACACGGGAAGTGTATAGTCCAACAGCCTTGCGAATGCGCGCCAGAACGGGGCACCTGGTTCCCGCCTGTCCTCACGGTAATGCTGCGCAAACGCCAGGAAGTGCAGAGACATCTGTTTGTAGCCGCGTTCCTTCAAGAACAGGGCGGTCCGCGCCAGCATGAACTCGGAAAGCGCGTTTTGCGCCCCTACCATCGTGCGGGTCACATCGAGCGAGTAACCGAGTTGAGGATACATCGGCACCAGGTACAGGAACCCTATGGGTTTCATATCGGCATCGTACGCGATAGAGAGCAGGCACTCGGGGTCCTCGGAGTTCATCAGGCGGCCCAGCCCCATCGAGTAACCCGTCTCGGGCTTAGTGCCCCTCCAGTCGGCCGATATCTGTCGCAGCTCATGCTTCATGTGGGGCGGTATCCCGGCGTTGAACATGAACTCCATCGTCACGCCCATCTTATCGAGCTTGTTCACCGACTGCCGGAGCTTCCTGACCCTGCGCCCTTCGAGCGAGAACTCGTCCAGATCGATGATTGCCTCTTCGCCAATCTCGAAGCCCTTCAAACCTGCGTCCTCACTCAGCCGGATGAACTCCTCGCTGGAACCTATGCTCGTGATACGCCAACCTCTTTCCGCGCAGTGATCCCGGAATCTCGACATGAGCTCCGGCACCAGCTCCGCCGGACCCACCGGGTCTCCCGATATCACCGCTATGTCGCCCACGGGGCGGTAGGCAAGGAATATCCTGTCCGAGTAGAAGAAGAGGTTCTTGTCGTGCCTCAAGTTGAAGTAAGAGAGGGAATACGAACCGTAGCGCTCCACCAGCTGGCCTGCCAGCCTGTGCTGCTCGGGGCTTTGCCCAACCTTCTCCCGGTACGGACGGAAAAGCAGGGCCACGAGGTAAACCAGGCCCAGAATCGCAAATATGATAAGTGAGTCCCTGTAGAGTACCGCCCAGCCCTGGAATTGTAGCCCGCTTTCACCGACTGGAATTGCGACGGCGCTGTGGGCCAGTGCGTAGACGTTTGACCCGAGACCAAGGCTTCCCCTCATCAGGTAGAGCCCGACCACCCCGAAGCAAAGGAACGACACAACGAACAGCGGAAGGGCAAACTTGAACCTCCTGGTTGAAGCGGGGTCCGGCCTGGCCGTGAACTCTCTGCCCGCTGTGAGCAGCAGTATCCCCACGAGGAAGCTCGTGACCCCGGTGGTAAGGCCGGCCCCTCCCCAGATCTCCGCGGCCGCTTCTACGATGAAGAACGCTGACAGCGCCAGTAGAGCCGCCCGTTTTCTGAGCCGGAGCTGGTAGGCGAGGAAGAGCATGAACACGCCGAAAATAACCGGTACAAGTCGTGTCTCCATTCCCGCTGCAACGTGCATATAGCGCTCAATATGGTATACGGCCCCGGCTGTATGAAGGCCGAACGCGCATGCTGTGTTCAGGACTCCGAGAAGCAGCGCATAGAAGATGGCGAGCCAGGCTATTACCGGAACTGCCAGAGAATGGTACCTGGAGTACACCCCGTTTGCCGCGACTGCGTATTTGCCTTGCACCTCTTGAACTTGCTCCTTATCGCGACTATTCACGTTCTTTTCCTCTTATTCTCCATCTAGTTCGCGTGAATACCTCCGTATGCCCCCACGGCGGGGCCACTTCTTATATCTGCATTTTTGCCCTCTGTTATAATTCTTTAGAGGGGTCATGTTCCAATGGACACAAGTCTCGAGGATAAATACCACAGGCTCAAGTGTAACCTGGTGGACACGGGAAGCGCACTGCTGGCCTTCTCGGGCGGCGTGGACAGCACGCTGCTGCTCGCGGCCGGAAAAGAGGCGCTGGGGGGAGACATCGTCGCGGTGACCGTTCATTCACCCCTCCACCCGAAAGAGATGCTCGAGAACGCGGAATCCGTTGCCGAAATGCTCGGGGTCGAACACATCACTGTCGCTGGCAACGAGCTCGCCAACGAGGCCTTCGTCGCAAACCCGCCCGAGCGCTGCTACCTGTGCAAGCACGCCAGGTTCAGCCAGCTGGTGGACATCGCGACCAGGGAGGGTATCGCGGAGGTCATCGACGGGACACAGGTCGATGACACCGGCGACTACCGGCCCGGGATCGACGCCGCGCAGGAGCTCGGCGTCAGGAGTCCCCTCCTTGAAGCGGGATTTTCGAAATACGAGGTCAGGGCCTTGTCGCGAGAGCTAGGTCTGGCATCATGGAACAAGCCGCACAGCACATGCCTCGCCACGCGCGTCGCGTACGACCAGAGGATCACCCGCGAGAAGCTCACCACCATAGACAAAGGTGAGCGGTTCTTGATAGGACTCGGGCTCTCCCAGGTGAGGCTTCGTTTCATCGACGAGAAGACGGCGAGGATAGAGGTAAGCGCCGCATCGCTCGGAACGCTCGTGTCGGAAGGGGTGCGTCAGAAGGTCATAGAAAAGATGAAGGGCCTTGGCTTCACCTATACGACGGTGGACCTCGCCGGGTACCGCACGGGCGCCCTGAACGAAGCGCTCCTTGAACCCTGAGCAAACGCCGGGGGACTCACATGAAATACGAGGAACAGATCAAACAGCTTCTGCTTGAAGTGAAGTCGGGCGACGTCACGCCGGACGAAGCGGCCTCGCGCCTGAAGTCGCTACCTTTCACGGACCTCGGGTTCGCGAAGGTCGACCACCACAGGGAGCTCAGGCAGGGGCTTGCCGAGGTCGTCTACTGCGAGCCGAAGACCCTCGAGCAGATCAAGGGCATAACCCGCGCGCTTCTCGAGAAGAACATGGGCAACATCCTCCTGACGCGGGCAGGCCCGGAAGTGTACGATATGGCACACGAACTCGATGAGCGCGCAGTCTATTACCCGGAGGCCCGCGTGGTGACGATAGAGCGGGAGGATGTCGAACCCTTCGGCCTAGTGTGCGTGTTAACTGCCGGGACGGCCGACGTCCCTGCCGCCGAGGAGGCAAGGGTGACCGCGTCCTTGATGGGAAGCCGCGTGGAGGCCTTCTATGACGTCGGGGTGGCGGGCGTGCACAGGCTCTTCGCCTATCGCGACTCGCTCGAGCGGGCAAGCGCGGTCGTGGTGGTGGCGGGTATGGAGGGCGCGCTGGCGAGCCTGGTGGGGGGAATCGTGTCCTGCCCTGTCATCGCGGTCCCGACGAGCGTCGGCTACGGGGCAAGCTTCGGCGGGCTCGCGGCGCTCCTCGCCATGATGAGCTCATGCGCCGCGGGAGTGAGCGTCGTGAACATCGACAACGGCTTTGGCGGGGGGTACCTGGCGGGTTTGATAAACCGGCTGGTCTGCGAGGTCAAACCATGACGATAGCGTACTTCGACTGTTTCAGCGGGATAAGCGGCGACATGATCCTCGGCGCGCTCGTCGACCTCGGGCTCGACATCGAGGACATCGCCTCGACATTGAGCTCGCTCGACCTGGAGGAGTTCCGCCTGGAAACACGCGAGGTCTCCAGCTACGGACTGCGCGCCACGAAGGTGGACGTGGTCGTCCCCGACAGCGTGCTGGTGCGGACCTTCAACAACATCCGGGACCTCATCGAGAACAGCGCGCTCCCCCAGCGGGTAAAGGCGACAAGCCTGGAGATATTCATGAGGCTCGCGAGCGCCGAGTCGGTCGTGCACGGCAAGCCTATCGACCAGGTGCACTTCCACGAGGTCGGGGCTGTGGACTCCATAGTAGACATTGTCGGCGCGGCCTACGGGGTGTACGCGCTGGGGATCTCGGAGGTGTTCAGCTCTCCTCTGCCTATGGGCCACGGCATGATCAAGACGGCGCACGGCGCGATCCCCGTTCCCGCGCCGGCCGTGCTGGAAATCCTGCAGGACACCCCCACCTACGGAAGGGGCATACCGACGGAGATAGTCACTCCCACCGGGGCCGCGGTCATAAAGACGCTCGCGACATCCTTCGGGGTCGCGCCCCCGATGCGCATCGACAGGGTCGGCTGCGGGGCCGGGACCAAGGACATCGGCGTTCCCAACCTGCTCCGCGTGGTGACGGGCGTGCCGCTCGAGTTCCCGGCGGAGGAAGAAGAGCTCGCGTACCTCGTATCGACGAACATCGACGACATGAACCCCGAGTTCTACGACTATGTCATCGAGCGGCTGCTGGACGCGGGCGCCCACGACGTGTGGCTGACGCCGATCCAGATGAAGAAGACTCGCCCCGGCACCATCATTACCGTTCTCTGCTCTCCCGGGGACGCGACCGTACTGAAGCGCATACTGCTCGAGGAGACGAGCACCTTTGGCCTGCGCACTTCCACCGTGATGAAGAAGGCGATAGAGCGCGAGATCATCGAGGTGGAGACCCCCTGGGGAAAAGTCTCCGTAAAGGTCGGCCGCGAGAGCAACCGGATCACGAACATCTCGCCGGAGTTCGCGGACTGCGCGAGGATCGCGGGAGAGCAGGGCGTACCTATCAAGGAAGTCTTCAGGAAAGCCCAGTCCCTGGCGCAGGAACAGCTCGACAAAGACTAAGCAACGAACGGGGTGAACAGGGTCAGACCACTTCCGTTGCATATGCTACATCGGTGCCTGGCACCTATGTAGCATTATTGGCCCTCGGCCCGCATGATGAAGCTGAACTCCATCTGGTTGTTTTCGAGCATCTTCTCGTGGAGGACAGGGCCGACCTTGATCTTTATCGTGTTCTCCTTGTCCACACCGGCAGCCGGCTTCAGGCCCTCGATGACCACTGTCGCGGTCTCTTTAGGCGCAAGCTTGGCAATCTTCCGGGTCTTCTTCTGGGGTGTACCCTCTGGCGATATCGTGAGGGTCACAACGACCGGGGTGTCCTCCTCATCCTGGTTTCCCTGGTTCTCCACCGCGACCTTCACCGTGAAGCTCTTTGAGAAGGGCAGTATCGACACCCCGGAGTCGGTGCGGTCAACCCGGGCGGGTGACGTCGAGTATTCTTTAACCGCCACACCGTGAAGCTCGCTGCCGGTTTCCGTTCCGCTGATCCCGCTAATGTACTCGTTGACGCTGGCGGTAAGCGCGTCGCCCTGCTTCGGGACGAACAACGAGTCCGCGACCTTCTCGAACGTCATCTTGGCGGCCGAGAGCTTGGCGTCCAGTTCCTCCCGGAAGCGCAGCGCCGACTCATCGCTTAAAACCAGGTCCATCATACCCTGGCTCATCACCGAGGAAGCGGTCTCTGTATTCTTCTTGTCAAAGACATCCAGGATTGCGACGTGGAACTTGTGAACCCCACCCGCTCGATCCTCAAAGCTCGATTCCAGGCGCAGGTTGATGTCCTGCGCCTTCGTGGGCACCTGCACTTTCCCGAGCTGCTTGGAGATATCAGTCAAGTCGCTGACCATCTGCGTGAGTTTTCGGGAGACGTCAGCCTTCGTATGGTCCTTTATGTTATTGCGGAGATTGTCAAACTGGACCCCCACACCCGCCGAGCGCTGGATTAGCTTGTTCACGGTCGAGGTGTAGGTCCTCAGCTTCTCGTTCTCCCTTGCCACCTGGTTCCCGCTGCAGCCCCTGCCGAAGACCCAGCAGAAGACAAAAGCAACGATCACCGCCAGGATTATCAGGACCGGGGCGGGACCCCTGCGCCTCGAAGGCGCCGGGCCAACGGCCCTAACGCGCCTGGAGAGAGAGGGCTTCCTCCTGCCACTGGTGTACCTGGGCTGTCTCGGTGTCGAAAATTGAGCCATTATCAGGTTTAGAACAAGCCTTTCTCAAGCAACTCTTCAATAAATGGTGGGCGAGGAGGGACTCGAACCCTCATGCCCTTGCGAGCACAGGACCCTGAACCCTGCGTGTCTACCAATTCCACCACTCGCCCGCCTGCGGTGTCAACTCCATCGCCATTTGTCGCTAACATGCTCTAAGTGCCACGTCCCACGTCCAGGAGCAGCACCACGTCCACGGTCTCGCCGCCGGTCGCGCGAACCAGGTCATAAGACCTGATCTTCAGGATCTTAGACGGCTCACCGCCGCCAGTATATATCACATCTTCTTTGAGGGTGTAGTAATCGATGTACGCCTGTATCTCGGTCTTGAGGCCCACGGGAGGCACCGCGCTGGCGTGATAACCGGTGAGGGACGACGTCTCGTCCATCGGGACAGGGGACACCTCCTCGCCGCCAGTGACCTTCCTCAGCTTGGAGACGTCCACCTCCCTGTCCCCCGGAACGATGACCATCACGGGATCGCCGTCCACGCGGAACAGCTCCACCCTAGCAAGCTGCCCGGGCTCAAGGCCGAGCGCGGCGGCGGCCCTTTCAAGGCTCGCCGCGGGCTCCAGGAGCTTGAAGATCTCGTGGGGGATGTCGAGCTCCTGCAGGCGGTTATGTACATCTACACTAGAATACATGGCTCATCAGCCCTGGGACGTGGAATCGCTTTATTAGAAAAATGGATCATCCGTACAGTCTGGAGAGCACGGCAGGCGCGGCGCCTACTTCATGCCGCCCTTCCGACCTATTTTCTGGTAGAACTCGGTACCGTACCTCTTCTTGGTGGTCTGGCCGCCCTTCTTGCCACCAACGCTCCCGATCTTGCTGTAGAAGTCCGGACCGTACTTCTTCTTCGTGGTAAGCCCGCCTTTACGGCCGGCCTCGCTTCTCGTCATCTTCGCCTTTGCCAAGTCAATCGCCTCCCACGAGTCGTCCGCCGACGCTATCACGACTGAAACGGACATCGATAAGGCAGTCGTTCGCGCCTCATATTATCCCATTAACCGACCGACATTGCCAGTTGGTTGCTTCCCTGGAAGCCGCTTGTCAAAAGACTTCCTTGCCACGCGGACAAAAACCAGGGATAAGGGCTAAAGTCCTGGGAAAATATGCCGATATACATGAACGCCCAAATAGAAAATAAGCACCCCCGGCGATATGCCGCTTGAAAGGAGCATCCCACAGGTGCTCCTTTCACGTTGTGAAATGGTCTCAGCCCTCGCTTTCGATCCCCCCGCCCCGCGCTTCCTCGCCCGGGGGAGGTCGAGGTGGTGGAGGAGTGACAGAGTCCTCAGCGGATTCAGGCTCCGCTCCCAGCTCAGGCTCCTCTTCCGTGTATTCCTCCTGGCGCTGGAGTTCGAGGAAAGGCGGTACCCTCTTCTTTGCCCTCCTGGAGATCACCCCGCCGACCACTCCTATCAGGAGGACCAGTGCGCCGGCACCCAGTGCGATGTCAAAGAATATGAGCATGAGGGCTCCCATGTCCTGGAACGCCTGGTACATCGCACCCCTGTAAAGACCGGCATTGGTATCCCAGAAGAACTCGGTCCCCAGGCGCATGAAGAGCGAGCCGGGCAGCGTAGCTGCGATGAGGACGACCCCTATGCCGGCTGCCTTCCCCCAGCCGCGGCAGAAAAAGAGAAATAACAACATCGAAAAGACAAAGGCGAGGCTACCGATCAGCTCAACCGCCCATAATGATGTGCGGTGGTTATTTTTGTTCAACAGGGCAAGGATCGTCTCACATGTGGCTTTTCCCCTCTCCTCCCCGACACCCTGAGCGCGCTTCATCGGGAGGTTCCCTTCGTAACCCCTGTTGTTTATCTGCCGCGCTACTTCATTGACGACCTTGTCGGTAAGCTCGCCGGCGCTGAGTTTAGCCACGGTCCCGGCCTCGATCGACACCTCGACTCCTATGTCCGGGATATATATCCGCGCCATCTCGCTGCGGCGCGCCTTGCTCTGAAGGTCGCTGTAGTTGTCACTGATAAGCTGTTTAACCTGGGTGACGCTCTCGATGAGGGGGACCAGCACCTGGCGCGCGTCACCCTGACCTGTAACCCTGTAGAACCCCGCGCAGGTGAGGGCGGCAAAAAGAAGTATGGCCGCGATGATGCCGAACACCCACTTGAAGTCGATGCGCCAGTGCTTCTCCTCGCCCCGTGCAAGCTCCCTGAACTCCTCCTCATCTCCCAGGAGCCCTGTCGCGAGCGGCGCTTCCGGCGGGAACGGGAACTGAGCCGGCGGTGGTATAGGCGGAAATACCTGCGGAGGTTGGACCAACGGTATCTGGCCGGTCTGGTCCACGGGGTAACCAGCCACGGGAGGCTGCGGTGGGTACCCGGCACCGTAGCCGTAGCCGGGCGGAGGATAAGCTGGCGGATACCACCCGTACTGTGGCCAGTAATAACCACCTCCGTAGTAGTCGGGGGGGGGTGGATATCCGCCCTCCGGAGGTGGTGGGGCCTGTTCCCCTTGAGCCCCGGGTTCGCTCACAGTCGGGGGTGCAGCGGGCGTCGGTGGCGTGGGCGGGGCCTCGGGCCCTGGCGCTACGCCCGGAGGCGGTGCCGGTGCCGGAGCGGGCGGTCTCTCTTGGCCGGGAGGAGTCCCGGGCGGCGTCGGTGGAGGATATACCTGTTGGCCTGCGGCCTCCGGCGGGCGCCTTACCTGCTCCTCGCCGCCGAATACGTCGGCCTCCTCGCGGCGGCGCCTGAAGCGGCGCTTCTTCCTGCCCTCCTCTTCCCTCATCGCATTCCCCCGGGTACTTAAAGCTTCCTATAATAATAGTATTCACGGAAGAGGGCGGTTTTTCCTCATTGCCTTAGGGGTCAGTCCAACCTTTAGGCCGGGCTAAAGCCCCATTACGTCGGAGCCGCCGGGCCATACCCCCTGGTAGTTGAAGTACATCGGGCGCATAGTACGGCCTGGGCTTCGCCTGGTCTGAGAGTTGATTACCAGACGGCACGCCGGGGTCACCCGCTACGGTCTGTGCGCCAATGCCCACTGCCGGTAATAACGCGACGGCAACGGCGCAAATGATCATCACTGAGATGGCGGCAGACCTGCGGGCACCATGAATTCGGGCAGTGGATTTCAATGGAGCGCTACTTTCGCGAGGTGTGCGGGAGTCAGGTCTTGCTTTTGCCAATACACCATGAGATGAGTTTCGCCCATTTATCAGGCAAAAAGCAATACTCGCGCCTATCTAGTGCCCCGTCCCATAAATACGGTGACGCACCGAGAGCGTCGGTGCGCCGCGCCCGCAAGGCGCGCGACTGAGGCCGTACTCCTGTAGTACGGCGAGGGAGCGGAACGCGGCGGGAGTGGATGCAGGGGCGCTCGAATGCCAGCGTATTTATGGGACGGGGCACTAGTGCAACTCCAACTAGTATAACCTAACATATCGTGGTATAATACCCCTGACGAAAGGAGGGGCGTTATGCCAGCTGTTCTTGTCAGGAAGCTTACCAAGAGGGAGCGTGAACTGCTAGAGAACAAGCTCAAGGACAAGGCGATGCCGGTCCGGGACTACGAGCGATACCGGATCGTGAAAGAGGCCTCCGAGGGAAGGAGGGCCTCGGAGATCGCTGACCGTGTCGGCTGCCACTTCACGGTCGTTTACGACTGGACGAAACGCTTCAACTCCACAGGCTTCTCCACCTTCGAGCGGCCCCCGAACCCGGAAGGGAGGGCCTCCTCCATCTCCTCGAAGCAGATACGCGAGCTCATCAAGGTGGCGCTGGCCCGCCCTGAGGACCTGGGGCTGCCGTTCACCACCTGGTCGGTGAAGAAGCTTAACGACTATTGCCGGAAGGAAGGGATACTCCCCGAGGTGACCGACGAGTGGGTGAGGCGGCTGCTTCGCAGGGAGGGCATCACCCACCAGAGGACAGGCACCTGGAAGAAGAGCCCCGACCCAGACTTCGAGGTAAAAAAAACCGCATCCTAGAGCTGTACGAGGAAGAGCCACAGGGAGGCGTGGTGGTCTGCTACGACCACTTCGGCCCCATGGAGCTGAAGCCCATCCATGGGACCGGATGGTTCCAGAAAAAGAAGCGGGCAAGGCTGCGCGCCACCTACAACAGGAAATGCGGCACCGAGCAACTGCTCGCCTTCTACGACGTCCACGCCGACTGCCTTCAGGGAACAGTGAGGAAGCGCAAGACCTCGGCCGACGTGCTGGCAGCCTTCCGCAGGCTCCGTGCCTGCTACCCGGCCGAGACCCGGATCTATCTCATCATGGACAACCTCTCCTCCCACAAGCAGAAGGATGTTGGCTCCTTCATCGAGGCCAACAACATGGAGGTGGCCTCGACCCCGACGTATGCCTCCTGGCTCAACGCCATCGAGGCGCACTTTTGCTCCCTCAAGAAGTTCGTCTTGAGCAACAGTGATGACATGAGTCATGAAGAGCGGGGGAAGCGGATCGGCAGATACCTGACCTGGCGGAACAGGGAGCACTCAGCAAGGGGTTGCCCGCTGGCCCAGTTTAGGCGCATCAAATTGGAAGTGCACTAGAAGCCCATCGCGTCAGAGCCGCCGGGCCATACCCCCTGGTAGTTGAAGTACATCGGGCGCTCGGCGACTATCCCGACGCCGTTGGTCACCTCTACGATCATGGCGGTGTCGTGCGCCGCGTCGTCCGCGGAGCCTATGACATCGTTCACGCAGACCGTTGTGCGCGATAGCGGGGGCACCGTCGCCGGCTGCTGCTGCGTAATACCGTCGCCCCTCATGTAGGTAACGAGGACGGATGCCTGCTTGTCGGTCGGGTTACCGAGGCAGAGGAAGGTCGCGAAGTTCGGGCGGGTCGTCCCCTCCGCGAAGTACCAGGAAGTCTTGGGATAGGGCGCCCCCATCGCGTCGTGACCGCCGCTCCATGCCCCCCCGTAGTTGAAGTACATGGGGCGCTCGACGATTATCCCCACATCGTTCGTCGACGCCACCCGGCAGGAGAAATCCCTGTCTCCACCCAGGTCGGTCACGACGTTGATAGTCCTTCGTGAGTGTGGACCTGCCACGTAAGCTATATCCCTGTTCCCGCCGCCCGCCACTATGTAGGTAACCGTCACGGCAGCTTCGGCGTCGGACGGGTTCGCAATACACAGGAAAGTCGCGAAATTCGGGCGCGTCGTCCCCTCCGCGAAATACCACGTAGTCTTCGGGCTCGGCGCCCCCATGGCATCGTGCCCTCCCGACCAGCCCCCCTGGTAGTTGAAGTACATGGGGCGTTCGGCTATTATCCCGACCCCGTTGGTAACCTCCAGCCTGGCGGCAAAATCGTGAGACGCGTCGTCGGTTGTCCCAAGGACGTCGTTGACGGGCACCGTCAAGCGGGAGAGTGGCGAGACGTTCACAGCCTGCTGCTGGGTGTTGCCGTCACCCTTGAAGTAAGTAATAGTGACCTGGGCTTCCTGGTTGTTGGGGTTGCCGACGCAGAGGTAGGTCGCAAAGTTTGGCCGCGTCGTCCCTTCCGCGAAGTACCAGGTGGTCTCGGGGTAAGGAGCCCCTACGGTATCGGAACCGCCGCTCCATGCACCTTTGTAGTTGAAGTACATCGGCCGCTCGGCGACGATGCCTACCCTGTTGGTCGACGTGACGCGGGTCGAGAAGTCCTTCCCGATGCCGATGTCCTTTGCCGCGTCTACGGTCAGGCGGGAGTTGGGGCTGATAGTGTAGGGAACGCTTTGGTTCCCCCCACCTTCCACCAAGTAATTAACCGTCACTTCCGCATTGACACCGTTCGGGTTGGCAAGGCAGAGGTACGTGACGAATTCCGGACGGGTCGTCCCCTCCGCGAAGTACCAGTCAACGGCGGTGGTCTCAGTGCTCTCGACCTCCACGCCCGTGTAGTAATGCTTCAGGATATCGCGGTAGCTCCAGCCGGCTGCGGCGAGCGCCTTTGCTCCCTCCTGGCACATGCCGACGCCGTGCCCCCACATCGTCGTGAACCCGCACGGGCAGGAGACGCTCCGGCAGTAGGGTACATAGCTTCCCCAGACGTCCTCGATGTTCCTCGTGTGCCCGTCGCAGTGCCCGAAGTAGAAAGCGGAGATGATCTCGCCGTTGTACCTGGCCGCCACCTTGTGGGTCGAATCCACGGCGGTATCGGTCCGCGGGTCGTGCGCCGCCCGCCAGACCTGGCAGTGAGTGGTCGTGCAGACGTTGGCGCCCTTGTCGGGATGACGATTGGCGGTGGAAGCGTAGCACCGGGCGGCGATAGCCTGGGCCGCGAGAGAATCGTAAGGCCATGAGGCACTGACCTCGGAGGGGACGACACCCTTAAGGTACTCGTCCATCTCCATCGTCTTGACAGAGCCGTCCGGCATCAGGACGTTAACGGTGTCGGGCACTACCGACACGCCCGAGCCGCGCGCCACCGGCACGTTCCCGGCCGGCGCCGGTGCGAGAAAGAGGGCTGAGCAGGCGACGATCAAAAGCCCCGCGGCCAGTACCACTGATAGTTTTCGTCCTGCGCCATCAACAACCATCACAATCCTTTTAACGAAAGAGGCCCGCTTAGGGGCCCCTGTTCTCAGACGTATTTAATTATACGCTTTAGTACTGTTTATTCCTCCGGAGGCTCTCCCGACCTCTGAAACATCGGCGGCCAGTAGGTCGCGTACCTCATCTTGGTGAAAACTGGTACGGTATCCGAACTTTAGGCATGTCTCTCAGACCCGTATTCCCCGGCCTGAGAAGCCGGGCTAAAGCGTTATGCGATCCCCTAAGGCTGTTCTCCGCTAGAGCCGAAGTAAACGACGACCCATTTGCCGCCGTCCTTGTTGGCGACTATCCTTGCCCTGAGCTCCTGGCCGGCGTTCTCGGGGTCCCAGTGGGCGGTGATAGTGCCGACGACTGTCGCCTCAGCGTGCGTGCCCGCGTCGTTCATAGTGAAGCTCTCGAGGTGCAGGTTCGCAAGCTCACCGGTGTTTGCCCTGACGTAATCCATCATGACCTGCTGGCAGGCCGCGACATCCCGCTCTCTCGCCTTCTGCTTATCGTAGGCCGCCTTGCGGTCGTTGCACTCGTTGATTATCGATACGGCGGTGTCATAGACAGCGTTCGCATCCGCCTCGGTCTTAGCCGCATCGAGTCCTTTATACGCACTGTCCAGCTTGAGTGTCAGGTCATTCGCCTCGATGCCGAGCACCAGTAGGCCGTTTGCCGCGTCCGTCGCCTCCTGCAGCTTTGCCAGCGCCCGGTCCTTTGCCTCTTTCAACTTCAGGTTCTTGCCCTTTCCGGCTACCGACTTGTATGTCAGCGAGCCGGCGCCCATGGCCGTCTTATCGTCACTTGTCACCTTCAGCTCGGCCCGCGCCTCGAGGGGTTTCCCGCTGCTCTGTGTCATCGAGTACTTAAGCGTGTCAACCTGTTGCCGGTCACCCGACTTGACCTTCCAGGTCTTCCCGGCGACCTCGTTCCCTTCGTTGTCTGTGACCGATACTTTGAGCGTGCCCTCGCCACCCTCCTTGTACCGGGCGATGAACCCCACCTCGAGAGAAAGCTCCTTATCCAGAGGCACCCTGTCCAGGTCAAGCTCTCCGCCGTCGGCGAGCGTAAGGCCAACGGACTTCACCTCGGCAACAGGTTTGTTGGAAGCGCTCACGCGCCAGATGATTATGCCCGCGGTCGCGCCACCGATGACGAGAATCGCAATGAGCACGATCAGGATGATGAGCGGAGTATTGCGCTTGCCCGTCGCGTCGCCCGGAGCCGGAACCCCTGCAGGCGGAACAGGCGGCATCACCGTCGTTCGCTCACCCCGGGGCGCACCGCAGTTTGTACAGAACTTACTACTTTCAGGGACCTCTTTCCCGCATGATTGGCACTTCAACGTCCGCGACCCCCTTCGTCAAGCGGCCGGACAGCCACCCGCATCCCATCGCGGACGGCAGGGCCAGGCCGGTCAGGCACACCGTGGCAAAGGAAAAGCCAGCGGTTGCTCCCTTGCCCTTACCAACGGTAAACACCATTACCAGAACGGCAATGACAATAAGCGCCAGGATGATGAGGATTATGATCAGGGTCTTCCTGCTGAAAGCCTTGCGCTGCTCCGGCAGCTCGCGGGGCTTTTGCTTCGGGGCCTCCGTGTAAGGAGTCGGCTCCGGGACCTTCATCCAGGCTATGTTCTTCCCGCAGTTCTCGCAAACCTCGGCGTTCGCCTCGTTGCGCGTCCCGCAGTAAGGGCAGAACTTGTGGGGAATCCTGGTCTTGCCGAGGACCTGCTTTGATGCCTCGGATAATCTCTTCGCCCCTTCATCGCCCATGCGGCGCTCCTTTACAAAATAACTAACAGCCTTAAGCAGATTCTACACGACTGCGATTTTATCAACCAAGAGTGGCTTCCCGTATCAGCGAGAGAAGGGGAATCGGGTCGTCATTCTGCAGGGCCGCATCGATGGTGTCCATCCCTATGCGGTCGACGAGCGCGTCGAGACCGTTGACGAAATCTATGCTCTCGGCTACCACCGCGGCGGGGTCCTCGCGGTACGGGTACACATCCACCGACAGCCAGTCCGCGTACTCCACCTTGCGCAGCGTGTACATCATCTCGAGGAACTCCACGAAGTGGACCGAGCCGAGCGCCATGTCGTCGTCCCAGCCCCGGTAGTTGTCGTTGAGGTGTACGTGGAAGAGCCTGCCTGTTCGTGCCAGCAGCGCAATCGACTCGGATATGTTCTCGCCGGCCTGCAGCGAGTGTCCCACGTCTATGGTCACGCCGACGTTCTCCATGCCCGTCTCCTGGCACATGATCACGGCCTTCGCGGCAGTGTCAACGAGGCAGCGCGCCCTCGGCTCACGGAGCTTGTACTCGAGGCAAACCTCAATGTCCGGCCGGCACGAAGCGACCTCCGAGACGCAGTTACGGAAGAGTGACCAGCTCTCGGAGTAGTCGACCTGGAAGGGGTAGTCATGCCCGTCCTCACCGGGACAGATGCTTATGCGCCTGGAGCCGAGGGCAACAGCGACCTCGACAGTCTCCTTCGTGAGTTCCACCGCGTCCCTGCGGACCTTCGGGTCCCTGCTCGAGAACGAACCGTACCTCCACCTGGGATCCCCGGTGAGATCGACGCCGACGATGCTGCACTCGAGCCCCGCGGACTTCACCGCCTCCACCACCTCGTCGAGCCCACTGTCGAAGTCGGGTGGATATATCATCTCGATGCCAGTGATACCTTTTATCCCGGCTATCTTCTTGACCCGCTCAAGGACCGGCAGCCCCCCCCTGTACCCGGAGAGGAGATAGCGGTCCCCCACCGTGCCGTATATCCAGGTGCCGGTCGCAAACTCAAGCTCGCTCATTGTTCCCCCTTTGATGGGGTCATTTGATTGGGTCAGGTCTTGTTTTATGCGTTACTGGATACCGGTCGGAAAAACGGTTTAAACGCATAAAACAAGACCTGACCCCCTTCTATCCCATCTCGACCAGGACTCTGTGAACCTCGCCGTCACCGTGCGGTGGGACGACGTTGCCCTCTATCGGCGCACCGTCGACGAGCAACCTCTTCACGCCCTTGGATATGCCCTTCGGCTTGTCAATCTCTATCTCGTATATGGAGCCCCTGAACCACCTGCGCGCGGTGACCTCCTCCCACTCCCGCGGCAGGCACGGGTCCATGAGAAGCCCCTCGTAAACGGGCCGCACGCCCAGGATGTAACCCCAGAACACGTGCCACTGCCACGCGGCGGCGCCGGTGAACCAGGAGTGGGAACCCTCCCCGAAGTACTCGGATTCGGGGCCGATGATGTACTCGGCGTAAACGTAAGGCTCGGACTGATAGAGGTCACCGTCCTCGTGGGAACGGACGTTGGGCAGGACCGACCTGTAGGACTGCATTGCCGTGTCACCGTCCCCCAGCAGCGCCCACGCCATCGTCGCCCACGCCGTTGCGTGAAGGAATATCGAGGCGTTCTCCTTCGTCCCCACCGCGAAACGCGTTATTATCCCGACCCTGTGGTCGGGCTCTCTCCACCCCGGAAGGAAAAGCGCGCATCCCTTATCGGTTAGAAGCTTCTCTCTGACCGCCTCCATCGCGGGCCTCGTCCTCTCCTCATCCAGGCCCGCGATCACCGCCCAGCTCTGGGCTTTTGCGAAAATCTCGCCGACCTGGTTCCCACTACCGCCGATGACCTCGCCCTCGTCGTTGGTGGCGCGGATGTACCAGTCACCATCCCAGGCGTGCTCCTCGAGAGCCTTCCTGAGGCGCCTAGCCACGCTCGCCACGCTCTTTGCGCCGGGCACACCCTTGACTTTAGACGCGAGTTCCAGGTACTCGCCGCAGATGTACAGCAGCTGCTCGCTCGCCATCACCGACTCGCCGCGGCCCGCCCGCCCAGCGTAGTTTATGGCGTCGTTCCAGTCTCCCTTCCCGATGAGGATAAGGTCACGCGGGCTCCTCCGCGTCCAGACGTTCTCGATTATGCGGTAGATTAGCTCCGCCAGCGTCATCTCAACGCCCTCGTATGTGCGGACCATATCATCGACAGGGTCGAGGTCTCCGCTCTCCTTTAGATAGAAAAAGATGGATATGGGAAGCCACATCGCCACGTCGATATTCCCCGGCGTACCAGAGGGGATGGCTAGGTCGTGGATGTACCCCTGGTCCACACTGCCGTCCGGGTGGATCAGGCTGACGTGCTGGAGGATGCGTTCCCACGCGTCCTCCAGGAAGCGGGGAATGGCACCGAGAATGCACTGGGCCGAGTCGCGGTAGCCCCAGGTCTCGTTGCCGCTGCATATGAAATAGGAGCCGTCCGAGCGGTACCACCAGAAACAGACCCTCGCCTGGTACTTGTTCCAGATGTTGACGAAGTGGTTTATGCGCCGGTCCGGGGTGAATGCCGTCTCGCCGTAAGCGATATCCAGCCAGTAGCGGTTCGTGGCGTTGAAGCGCTCCTCATAGACCTCCGGGTCCAGGTGATAATCGATTCGGTCGAAGGCCTCCTCGTCCTCCGCCACCCCCATGGTCATGATTACGCGCTCTTCGGCTCCCGGATCCAGCTCGATCACGTACTTGTGGGCGAAAACGGCCGGGCGCCCGTCGTTATCGCGGTTAGAGAGCCTGCCCGTCCTGACAGCCCGCGGTGACGCCGTGCTCCCCCCCGGGCCTATGAACTCGTCGCGCAACGTCTCGAAGCTCTCGGGCTCCCAGGTGCTCGCGAAGAAGACCTTTATCGGCCATTTCCGGTTCGGGACGAAAGCCTCCCGGTTCCAGTACGTCTTCTCCGCTACCAGCAGGTTATCGCGCCTGTAAACACGGTTGAAGAGGATGTTGGAATAGTAGGAGATGATGTTCGGCATGTGCTGGCCGAGGAGCAGCTCGACGTAAGGGTAGACCTCGAGCCTCTTTTTGACTCCCGAGTTGTTTGTGAAGTGAAGTATCCAGTACTCGAGGTCGGCGTCCAGCGGGACGAGGTAAGAGATCCACGCGCTCACACCGCCCTTCTCCGCCTCGAGCCTCTGGTACCCTAGACCCACCCTGCACAGCCACGAGTCGAGCTCGGCGCGCACCGGCATCCAGTTGGGCGTCCAGATGTCCTCGCCGTCCTTGATGTAGACGAACCGCCCCGGCTCGTTGTTGAGCGCCGGCGCCCAGAGGTTTATGCCGTAAGCGGGCGCCTGCTTCCAGAACGAGTAGCCGCCCCCGGTGTGCGTGATGAAGGAGCAGTAACGGCCGTTTGTCAGGTAGTTGATATATGGAAGCTGAAGGCGCGGGTTTGTAACGATATACTCGAGGCCGTCCTCGCTGAAGAAGCCGCTCTCCGGGGATTCCTCTTTCTCATCCAACTGGCTCCACACCCTCCGATGCGAAAAGGTCTGACCTCAAAGAGCCATCTTACCAGATAAGGCACCGCCTGTGTCCCCGGGCCATGCCTAGTTCCCCGCCAGCGCCTTGCCCGAATCAGCCTGCTCGAGGTGCAGGGCCGTCGCCATACGAAGGAGCGCCAGGAGGTAGTGGATGGTTGCCGCAGCGCTCCTGTTCTGGTCCACCCCGTGGGCGAGTATGCCGTCGGCGCAGCCGCCCGGGGCGAAGTCGTAGAGCGGCGCCTCGACGACGTTGCGTCCGAGGAACCACTCGAAAGCGGCGCGCGCGAGTTCCAGGTAGTGTTCGTCGCGCTCTATCACATACGCGTCGATGTAAGCCTCGGCAAGGGACGCCGCCTCGATCGGCAACTGCTCGAACCTCGCCCTCTCGCCTCCCCTCGGGTACCATCCCTGGTCGCCTATGAGGTCAAAGACCCCGCTCGTGTAGCAGGTATCGGTGAGGAACTGGAGGCTCTCGAGCCCCGCCTCCCGGTACCGCTCTTCCTTAAGCTCCCTGTACAAGAGAAGCAGCGCGCGGGGGAGCAGCCCGTTGGCGTAGTAGAGCGAGTCCTCGAACCATCGCCAGTCGGGGCTCGATGCCCGCTCATAGTCCATCATGAGCGAGCCCGCCGCCTTCTCCAGAAAAGCTGACACAAGGCTCGCGCCGGGGAACCGGGTCAGGTAATGGTAGCAGCCGCATACGGCATAAGCCATCGCCCGGGGATAGGACAGTTCAAGACCGTCCAGCGCATCGTCGAACATCGCCTTCGCGAAAGAGGCTATGCCCTCGTTCTGCTCGAGGGCGACGGTAAGCCCCAGGGCGGAGAGCGCCCTTCCCTGGCAGTCCTCGCCACCGACCTCGTCCGCGAAAGAATGGTCATAGGCGAGGAAATTGTGGAACCGCCCGTCGGGTATCTGCATGAACCGCAGGAAACCGACGCAGGTGCGTGCGAGCTCCAGGGCCCTCGGGTCGTCCGTCTGAAGTCTGCACAGCACCGCCGCGGCGAGTGCCATCGCGTTGTCATCCGTCGAATACCCGCTCGATCTGTCGGGGATGTCGAAGTGGGCGCCGTGTATCACACCGGTAGCGTCTGTCAGACGCATGAGGTAATCGAGCTTCGGCCTCGGCAGGTCACGGATCGATACCGGGCGCCGGCGGACGGGAACCGCGGGGACGAGCTCCCTTCCGGCGAGCACCTTCCTGAACAGCCCCACGTAATCCTTAGCGACCTCTTTCCATATCATCTTGCGGCCGAACGCATAGGCGTCTTTGCGCATCTTCTGCATGCGCTTGGGATCCTCGAGCAGGCCGATGACCCCGCCGGCAAGGCCGTCCGGGTCGCGGAAGTCGGTGAGAACCCCTCGCCCATCGGCGAGCAGTTCCTCCGCGTAGTAATAAGAAGTCGACACTACCGGCTTGCCGAGCCCGACGGCGTAGGCAAGCGTCCCGCTCACTATCTGGTCCTTCTCCAGGTAAGGGGTCACGTATATGTCGCAGCTCGCCAGGAACTCGGTCAGCTCTTCAAGGGTGACGAAGCGGTCGTAGAAGACGACGTTTTCCTCGACGCCCAGCTCGTGGGCCCTCCGCTTCAGGAAGAACCGGTACTTCTCGCCCTCTTGCGCTTTCACGGGAGGATGGGTCGCGCCGAGAACAGCATAGATGACGTCGGGAAATCGTGCGACTATTTCCGGCATCGCCTCGATCATGTACTCGATGCCCTTCCTCTCGCTGAGCAGGCCGAAGGTCAGCAGGACCGTCCGGCCCTCGAGGCCCCACTTCACCTTGTAATCATTGGGATCGCTGAACGGCATGTCGGGGACACCGTGGTGTATCAGGTGCACCTTCTCGGGGTCAACGCCGTAGCAAGTCTCGAGGAACTCTATCGACTTGCTGCTCATGACCACCAGCGCATCCGAGAGCTCGGCGACTTCAACAAGCGCCTTGCGCCTCTCGGGCTCCGGGTCGGGCGCAACGGTGTGGACGGTCGTTACGACTGGCTTTTTCAAGTCCCGCAAGAGGTCCGCTACGTATATGCCCCTGGGACCACCGAAAATCCCGAACTCGTGCTGTAGGCAGACAAGGTCGATCTTTGAGAGGTTGACGAAGTCCGCGGCCCGGTGGTAGTCCCTAGGGAAGTTGGCGAGCACCTCGAAGCGGACCATCGGCGGATAGTCGTAGCCCTCGGGCCTGTCGTTCATGGCCACCACGAAGACGTCCGACCCGGGGCCCAGCGTGCGCGCCACCCATGTCGCGACGTCCGACGTGAACGTCGCGATGCCGCACTGCCTCGGGAGATAGTTCCCGACTACGGCGACGTTCATATCGCCGCCGCGGCTGAATTTTTTAGTTAATCGATCCATGTGGCTTATACCTGCATGTCAATAAGTATGTTCATCCGGTTGCCTTGATAAGTATAAGGTAGCGAGGCTGACGAGTGAAGCGGCGCGGCACCGGCGCTTATGATAACATCATGCCCTGCTGGAATCGTCGGGAGGCGGAACAGAGTTGAGGATCAGGGGAGTATTAGACAGGATAAGGCTGAGCGACGGAAAAGGCGGCCCGCCACGGTTAATGGTCAAAGAGGTGCTCGCAGCGGCCCGTGGCCTGCTCTTCCGTGGAGACAAGTATGAGTGCTCGTGCTGCGGGCGGACCTTCTCGCTGTTCCTCTTTTCGACATACCTGACCGCGCGCTGTCCGTACTGCCTCTCGATTGAGCGTTACCGTCTGCTCTGCCGTTTCCTGCGCGAGGAAACAGACTTCGAAAAGAGGAAGATGAGCGTCCTCGACATCGGTCCCATCTGGTGCTTTCAGGAGTTCTGCCGATCGCTAGACAACATCGAGTACGTCTCGGTCGACATTAGCTCACCTCTCGCGATGCACCACATGGACATCAAAGACCTCCTGTTCAAGGACTCGAGCTTCGACTGCATCATCTGCTACCACGTGCTCGAGCACATCGACGATGACAGAAAGGCCCTGAGCGAGCTCTACCGCGTGCTCAAGCCGGACGGCTGGGCGATAATCCAGGTACCCGTCCAGCTCGAGAGGACCACCGACCGCTCTATGATGACGAAAAAAGAGCAGGGCGAGATACTCCGCTGGCCCGACCACCTGAGGGCCTACGGCCGTGACTATCCGGAGATCCTCGCGTCAGCCGGTTTCAACGTCGAGGTCCGCCCTTACGTGCGGAAGTTCAGCGCCGAAGAGATAACGCGCTACGGCCTTGACGCCGGCGAAGATATACACGTCTGCACCAAATAATGGGGTCACAGAGAATAATTATCAATTGTCAAGCCCGGCCTCTCAGGCCGGGATCATTCAAGGCCGAGCCTACCGAGGCTTTCATAGAAAGCGGCCAATGCCCTCTTGTAACCGTGGTCGCTGTTTCTGAGCTTGGTCGTTATGAAAATCTCCTCACGCGGCACGCCGCTCTTCTTCAACGCCATGCCGACGGAGTGCTCGTTCTCGTAAAGCGTTGCGGTGTCTATCAGCCGGTAACCCGCGTCGAGAGCCCATAGCACCGCGCCCTCAGTATCCCGCCCCGAGCGCATCATGTAGGTACCGAGGCCGAGCAAGGGTTAGCCGCTTCCTTCAAGAAACGCGACCCTGACTTCAAAGGGGAGTAGGGCACTATTCCTTTTCAATCTCCTCCTTTGCCTGCCTCCACCGTCGGATTATGGGACCGTCTTCCCTCCAGCAGACGCAGCTGTCGATAAGCCCGAGCTCCACGGTGGTCCGCTCCATGGCGAACATCCTCTCCGCTTCGTCCGGAAAGTGCCTGCGAACGAAAGCTCCCCTTCCCTGCACGCTTACGTTCGACATGTTCATGACGAGCGATGCGAGGTGGGTGCAACCCCGGTTTGAGCCGACCGTGCTCTTTACCATCTCGGTGAAACCGGGCTTTACCTGCTTGCCCCGGAGCTCCTCAAGGGGCTTGAGCCCCTCAGTGCATTCCTCCAGTGGAAACGCCGGCATGGTGGCCTTGATGTCCAGTATCTCCCCGTCCACGACCGAAACCAGCATCTCAGTCTCTATGCCGTGGAGATCTTCACCGAGTCTCTTGTCCAGGAGCTTCCCGCTGATCCGGAGGTTCTCCCCTTCATCTGCCACCGCTATCTCTATAGATCTGCTGAAAAGGTCCATTACGCGTAATGCCTCCTGCTCGCATTCTTGCAACGCCAACATATTCTAACTTTTTAAGCGACACAAAAGGAAAGATGGAAAGGCTTTCCCAGAATATCTAGCCGGATGTCACAAAAATACGATGGTGCGGGGAGAGGGACTCGAACCCTCACGACTTTCGTCACGGCGGTTTAAGCGCCGCGTGTCTGCCTGTTCCACCATCCCCGCTTGTAAAAGTACAGCCTTTGTTGCCTATGTTCTTCCCCCTGTAATAAGGAGTCTGCGCATGACAATTAGGACATAATAGTTGCAAATTATCTAGCCTATGGTCAAACCTGTCACCGTTGATGTGGTTTAACTCTAATGCTATGGGCACCCCTTTCCACGTACTTAGATGACACGCCTCACAAACAGCTTCTTTCAAACCACTGCGGATTAGTCTTGTCCTCAACCTGTGGCTACCAGTGTAAGTAGACTCCTTGATTAAAATATCCTCTAGTGGAATCGTATTCCATTTAAGAAGACCTGAAATGTTGCCTCTATTCCAGCCCTGTCCAACCATATGGGAGATGTCTATATTCAAGTCTTTGATCAACTGATGAGCTGTCGCGTAATTGCCACCTGCCGGCACCAGGCCAACCTTTATTAAAGCCTGTCTTGTCGACCTTGAGGTCTCTAGAGCCTCCCTGAGTTTTTCCTTTGAGTGGTTCCCAGCGCCTGCCAAATCCCTTACCTTGAGCCCACAATATGCTTGCTATGCTTATATTATAGACTCTCGGCATGACAAAGAATAAGCAGTCAGTATGCTGGTCCATCCGCTGCCGCTAATTACCAGTCAGCGAGTCGACGCGCCGCCCGGCCCCGACCGCGTCTTTGCCGAACGCGTCGCAGCCATGCTCGGGGGCAAGCGGTTCGCTGGTGCACGCTCCCCCTAATGTGAAAGCAACAATAAGGCATTCAAGCGGCCGGCCGCACTCTAGCTCACCGCCGCACCGCCCGCCATCTCACTGTAGAGGCCGATCACCAGGCCGTCCAGGATATCCTTTTCGCTTACAAGGATCTCATCGAGGCCCGCGAGGTCCATGATGACCCTGAGCACCGCCGCACCGCCTACGATGACATCCGCGCGATCCGGCTCGATCCCCATCACTCGTTTACGCTCCACGATATCGACCGATGCAAGCCTCACGAACAGCTCCTCCACTTCGGCGCGTGAAAGACGCGAGTGATGGATGCGGCCCGTATCATATTCTTTGAGACCTTGCCTGATGGTGGAAAGCGTCGTAACTGTTCCGGCAAGGCCGATAGCAAGCGAGACCCCTCGTGCAAGTATCTCGTCTGTCACCGGCTTGAGCTGCCCGACGATATATGACTCCATCCTCCCCACCGCGACAGGCGAAGGCGGGTCTATGGCAAGGAAGCGTTCGCTCATCCTGACACAGCCGACGTCCACGCTGTGCGTCGTTATACCCTGGCGATCGCCGACGATTATCTCGGTGCTGCCGCCCCCTATGTCGAAAACGAGAACGGGGCCAGCTTTTTCTCTAACTTCCCGGCCGATGTCCGAGGACGCCCCGATGAAGCTAACCCTTGCTTCCTCCGCACCGGAGAGAATCTCGGGCCTTTCCCCCAAGATGCTCGCAGCCAGGTCCAAGAAATCATCTTTATTCTGACAGTCCCTCAGGGCACTCGTCGCGGCGGCGCGGACCCCGGCCGGCTCCAGAGCGTCCATGGCGGACCTATAGTCACGCAGGACCGCCGCCGTTCGCTCGATAGCCGCCGTGGTAAGGCGGTGGGTCTCGTCGACTCCTTCTCCAAGCCGCGTTATGACCATGCAGCGGTCAAGGGTCTTCGTTTTTTCACCGTCACACTCGGCCGCCAGCAGGCGGATCGAGTTAGTCCCGATGTCAATCGAGGCAAGCCGCAGGTTTTCTCTCACACCAGGTCCCCGTTCCCTTCTCAAGCGCATCAAGACACCACCCTCCCACCTGGCCGCGCCCGCTCGCCAGCCTTAAGGCAATGTGCGCGTGGAGGCACTTAACAGCGCCCCTTGCACCTCCTGCCACACCCTTTTCGCCGACCTTCCCTGCAAGCTCCTTCCCCCATGCACACTGCAGAACCTGCTCGGCAAGCTGTGCGAACTCAGTCTCTTCTTCCATGAACGTCTGGCGGGCCGGGCTGTCCGACTCGAACATTCTCTCCATATACCGCGCAAGGCCCTCGCTCTCCAGTTTCCCTGCCTCCCTTGCCGCATGGGGGCAGGAAAGCCATAAAAGGGGAGGGAAGGGCCCGGCCGACCAGTCGGTCGGCACCGTGAGGATAACCGCCGGCAGCCCCCGCGGACACCGCCTGGCTATGAACACCCTGCCCGCCGTCGGCCTGGCGATCTGTCTGCTTAATACCTCCAGGTCCGCCCGCGAAGGTACTTCCAGGCCGGCTAAAGTCTCGCAAACCATGGCCGGGAGCTCCCCGGGGCTCACTGGAAAACGACATTCATCTCCGAGATTCTCCACGTGTTGCCCTCTTTCGCGAAAGCGGCCTCGACCCGGCTGCGCCCGCCGGCGCGGTATTCGATGTAGCCGTCTGCCGTAGCCGCGGTCCCGTTCACCTCGTAGCCAGAGAACCTGTAGCCGGATATGTCTCGAAAAAGCAGGCTGTTGCTTTTCGCGTTCGCGATGAAGCCGTCAAGCGAAACCACCGCCTTCAGGCCCGCCGCAAGGTAATCGTACGCCCGCCGGTACGATCCCCTACTGGTGGCCTCGAGGTGCTCCTGGATGACGATGCAGGGAATGAAGGGATCGGGCAGGCCACTCGAGCCAGCCTTGAAGAGGCTGCCTAGATCTACTGAAGGGCCCGGGGTGTACTTGGAAGTCTTGAAAGCGAAGTTGTAGACGAGGAACCCGGTCGCGAGGACGATGACGGCGATTCCCACCAGGAGCAACCGCGCGTAGAAACGCCTGTCATAGCTCCTCGGTTCAACCGCCTCGGTGACGGGACTAGGTCGCCTGCGGGGCCTGGATATGCCATGAGTAGTTCTCAAGGGCCTGGGCTCACTCCCAGAAGGATCCCTTGTCCCGCTTCTGATCCTTTCCCTTTTTATCTATCTCATCCTCGAAGAAAAATGAGTGAAGCTCTTCCTGCGTTCCCGTCCGCCTTCCCGGAGGTTGCTCCGGGGATTCGGTCTCGTCCACCTTTTCCCCGTACTCTTCCTCCCCCGAGACATCGACGACCTCTTCCTCCACGGCCGGCTCGACCGGCTCGGCCTGCGCCGGTCCCTCGAAAGGCGACGGAGGTGGTGGTGGTGGTGGTGGAGTTGGCTCCCCCAGGGCCTCCGTTGCAGGGGTCTCCTCAATCGGCCAATCTTCCCCGGACACTTCCGCTTCCTCGCCCGGCGCCACCGTGACCTCTGAAATCTGTTCGACGGGTGCTGCCTCTCCGGTTTCCTCCCAGGGCTCCACTGCCTCGTCTCGGGGCTGACCAAGCAGCTCCTGGTGCTCGGGTGACGGTAAATATTCCTCCCCGGTCACGTGTTCGGGCCGGACCTGCTCCATCATGCCCTCGCCCTCGTCGAACCCCGCCGGGAGGCCACCTTCAACAGGCGGCTCCTCCGATGGCGGTTCGTGGGCGGGCGGCTTATATGTGGGTGGCTGTTCGTACTCGGGTTGCGGGGGCATCGGCTCGTACGCCGGAACCTCCGGCGCCGGTGTTGCCTCCTCGTATACGGGGGGCGCCTCCTCTTCGGACGGCACGCCGGTTGGCGTCGGCATAAAAGTTGGCGGCAAGACCCCGGTCGGGACAGGCATCTCTCCCTTCTTCGTCTTCCTCGCCTTCGGCGGCTTCTCTTTCCTCGCCTTCGGCGGCTTCTTTTTCCCGGCCCTGCCCTTGGGCTTCGCTGGCACCCCGAACTCGCTTAGAGGCGCTCCGGTCGCCGGTGACGCCTCCATCCCGGGAACCAAGGGCGGCAGCGCAACCTCCGGCGCGACAGGAGCCTCGCCTTTCTTCCGCTTCTTCTCCCTCGGGGGCTTCTCTTTCTTTGCCCTGGGCGGCTTTTCTTTCCCTGCCTTTCCTCGGGGCTTAGCGGTCACCTCTTCGACCGGCGGCGGCCCGGGCGGCGGGACAAAAGCCGACGGCGCTTCAGCCGGAGGCGGTAGTTGTTCCGCGGCAGGTATCACGTCCAGCAACGAAGCAGCCTGCTGCGGCTTAACGGCCGGAGGTGGTGCCACCTCCGGCGCGACGGGAAGCTCCCCCTTCTTCGGCTTCCTGGCCTTTGGAGCCTTCCCGCGAGCCGCCTCCATCGCAAAGGCAATCTGGTCTATCTCTTTCTGGAAACACTCAGGGCAGACCAGAACCTGATCGGTATCAGTCACGCACTGCGGGCAGATCCCCTTGCCGCACTCAAGGCACCTGCCGATAGTTTTCTGTCCTGGATGCCTCTCGCAGTCCAAATCATTCACTCCCCTTAGAAACCTCGAGACAGCTTGTCCGTTAGGCAAAACCCGTAGAACAGGCTATCGCCTTAAAACTCTGTCAATGATTAATTATAACGCTATGGTATCGCCTGTCACGGGCGGATCATCCACCCTCGCGGCTGCTTGTGCTCGGAGGGCTCATCATCTGCCTGATACGTCCCCAGGCTTCGTCCATCGACTGCAAGCTCTTCACCCGGTACTCGACCTTGTTGCCCTCGTCTTCCGAGGCGACCAGATACAGTATCTCGCCTGGCATTACCATTCGCTGATGCCGCGCTTCGGCTTCGACATACCGGAGCGAGCGCGCCTCTGCCACCTGCTTCTCAAGAGCATCGGTAAGCGACCTATGCCGCCTGAACTCCGCCTCCTTTTTCTTGAGCCGAGAGGTCGCCTCAAGGTTCCTCATGGTAGGCCCGAAGGCGAACGCGATGAAAACGACGGCGAGTATCGCGAGTATAACGACCCGCGGAGAGACCCTGGAAAGGCGGGTCGCCAGGTTCTTGCGCTCTCTGCGCCCGCCCCGCTTCTTCTCAGCGCGGCCTCTCTTCGCGGGCCTGCCGGCCGGTCGTCCGGTCGTCCTCGCGCCCCTGTCTCGCTTTGCCCCCGCTTTTCGCCGTCCCATAACCTTCAACCCACGGTATGTATGTGTATCATGTTCGTCGTGCCGGCCTTCTCATCCAGGAAACCGCCCGTCACCACAACCCGGTCGCCACTCTTGATAAAGTCCTCCCCGACGCAGGCCGCTATGGCGTCTCTTATTGTTTGCCTCAGGTCTTCCGCGAGCGGCACCGCAAGCCCCCTGACCCCCCACACAAGCGACATCCCGTCGACCACTTCCTGGTCCGGGCTGACCGCCAGTATCTGGACGGAAGGGCGGTATCGGGCGACGAGCCTCGCCGTGTACCCGGAGCGGGTTATGGTAACGACGGCCTTTGCTTTCAGGTCAGCCGCGATCCTGCATGCCGCGTACCCGATGGCATCGGCCGCCCTGCGCTGCGTCCAGCGGCCCCGCTCCTCGAGGATGTCGGCGTAGTCGATGGCCTGCTCGGCCCTTGCCGCGATCCTCGCCATAGTCTCGACGACCCTCACTGGGTAAGCCCCGATCGCCGTCTCGGCGGAAAGCATCACCGCGTCCGTGCCGTCGAGTATCGCGTTCGCCACATCGCTCGCCTCGGCCCTGGTCGGCCGCGGGTTTTCCACCATCGACTCGAGCATCTGTGTCGCGGTGACCACGGGCCTCGCGGCCCGCAGCGACTTGTTTATCAGCTCTTTCTGCACCAGCGGCACTTCCTCTGTGCTCATCTCTACGCCCAGGTCTCCGCGTGCCACCATCACGCCGTCCGCGACCTTCAGTATGGAGTCAATGTTCTTGACCGCCTCACCCTTCTCCACCTTAGCCATTATGGGGGTGTGGTAACCCAGACCGTCGATCGCCTTCCGCAGCATGCGAATGTCCGCCGCGTCACGCACGAAGGACTGCGAGACCCAGTCGACCCCGGCCCTGAGTCCAACCTCGAGGTAGCTCCGGTCGCGCTCGGTGAAAGCGGGAAGTTCAAGGGTCGCGCCGGGGAAGTTCATCCCCTTGCCCTGCATGAGGACACCACCTTCGATGACCTTGCATCGTATGTCTTTCCCGCTTATATCTCTGACCTTAAGCCTTATCAGCCCGTCATCCATAAGCACAGTGTCGCCGGGCTTCAAGTCGCCCGCCAGCCTGGCATAGGAGATTGAGACCCTCCCGGAGTCACCCTTCGCCTCTTCAGTTGTGATCGTGAAATCCGCGCCGGGGCGAAGCTCGGCGCTCCCGCCCTCGATCGACCCGACCCTCAGGCGCGGCCCCTGAAGGTCGAGCATCACGCCCACCCGCTTGCCGAGGCTACTTCCGACCTTCTCGAGCAACTCTACGTCCTCGACGACCTCATCAGGTTCGCAGTGGCCGGTGTTTATCCGTGCGACGTCCATGCCCGCTTTCACCATCTCCGACAGGGCCCCGAAGTCGCGCGACGCTGGACCGATGGTACACACTATCTTCGTTTTAAGCCCGCCGGTCTTGGCAGCCATACTCTCCTTCCCTTAAAACCCGGTGGAACCCCACCCGCGCAGCGCAGCCCCACCGGCGTACCTCGCATCCTCCCCCAGGTTCTCCTCGATTCGCAGCAGCTGGTTGTACTTTGTAACCCTTTCGCCGCGGCACGGCGCGCCCGACTTGATCTGCCCGAGCCTTGTCGCGACGGCCAGGTCGCTTATGGTATTGTCCTCGGTCTCGCCGGAGCGGTGCGAGACTACAGCGCTGTAGCCCGCCTCCTGCGCGACGGCTATCGTCTCAAGCGTCTCGGTGAGGGTGCCTACCTGGTTCACCTTTATCAAGATGGAGTTAGCGACCCCGAGCTCGATGCCCTTTTTGAGCCTCTCCGCGCTCGTAACGAAAAGGTCGTCGCCGACGAGCTGCACCTTCTCGCCCAGCTTGTCGGTCAGTAGCTTCCAGCCGTCCCAGTCCTCCTCGGCCATCCCGTCCTCGATGCTGACTATCGGATACCGCTCGACGAGGTCCGCGTAGTACTCGACCATCTCGGAGGGCGAAAGGGTCTTCCCCTCGCCGGACAGGACGTACCTGCCGTCCCGGTAGAACTCGCTCGCCGCCGGATCGAGGGCCAGGTAGATATCCTTTCCCGGCGAGTAACCGGCCTTCTCGATCGCCTCGACGAGGGCCTTCAGCGCCTCATCGCTTCCCGGCAGGTCGGACGCGAACCCCCCCTCGTCCCCGACACCTGTCGAGAGACCGGCCGCCTCGAGGGTGCCCTTCAGCGCGTGGTACGTCTCCGCGCACATCTGGAGCGCCCCGGAGAAGCTTTTGGCGCCGAGCGGCATTATCATGAACTCCTGCAGGTCTATATTGTTCGCGGCGTGGCTCCCGCCGTTCACGACGTTCATCATGGGGGCCGGCAGAACGTTCGCTTCCACGCCCCCGATGTACTGGTAGAGGGGCAGCCCGTGGTCGGCCGCGGCTGCACGCGCCACGGCCAGGGAAACACCCAGTACCGCGTTCGCGCCGAGCTTACCCTTGTTGGAAGTCCCGTCAAGGCTGATAAGCGCGCGGTCTATCTCACCCTGCTCGTCCGCATCCATCCCCAGGAGCTCAGGCGCAATCACCTCGTTCACGTTTCGGGCCGCGACCCTGACGCCCTTTCCCCTGTACCGGCCGTCCTCTCCGTCGCGAAGCTCCAGAGCCTCGAACGTGCCTGTCGAGGCGCCAGAGGGCACGGCGGCCCTCCCAAAGACGCCGCCGGCAAGAAGGATGTCAACCTCGATGGTAGGATTACCCCGCGAGTCCAGTATCTCGCGGGCGAACATGTCCGAGATCGCGCTCATCTTTCCTCTCCTTCGGGTCGTTCCCCTTTTACCTGCTGCCACAGACTCTCTTTTTCTTCAACCGAAATCGACGCCAGATCCGTGCCCCGCTGTCCGGCTTCTCCCTCCATCAGGGCGTAGCGCCTGACGAACTCACGGCAGGTAGCGCGCAGTGCCTGCTCGGGGTCTATTCCGAGGTGACGCGAGAGGTTGACCACGGTGAAAAGGACGTCACCCAGCTCCCTCATCAAGTCCTCGCGCGGCCCGTCCTTCGCCTCCTCTAGTTCCTCGATCTCTTCTTCCAGCTTGACGAAGACGCCGGCCCCCTCCGTCCAATCGAAGCCGTCGCGAGCGGCGCGCCCCTGTATCTTCAGCGCGGACATCGTCGCGGGCAGGCCTTCCGGCATCCTCATCCCCTCGGCCTCGCCTTCCTCTTCGTTTTTTATGCGGTCCCAGTTGATGGACACCTGCTCCGCGGTGGCAGCCTCCACGTCCCCGAATATGTGAGGGTGGCGGCGCTCGAGCTTCTCTGTTATCCCATCCACAACATCCGAGAGATCAAAGCGGCCCGACTCCTCCGCGATCCTCGATTGAAAGACGATCTGCAGGAGCAGGTCACCGAGCTCCTCCTCGAGGTGCGCCCAGTCGCCCGTCTCGATGGCGTCGACCGATTCGTATGCCTCCTCCAGAAGGTGCCTCGCGAGCGTCTCCGGGGTCTGCTCAAGATCCCATGGACAGCCCCCGGGGGCGCGCAGCTCAGCCATTATCTCGGCCATCCTCTCGAACTTGCTGCCCAGGCCGGCAGGCATGCCGGGTCCTTCACCTTTTCCTTCAACTTCACCCACGGTTGTCCCTCTAGCTCTCGCCGCGCTCGACGACCATGCCAAGCCGCGGGTCCCAGCTTTCTGTCCCCACGTTTACCTTTATGTCCGCGTTTGCGTATACAGTCCTTAACCAGTCGGAGAACTTCTCCTCCTTCTTCCTGTTCAGGAGCATGTTGATCGCCTTGTCCTTTACCTCGGAGAACGGCGGAGTATACGCCTCGCGCCTTTCAAGCACCTTCAACACGTGGTACCCGTCGCTGGCCTTGACCGCGCCGCTCACCTGGCCCGTTGCAAGCGAGAACGCGGCCTGTTCGACCGCGGGGTCCATCGTCCCCTGCTCGATCCACCCGAGGTCACCGCCGTTGTCCCTGGTCGCCTGGTCGCGTGAGAGCGACTTCGCAAGCCTGGCAAAATCGCTTTCCCTCTTGGCCTCTTCCGCGACCATCCTGGCCTGTCCCTCCGTCTCGAGGAGTATGTGTGCGACATGCACCATCCGGCTGTGACTGAAGAGCTCCTTGTGCGTCAGGTAGAACGATTCGGCCTCGTCCGCGTTCGCGGTGACGTCCGCGGTGATCATGTTGCCGAGCTGTTCCACGAGCACCTTCGCCTCGAGGGACTTCCTGTACTCCTCCTCGGAAAGCCGCTGGCTCCCGAGCTCCTGCATGTACCGGTCATACCCCTTCGCCGCGCGCTCTTCCTCTATCCTGCGGTCTACCTCACCCGGCTGAACGGTTGCCCCGAGCTTTCGGGCCTGCTCCTCCATGAGCTTGGCTTTGACAAGATCGGTAGCTACCTGCCTCTCGGTCTCTCTCTTCAGCTTGTCTCCCCGCTTGCCCTTAAGCTCCCCGGGGTTCTTCTTCCTTATTATCTCGATGCGCCTTTCGACCTCTTTTGAGAACTGCTCCTGTCCGACGGGCATCCCGTTCACTACGAACGCCGGGCTGGAGCATCCCGCCAACATGAACGCACTGACGATGCACACGCAGGCGAGCACGAGGAGCGTTTCTTTGATTCCCGACTTTTTCATGTGCGCGCCGACTGACATTATGGTGACCAAAACCCGTATCCCGCAGGCGGACAGGTCTTAATTGTATCATCAATAATTAAAAATAACCACTTTAGCAACAGTTCTTGTCTGTTGTTAACGTCTTCAAACCTCAACTTCAAGTATAGTGTTCTCGTTGCTTCATCCGTATATATCCCGCCGTCCTCTACAAACCCCCCCTCCACAGCGAACCGGCTCGCCTCCGCGAGCGCCCTTTCCTCCCCCGGATAGCCCCTGAGCCGGAGCTCGTCGCCCCTCATCGCGACGCTCTCCAGGCCGGCCTCGGCCGCGCTGTACTTCAGGCGTTCGACCTGCACTAGCTGAAGCACGGGGGTCGGCGGTTCTCCGAAGCGGTCCTCGAGCTCATCCAGGAGGTCATCTGTCGTCGCCGTCCTTCCCGAGGCGACAAGCCGTCGATAGACCTCCACCCTCGCCTCCTGGTCCGATATGTATTCCTCGGGGATATAGGCATCCACGGGAAGCTCTATCGCGGCTTCCCTCTTCGGCGCCGGAGCCTCGCCCTTCAGGATCTCAACCGCCTCTCTCAAAAGCTCGCAGTAGAGTTCGAAGCCCACCGCCTCGATATGGCCGCTCTGCTCGGCCCCCAGCAGGTTACCGGCCCCGCGTATCTCGAGGTCCCGCATGGCGACCCTCATCCCCGATCCGAGCGGGGTCATCTCGCTTATGGCGGCGAGCCGGGCCACGGCGGTGTCGGTCAGGGCGGCCCGGTGGGGGTAAAAAAGATACGCGTAGGCTCTTCTGCCGGCCCGCCCGACGCGTCCCCTTATCTGGTACAGCTGGGCAAGGCCCAGCCTGTCTACCCTGTCAACGATGAGTGTGTTCACGTTGGGCAGGTCAAGGCCCGACTCGATGATGGTGGTGCAGACCAGGACACCGTGAAACCCGTCGGCGAACTCGAGCATCACGCGTTCGAGGGCATCCTCGTCCATGCGCCCGTGCGCGACCACGATCGACACGTCGGGAAGAGCCCGCCTCAGTGCCTCGGCCACGCGCTTTATGCTCTCAATCCTGTTGTGGACGTAAAAAACCTGCCCGCCGCGCGCGCCCTCGTAGTTGACGGCCCTCCTCACAAGCTCCATGTCGAACTCACCGATGTAAGTCGAGACCGGGTGGCGGTCCTCCGGCGGCGTGTCGATGATGCTTACGTCCCTGACCCCTGAAAGTGACATCTGCATGGTGCGAGGGATCGGTGTCGCGGTCAGTGTCAGGGTGTCGACGTCGCGCTTGAGCCTGCGCAGCCTTTCCTTGTGGGCGACTCCGAACTTCTGCTCCTCGTCCACAACGAGAAGCCCCAATTCTTTGAAACTTATATCCTGCTGCAAAAGGCGGTGTGTCCCGATCACGACATCCACCTCGCCGCGGCGCAGGCCCAGGGCTACCTCTTCCTGTTCCGCCCTGGAGAGGAAGCGCGACAACATCTCGACCCTCACCGGGAAGGGAGCGAGACGGGTCTTGAACGTCTCCAGATGCTGGCTCGCGAGGACGGTCGTGGGGACGAGCACCGCGGCCTGCTTTGAGTCCATCACGGCCTTCATCACGGCCCGCACGGCGACCTCGGTCTTCCCGTAGCCGACGTCGCCGCAGATAAGCCTGTCCATGGCGACCGGCGACTCCATGTCGGCCTTCACCTCCTCGACCGCGCGCCTCTGGTCCGCCGTGTCCTCGTACCCGAACGAATCCTCGAGCTCCCGCTGCCAGGGCGTGTCGGCCGAGAAAGCAAACCCCTCTCTTGTCTTCCTCTCGAAATAAAGCTCGAGCAGTTCCCTCGCCATCCTTTCGGCCGAGCGTCGGGCCTTCCTCCTGGACTTGAACCACTCGCGTCCCCTCAGCCTGTGGACCGCGGGGTTCTCCGCGCCCACGTACCGCTGGACCTTGGAAAGGTGGGTGGTAGGGACGTAAAGCCTGTCGCCTCCCGCATACTCGATGAGGAGATACTCCCGCTTGACCCCGAGCACCTCCCGTGACACCAGGCCCCTGTATACTCCGATGCCCTGGTCCACGTGGACTGCGTACCCGCCGATCTCCAGCTCCGCGTAGCTCGTGACCGGCATCCCGCTGGAGACACGGGGGGCCCTCCGCCTCCTCTCCCTCGTGCCCAGCAGGTCGAACGACGTGAACAGGGCGAGGCGCAGGGGCGGAACAGAAAATCCCCTTCGAAGCGTCCCGACTCCCATACGCGGCGCCGCGAGGCCGCGTGTCTCCTCATCCCAGAGCTCACGAGCCCTATCAATCTGGCCCTTCCCGTCAAGCAGGAGGTAGACATCGTTGCCATCCGACTGGAGCTTCTTCCACTCCCGGACCGCCGCACCGAGGTCTCCGTGAAACTGCCTCACCGGGTTGCCCGGGAACTCGACCCCGTCACCTTTTGATCCGCCAAGGGTCTCGACCGGGACGACGTTGCGCCATCCCTCCAGGACAGAGCCTCCCGGGAGCTCGATCCCGGCCTCGGAGCAGAACTCGGCCGCTTTCGCTTCCAGGAGTTCCGGGTTCACGGCAAGCACCTTGACCCCCGGGAGCACTCCGGGAGAACTCACACCGGCGTCCTTCTCCGATGCAGGGAATATCTCAATGCCTTCAACCCGGTCGGAAGACCGCTGGGTAACCACGTTGAACTCACGGAGCGAATCGACCCGGTCGCCGGACAGCTCCACGCGAACAGGCCTGTCGGCGGTCGATAGGAAGATGTCGAGGATGCCGCCGCGAACCGCGAAATGCCCCCAGCCCTCTACCGTGTACTCCCTCTTATATCCGCCCTCTACCAGCATGTTCAGGACCCGCTCGAGGTCAAGCTCCATGCCGGTCTTGATGTTCAGCGGCCACCCCTCCGGAGGACCACCAGGAATCCCCGCAAGGAGCGCCTCCACTCCCGCCACGGCGACCTTGCCCGAGCGCAGCGCCCGGGCGGCTCTCAGCCTCTGCCCGACACCCTCATCGTACGGACGGAACCAGTCCCCCGCGGGACCCGGGGCGGGAAGGTGGAAGGCCTCGCCCGGGATGAAGCAATCGAGGTCGGCCGACATGCCGACCGCGTCGGCAGCCACCGCCAGCAACAGCGGGCCACCGATCGTCCTGTGTACCACGGCGGAAAGGAGCGTGACGAGCGCTTCCGCCGTGAAGACGCTTCCTTCCCCCGGCCCCTCAAACCGCCGAATGACAGCACTTGAAAACCTGGCTTCAAGCGCCCTCTCGAGTATTTCCCGCGCAGGGTTTTCCATGCCAGAAACCACTTTCCCGCACGCCAAACGGGCCTCGGCGCCGGAGGCCCAGGCCTCTTCTCTGTTTAATGAGATTGAGATTATGGTAGCAGATTATCGGTGCTGAAGAGCTGAAGTTGAGACGTCGGTCAATCGTCACTCAGTAACTGAGTTTTCCCCGCTCCGTCTCCCAGTCGGCCGCGCCCAGCGCCAACGCGCCCCTGACGAAGCTGGCGTAAAGCTCGGGTTCCTCGCGCAGGATCTCCAGGCCGAGCAGCCAGTCGGCGATTTTCGCCACGCATTCGCCCATCTTGCTCTCAACCGTCTCGTCCATGCCACCTTGACCTGTAAGCCCGGAAGGCGCACCCTTTTCGTTCTTGTGCGTCTTGTCGAGGAAGGTGCTCGCGACACACGAATAGACGAGGCCGTTAACCATTTCGATATGGGATACCTCCCCCTCGCCCCCCACCGTCTCACCTATGGTAATGATCCCGCGGATGATCTGGTTGAAATTCCGTGCCATGTGCTCGAGCTTTCCGGCAGGTATCTCGGGGTAAGCGGAGCGAAAGGTTTCCATCAAGTGCTCCTGTAGATCTGACATTCCCGAGTCCCTCCCGTCTCCAGCCATCGGCCCTCTTCCCCCTTAAGCGCCTCCGGCGGTTCATCAAAACGACCGGGGCAGGCTGGTTTTGGCAAATGCTAGCGCCCAAGCTTAACATGGGCAAGTCACAAGTATACAACAAGGACAACGGTAAACTGATGGATGGAGGCTCGTGAGCGGCACAAAGATCTGCAAGACCTGCGGAATACCCAAAGGGGTAGAAAGCAGTTGCTCGATTTACAGGAGAACATATAAATCCATCACCTTTTGTCCCTGGGATTGCGGGAAAGACGGAGAAGATAATTCCTGTCACA
>Ga0209840_1000006_pt1 | contig 124445 bp, 127 predicted proteins | sample PersoiDNA2013190_FD_185802 | JGI IMG/M metagenome (GOLD analysis project Ga0209840, IMG submission 185802) | Permafrost soil microbial communities from the Arctic, to analyse light accelerated degradation of dissolved organic matter (DOM) -... | ecosystem: Environmental > Terrestrial > Soil >... | reverse complement strand
CGTAAAAGACCTCAAAGACCTGAGACTTATCGACCTTCTCTCCGGAGTAGATGCCGCAGTAGTCGGTTGCGCCCACCAGGGCCTCGGAAACGGCATTCACGCTGAAGGTCTGGTTCTTCTTGATGCCGGCGCTGCTGAAGCGATTCTTTCTCAGCGCTATCTCGATCATGGCGGGGGTGTGGCTCACAATACCCACGTAAGCAATGGCAAGGAAGTTCGGCCGGTCGTTCACATTAGCCCCAACCAGCACCACGGGCATAGGGAGGAGGTAGCTGCCCCCTCCGAGTTTGGTCTTGTCCATAAGCACCTCCCTAGAGATTCGCCCGGCGAGGCAATTTAGCCCTTTTGATATCCTACCAAAATCGGCCTTCCGAGCCACCATCGTATAACCAAATCAAGCCATTTGTGAGTGGCGGAGGGAGAGGGATTCGAACCGCCCCACGCGCCTGCGGCGCGCGGTGACCCCGGCCTCGATACTTACAGCCCGAAGGCTCAACGGTTTTCAAGTTCTATGGAGTTCGTGTTGTCCTGTCCGTCTGGTGTTGTCCTGTGTTGTCTGGTGTTGTCCTGTATCGCCCCGTTTGGTTTGCATCTCGTTTGCAAAATGGTTTGCATACATGAAGAGGGGCAGCCTCGGCATTTCATCGCTCCCCTGAGCAAGTCCATATTTTCAATTTCTGCTATAGTCTACATACTGGAAGCTCGAATTCCGGGTATGTTTTGTGAAAGACCCAATCAGGACTGTCTCTCACGTTCTTTTTCGACTGTGAATTGATACTGTTTTGATGGCAAAACTGTCGTTCCCGCGAAGAGGCATGCCACGACTGTGGCGACGTGTAGAACGGCAATTTGATGCAGGGATGATGATTTAAGTGGAGAGAGCATATGAGAGACAGTTCTCACATTCGTAACGTTGCCATTATCGCCCATGTCGACCATGGCAAGACGACCATTGTCGACGGGCTGTTGAAACAGAGCAACACTTTTCGCCCAAACCAGGCCGAGATGGAGCAGTCACTGATCATGGACAGTGGCGACCAGGAGCACGAAAGAGGCATTACGATTACCGCCAAGCAGACATCCGTTTATCACGGCGATTACAAGATCAATATCATCGATACACCGGGTCATGCGGATTTCAGCGGTGAGGTCGAGCGAACGCTCAATATGGCTGATGGTGTCCTGCTTATAGTCGACGCCCAGGAGGGGCCTATGCCTCAGACGAAATTCGTGCTTTCAAAAGCGCTTGCGCTCGGTCTTCAACCGGTTGTCATTATCAATAAGATCGACAAACCGGCTCGCCGCGTCTATGAGGTGATCGAAGAGATCGCCGACCTGTTCCTCGAGCTTGCCGTGAACGAAAGACAGCTCCATTACCCCGTATACTTTGCGGTTGGTCGCGATGGCAAGGCCTGGTGTGAACTACCGGATAACCCGGATGAAAATGCGGACCTTGAGCCAATCTTTGACGCCATTGTAAATGACATTCCGGCACCCGACCTCGATGCGGACGGCTCGTTTCAATTGCTTGTAGCATCGCTGCAATATGATTCCTTTCTGGGTAAATACGCGATCGGCCGCGTCAACCGCGGAGCAGTCAGGGGAAGGCTTCCTGTGACCCTGGTCAAGCACGACGGCGAGATGATCGGCTCGAATATCGATAAGGTCTTCTGCTATCGCGGGCTCAAACGCGAAGAGGTCGACAGCGCGATAGCCGGCGACATCGTTGCCCTGACCGGTGTACCTGACGCTCATATCGGTGAGACCATAGCCGACAGGGACAACCCGGAGGCCCTGCCCGTAATCGACATCGAGCCTCCAACCATCAGCGCTTATCTCGGCCCGAATACAAGCCCGATGAAGGGCAGGGAAGGTCAGTTCAACTCATCCCGTCAGATCGGAGAACGACTCCGGCGGGAGCTTGAAACCAACGTAAGCCTGCGGGTTGAAGAGGAGGGCATCGGCTTCAAGGTATCCGGGCGTGGCGAACTGCACCTGTCCGTTCTGATCGAAACGTTACGCCGTGAGGGTTTTGAATTCGAGGTCGGCCGTCCACAGGTTGTCACGATCCTGGAAGGTAATGTCATGAAGGAACCTGTCGAAGAGCTGATTGTTGAAATCTCTTCAGAGTATATGGGTGTCGTCAGCCAGGAACTGGGTTCCCGCCGCGCCAATCTAATCAGGCAGGACCAAACCGGCAACGGTACGATCAGGATGACGTACATGTTGCCGACACGCGCCCTGATCGGTCTTCGCAATCTGCTGCTCACCGATACCAGGGGCACGGTGATCATGAATTCCCTGCCTCACGGTTACCAGCCCATGGTCCCTAAACTGCCAAAGACACGTAACGGGGCTATCACCGCTACCGAAGCCGGGGTAACGACGCCGTACGCGCTCAAGATGTGCGAATCAAGGGGCGAGCTGGTTGTCGGGCCGGGCGTCCAGGTCTATCAGGGCATGATCGTCGGCCTGTATCAGCGTAAAGACGACATCAGGATGAACGTTTGCAAGACGAAGCATTTGACCAACATGCGCAGCTCATCGAGCGACGACACCGTTCAGCTGACGCCGTTTACCGACCTCAGCCTGGAACAGTGCATAGATTTTATAGAGGAAGACGAACTGCTGGAGGTTACTCCAAGAAGTCTTCGTCTGCGTAAATGCATACTTGACCCAAGCCAGGCCAGGCGCGCCGCGAAACTATCCGCGATTTAGTGGTCCTGGGGGGAACGAAAGATGGGCAGCCGCTAAGCTTCCCAGCCCCTATGAAGTCTTCGGCGACGGCGCCTGTGGACGATATGCGACCGTATGCCCGAATGATGCAATCAAGGTGAGTGTGGACGATCCCGATTTCCTGAATAATCTATGAGCGGATACGCTCCTACGTAGACTTCTGGGCTGAATAGCAGAAGGATCGTCGAGAATGGTGCGGAATCTCGATATTGCTATACGCATTTCTTGGGTTCTACTGTGTCTACTTACTACCCTGACCCCCACAACCCTGCGACCACAAGATGCTCAATGTTTCTGAATCAGGCCCCAATCAAATTTGGTTTGCATCGCGTTTGCAAAACCGTTGCAATCGGCATTCTGACGTTGGATTAATGACCATGTTGAATCTGCAGAAAAGCCCATGGGCAAGCCATTTATGAGTGGCGGAGGGAGAGGGATTCGAACCGCCCCACGCGCTTCGCGCGCGGTGACCCCGGCCTCGATACTTCCAGCCCGAAGGCTCAACGGTTTTCAAGACCGCCGCAATCGTGCACAATCGAAGACGAGCGGCACACGAGGGGACAGGGTAACGGTTGTGGGTGAGAGCAATCCCACACCCGCGCGCATCATTGAATTGGCGGGGTGCGTTTCGTACAACTCCAAGAGGCGCATGATTGCCTAAGAACTTATGAGGTTTCCTTAAGCCTGTTCTCGTTTAATACACTGCTAAGCCATTGCCACGCGCCATCCACATCAAAGTACTTGGCACCGTACCCTAAGTCGCGCATCGGCTTCGGCAGAAGGTGGTCGTGCTTCTCAACAATCGTGTCTGGTATATCTCCAGCAAGTTCGGCAGCAGTGGGCTTAGCGCTGCTGAGTATTGCCCTGGCCGCTTGCTCGAAATCGCTCGCAGAGGCGTTCATGATATCGATTACCCCACCGAAGCAGCTAGCTCCCAGACCCTCGCTTCGCAGCAGCGCAGTGATGGTGCTGGTGACGCGATCGCCCATCCACGGAAGGATGTCAACTCGGTTGCCCACTTCCAGTATGCTGGTCCTGTCTAGCCCTAGCTCATGGAAATACTCTATCCCTTCCTCGAAGAGCCCCCTAGCCGTCTCGTCCATGTATACTGGGGCTTCCCTCTGTTTGTAGACCCTCAGCATCTCTTGCCTGACGATGTCGTGTAGCAACTGGCCCTCCCCGGAGAACCTGGGTGGCCTGCCCCCCGCAGCCTGCTGTAGTGTTATGAGCTTCTTCTCCGGGTCGACGTGCTGCACTTGCCACCGTCTGCCTGCAAAGACCAGGTGTTCACCGACTTGCAGGGGCTTGGTTATCGGTAATGACCCTAGGACCCGCCCCCCGGCTTCCAGACGGTACTCCTCGGGCACACTAAAGGCGGCATAGAACTGATAGTGCTCGACATACCTCTCCCCCCTACTGCCAAGTACCAACTGGCCGTCGTGGGTCTGCGTAAGTAGGTCTTGTTTTCCAAGCTCCTTAAGGAACGCCGAGTAAAGCTCTTGGTCCACCATTGAAAATGGCCCGGTCTTGCAGAGCAGCGACCACAGCTGGTCAGCCCTTACCCCTCCATACTGCCCAATCACGGAAAGCGTTTGCTGAACCAGCGTTGAGAGATGGTACTGTTTGGACGGGGGTGGCTCGTACCACTTATTCAGTAGCAGGGAGACCATCGCCACGCACTGGATCGTTTCTATGCGCAACCGGTCTAAGAGGTGGCTGGTCTTGGAAAGCTCTTCTTCTGTTATGAACATACGCAGAACTGCCGCCTGGCCCCTGCGACCCGAACGCCCGAGGCGCTGCCTCAGTGAGCTGACGGCTGGAGGGGCGGTCACCTGGGCGATGGAGTCAACGCTGCCTATGTCGATACCGAGCTCAAGGGTCACCGTGCAGACCGCGGTGGTCGGCTTGTTCTCCTGCTGAAGCCTCGCCTCCAAGCTCTCGCGTATCTCCTTCGACAGGTTACCGTGGTGAGGATAGAACTCGTTGGGGACGTAGTCTGCTCCGCACCTTTCTGACAAATCGAGTGCTATGCTCTCGGTGGCATGGCGGCTATTGGCGAACACCAAATGGGATGTGCCTCTCAATATGGAGTAGAGGTCGGCGGTCACGAGCTCGAAGGCGACAGGCTGGCTTTCCTTGGGTGAGGCAGGATTGACATAGCCGCGCAGCTGGACCTTCAGGTCATAGGGAGAAGCAGTAGACTCGATAATCTCGCAGGGCATGCCCCCTTCGGGACGAAGGTAGCCGGCCACTCCTTTCATGTCACCGAGGGTGGCGCTCAGCGCGATGCGAGGGATCTTCTCTTCTGTAAGGAACTCCAAACGGTGAACCAGGGACTGTAGCTGGCACCCCCTCTCTGTGCCCAGGAAGGCATGGAACTCGTCTATGATGACGTAGTTCAAGCTCCCGAAAGCTTCGGCACACCAACTTGCCCTGTTCAAGAGCAGAGACTCCAAGGACTCGGGGGTGATCAGCAGGATTCCGTCGGGTTTCTTTCGAAGCTTCTCCTTCATTGACTGCAGCACGTCACCGTGCCAGGGAGTGATTGAGATGTCCACTAGCTCCGCCAGGCTGCGCATCCTCCTGTACTGGTCGTTGATGAGAGCCTTGAGCGGGCTTATATAGAGGATACCTATCCCATTCAAGCGCGCATCGGCGACGCGTGAACATGCTGGCAGGAAGGCGGCCTCCGTCTTTCCGGCCGCGGTAGAGGCCCCGATCACGACGTCGCGATCAGCCTTCATGATAGGCTCGATTGCTCGTTCCTGGATGTCCCGGAGCTCAGTCCAGTTCTGTGTCCAGACCCACCTCTTGGTGCCTGTGCTCAGAAGGTCGAACGCCTGAGACTCGCCCATACGCGCTCACAGTCTGAACGACGCGAGGCCGTCGTCCTGCTCCGGTTCTTCGCTATCGACCGCGGGCATGTCGGTACTCTGCTCAAGCTGCACGTCGACCTGCTCAATGAGGTCTTGCCAGCGCAATTGAGAGCTCTGGTCGAGCACGGAGAGAAGGTCTACGAAAGCCTTTACAGTGTTCCGTGGGGTCCTGAAGTAAGCGTCGCCGATCCGGTTCGAGCAGTGGGCCAGGAAGGATGTCAGGGCCTCATCCGGCACCAGGTACTTCTCGGGGTCGCCTGTTGCGAACACGCGTCGTAGGTTCTTGAGAAGTATCAGAAGCTCTTCCGGTGTGAGGTTCGCGAGGTGCAAGGTCGGCCCGGAAAAGTCCACTACGCCGGCCGCCTGGGCGAATGCGTTCTCAGCAAGCCGCGACTGTAGCGCCTCGTAGCTGAAGAGGCCCTTTCGCGAGTCCAGTAAGAACTCAGGGGTACCACTGAGCAGAAAGCCGATATACTCGGCGCTTCCTTGCAGGCAGTCGTTAAGCATCCGGAGTATCTGCTCGTAGTTGGATACTCGTGCCTTCTGGCTTGGTAGCTTGTAGAGAATCACCATCTCGTCGAGTATCACGAAAAGGCCGGCATAGCCCGCCTGCCTCACGAACAGGCTGAGCAGCTTGAAGTGGTCGTAGACGCTCGAATCGTCCACGATGGTCCTCACACCGAGGGCGTTTCGCGCATCCGTCTTCGTGGTGAACTCGCCCCGAAGCCAGCGTACGGCGTCCGACTTGAGCTGCTCGCTGTCATGCTCGTACCCCCGCCAGTAGGCCTCGATAACCTTCGCGAAATCATAGCCGCCCACAAGCTCTGTGAGGCGGTTCAAGCGCTCAGCTATCACCCTGTCAACGGGCTTGCCCGAGCTGTCCGCCTGCTTCCTGGCTGCTGTGACGAATCGCTCGATTAAGCTCGTGAGCGCGCCACCGTCGGGCTTCGTTCTCGTTGACAGGTTGCGCATGAGCTCAGCGTAGAGGTTCCTCGCTAGGCCCCCAGTAGAGTGCAGCCTCCTGTCGGGCGACAGATCCCCGTGCACCGTTACCAGGCCTTTTTCCAGTGCGATGTTTCTCACCAGCTGAAGGAAGAAGCTCTTCCCTGAGCCGAACTCCCCTATGACGAGTCGAAAGGCAGACCCCCCGTCGCAGACCGTCTCGATGTCCTTGAGCAGGGCCTCTACCTCTCTGACGCGGCCGACCTGAATGTGCTGTAGCCCGGTTCGCGGAGTGACACCGGCGCGAAGCGACTGGATAATCGCGTCGCGCTCTCTCGGTCGCAGTGAAGGTGCTGAATCACTAAGCATTCATGATCCCCCTGGCAAGTTCGATGTTGACGTAAATTGGTTCGCCGTAGTCTATAAGAGGAGCCTCGGCGTTCTCGAAGGCCCACTCGTTCAGGACCTCCATGGCACCGTCAGGCATCAGGCCAAGCTCCCTGCACACAACCTCAAGACTGTTGCGCTCCCAGGTGGAGTCCTTCAGAAGCCGCTTGAGCAGCTCCCGGTAGGGGCCGTCCAGCGCCTCGAGCGGGTCACCCTGGTCCTGTTCGTTGGCAGACTCGGGTACCTCGGCCGCTTCGTCCTGGCTCGCGAAGATGTCCACGAGAAGCTCCTTGGCCTGTTTAGTTTCCTCTTCGATGAGGCGTATCAACTCCACGTTGAGGGCAAACACCGGTGAAGGCTCGGCCTCCGCCGACGGTATGGCGTAAGCGGGCGCCGGCTCGCGGAGACCAACCGTAACCGGCTCGCTGCTGATGGCGACTGAATAGATGTCGCCCGCCACCCGCTCCCTCTCCAGGCCGAGGGCGATGTAGAGCTTCTCCAGCTCTTTCACCTCTCCCGGGTCGATGCGACCATCGGCTTTCGCGACTGAGACAAGGATTCGACCAATGGCGGTCTTCTGGACCTCGCTCACATCAGCAAGGCCCTTCTTAAGCCCTGCCGCTGTCTGGGCGGTCCCCAAACTCCATAACAAGAAGGCTGATAGAGATCGTTTATCGACAGCTCTCAGTTCCTGGTTCTCGTTAACCAGACGCTGTAGCACTTCCTCCTCCGCCGGGGAGACATCCTGGTCGATCTGTGTGACCAGCGCCCCGAGCCGAAGGATGGTTACCATCATGCAGAACTCATTGGAGGGCTGGAAATCCTTACCGTGTCCGCCTGGGAAAATCACAGCAGAGCCGTCGGGTGCCAACTTCATGTTATGGTAGCGGATGTGTGGAGCAATGCCGAAACCTGCCGCCTCCACCAGTGTCGTTAGGTCCTCGCTCTCCTTCTTACCGAAGCTCTTCGGCGGCTCTTCGTCCCAGATCTCATAAAGGGCCTTGGTGCTGATCATAGCCGGGCGTTCCCGACATGCTTCGCCAAGGTAGGATTTCAGCCGCTGGAACTCAGGCACTCCAAAGGTCAAAGGTGCGGGTAAGCGGGCCGCCAGTGCCAGAGGGGTTTGCTCGACCTGCGGTCGGGCTCTCAACCGGCTGTAAGGTTCAAGGTCGACCGTGCACGATTCTACAACATCTTTTATCCTCCTCAGCGGGCCGTTGAGCTTGAAAGGGTCATGCAGGTTCGCGACCCTCAGGTCGTGCGGCATTCTGACGGAGGGGCTCGCCGCTGAGTAGCTGCGACCGAGGCTCTTCGTTCCCGGTTTAACGATCAGGCCTTCTCCGAACTTCTCCTTATATCGGATGTTGAAGAGCTCCTCGAACTCACTCTTGCATCTGCGAGTAGGGGTCCTCAGCGTGTAATAATCAGGCCGAAGCGATAGCCATTGAAGAGCCATGCTTTCTGGCAAAGGCTCCCCGTGTGACGCATGTTGCGCGAGCATTATCCTGAAGGCTACCATGCCTACTCGGTCGCTCCCTCTCAAGTAGTCCGGCAGCGGCTCATCCCTGCGGTAGAGCACCCATTCCATTGCCAGAAAGGCGCTGCTATAGTTCTGAAAGGAGTTGCTCTCACTGTAGAGGTTGCGGAGCCGGCGTACCTCGTCGACAATCTGTGCCCGCTCCTCTGCGGGGAACTTGCCGTTCAACCCGTCGACCAGAAGGCGGCGCTCCAAACCGTAGAAGAACAGGAAGACACACCCCATATCAACCTGAGGGTCGTTGCGGCCACCAGCAAGCCACTTCAGGTACCTGCCACGACAGCTTGCTGAAATGCTGCTGTAGTGGGGCCAGTAGCCCATGGTATCGTCTACTGCACTTGATTCCGGCGGGGATACCTCAAGTCTCGGGTCGATCAAGCAGGCGTCGTTTGAATACCCGTTCATGTCAGGCAGTCTCTCGCCGACATATATCAGACCGCCTTGGATGTCGTAGCCCCGGACGCTTGCGCCCTCACCAAATCCGAGCCAGACGGCCGGCTTTCCCGTCGGCTGAATGAAAGAATTATCTAGCGATGGGCTTGGTCTAGAGGACGTGACACGATTGGGTGTGATTTGCGTACTCTGCTTTTGCGCCTGCTGGGATCGCATGTCGATTTCAACGACAACGTTATCCCAGTTGACGGGAAAGCTCTTTTTGCACGCGCTATTTGAACAGACCACCGTTGTGGATCCGCCGGGCCCGTAGCCCTTGTCTCCTTCAATTCGTGTTATTGAAAATGGGATGGTCACTTCCTGGGTATGCCAGCAGTGATCGCAAGCTACCCCAGGGACTCTCTTGTTGAAGGTCCTCCCTGCCAGGAATTGCCCGGAGTTGTCCTTCAACTGCTCAATGTCTGCTGCATATGGCGCGAGCAAGGATGCAAGCGCTTGGTAGAGCGGAGTAGGCGCACTGATACCGAACGCCAGGCCCACAGTGATGCTGACCTGCGGTCCTTCGTCAACACTGAAGTCAATCGGGAGTTCTGTTACCTGAACAACCACATCGACACTCTTTGGCTTTTTCCCGAAGATCCCGCGTTTCCTAGGCAACTCGGCTCGATAATTTAGCAACGACTTCGAGTGTACTTGGGGCGTTAAGCCTTGAGACACCAGGTACGTGCCGATGGAATTCATGAGATTATCAAGCTCGCTATCGGAAAGGACTCGCGTCGTAATGACGTTGGATGCTCGATTCTGTTTCATGAGACCCGCTCTTGGAACCTTCCTTGGCTGCCTTCCTAATAGTATCACGTGATTCGGACACGGAGTATCGGTGACATAATTTTGGGCGCCGGTTCAATCAAGCTATCAGTGAGTGCCGTCCTCGAGGCGTTTTCGCTTTCAATCGTCTTGAGAATTCTACCACCACCGGGCGTCCTAGACTCGATTCCCTACTTACCTGCTAGCCTCACACCGTTTGGATGTAAACGCGTCGCAGTCTGGAACGGGGTTATGGAGATCGGGGGGTACGGGGACTGAAGGCTTCCTTCTAATACCCCCGCATAGCCCTCTTCACGTCTTCGTCGACGACGTGGGGGTATAATCATTTCCTTCCTTATAAGGAGTGGTTAACAAAGGGGAGATGCGGTATGAGGGGATCCAACACGACGAGGTCTTTGCTTTGTATTTCTATAGCGATGTCATTACTGATTGGATTGTTAATCGCCGGTTGCGGGGCGCCAAGCCAGAAAGAGGTCGTTGAGAAAAGCAAAAACGAGCAAGTGGAAAGCAAGAAAAATGCACTTTTAATATCTAACCTCGGATTTCTTCCTTACCAAAACAATCCGTATCTCACTGATATGTACAGCTACTATGTCGTGGGAAAGCTGAAAAACGACAACAAGAAATATACATGCACTAAAGCCAATTGTTCCGCAACACTATACAATGCGAGCGGCGCTGTCATCGGCAACTTTCGTGGCAAAGTAGCACCTGTTTATCCTGGGCAAGAGAGATGGTATATGAGTAGCGCTATTGACACATCCCCAGAAACGCCAGCGAGAGCGGAGCTTAAAATATCTAGTGAGACTTGGTCGAGGGTAGCTCCAAGCAACATCCCTAAATTTGAAATATTGCAGAAAAATCTCCTGCCAGGTGATTACCAAACTAAGATTACCGGGATCGTGCGTTATGAAGGGAAAGAAACAATAGACATAGCAGTAACCGGTGTTATCTTAAACAGCAGCGGCAACCCAATAGCTTGTGGCAGGGCTGACATTGAAAAGGTCTCAGCCGGGGACCACCCCTATAGCGTCGAGACATTCGTGGGGAACATAGATGCGGCAAGCGCAGATGTAACGGCGTTCGAGACTAAGTAATAAGTGACTAAGGCCTTGCATACAGATTACCCCTGCATGGCCCCCTTAACGTCTTCGTTGACGACTTGTATGTATACCAGTCCGATACTGAAGAGGCGGCAAAGAAAGTGATACGCCATCTCAAATGACAACAAAGCACCTATGGGTAGCGTCACAAGTCTCTGCGACGAGATCATGTCGGAAAACTTAAGTACACATATTTCCCCGACCGAAAAATGCAAGGAACGCGGGTTGCCGGATGTGAAAGATTTGTAATCAATTGCTGCCATAGAATATTCTAAACCTCGCAGAAGGGTCTATATTGATCCAATAGTAGTTCTTTGGGAGGGGGTCCACCGTGCCGGTAAAAAAGCCTCAGCGACGAGGCAGCGCGAAAAGCGCAAAGAAAAAAACCGCGAGGAAGCCTGCAAAGAAGAAAGCAGCTAGAAAGCCGTCAGGGAAACCTAGATTCGGGGAAGCCAAAGGTGGCGGAAGCGGTAACTAGGTACTCGGATGTTTAAGAACATCTGGAATAAATCTCGAGAACGGACCCGCGGGACGGGGTTTGCCATTTCATTCCTTGTCGCCATAGGACTATGCTCGGGCATCGTACTGAATATAAAAGCGATGTCCGAGATACATGGGGGTACGAAATGGTTGATTTTCATTGCTGTTTTCGTTCCCGCACTCATCTTTGCGTTATATCAGGTGAGGGTAAAGAGAGAGGCATATAGCGCCGAACAAGATGCAATTGAAGCATCGAGACTATGGAATATCAGGATGTTATCTGGCAAGCCGAGTCCGGTGATTATGTTCAAGAGTGTCTCAAAGCGCTGGGTAATAAATGATGATTACTCGACTGATTATAGGGAGACTCTTGAAATTGAGGCGGTGAAGGGGGATATCGATGCTTATGCAATGAGGTTTTTCGCTGACGAGAACGCTAAACCCATTCCCTTTTTGAAAAAGCACGGGCTTAAGGTTCGTGTTGGGAATTCATTGGTAAACCCGGTTGTGTTTGATGATACAGATTGGAAAAAATCTGTCGCCGTTCTTTTCCCGCATCCGATCAAGGAAGGACAATCTGAGACGGTGACATATGATATTAACTGGCCCGGCTACTGGAATTCCCTGCAAGGGGGCAAGCCTGACGAAGCGACGTGGTATACCGTACACGACTGCGAGGATGCAACTCTTACTGTCGTTTTCCCATCGAAGGTCAAGAGGAGGGAAGACGTGTCGATGGATGTTTATCCCAGGGAAAAAGGTAGGAACGGCCAATTCATAATAGATGAACTAACTGACCGAGTAGCTTACATGTTGAAAATGAAAAACCCCGAAAAAGGCGACGACAAAGTCTACAAGCTTCACTTTAATATCGAGTTGCATGCCTAGGCAGGTGCTCCTGGCCCAGATCCTCCACCCATACTAGATCCTCCATTCACGAATCCCTCAATCTCGCAATCAATTATAACACGTATGGAATGCTTAAGGGTTTGCATTGCTAAGCATGGCAAGCTCTATGTCAGTGAATTTTGCACGTTTGATGAAATTGGATGAAGTTACCAGCAAGTAAGACCGGCCAGAATATCCCTATTTAAAGCCATTTGTTGAAGGTTCATGGTACTGGATGAAACTCGATGAAACTGTACTGGATTAACTTCCCAAGCTGAAGGTCGCGGGTTCGAGACCCGTTTCCCGCTCCAAGGCTTTAGATTGGCTCTTCACCAAGGATGATTAGCAGATCCTTCGGCTTGACGATTTCGATATTCTCGTGCACTTTCAGATCGAGTAGGTGGCGGTCGCCCGATGCTATGAAGTCCGCTTTCCCCTCAATGGCGCATTCGAGGATACGGTTATCCTGATCGTCCGAAAGTACATTGATGCTCGTGATTGGTTTGACCAACCCTGAACAGTAGCCAACAGTCCTAACGGCATCGGTAATATAGGCATCATCCCATGAGAACTTGGTCTTGAGGATTGTCGCGAACTCGAGAAGGATAGACGAAGAGATGATTAGTTGAAGACTACCGGAGCGGGCCGACTCAAATAGCTTCTGCGGATTTCCACCGAAAACGAATGGGGAGAGGAGGACGTTGGTGTCGAAGACAACCCGGTACAACGTCAACCCTTGATTCCCCGGGCTTCATGTACGAGCTTCTCGATATCCGCTTCAGAGGTTATTTCGTATTTCTTGGCGGACGCTTCTCCAATTTTCTTGAGGCGGCGCCAGCGCCTTTCATCAAGGTAATCTTCGTATACCCGTACCATATCTCTGAAGAGCTCACTCTTGGTCTTGTTCTCCTCTTTGGCCAGATTCTCAACCTCATCATATACCCGAGGAGGAAGAGAAACAGTCAGAGTCTTCGTTGACCTGCCCACCGGGTACCCCCTTGACTGTTCTTACTATGTCTTACTGTACCGTTTTCTCGACGTGCTGTCAAAGTCCCGGATGCCTTGTTTCTGAATAGATGTAGAGGTGTGCATTTTGAACGAGCCGGGTTTCCCACTCGATCTTCATGGGCAAATGTTAATCTCAACCCTCAAGGCCTTCGAGAACCCCGATGAGCTTTTTCATGACCCTGGATGGAAACCGCCTGGCATATTTTTTTAAGGTCGGCTTTGAGAGAGATCTGAAGTCCATCTCCGCCAGCGGTAGCGAAGCCTTGCCCAGAGTATTCATATAGATCAGGTCCAGCAGGGCTTTCTCGGCCCGGGCGACATACAACCCGTCTTCGATTTCAAACCCGAAGAAGAATTCTCCCTTGATCTGCCTGCAGAGTACTTCCCGGCCGAGGAGCGTGGCCTTTCTTGTCTTCTTGGTGGTCGCGAACGTAAGCGCGTAAGGCACCAGATTGAGGACACCAGCGCGGTACAGGGCCGATTCGAAGGAAAGGTAGCACGGGAAGTAGAGCTGGCCCGCTATCACTTCTACCCGAGCGCCTCCACCTGGGATGACGTATATGCCTTTAGCGGCACGTTCGAGGACACCCTTTTTCAACCACCTGTTGAGCGAGACGTAAAGGCTTCTCCTCTCGAGTCCGGTCACCTTTTCGAGGTCCGGCAACGCGAAGAAGGCCTTCCCGGTTGACTGAAGCTCTCTCACGAGGTCGATTTCTCTCACAATAATTCCTCGATCACGCCGCGGTAGTCCGCGGGCAGGTACTTACCCAGATCCCGCCTGAGTTCTTTTCGGGAAACGGATGTCTCGGGAGGGCGGTACGGGATCTTGAGCTTCTGACAGATGAACCAGAGGTCGAAGATATCCTTTGCCGCGCTCCGTCCCTCCAGGCACGCGAGCTTGTCCCGGTACAATTGTTCCAACGTGACGACCCTTCCCAGAACCTGGAGTGGGGTGGCGGGCGACGTGATCAGTCTAAGTTGGCTCTGGTATCCGCGTGCTGGCCTCCTGGATACCTCAAGCTTTACCCTGAGTGAGTGTGGTAGATATCCCTCGGTGATTCTGATCTCGCACAGGTATGTCCAGCGCTTCTCGGCGACGTCGGTGATTTCAGCCTCGTGGAAAGGATCAACAAGCACACTGGCGGCGTCTTCGAACTTGCCAGCCAGAGTGTCTTTCTGTAACGCGAAATCCAGGTCTTCCGAGAAGCGGGGAGAGCCAAAAGCAAGCCTCAAGGCCGTTCCGCCCTTGAACACGAGCTCGTTGCCGTTGGTTGACTCTAAAAGGCCTTTCAGGAAAAGGACCTCCCAGTATTCCCTCACCACCTGGGTAACATCTATCTTCAGTTCGCCCGCCAGCCGTTCCGCTAGTAACTGTTCCATGATGCTTAACAATAATGTTAAGTTAAACGGAATTGTAATACAATATGCACCGCATTTAACCAGGAGCCATTTACCGGTTGACCCTGAGTCTCAAAAAGGACGGGGATCGATCAAAACTGTTTTCAAGCTCCATCATTGTGCGCCCGGGCCAGGTGTGTGCAGTTTGAACGAGCCGGGCCTCCCGCTCCATTTCGATCCGCCTTTTTCTTTGGCGGGGAAATAGAGCGGTTATGCCAGCGGGTCTCCGTGCTGAATAAACTCGAGCATCTCGTTGATTCTTTCCTGGGAGGCCATCCAGGGCGTGGGTTCCCTGGGGAACCAGTCCCGCTTCTTGAAATCCTCCTCCGGCCAGGTATAGGGCAGCTCGATTATGGTCCCCGGCTTCTCTATGGTCTCCACCGCCTCCAGCACGCGCAGCATGATATCTCCGTGCATCTCGCGTTCACCGGGATGCCCCCAGATCATGCCGAAGGGGAACTCCACCGCCACCGCCCGTGGGACCCCGATCTTCTCGGTGATGAAAGGCATATTGGTGAGGGAGACGGTCACCAGGCCCCGCCCTTCCAGGCTCCGTTGCGCCAGCCCCACGGACTGGTTGCAGAGAGGTCAGCCGGAGGAGAGCAGCACAAGGTCCACATCCATCTCCAGCAGGCGCTCCGCCATGCGGGGCGCCGTCTCCCGCACGAAGGTGCCCAGCCTCGGCTGGTAGCCCATGAAGGTCAGGTGGTATTCGGATATCCCCCCGATCCTGCCCTCGGCTAGCATGTCCTCGAGCGCCGCGAGGGGGAGCACGCAGTTGTAATCCTCTAGCGCATGGGAGTTCTCGTAATGCAGGTGGGCGACGCGGATATCCTGCTGGGAGATGCCCCGGGGTATCTCGCGGAATGAGGGGTCCCCCCAGAGCGGCTCCTCCCTCTCCCGGTCCAGGTCGAAGGGGCGGTCGTCCTTATGGTACAAGCCCCCCGATGAGACCAGGGCAACCTTGCTCTCCTTCACCGGTTTGCCGGGGCGGGTCCAGGGGATCTCTTCACCGCTGGTGTCCACGTAGGGCCAGACCTTCATCGATTCGGCCAGGGTCCTGGGCATGAACTTGAAGCTGTTGACAACCATGGTGCATACCTCCTCGGGCTTTTACCACATTTGAGTCAAGCGCACAGAGTCATCATCTGTCAATGTCGCCGAAATAGCGGGGCGGTTTTTCCGTTCCATTCTCTAAGGAACCCGAATATCTACAAGTTGTGCTAGACTTTCATCTTCTCGATTGCTTCCCTGATTTCTTTGACCGAGGCGCCGTCTTCTATCGTGGAAAGATCACCGAGGTCCTGGCCTAGCCAGAGCGCCTTCATGACCCTTCTCATTATCTTGCCGCTCCTCGTTTTGGGGAGCACCCTCACAAACTGGATGTCTTTCATGACTACTATTGGACCCATAAAGTCTCTCACGTGCTGGATGAGTTCTTTTTTCAATTGCTCCGAAGGTTCGGTGCCGGCCTGCAGTACCACGAACGCGCTTGCCACCTCGCCCCTCAATTCATCAGGAACCCCCGATACACCGCATTCGGTCACTTTGGGATGGGAAATGAGGGCGTTCTCGATTTCAATGGTACCTATCCTATGAGCCGAAATCTTGATGACCTCATCAGCCCGCCCGACGAACCATATATATCCATCATCATCCCTGTAGGCCCCGTCGCCGGAGCAGTACAATCCTTTCAGGGTCTCCATTTTCTCCCAGTAGTCTAATCTGTATCTCTCGGGGTCACCCCACAGGGTCGGGGTCAAACCCGGGAACGGTTTATTGATTACAAACATCCCCTTCTCGTTGGACTCGCACGGTTTCCCCGTCTTCTCGTCCACGATGTCCACGAGAACGCCGGGAACGGACAGCCCCGAGGAACCCGGCTTGATGGGGTACATGCCGAGTCCGTATGGATTGCCTATAACAGGGCCGGAGGTCTCAGTCTGCCACATGTGGTCTATTACCGGTATCCCGTCCTCGAACGCTTCCTTCTGCAACCATTCCCATGCCGGAGGATTCAAGACCTCGCCCGCGCAAAAGACCCTTTCAACGGTGCTCAGATCGTGTTTCCTCACCTCTTCTATGCCGAGCCTCATCAGGCCCCTGACGCCCGTGGGGGAGATCCAGAGCGCGGAAACCCTGTTTCTGTCGATGACGTCCCAGATCATGTCATTTCTCGGGAAATCGGGAGTCCCTTCGAAGAGGACGGTGGTGCAGCCCGAAATAAGCGGGCCATATACGTTGTAACTGTGCCCGACGATCCAGCCGATGTCGGAGGTCGCGAACCACACGTCCTCGGGACGCATCTTGTATATCCACTGCCCCATGGAATAGACGTACTGCTGATAACCTCCATGAACGTGGACAGTGATTTTCGGTTTGGCCATCGTCCCGGAAGTGGGTAGCAGGAAGAGGGGCTCGTTGGATTCCACGACCTCGACATCACCACTCTGGCCCTCTGTAAAAGCGAGGAATTCCTCCCAGTAAATGTCACGTCCATCAACCATGGGACGTGCCGCGTCCGTTGCCCTCTTGAGAACCACGACTTTCTTGATCTGACCGTGCGGGACTTCTTCCAGCGCGTCGTCGATGACCTTTTTCAGTTCTATGGTGGCTCCCCTTCTGTGGTTCACATCCTGGGTCAGTACATACTCGACACCCGAGAGATTGATCCTGTCGGCAACGGCCATATACGAGAAGCCTGCGAAGATAACAACGTGTATTGCACCGATACGAGCACAGGCCAGCATGCTCACGACCGGCTCTATCCCCATGGGCATGTAGATGGCGACCCTGTCTCCTTTCTTCACCCCCATGCCCCGTAACGCGGCGGCATATGTCTTCACGAGATGCAACAGTTGCCCGTAGGTGAGGACATTGATCTCTCCCGTCTCCGCGATCTCGGAGATGATTGCCGCCCTGCCGGCCCTGCCTTTCATTACGTTGTAATCAACCGCGCTGAAGCAGACATTCGTTAATCCCCCTACATACCATTTGAACGTGGGATAATCCAGCTCGAAGGCCCTGTCCCACTTCTTGAACCAGTAAATCTCATCCATTGAATCGAGGGCGGCCTTCTCCCAGAAACGCTCGAAATCGTCGTAGCTCGACTGTAAGAAACTCCTCACGCGTGGGGGTATCAGTCCAATCTCCATACTGCCGGGTGTCTTTTCCATTGTCCCTCCCTGAGAAGTGGTTTCCCCCTACGACCTCCACAGAGTGATAGAGGCATCGACGCCCTAGTATATTAATACTTAACGACTGTCCACGACGACAGCCTGCTTCCCCGCTCCATCCTTATACGCATAGTAGCCCGGAAGGAAGGCCTTGATAGTATAAAGCTGTTTAATGGAAATGCAGCTTTCTCAATAGGTGACGCCTATAGTTATATGCGATTCCAGTGGTTGCATCAGGTTCCGATAGAGCGCGTATTGAAGCCATTTCTGTGGGTTGACTCTTCAAAGCCTTTACGTGATATTCGTCTTCGACCAGGCCGAGGGCTACCGACTCGTCGTACATCCAAGGGGCTACCGTTCGCGTCCGGAGCGAGGCGTCTTTGGTACTCGGGCGCCTTACCGGCCGAACCCCATCGGGCTTGCCGTGGTGGAACTTATAGGAGTGGACGGCGCCGTCCTGACCGTTCGCGACCTGGACGCGATAGACGGGACGCCGGTCCTCGACATCAAGCCCTGCGACGAATAATGGGGTCAAGTCTTGTTTCTTGCTTTTTTTACTTTCAACAGGGATTCGATTCTTCCCCGCTCAGGCTCCTGAATAGATGTCGACGATCAGGTCGCCGTCCTCCGCCTGCTTCCATTCAGCATGCCCCTCTCCGCCGGAGGCCAGTTCGAAAACGCCCAGCGCCATCCCTGCTATAACCGGGTTCAGGCAGGGGTTCTCGAGCCTGAAGCTCAAACCCCCCTCCCGCCACTCGATATCCCTCATATTACCCAACCCTCTGATCGCAAGCTGCATGCGAAACAGTTCTTCCGAAGCTATCTCTTCTAGAGAGTAGAAGCCGGTCTTTATGAAGCGCTGCTGCGCCTCCACAATCGCTTGGGGAATGATGTCTCCCAGTTCATTCTCCAACTCGTTTATGACGGCATCCAGGGACGCCGGACCCACGAGTGCCATGCGTCTCCCGTCCGCCGGGTTCTCTATCACACCCCGGTCCACGTTCCACCTGTATTCGGAAAGAGCCATAGGGCCTCAGCATTTTGGGCATCTGTCGAATGAGATATCGCCGGGCTTGTGCTGACAGGGCCTGGTCTGCAATCGCTCCTGCAGCTCCGTCGGGTGCGCTGAGATATGGCCCGTAACCACGTAATCGTCGGGAGCCAGCTCCTCGTAGTCCACGGCTACTTGCCGCCTGCGGATGGCGTTGAACGCGCCGGCCAGGTCGCCGCAGAAGAGGGGCACCGAATACGGCTCCTTGATGCTTATTTTGACAAAGCTCTCTTTGCTGTGCGTGTGTTGAATGGAGACCAGCTTGATGGCGCCGTATCCCATGACGCTTCCCAGTGCGGTGATATCCCTGACAACAGGCCTCATTCCAACCACGCGCACTATGGCCTTCACAATCGCTGGGAGCGTATGGTCGACGAAGTCGAAGGTGGCCCTGCGCTTGGCCTCCACGATGACGCGCTCGATCGACATGTTTATGATTTCCTAGACGCCGCTGAGGGTGTTTGCGAGATTCTCGGTCTCGACGAAGACCATGCGGTGTTCGCGATTTTCCCTCTGCACTATGGTGCCGTCGTCGAGCCATTCGTGTTCTTTGTTGACACGCTTCGCGACTCCGCACACTGAACATAGCTTCTCACTCGGCATTTGCTACCTCCCCGGAAGTCTTGGACAAGATCTTGGAATATCTAAACCGATATTTCTTCATTTGCCCCTTCCAACGCTGACATTCTACCATCCCTGATGGTTGGCGACCACACACGTGGTGTATGAACGAGTTTAGAGTCTGGAGATGTGAGGAGCCTTGCCCCAGGATGGAGCGAGGCCGTAGGCCGAAGCGGAATCCTGGGGCTCGCGCCCGACCGAGAGGCCCCTCGCATAAGGAAGACCATCGTGCCATCCTTTGATTGGATCTAATCAATCAAAGAAAGGAAGCCCGATGGTCAAGAACACCATCGTCAGGCTCTCGACGTTCTACAAGGTGAAAGAGGAGGAGTCTATCCCCATCGCCGACCTCGGGGGTATAAAGCAGTTGCTCGATTTATTGAAGAACATATAAATCCATGACCTTTTGTCCCTGGAATTGTGGGAACTATAAAGTAGATAATTCCTGTCACAGGCTGCTGGTAAAGTAACAGAGGAAGCCGAATCCGGCGAGAACCAAGCCGGGTTCGGTGTGCAGGCTCGCCGGGAGTTCCCCGGAGAGGATAAACGGACGTGGAGGGGACGTAAGACCGGCCGGGAACGGCGGGCAGACTTCTGTGAAGCGTCAACCGGATTTGGCATAGGATGCCATATTTTGGGGAACGGCTGTTCCATTTACGATGGTTTCAAATACGCTCCACCGGATATCAAGCTGATATCGAGCATGGCCGAGACTACGCTTTACGTCAAGACGAAGGGCGGCAAGAAGCGCGAGTTCAGGTTCCCCAACATACTGGGGCTCGACAACAAACAGGTGCCGGTTGAGATAATGGAAGCGTTGAAACTCGGCGCCGACTAGGGGTTATCAGCCGAGTCGAGCTCGTCGAAAGCCTCTTTTGCGGTAAAGAGCGCGTTGGTCGCGGCGGGGAATCCGCAGTAGGCTATCATCTGGGTTATCACTTCGATTATTTCTTCACGGGAGGCGCCGCAGTTGAGGGCTCCCCTTACGTGTGATTTTAGTTCGGGCAAACCGAACCCCTGGACTGTGAGCGCGGCGACTGTACAGAGCTCCCGCGTTTTTTCGTCGAGTATGTCCCTGGTGTACAGCTCGCCGAAGGGGAACTCCACGTTCACCCTCGCGAATTCGGGGGAGATCTCGTGCAGCCTCTGGATGTGGGCGTCCGCCTCCGGCCCGAAATGCCGCCTCATTTCCTCCATGCCTTTCGTATACAGTTCTCCGGTCATAGCCGCACCTCCGATTACCGTTGCATCCCTTGCCTGTGTTCGTAGTATTGTGCCATCGCGCTGATTGCGGCGCAGGCGGACTCAACGTGGGTGAACGGCGCAGGGCCTACGCCGTCCGCGCGTTGCCTGCCCATCGCGGACGAGAAGTTCGACGTTACATACAGGGGCACTTCGAGATCGTGTGAGAGCAGGTGCAGCTCGTCGGTAACAGCACTGAGCTGCTCGGTAATAATGTCCCAGAAGCGGGAGACGTCCAGGCCTTTCCCGCCGGTCTGTGCTGTGTTAATGGCTCTTGAACGCTCGGTCCCAACGAAAATAAAGAGAATAGAATCAGCCTCGCCGCTGCGCATGATGGTTTCCAGGACGGGTTTGACGACGGTCAGGTCGAGCCCGGCAACGAGGTCCACGGGGTTGCCGGGCACCCAGTGGTCGGGCAGCAGACGGCCTATGCTTTCGAGCGTTTCGCGTGAAAGCTCCGCCACCCCGAGACCGTGGTCAGCACAGGCGTCGGCCGCTATGACGCCCAGCCCGCCACCTCCGGTCACGATGGCCACCCTTCTCCCCCGCGGAAGCGGGCGGTTGACGAACGCGGAAGCAGTTGAGCCGGCCTCCTGGATCGTGCGGGTCACGGCTATGCCCGCCTGCCTGCAGGCGGAGTCGAACAGCTGCCCTTCTACCGCCATTGCGCCGGTGTGGGAGCGGGCGGCCTTTACCCCGCCGCTTGACCGTCCGCCCTTAAGGAGCACGATGGGTTTCAGGTGGGTCGCCTCTCTTGTCAGCTCGAGGAAGCGGCGGCCGTCTTTCAACCCCTCGATGTAGGATACGATAACCTCGGTCTCTGTATCGTCGGCGAAGTAAGTCAGGAAGTCCTCGGTCTTCAGCTGGGCCTCGTTGCCGCTCGAGACCGCCTTCGAAACTCCGAACCCGCTCTCGAGCGCCTGTCCGATGAGCATGTTCAGTATGTTGCCGCTCTGGCAGACGAACCCCATGCGGCCGTCGGGCGGGAAGAAGTTCGGCATCCACGGGTAGAGCCTGTTCTTGGGGCAGGCTACCCCCTGGCCGTTGGGTCCCACCAGCACCATGCCCGCAGCATCGGCCTTCCTGACCAACTCCTTCTCGAGTTCCGCCCCCTTGCCGCCGAGCTCGCGGAATCCGGCGCTGATCACGAGAGCGGCCTTCACTCCCTTTGCCACGGAGTCGTCAATCGCCCTTACGACCTGCTTTCCAGGGACAGTAAACACGGCGAGGTTCACATCGTCGGGGATGTCGCGCACCGAGGGGTAGCACTTGAATCCCATTATGCTCTTGTGACCGGGGTTGACGGGGTACAGCCTGCCCTCGTACCCGCCTAACAGGAGGTTATTGAGCACTATGAATCCCCACTTGACCCTTGCCTCCGTTGCTCCTACGAAGGCGATGGACCCGGGGTTGAATACGTAATCAAGGTTCTTATACTCAACCGTCAAATTCGTTCACCCGCCTTGCGTCATTCCAGTGCCACCATCTCGTGGAGCGTCTTGCCCGCGCGGTCTCCGGGTTCTCCGCTGAGCTCCAAGTGCGGAGTATATCCTATGTGCAGCGTCTGGTGTGTGGTTTTAGATGATCAGATGATACCGGGATCCCGACATCGCTCATAGATTTCACCAAAGATTAGTGATAGTGTTTTTGCCGGTCAGTCAATTGTATATATGGAGGTTCAACATGCGCACCAAAGAGGAATATCGAGAGAGCATCAAAGCGATGAGGCCGAATATCTATATGGGGGGCGAGGTCCTGGGGCGGGACAACATCCCGGGCGCCGACATAATCGACATGACATTCGATTTCGCGCACGCACCGGAGTACCGGCACGTGACAACCGCGACATCCCACCTGACGGGTGAGACCATCAACCGTTTCTGCCACATCCACCAGAGCCCGGAGGACCTCCTTGCCAAGCAGGAGATGACCCGCATCGAGGCGCGCATGGTCGGGGGATGCATCGCGCGCTGCATGGGTATCGACGCCATGAACGCCCTTTCCGTTATCACCTACAACTGCGACCAGGCCCACGGCACTGAATACCACCAGCGCTTCCTGGAGTTCCTGCGCACCTGGCAGGAAAAAGATACGGTGGGGTGCTGCGCTCAGTCGGACGTGAAGGGCCACCGCCTGCGCAGGCCCTCGGAGCAGGCGGACCCGGACCTGTACCTCAGGGTCATCGAGAAGAAGAAGGACGGCATCGTGGTGCGCGGCGCCAAGGCGCACAACTCTTTCGCCCCGCTCGCCGAGGAGATCATAGCGATGCCGACCCGGTTCCTGCGCCCCGGCGAAGAGGATTGGGCGGTCGCCTTCGCCATCCCGGGGGACCATCCCGGGGTTAAGCTCGTATGCAGGGGCGCGAGCTTCCGTGACAGGGTGCCGGAGCTGGCCGGGCCTCTTTCCGGCAAGGGTGAGATCGAGTCGCTTACCATCTTTGATGATGTCTTCGTCCCCTGGGAGCGGGTCTTCCTCTGCGGCGAGGCCGAGTTCGGCGGCCAGCTTGCCCTGCTCTTCTCCCTTTTCCACCGCCACTCCTACACCGGCTGCAAGCCCGCGCTGAGCGATGTCATCATGGGCACTGCCGCCCTGGTCGCGGAGTACAGCGGCATCGAGAAGGAGGACCACGTGCGCTCCAAGCTGGCGCAGCTCATATGCGTCGCCGAGCTCGTCTACGGTTGCGGCATCGCCGGGGCGGTGAAGTCGACACGGATGCCCTGTGGAACACAGGTCCCCGACATCGTCTTCTGCAACGTTGCCAGGAAGCACGCAGGCATGAACGTCTACCACGAGTACGACATCCTGGCCGACATTGCAGGCGGGCTTCCCGCCACCCTGCCTTACGACACGGAATTCATGAGCCCCGAGGTGGGTGACCTGGTGAAGAAGTACCTTGCCAGGGCTGACGGGGTGAGCCCGGAGGACATCTACAAGTGTTTCGCCTGGGTAAGCGACTGCGCTGTCTCGTCTATGGCCGGCGTCATGCAGTATGCGGGGGTCCACGGCGGCGGCTCGCCCGTCATGGAGGACATCGCGATCCTCGGCACGTACAACCTCCAGGAGAAGAAGGAGCTGGCCAAGCGCATCGCCGGTATTGAAAAGATCGATCTCGGGGGAGAGTAGCGGAGGCGGCAATCCCGGCGCGGTCCGAGGCGGGAGAAGAGGGCCGAGATGGTTGATACCGCGGAACAGGAGGCGGCGGACCGGCGGTTCAAGCGATTGAGAGTATTCAATTTCGTGACGGGCCTCGTCCTCCTCGTCCAGGGCCTGCTGATGCTGGTGCTAAGCAGCGATTTTTCCCTGCCGGTAACGACACATTACCTGGGTAACAACATCGGACGTCGCATCCCGATGCCGGTGGCCAGGGAAGCGGCCCGGCTACAGATTGGCCCGACGGTGGCCGCGTTCCTCTTCATCAGCGCGGCGGCGCTGCTCCTGATCGCGTCACCCGGGATATTCAACTGGTACAGGAGGAACCTTGAGAAGGGCATCAACTACGGCAGGTGGATAGAGTACGCGTTCAGCGCGTCGTTGATGATAGTCGTCATCGCGATGCTGGCGGGAATTTACGACCTGTCGAGCCTGATCCTCATCTTCTTCCTGAACGCGATGATGATCCTGTTCGGCCTTATGATGGAGCTGCACAACCAGACGACCGAGAAGACCAACTGGACCGCGTTCGCGTTCGGCTGCATCGCGGGCATAGTGCCCTGGCTGGTAATAGCGCTGTACTTCATCTCGGCGGCGGCCGATCCGTCCAACAAGATCCCGGCGTTCGTTTACGGCATAATGATTTCGATCTTCGTCTTCTTCAACATCTTCGCGGTCAACATGGTCTTGCAGTACAAGAAGGTGGGGCCCTGGAAGGACTACCTGTTCGGGGAGAAGGTCTACATAATCTTAAGCCTGACTGCCAAGTCGCTACTGGCCTGGCAGGTCTTCGCCGGCACCCTGCGCCCCAAGTAAGAGCTTGCTCTCGGTTTTGGGGTGTTCGCGATGAGGATATGGGACGTGCCGCCCGACAGGCTGTGCAGGAACCATCTTCTCGGCGAGCACGCAGAACTGCACGCCATCTGGTCTATCCTGACGCAGGGAAAGAGCGGGTTCGCGAACCATCCAGAGACGCTGAGATGGAAGGGCAAGCTCAAGGCGCTTTATTCAAGGCACGAGCGGCTCGCGGACGAGATGGCACTCAGGGGATACATGCACAAAAGCCCTCTTCTTGTCGAGTTAGCGGTTGGGGCTGAAAAGCAAACAGATTATGTGGATCTACCCGAGGAACAGATGAGGATGCTCGCCGCGAAGGGATGCGGGTGTTGTCTATAGGTCAGTCGTACTTCACGTACGAGCGTATTCTCTCGTAGGTCTTCTCGATAAACTCGGGGTCCGAGATCTCTATCTCGATGGACTTTTGCGGACAGACCGCAGCGCAGCGCCCGCAGGCGCGGCAGAGCTCGCTCTTGACCGCCTTCCCCTTAATGATCTCCTCTCCAAGCTCGCTCTCGAGCTCCCGCAGGATAGCGTTAACCGATCACTATTTCCAGAACGGCGGTTTGGAGCAGTCGAACCCCGGGTTGCCTGCCGCCTTGATTATGTAGACGGGCATCCCGATGTAGACATGCTCAAAGAGCTGTTCGACATCGCTAATGTACATCCTGATACAGCCGTGGGAGACAGAGCGCCCTATCGACCAGCCGTCGGTGGTCCCGTGGATGAGGACCCCGCCGCCGTTCAGGGCTATGGCACGTGTGCCCAGTGGATTGCCCGGCCCCGGTGGCAGGGAAGCAGGCATGTTCTCGGCCCAGGTGCTACCCCTGTTGTACCAGGTGGGGTTCTTCTCGGCTTTCACGACGGCCCATTCCCCGATGACCGTGGGCCATTGAGGTGACCCAACGCAAACAGGGTACTGCGCCAGGAGCTTGTCCCGGTCGTAAAGGGAAAGGGTATGGGCCCCCTGGTTCACCAGTATGAACTTGCCGATGGCTACGTCCTTGACCTTCGGAGGCGTGCGCTTGGTGAGAGGGACATCCACGGTACGCACACCGTTCGCAAGCTCTCTCTTTGTCTCGGAGAGCACCTGGTCGAGGCTGGCCTTGCGCCCGTCCCTGGCCGGGACTATCACCGCGTTGCCCGTCGAGACGTCGAGGTACGCGTTTCGAGGCTGGCAGTTGATGGATCCCATAGCTCTCTGGACGAAAGCCTGTAACTGCCCATCGTTGTACTGGACTGAAACTGGAAGGTCCATCGACTTGGGCTTGTCAAAAAACCGCCTGCCCATCCGCTCGACGATGTTGACGCTCCAGGCGCGGTCGTAAGCCTCATCCACCATCTTCGGATAATCGATGTTGAGCCCGATCCCGGCGGGCGTCGTCGCGTAGACCTCGCCGTCGACCTTGAGCTCAAGGGGTCGTGCGGCGACCTTGGCAAGCCCCTGTCTGCAACGGTCGAGGGCCTCCTCCTTAGTCAGGTCACCGACTTCGACGCCACATATGCTGGTGCCTTTTGGGAACTTGCCGAAGGCGGATGCGTCCGCCGCCAGTAAGAACGGGAAAAGACCAAGGAACAGGACAAGAAGTACGACGCCACCTACCAGCAGGATCACCATGGAGGTCTTTTGTTCCTCCAGCCAAACGAGCGAACGGAGCGCGGCGTAAAAAACTCTCGAGCGGGGGCCCCGCCTGCGGGCATTCCTTCGGTGGCCCTGCCCGGTCGGGGGAACGTTTCGCGAGTTGATCGAGGGTCTCGAGCCGCCGGGAATCATTTGTTGTACTGCTCGCGAAGCACACGCTTCAGGATCTTACCCGTGGGGGTTCGCGGCAGGGAGTCGGCGAACTCGACCTTCCTGGGGATCTTGTACCTCCCGATCTTGCCCTTGCACCACTCGATGAGCTCCTCCTCCGTGAGGGCTTCCCCCGGTTTGACGACAGCTACAGCCTTGACCGCTTCTCCCCACAGCTCGTGCGGGAAACCGATGACCCCGACGTCGAGTACCTTTGGATGCCCGAGGATGACGTCCTCGATCTCGGCGGGGTATATGTTCTCGCCGCCGGAGATGATAACGTCTTTCTTGCGGTCCATGATGTAGAAGAACCCGTCGGAGTCCATCTTCGCTATGTCACCCGTGTAGAGCCAGCCGTCCTTGATAGTTTTCGCGGTCTCCTCCGGGGTGTTCCAGTAGCCCTTCATCACGTTGTCCCCCCGCATGATCACCTCGCCCAGCGCCTCGGGACCCACGTCGTTGCCCGCGTCGTCGACAACGCGCACCTCTGTGTGGAACATGGGCAGGCCGCACGACCCGGCTTTGAGCATCGAATGCTCGGAGTCGATCACCGTGCCCGATCCCGTGGATTCGGTGAGGCCGTAGAGGTTGCGGACCTCTATACCCGCCTCGTCGTACTCCTTGAGCATCGTCACAGGCAAAGGCGCAGCGTATACCAGCAGGACCTTGATGGAACCCCAGTCGTACTTCTCGAAGTCGGGAACGAGTTTCAGGATCTGCAGAAGCGCGGGAACCGAGCCAAAGGCGGTCGCTTTTTCCTCCTGGATGAGCTCGAGGAAGCGCTGTGGGTCGAGGCTTCGCAGGAGCACGGCGCGGACACCGTGATGCGCCCAGATCGGAGCCTGGGCCAGGCCGCCGATGTGAAAGAGCGGCAGGGCCACGAGCGCGGTCTCGCCGGTCCAACCAACCGTAGTAAATATGTTCACGGAGGTGCAGAAGTAGTTCTTGTGGGTGAGCATGGCCCCTTTTGGCCGGCCGGTCGTGCCGGACGTATAAAGGATCGACAGGACGTCGTCGTCTCCGCCGTTGATGTCGGGCTCGCTCTCGAGCTCATCCTTGATAACGGATTCGTAGGATTTTGCCCACCCGGGCGGGTCGTCGGTTATAGCGATGAATTCCCTAGCGGGGACATCGTTCCGGATGGAGTCGATAGTCTCGATGTATTCCTTGCCGAAAACCAGTACGCTTGATTCTGAGTCCGACAGGATGTACTGTACCTCGGGCCCCGCGAGCCGGTAGTTAATGGGCACCAGTATCGCTCCTATCTTCCCGAGCCCGAAGAACATGTCCAGGTACTCCGGTTCGTTCAGGGCCAGGATGGCGACGCGGTCGCCGTGGCCGATGCCGAGCTTCTGCATGGCGTGCACGAACTTGTTGGTGCGGCTGTTGCATTCGGAGAAGGTCCGGCGGACATCCTCGCACACGAGCGCCTCTGAATCGGGGTTCAGCATGGCCCGCTTCGCGAGGAAGGCCCCAATATTGACAGTCATTGCGCCTGCTCCTTTCTGACCGGGCGACGGTAAGTCGATATCACTATAGCAACTGATCTTTGTAGAAGGGAAGAGGTAAAGCAGTGCTAATCTGCCAGGTAAATTCGTGGCTCAGTCATATTTCACATGGGAGCGGATCCGCTCGCGGGTCTTCTCGAGGAAATGCGGGTCGCTGATTCGTATCTCAACCGCATTGTTGTGGCAGACCGCTGCACAGCGGCCGCACGCTCGGCAGTACTCGCTGTTTACGGCTCCGCCTCCGACGATTTCTATGGCCTGGATGTAGCAGTGCTCGACGCATACTCCGCAGCCCCTGGTACGCGAAGGTTTTACTTATGGTAATAGTGGGATATGCATTCAGCCCGATCGACCTCATCCCGGACTTCATACCCGTGCTCGGTTACCTCGACGACCTGGTCCTCGTTCCTATCGGCATCTGGCTTGCGCTGAAGATGATACCAGCGGATGTCATGGAAGAGTGCAGGGAAAGGGCTCGAGAGACGGTTGGCGGCGCGGGGCCGACCAGAGCAGGGTCGCGGCGGGCGTCATCATCGCCGTATGGCTCGCCACGCTCGCGCTCGTCGTCATTCTAATTCTGCGGGCAACTTGAATCGCTTCGGCCGGAATGCCTTGAACCCGTGGTAGGCAATGCCCGCTGTCCAGAGCCCGATCGGTATAAAAACGTAAGGTAGCGCCTTGGGGAGCAGGATCCCCATTATCAGGATGAAGCTGCACCCGGATAGCCAGGCGGTCAGGTGCAGGAAGAAGTTGAATTTGGCAAGTGCCGCTCTGACAGCCTGCTGTTTCTTTTCCTCTTCCAGTTCTTCCAGTTCTATAGGGCCGAGTTTATCCATGGTGATAGAGTCGATTAGGCTACCTGGTCGCGTTGAATGTAACACCGGTGTTGACTCCGCGCAACGGCAAGGGCGGGCTCATGGCCCGCCCTTCTGTGGAAAAAACGACCGTTCCCCGAAATACGGCATCCTATGCCAAGTCCGGTTGACGTTTCCCGGGGGTCTGCCGGAGAGGATAAACGGACGCCGAGGCGATGTAAGACCTCTCGATTCCGAGGGGCGAACACCTGTGAAGCGTCAATCAGAGCGTGTGGCGTAGAAGTACACGTTTTGAGGAACGGTGTCTTTCCGATGCTCGTGCCGCTCAGGCCGATAAAGGTCCCGCCGATGGAGTCGTGGTCACCGCCCCGTGTGGCAGAGGTCAGAGAGGTGTACGAGACCGTCGCTGAGATGGTAAGGGCCGCCGGCCTGCGGGCCTCGGACTGCCTTGCGGGGTGCGTCCGATGCGGCGCGTGCAGCGCATTCACTGACATAACGGGCTAGGGATTCGAGAGATTGGGAGGCCTTCTGGCTCAGGCCGAAAGCGCGCACTCTTTCTTTATCTTCTGCTTTATCCTGCAGAGCGCGTTGTCGACTACCTTGGTCTCGCAGTCTATCTCGCGCGCGATCTCCTGGTAGCTCTTTCCCTCGAGGTACTCGACGAAGACACTCCACTCGAGGTCGCTCAGCTTATCCCTCAGGATGCCGATGACGCTGTCGAGCTCTTCCTCATAGATGAAGAGCTCGAGGGGGTCCTCGGACTTATCGGCACGAAGCGAGCGCGACGCCAGGTTGTCAAGCAGGTTTTCGTCGGGTATCTGGGTGTCGAGCGACTGGTAAGAGCTTAAAGGGTTGTGCTTCTTGCGAGCGTGCGTCTTGACCGCGGTTATAATCTGCCTGGTTATGCAGAGGATGGCGAAGGAGCGGAACGAGCAGAGCTCACCCTCTTTGTAATCCCTGATCGCCTTGAACAGCCCTATCATGCCCTCCTGTACCGTGTCCTCGTGGTCGGCACCGGTGAGGAAGTACGAACGTGCCTTCACGTAGGCAAGGTACTGATACCTGCTGATGAGGACGGATTCTGCTACGGGGTCTCCAGCTCTGGAGTCTCTGACAAGCTCTTTATCGGTGAGTTCTCTATACTTTCTGATCGAGGGGTTTACAGTCTTACTCCTCGCCAAGCCTCCTCCTTCTTGTAACCGCACATATTGTGCTGCACGTGGTGAAGTATACCATACATGTTGAACTTGTCAAACAAGTTATGTAGGGTTGACTTCTGTTGCACATTGTGACGTTTGTTGTTTTTGTAAAAAAGGCAAAACGAACATGATCAAGCTGCCGGGTTTGCTTGTATACCCGCCCCTGTTTTTTCTATACCGGAAGCATACTATTCCATGGTTATCGCTTCGACCGGGCACTCCTCCATGCAGTCTCCGCAACCGATGCACGCGTCCATTTTGGATATAATCGCGATGTCGTCAGAAAGATCGAGAACTTCCTGCTCGCAGACATCGACGCATAGCCCGCAACCCGTGCACTCGTCAACATCGATTTTAGGTCTTTTATCGCTTGCCTCTCCCAAAGGTCTCACCTCCTGAGGATGTTAACCGCAAAATCATGACAGCGCCTTTATTAGTCGTCAAGCAAAGCAGGCAAAAGGCGGAGACTGTACGCTGTCCCTGCCTCTCTATCGGGCAGTTGAAACAGGAGCTCGGTTTGTCGGGGGTATGGGCTTGGTTTTGCTCCCGGAAAGGGGGGAAAATGGTTAAATGTACTTGACAATGGCAGACTCAGCTTATATTATACTGATGCGTATAAGTATGCAATCTGATCACAAGGAGTGAGTGTAAAATGGCAAAAGTCATAGGTATTGACCTAGGCACCACAAACTCGTGCGTTGCCGTGCTGGAGGGTGGTGAGCCTACCGTTATACCGAATTCAGAGGGCGGTAGGACGACCCCGTCGGTGGTCGCGTTCTCGAAGACCGGGGAGAGGCTTGTCGGCGAGGTCGCCAAGAGGCAGGCCGTCACCAACCCGGAGAGGACCATTACTTCCATCAAGAGGAAGATGGGCACCTCCGAGAAAATCAAGATCGACGACAGGGAGTACTCTCCCCAGGAAATCTCGGCCATGATTCTCCAGAAGCTAAAGAGCGACGCGGAGGAGTACCTCGGCGAGAAGATCACCCAGGCGGTAATCACCACGCCTGCGTACTTCGACGACAGCCAGAGGCAGGCCACAAAGGACGCGGGGAAGATCGCCGGGATGGAGGTACTGCGGATCATCAACGAGCCGACGGCGGCATCGCTTGCGTACGGGCTCGACAAGGAGGAAGAGCAGACGATACTGGTTTTCGACCTCGGGGGCGGCACTTTCGACGTGAGCATACTAGAGATCGGCGGTGGCGTGTTCGAGGTAAAGTCCACCAGCGGGAACACACATCTCGGTGGTGACGACTGGGACCAGAGGATAATCGATTGGATGGCGGACGACTTCAAGGCCAAGACGGGGATAGACCTGCGGAAAGACAAGATGGCACTCCAGAGGCTCAAGGAAGCGGCGGAAAAGGCGAAGATGGAGCTTTCCACTACCACGTCGACGAGCATAAACCTCCCGTTCATAACCGCCACACAGGAAGGCCCGCAACACCTCGACATGACGCTTTCACGCTCGGACTTCAATAAGATGACAGCGGACCTGGTTGACAAGTGCGTGGGGCCGTTCAAGCAGGCGATGAAGGACGCGGTTATGGAGGCAAAGGACATCGAACACGTGATACTTGTCGGCGGAGCGACCAGGATGCCGGCCATACAGGACCTTGTCAGGCAGTTGACAGGCGGGAAGGAGCCGCACAAGGGAGTCAACCCGGACGAGGTTGTCGCGGTCGGCGCGGCGATCCAAGCCGGCGTTTTGAAGGGAGAGGTCAAGGACGTCCTGCTTCTGGATGTCACGCCACTTTCGCTCGGGATCGAGACCCTGGGTGGCGTGTTCACAAAGCTTATCGAAAGGAACACGACCATACCGACCAGGAAGGGTGAGGTGTTCACGACCGCGGCGGACGGCCAGACCAGCGTAGAGGTGCATGTATTGCAGGGCGAACGAGAGATGGCCGAGTTCAACAAGACCCTGGGCCGCTTCCAGCTGGTCGGGCTACCGCCGGCCCCGCGGGGGATACCGCAGGTAGAAGTCACGTTCGACATCGACGCTAACGGTATCGTGCACGTGTCGGCCAAGGACAGGGCGACCGGGAACGAGCAGAAGATCACAATAACTGCAAGCAGTGGTCTTACTGAGGATGAGATCAAGAAGATGACGCAGGACGCGGAGGACCACGCTGATGAGGACCACCGCCGCAGGGAGGAAGCGGAGACCCGGAACAGGGCGGATGAGCTGGTATACACGACCGAGAAGTCCTTGAGGGAACTCGGCGACAAGGTGGACGCTTCCGAGAAGGCGAAGATCGAGTCCGCTATCGGCGAGGTGAAGGAGGCGCTAAAGGGCTCCGAAGTCCAGGCGATAAAGACATCGATGGAGAACCTGGTCCAGGCGTCTCACAAGCTGGCCGAGCAGGTCTACGCGCAGGCCTCGGCCGCGGGCGGGACGCCGGGCTCCGGTGAGGCGGAGGCCGGGAGTTCCTCCGGCGAGGAGGAAGTGATCGATGCCGACTACGAGGTGATGGACGAGGACAAGAGCTAGGGGAATCCCTGTCCACCGAGGGCAGCAGGCTTAGCAAGAATCAATGACTGATGAAAGGAGGGGGTGAGAGATGGCGATCGTGAGATGGGATCCATTCGACGCTTTCCTGGGAGTACAGGAAGACATGAACAGGCTGTGCAGGAGGGGCTGGTTACGCGGTCCCGGTGGTGAGCTTGCCGAAGCAGGAGCTTGGGCGCCGACCGTAGACATCTACGAGACCGAGGACTCCCTCGTGGTTGAGGCTGAACTACCGGGCGTCGACGCTAAAGATATCGACGTGTCCGTTGACGAGGGAGTGCTGAGCCTCAAGGGGGAGCGCAAACTTGAAAAGGAGGTAAAGGAGGAGAACTACCACCGGGTGGAACGCGCCTACGGTGTGTTCCAGCGCTCGATAAGGTTGCCCTTCGATGTCGATGCTGACGCGATAAAGGCGAACTACGACTCAGGTGTCCTGAAGGTGAGCGTTCCAAAAGGAGAGCTGAAGAAGCCCAAGAGCATTCCCATCGAGGTTGAGACCGGGAAAGAGAAGAAATGGGGTTGAACCTTCGAGCTGCCGAAGATGAGGTGGAGTCGCGGTGGGGTCCTGTCCCGCCGCGAACCTTGAAAAGGAATTAAGGATCAAAGGACAAGAGATGAGCAAAGGGACCGGGGAGAGAAAAACCACGGACGAGAAGAAGGCCGTTGATAAAGAGCAGGACCTTTCGGCGGAATCTCTGGAAGAAGCGACGGTAGAGGTCGAGCAGGACATTGCGTCCGTTGAGTCCAGGATAGAAGAGCTCTCAAAGGAAAACGAGGAACTACTCGACGGGCTCCTGAGGCTCAAGGCGGAGTTCGAGAACTACCGAAAGAGGATGCTGAAGGAGCAGACACGGATCCTGGATACTGCCGAGGCGGGCCTTGTCAAAAAGCTTTTGACCTTCATAGACAACCTGGAAAGGGCGGTGGGCAATTCGGCGGGCCAGGCCGGGGCGGCCGGACTTCGTGAAGGGGTCGAGATGGTGCTCGGACAGATGCTCGAGATACTCGCGAAAGAAGGTCTCGAGGTCATAGACCCGGAGGGCGAGGCGTTCGACCCAGAGCACCACGAGGCGATGATGGTGGTAGAGACCGACCAGTGCCCCGAGGGCACCGTAGTCGAGGTCACGCAGAAGGGCTACCGTTTCAACGGCGTGCTGCTCCGGCCGGCGCTGGTCAGCGTGGCCTGTCCCGCCAAGAGCAGAGAATGATCGGCCGCTCCCACACCGGGAGCGCCAGTTGCGGATGTGATACAGGTTGAACGGCAAGGACTATTACAGGATTCTCGGGGTAGGCAAGGATGCTTCAAAGGACGATATAAAAAAAGCTTACCGGAAGCTCGCGCATAAGTACCATCCCGACAAGAACCCCAACAACAAGGAATCAGAGGATAAGTTCAAGGAAGTCACCGAGGCGTACGAGGTCTTGAACGATGTCGAGAAGAGGTCGATGTACGACTCTGGCAGGCTTTTTACCGGCGCCGGCGCGCCCGGTCCCGGAGGATACGGGCCGCAGGACTTCGGAGGGTTCCACGGATACGGTGACGTCCCCGGCGGCGCCCAGGGATTCAGTTTCACGGGTGACCTCGGGGACATCTTCAACCTGTTCGGGGGTGCGGCGGGTGCCCAGACGGGCCGAAGAAGGGGCCAGCGAGGAAACGACGTGGAGGTCTCGGTCAACCTCTCCTTTGACGATGCCCTGAACGGGGTCTACGTCCCGGTGACCATGACGAGGAGTTCGGTCTGCAACACATGCAAAGGCACGGGGTCAGCGCCCGGCACGCTTCCCGAGACATGCTCGACGTGCGGCGGCAGGGGCTTCGTAGCGCAGGACCAGGGGTTGTTCGGCATCAGCAGGCCCTGCCCCGCTTGCGGCGGCAGGGGCACCATTATCAGGAATCCCTGTCCGACCTGTAAGGGCGCCGGTTCCGTGAGGAGCCCCAAGAGGATCAAGGTGCGCATCCCGGCGGGCGTGACAAACGGCTCGCGCATAAAGTTCAAGGGAAAGGGGGAGCCTGGAGCAGGTGGGGGGCCGCCCGGTGACCTTTACGTGGTGACAAAGGTCGCCAAGCACCCTTACTTCGGGAGGAAGAACGGCAACATCACCATTGAGCTTCCCGTGACTTTCTCGGAAGCCGCGCTCGGCACGGAGGTGATGGTCCCGACCATCGACGGCAGGGTCAAGCTTAAGATTCCCGCCGGTACAGAGAGTGGTCGTACGTTCAGATTGAAGGGGAAGGGTGCGCCGAAGCTCAAGGGAAAGGGCAACGGTGACATGCTTGTGAAGGTCAGGGTCGTCGTTCCGCAGAAGCTCACGAAGGAGGAAAAGGATCTGATCAAGGGACTGGGAGAGATTGAGCCAAAAGATATTCGGGCCTACATGAAGTGAGCGATTTAGCCGGGTGATACCATGGATAAAGGTCAGGAACAAGGCCTATATATAATAAGCATCGCGGCGAGGCTGGCCGAGGTGCACCCGCAGACATTGAGAATATACGAGCGGAAGGGCCTTCTGCGCCCGGAGCGCACTGCGAAGAACAGGCGCCGCTATTCGGACGCGGACATCTCGCGTCTTCGGCGCATCCAGGAGCTGACACAGCGCGAGGGCCTGAACCTCTCCGGTGTTCGCAAAGTGCTCGAGATGGAAGACGAGATAGCGGGCTTGAGGGGAAAGGTCCAGATGCTTGAGAGCGAGATGGCCATGATGCACGAGAACATGCTGGACGGCATGCGTCAGTTGAAGCGACAGGTCGCACTTTCGAGGAGGCCCCCGGCGGAGCTCGCCATAAGAAGCAGGAAAGGCAGGCGTTAGCTTTATGCCCAGGACTTACGATGTCATCATCGTGGGAGCCGGCCCGGCCGGCATCTTCTGCGCTCTCGAGCTTTCACGTTCGAGCGACCTCAAGATACTTCTTGTCGACAAGGGAAAGGGGATCGAGCAAAGAGAGTGCCTCGCCCCTTCCGGCTCGTGCCGACGCTGTAAGCCGTGCAACACGTTGAGCGGGTGGGGAGGCGCGGGCGCGTTCAGCGACGGCAAGCTCACGCTCTCCAGCAAGATCGGCGGCTGGCTTTCCGAGATCGTTTCGGCAAAGAAAGTTGACAGGTTGATTGAGAGGGTTGACAGGACCTACCTCGAATTCGGCGCGCCCGATCGGATCTTCGGCGATGACGAGGAGAAAGTCCAAGAGATCGCGCGCCGGGCCATCCGCTCCGACCTTGTCCTGGTGCCCGCCAGGGTCCGGCACATGGGGACAGAGGTCTGCCCGACCGTCCTGAAGGCGATGTACGAGCAACTACAGAGCAAAGTTGAAATACTCATGGAGACGGAGGTAGAGGGGATCAGAGTCAGAGACGGTATTGTGAAGGGGGTCAAGACGAAGGACGGCAGGAACCTCAACTCCCGCTACCTGGTAGTGGCCCCGGGCCGCAGCGGGGCCGACTGGGTCAACCGACTCGCCAAGGACCTCGGCCTTAACCTGGAGAACAACGCGGTCGACATCGGGCTGAGGGTGGAGGTGCCGGCGGTCGTGATGGCCCCCCTGACCGACGAACTCTACGAGCCGAAGCTCGTATACTACTCCAAGTCCTCGGAGGACCGGGTGCGGACCTTCTGCATGAATCCCAGCGGCGAGGTGATAAAGGAGTACTACGACGAGGTGCTGACCGTTAACGGGCACTCATACGCGGAAAAGAAGACCGAGAACACTAACTTCGCCCTGCTCGTAGACAAAAAGTTCACGGAGCCCTTCAGGGAACCGATAGCCTACGGCAAGTACATCGCGAGGCTCGCGAACCTGCTGGGCGACGGGATCCTGGTCCAGCGGCTCGGTGACCTGCTAAGCGGCAGGCGTTCGAACAAGATTCGCATCGCCCGCAGCACCGTGGTGCCCACCTTGCCTGACGCGACGCCCGGAGACCTCGCGCTTGTCCTGCCCTTCAGGTACATAGCGAACATCCTCGAGACCATGAGCGCGATGAACGAACTGGTGCCCGGGGTGTTTTCAAGGAACACCCTGCTTTACGGGGTAGAGGTCAAGTTTTACTCGTCGAGGATAAGGGTTGCGCCAAACCTCGAGAGCGAGGTAGCGAACATGTTTACCGCGGGCGACGGCGCGGGGATAACCAGGGGACTTGTGCAGGCTTCTGCCTCCGGGTTGCTCGCGGCGGAGTCTATCCTGAAGAGAGAAAAAAAGAAACCTTGAAGTCCCTTGCCAAATGTGAACGGTGATATAGTAAGGCAGCCGTTCGCGTGACGGGCATCGTTTCAAAATACCGGTCTGGAAAGGTGATGTCGTTTGCCGGGAACCGTGGTGCTCGGGGCCCAGTGGGGCGATGAGGGGAAAGGAAAGATAACAGACCTCCTGGCGGACAGGATGGACTTCGTGGTCCGCTACTCGGGGGGCAACAACGCCGGGCATACCATTGTCTGCGGCGACGACGAGTTCAAGCTTCACCTGATCCCTTCCGGCATACTGTACCCCCACATAACGACCGTGATAGGCAACGGCGTCGTCGTGAACCCGAAGGTGCTCCTCGAGGAGATGGACAACCTCCACAGGCGGGGCATCTTGACCGGGAAACTCAGGATCAGCTGTAACGCTCACCTGGTCATGCCCTACCACCTCGCGCTGGACAGGCTCGGCGAAGTAAGCCTCGGCAGGTCGAAGCTGGGGACGACCCACCGCGGTATCGGACCCGCCTACTCGGATAAAGCGGAGCGGCTCGGCCTGCGCGCGCAGGACCTGCTCGATGAGAAGATATTCCGGACGAAGCTCGAGAGCGCGCTCGAGCGGAAGAACGCTATCCTAACCAAGGCATTCGGCCAGGAGCCCTTTGACGCGGATGAGATAGTCGAGGAGTACATGGTGTACGCGGAGCGGCTGGCACCCCATGTAGACGACACCTCCCTCCTGTTGGAGCGCGCGCTCGAGGAGGGGAAGAAGGTCCTTTTCGAGGGCGCGCAGGGTACGTTCCTGGACCTTGATCACGGGACCTATCCTTTCGTTACCTCCTCATCACCCACGATAGGTGGCGTTTTCACGGGCACGGGGGTGGGCCCGCGCCACGTCGAGAAGATAATCGGTGTGGCGAAGGCTTACGTGACCCGCGTCGGTTACGGGCCCTTCCCGACCGAGCAGGAGAATGACATCGGCGAGATGATGGGAGAGAGGGGCGCCGAGTTCGGTACTACCACCGGCAGGAAGAGAAGGTGCGGCTGGCTGGACGCGGTCCTTCTCAAGTACGCCGCGAGGGTCAACGGGCTGACCTGCATAGCGCTTACAAAGCTCGACGTCCTTTCCGAGTTTGAGCGAATCAAGATCTGTGTCGGGTACTCATACCAGGGGAAGGTCTATCATGATTTCCCCCCGCACCAGACTATATTCCACAAGTGCATGCCCGAGTACCTCGAGATACCCGGGTGGCGCGAGGAGATCTCCGATGTCAGGAAGAAGGAAGAGCTGCCGGGCCAGGCGCTCAAGTACATAGAGTTCGTGGAGCAGGCCGCCGGGGTTCCGGTCGACGTCGTATCCGTAGGCCCGAAAAGGACCCAGACGGTCCTTATGAAGGAGGGCGTCGAGCCTCCGAAGCTGGAGGAGGGGCCCTATCTCTACTTCGAGGAGTTTGAACCGCCCGACCCCGGGGGGAACGCCGGTTAGGCAAATCCCTGTGAGGTGCTGGAGGAAACGCCGATGAAGGTCATGGTGGTAGGCGGCGGCGGACGGGAGCACACGCTCGCCTGGAAGATCGCGCAGAGCCCGCTGGTAGGAAGCGTTCTCTGCGTTCCGGGCAACGCGGGGATGGCGGAGATCGGAGAGTGTATCCCCGCGGTCGTGGAAGACCCCGCGGCGCTTGCCGAGATCGCGGCCCGACGAGGGGTTGACCTTACGGTCGTGGGGCCCGAGGCGCCGCTAGTAGCGGGGATAGTAGACCACTTCCAGGAGAGGAAGCTGATGGTGTTCGGGCCGAGTGGCAGCGCCGCAAGGATCGAGGGGAGCAAGCACTTCGCCAAGAGCTTAATGGAGAAGTACGGCATTCCGACAGGGCGGGCCCGCCTCTTTGACGACTTCGACAGGGCGAAGGCTTACGTGGAAAGCATCGAACCCCCGCTGGTGGTAAAGGCCGACGGCCTTGCTGCGGGCAAGGGAGTGATCATCTCGCTGGATACCGATACCGCCGTGAAGGCCCTCTCCGACTGTTTCGTCGACAGGGTTTTCGGTGACTCCGGGAACAGGGTGCTGGTCGAGGAGTACATGGAGGGGCCCGAGGTCTCGATACTGTCGCTCTCCGACGGGGAGGCGACCGCTCACATGGTACCCAGCCAGGACCACAAGAGGGCTCTCGACGGCGACCGGGGTCCCAACACCGGCGGGATGGGCGCATATTCACCAGTGCCGCTGTTGGATGGCGCCACAGAGTCAGAGATACACGAGAAAGTGATGGACGCGACGGTCCGGGCGATGGAGGAGGAGGATGTCCCTTACCGGGGTGTGCTGTACGGGGGGCTCATGCTCACCGGCGAAGGGCCAAAGGTGCTGGAGTTCAACGTGCGCTTCGGCGACCCCGAATCACAGGCTGTCATACCGAGGCTGGAGGTGGACCTGGTGCCGGGGCTCCTCGCGACGATCGACGGCACCGTCGCCGGCTACGAGATGGAGTGGACTCCGGAGTACTGCGTCTGCGTGGTAGTCGCTTCCGGGGGTTACCCGGGCAAGTACGAGACGGGCATCCCCATAAAAGGCCTCAATGCGGCAGCCCGGGATTCAAAGGTGGAGGTATTCCACGCCGGCACCCGCAACGAGGACGGTGATATCGTCACCGCCGGAGGGAGGGTGCTCAACGTGGTCGCCCTGGGCGCGGATTTTGACCAGGCCAGGGGACTTGCCTACGAGGCCGTGCAGATGATCAGCTTCGAGGGGATGCACTACAGGAAGGATATCGGGCACCAGGCTATCGGTTGATGAAGGGGGCCGCGGCGTGGAAGCTGCAAAGGTACTGGTAATCGTGGGGAGCAAGAGCGATCTTCCAAAGATGGAGGAGTGCCAGCAGATGCTCGAGTCCCTGGGGGTCCCCTCTAGCCTTGTCGTGGCTTCGGCGCACCGCAACCCGGAGAAAGTGACTGAGAGCATCAGGGAAGCGGAAGAAGGCGGGGTCGAGGTGATAATCGCAGGCGCGGGGATGGCGGCGCACCTTCCGGGTGTCGTCGCTGCCCAGACGGACCTTCCCGTCATAGGCGTCCCGCTTGATTCGGGGCTTCCCGGAGGGGTCGACGCCCTCTTCTCGATAGTGCAGATGCCGCCCGGGGTGCCGGTCGCCGCGGTCGCCGTGGGAGGGTCGAAGAACGCCGCAGTTCTCGCGGCGCGCATACTTTCGATCAAGTACCCCGACGTCGGGGAGAGGCTGAAGGAGTATCGGAAAAAGCTGGCCGAGGGGAGTTAGGGAAGAGGACGGCATGAGAGACGGGTGGTGCATGTGATCGAAAGATATACGCCCCCTAAGATGAAGGAGGTCTGGAGCGAGGAGAACAAGCTCCAGAACTGGTTGCAGATCGAGGTGCTTGCCTGCGAGGCGATGGTCGAGCTCGGGCTCGTGCCGAAGGAAGAGCTCGCGGTCATCAAGCAGCGGGCGAAGTTCGATGTTGAGCGCGTCAAGGAGATCGAAGGCCGCACCCGCCACGACGTGGTGGCGTTCCTGGAGAACCTCGCCGAGAACATCGGGGAGGCGGCCAGGTACCTGCACTACGGAATGACCTCCTCGGATGTCCTGGACACCGGCCTTGCGCTGCAGATGCGCGACGCCGCAGAGGTATTGATCGAGGACGCAAGCAAGGTGCTGGATCTCCTCAAGAGGAGGGCGCTCGAACATAGGGCCACCGTCATGATAGGGAGGACGCACGGGGTGCACGCCGAGCCGATAACCTTCGGGCTCAAGCTCGCGGTCTGGGCTTTTGAGATGCGGCGCGACCTGGACCGCCTGGTGCGGGCCCAGAGCGTGGTGAGCTGCGGTAAGATCTCGGGGGCCGTCGGCACCTACGCGAGCCTCGACCCGTTCGTCGAGAAGTACGTCTGCGACCGGCTCGGCCTGAAGCCCGCCGAGGCTTCGACGCAGATAATCCAGAGGGACCGCCACGCGGAATACATGTGCGCGCTGGCGGTGATGGCCTCCTCCCTCGAGAAGTACGCTACCGAGATAAGGGGCCTCCAGAGGACCGAGGTGCTCGAGGCGCTGGAGCCTTTCAGGGAAGGGCAGACGGGGTCATCCGCGATGCCCCACAAGAGGAACCCGGTGATCTGCGAGAGGATATGCGGACTCGCGCGCGTGGTCAGGGCCAACGCGCAGGTTGCGCTCGAGAACGTGACCCTCTGGCACGAGAGGGACATAAGCCACTCCTCGGCCGAGAGGGTGATAATACCGGACAGCACCACCCTCCTGGACTACATGTTGAACAAGTTCAGCGAGGTGCTGGAGGGTCTGGTGGTATACCCGCAGAAGATGGAAAAGGACCTGGAGATCACAGGGGGCCTTATATTCTCCGAGAAGGTGATGCTCGCGCTGGTGGGAAAGGGAGCGTCGCGGCAGGAGGCATACGCCATGGTTCAAAGGAACGCCCTGTGCGCGGCGCGCGGCGAGGGCGATTTCCTGGAGGGGCTGCTGCACGACCAGGAGGTCGGGCGGCTGATGACACCTGAGGAGATCGGGGCCTGCTTCGACGTCCAGGCGTCGCTCGCGAGGGCCGAGAACGTCTTCGCCAGGCTGGAGGATCTGAAGGTCAGGCCGTAACAATAGAATAATGGAAGAAGGTGGATCGATGTGGCTCGTGCCAGGGTCTACGTGACGTTGAAGGAAGGGATACTCGACCCGCAGGGAAAGACGGTCCTCCGGGCTCTCAAGTCCCTCGGGTATGATGAGGTCGAAAACCTTCGCATCGGCAAGTACATGGAGCTCGCGCTCGACGGAGAGGACGGCGAGAAGCTCGAGGCGAGGCTTTTGGAGATGTGCGAGAAGCTCCTCGCAAACCCGATAATAGAGAACTACCGAGTGGAGGTAGAGACTTAAATGAAATTCGGCGTAGTCGTTTTTCCGGGGTCCAACTGCGACCACGACTGCTATTACGTCATCGACAAGTTGCTCGGGCAGCCCGTGGATTACGTGTGGCACGGTAGCACCGACGTGGCGGGCTACGACTGCCTCGTGCTGCCGGGCGGTTTCGCGTACGGTGACTACCTGCGCACAGGCGCGGTCGCGCGTTTCTCACCCGTCATGAAGGCTGTGGAGAAGTTCGCGGCGGCGGGCGGCTTCGTCATCGGGATCTGCAACGGCTTCCAGATACTGCTCGAGGCCGGCCTTCTTCCCGGCGCGATGATGCGCAATACGGGGCTGAAGTTCATCTGCCGCTTTGTGAACGTCAGGGTCGAGACGGCGAGCACGCCGTGGACGAGCGGTGCAAAAGTAGGCCAGGTATTGAAGATCCCGATCGCTCACAACGAGGGGAACTACCAGGTCCCACACCGGGTCCTGGTGGAGGCTAAAGGACAGGGGCAGGTGGTCTTACGTTACTGCTCGCCCGAGGGAAGTGTCCTGCCCGAGTTCAATCCCAACGGCGCGACCGAGAACATAGCCGGTGTCTGCAACCCCGAGGGCAACGTGCTCGGTTTGATGCCCCACCCGGAGAGGGCTTCGGAGGCGGAGCTCGGCTCCACGGACGGGCTCGTAATCTGGAGATCGCTTCTTGACCGCTGCGGTGTTGAGGTCGCTTCCTGACAACTCCCGCGTGAAAGGTAAAAAAGGGTGAGGGTCGATTTTCACGTGCATACTGTTTATTCAAGGGACTCGGTGATAACTTTCCCCGCGCTGGTTGAAGCCTGCCGCGAGAAGGGCATCGACGCCGTTGCTGTCATGGACCATGATGTCATAGAAGGAGCGCTCGAGTTCGCCTCGAGGTCTGACGAGTTGAGGGCGGCCGGAGAGCGGGTGCCGCGCGTGATCGTGGGCGAGGAGGTAAGGTCAACGGGTGGCGAGATATGCGGGCTCTTCATATCGGAGAGGATCCCCGACCACCTCGAGCCGCGAAAGACGATGGAGCTCATAAGGGAACAGGGGGGCCTCGTCTATGTCCCGCACCCTTTTGACCTTTTAAAGCTCAAACGCCTCAGGGCGCGCGAACTGTTGGAGCTGGAGGAGCTAATAGACATCCTCGAGGCCTTCAACGGGAAGCCACGCTTCCCGGGGGCCAACATGCTCGCAAGGCGCTTCCTGGCGCGGAATCACTTCCACCGGGCCGCCGGAAGCGACGCGCACGAACCCGTGCATCTCGGTGCCGCGTCGGTGGAGCTGGAGGGATTCAGCGGGCCCGGGGACCTTCTTGAAAAACTCGACGCGGGCAGTATCTCGGGGAGCCTGTATTCCCCGTTGACCTCCGCTTACATACGCGTCAGGCTTCGGAGGCAGATGCGCCCGGGGTGATGCCTGCTCGGGAGGAAGCTACTTGGTCGCCCTTCGGCTGATGTTTCTTAAGACCTTTGAAACCCTCTTTCTGACCCTGCCCGTCCGGGAGGGCGCCCTCCATCCCTCGCCGATACTCAAGACAAAGGGGACGCCGAAAGCCAGGATGAAGCCGCTCGCTATCAGGAAGACCCCCATCAAGTCGAAGTAAAGAGACATGAACTTCGAGCCCACGTTCACAAGGTCAGTGCCTCGCGAGACGATCCTGTAGGCGAGAAACTCCGCCAGGGGGACGAGCGGCAGCATTATCCCGGCCGAGAGCAGGCCGATCCATGCCGGATGGGGCGGGCTCTTCCAGACCTTGAGGCCCATTTTCTTCTTGACGGTCGAGCCTTTTGTGAGCGCCCAGGGAACGGCGATCCCCGTTGTGAAGACCGCTGCCTGGGTCCACGAGTGTCTTATTGCCGCCAGGAGAAGCCAGAACCCCATTATGCATATACACGCCGCGAGGCCATAGGGCAACGCCGCCTTGAGCTGCTTGATGGTCGGCGCCAGTTTTGCGCGAATTAATAGCCCGGCCCTCTTCCGCGCCGCTTGGCGACTACCCTTTCGTTCTTTTCGAACGGGTTTTACGGAGATCCTTTTTACGGGGGTCTTAGCGCCGGGCTTTGCCTCTTTTGGTATGGGCCTTTTGACGATGGGCCTGGGCGCCGGTCCGGCAGGCTCGGCTTCGAGCGACTGGGCCTCTTCTTCGGCTATCGGGGGTGGGGTCGTTATAGCGTCATCCTCCGGGACTTCCACTTTGCGACCCGCTACCGCCGGTGCTTCCACGCGTCCGTCGTCGTGAATGGTGACCTCGCTTATCGTCAGCGGGGGCCGTTCCACGTGGGGGAGCTCGATGACCGGGGCCTCAGTGGCATCGTCGCCTGACGCGACAGCCTCTTTGCACGAGGGGCACAGGGCCGGGTCCCCGCTTTCCCTGGTGCAGACGCCGCAGATCGGCTTTCCGCAGTCCGCGCAGTCACGGATCGCGGGCTTCTTCGGGTGCCGGTAGCAGGCGCGCCAGCCTCTCGGTGAATCCTCCAAATTACATTTCCTCCCCGATGCGCCTTCAGCCCTTTTTGGCGCGTTTCCTCAATTATAAATCAGTGGGCGGGAGAAGGTGTGGTTTCAGGAAGCCCGGGCCCTCGCCTCGATGAGCGCCCTGTTCACCTCCTCGGTGAAGGCCGTCAGCTCCTCGCGGGTCGGGAACTCATCGCTTGTGAACAGGAACTCCTCGCTCATAGGGTTAAGCCGGAGGGTTTCCATTTCGTCTTCAGAGGTCCCCTGGCGGAAGACATCGAACAGCGCGGTTCCCCGGAAGACGACAAGTGGGAAGAACGTCGCGGTGCAGAGCTCGTTTTGCTTGAGTATATCCACGGTGCGCTCGATGCTTTCGCGGCTCTCACCCGGGAACCCGACTATGAAGGTCAGCACCGGTTGCATGCCCGAGCGCCTGACCGAGCGCGCGGCATCAAGGATCGTCTCGACCCGCATCCGCTTTCCCGCGACATCCTGCAGGATCCTCTCGTTGAAGCTTTCCGCCCCGATCGCCACAGCCGTGAAACCGCTGCGGGCGAGTGAATCAATTGTGCCCTGGTCGAGGTAGTCGGCCCGCGTCTGGATCTGGTAGGTGTAGGGGAGGCCACCGAGCTGAGCCAGGATCCCGCGCAGGCGCTTCCTGTTAATGGTGAAGGTGGCGTCGCCGAAGAAAAACCCCCCCGAGCCGCCTGTGAAGTTTTCCGCGCAGTAGTCAAGGACGTTTCGGACGTACTCCGGCGAGTGAAACCTTGTCCTCCTGTTGTTTATGGCCGGGTCGAGGCAGAAGGTGCAGGCCTCGGGGCATCCACGTGATGTCAAAAAGCCCGCGCCCGGTATGTAGTCGTCCGCGGGGTTCAGCTCCGAGAGGACGTCGAAGCGCGTCTTGATGTTGAACTCTTCCGAGACCGTATAAGGGTGGGGAAGGGAGTCGAGGTCGCTTATCGGCTCGCGGGCGGGGTTGTGTATGATCCGAGTGTCTCTTCGGAAGCTGACTCCCTTGATCCCATCAAGGCCCCGACCGCTTTCAATAGCGTCCAGGAGCTCGGCTGTCGTGTGCTCGCCCTCGCCGCGCACCACGATGTCGGCGTTGCCGTCCGCGAGGATATCCTCGGCGTGAAGGGTGGAGTAGATGCCGCCCGTTACCAGCAGGCAGTCGGGGCAGTCCTCTTTGATGTCCGCGAGCAGTTTTCTCGAGTAGAGAGCGAGGTTGTAGATCGACAGCGGGAACAGGATTACATCAGGTTCCTGTTCCCTGAGCCTTTTTATCAGGTACCTGCGCGAGGCGGCCGCGGCCTCAGGTTTACCGATGGTCGAGCCGGATACCTCGCCGGGGTCGGTGTTGGGTTCCAGGAAAAGCCCGGCGCGGTCGTGGACGTCTGCGACCAGGTTTATTACATCGAGGTTATGCCCGGTGCCTTTCAGGTAAGCCGCGACGTGCATGGCGCCGTAGTCGGGCGCGAGCAGGTCCTTGTTGCGCAGAGCCGTGAGCCTGACCAGCCAGGCGGGTTCCGGGCGGACCTCCATTATTCCAAGGCCTATCGAGTCCGAGATAAGGAGTGTCTTCATCAGCCTCTCGTAAAAACGGATAAACGGATATTAACGCTTGGGGAGCCTGTCAATCCAGCGCTGGCATAGCACATGTTTCACAGAACCCTGTCCAGCCAGTCCGCGACGAGGGCGGGAAGCTCGTCGCGGTTTTTCGGGGTTACCTCGATTAGCTCCACATCGGGGCGCGCCCGGATATCGTCCAGGAAAGGATGCCTGCGCATCTGTATAGCCCCCAAAACGTTTTTCGGCCCGTCGAGGGCCGCGCCGACCGCCTCACAAAAAACGTTGCTCGACATTTCCATCGAGGCGATCTCGTCGATTACGACCAACATGATTCGCGGGTCGGAGAGCGCTGTCTCTATCGAGGAGACGGCGACCCCGTCGATGTCGGCCAGGTTGACCCCATAGCGCCCGACGCGGACGGGCGACTTGAAGCCGGCCCCGGCCAGCAGCCCCGTGCGCCCGTCAAGGGCATTGATTGAAAAACCGGTACGCTTTCCTCCCGTTAGGATCTCTTCCGTGAAAAAGCCACCCGCGCCGGTCCTGCCCTCAAGTGCTTTGCGGATCACCGTGGTCTTGCCGCAGCCGGGCCTGCCGGTCAGAAGAAGATGCTTCTTGGCACTTGATTCTTTGATCATGATTCGCGGCCGATTATTCATTTGGCCGGTAAGGGATGTCCTCCGGCGTGATCCGGGAAGTCCCGAAGCGGGCGCGGTCAGTGGAGTTGAGAATCAGGGGCATTATGTCATGCCCATTGATGAGGCCGAGCGAGCCCGTCACGCACGATGTCTCGTCGAAGCTCTCGACGGCATCGACGCGGACGTTGCTCCCCACCATCACGACCGGGACCGACTCCCCGGAGTGTATGACGTCCTCGGAGCCGCCGGAGGGTGTGGCGTGGTCGGCGGTTATGACCGTGAGGACATCGGGGTCGGAGGCGAAGTGCTCAACCGCAGGCTCCAGTGCTCTATCGAATTCCTCGAGTGCTTTTACTTTCTTGGCGGGTTTTCCAGTGTGGGACGCCTCGTCGGCCGCCTTGGTGTGGATGAACGCGAAGTCGCGGCCCTCGGAAATCGATTCCGCCGCGGCCTCGATTTTACCGGCGAGGTCGAGTGCGGGGTTGCCGTGCCTGATTTCTTTCAGTTCCATTCCGAGCAGGCGGGCCAGGCCGGTGTAGAAGTCACCCGAGACGGCGGCGACCGCGTCAAAGCCCCAGGCGCTTTCAAAGGTCGGGACCGCTGGCGTACTCGAGGGCCACTTCAAGAGTACGTCGTTTATCAGCGTCATGCCTTCGGCCGCTCTCTTTTCGTTCACCGGGTGTGAACAGAGGACGTCTTCCGCCCAGGCTGTAAACCTCGTAAGCTCTCTTGCGGTTGCTTCCGCGGCGCCCGGTGGGGCGTCCTCAAAAGGCACGACTGGCGGTACGGGGAGTCGGAAGAAGAGGGGGTCGGAGTCGGTTACCTCGACCGAAGCCCCACCCGACAGCACCAGGACCATGAACGGCCCGCCAAGGTGATAGAGACTTGTCTCGTACGTCTCGGGGCTGTAGGTGGAAAGGGCTGCAGCGATGTCGGACGCCTGGTCATCGGGGAGGTAGGCGGGAGCGATCTGCGCGTATTTATTACCATCGTCGACCATGGTGGTCGCGAGGTTTACCCTTACGACAACGTCATCCGTCTTTAATTCGACTCCGGCCCCTATGGCCTCGATGGACGCGCGGCCAGGGTAAGGGAAGTCACCGTAGCCGAGTATCCGCCAGTGCGCCTGGTCGCTCGAAGAGCAGGTGCCGGGGGATGTCGGGTACATGTGACCGCAGGCCCCCATGGCCGCGAGCGCGTCGAGGTTCGGCAGGTTCGCGGCCTGAAGAGGCGTCTTGCCTCCGAGCGCGCGCTGCGAGCGGTCGGCCATCCCGTCGATGATTATTAGAACCGCTTTCAGTTTACTCTCCTCTTGACGATGCCGCTGATGACCGTTCTCGTGATGTCGAGGTAGTCCGGGGCGCTTCCTGCGGCTAACGAAGAAAGCGTTTCGCTCGTGACGGGTACGAGGAACTCGTCTATGTAAGCAGCGAGGTCTTCGTCCCTCACGATGACGTCGCCCTGCAGGTCGCGGTAGTTACCCTCGAGCACGCAGCGCAACTGCCGCGCTGATTCCTCCCAGCCTTCGCCGAGCACCTTTTCGATGTGCAGCTCTTCTCTGATACCGGCGATTGGAAAGTCGAGTTCGATACCGTTTTCCGCCAGGACCTCCTGGTACGCGCGCAGGGCGGGCTCGAGCTGGTTGAGCTTAAGGCGGCCGTCGTGTGAGAGGCGCTCCCCGGATACGATGGCCCTGGCTCCTAACTCTCGCGCGAATGGCACGCGTGCGGCGTGCAGGTACATATGGCAGGCAATACAGGTCGGCGAAAAACCGTAGAGGTTGAAAAGTTGCGACGAGAACCTACCGGCGGTGGCGTGCCACCACGACGGCGAGCCCAAGACGACGGTCTCGAGCACCCGGGGACCCGCACCGCCCTGAAACCTGCCCGCAAGAGCCCGCGCGTTTGAGAGTACGTTGCTCCAATCTCCGTACTCGGTACCGGTATAAACTATGGTCGGGACAAGGAAGTCGTACGTCCCGGATGAAGCCGCCTTGACCCCCGCCGCCACGCTGTCCCGGCCCGCGATCTCGACAAGGGCAACCTTGCCGTTCGCGGTATCGCGGCGAAGCCTGACCGTAAGCCCGCGGTCGAAGCCGGCGATTCTCTCGGGTTTCGAAAAGGCGATCTGTCGGGCTTCATTCTCGGTCAAGAGGCACCCCCGCTTGAGATGTAGCCTAATTATAAGGGCAGGCTGCGGCAGCGGGAAATCCTTTCGGGGCGAGAGACCATGCACAGCGAGAGTGAGACCTGCGGGGCCGGGGTGAGATTCGAGTCTTTACTCCTTTCTTAATAGTTCAGTGTTATAATCTTCCCTGTTTTGAACAGACATTGTGAGTGTTTGAAGACAGGTGGGAATATCCTCATCAAAGCCGCTTGCGTTTTGCTGCTATGCGCGGTGTTGGCGGCCGGCTGCGGTGGCGCGTCCCGGACCATAAGCGGGAAGCCTACTGCCGGCTCGCGGGAGGGTGGTGCGGCGGCCGGGAAAAACGAGGAGAAAAAGGTCGTCGACAAAGCGCTCGAATATGCCGAAGAAGCGAACGCGGGTTCCACCTTCAAGGTGGTCGGCAAGAAACTGATGGGCTGCTGGGCCTGCGTCGCCGTCGAGGAGGAAGGCGTACCGGCAGATGAAGCGGTCGGCTACGGCGTTTACCTTCGCAGGCTTGATGACGGAACATGGGAAGTGGTCACGACGGGTACGGGTATCTCACCCGATGAACTCCCCGACGCACCTCCCCAACTCTTCGAACTCTGAAGGGTGTCTTGATTCCTTGGCTGTAGGGGCGCAAAAAAAGTGGTCTGACCCCATTTTTGTCCTCTATACTATTTCAGCTTATCCCGCCCGAACCCGAGCACGTTCCTCGCGGCGATGAGCGTCTGGATCTGGCCGGTCCCCTCGAAGATGTCGTTGATCTTGGCATCCCGCATCCACTTCTCGAGAAGGAGTTTCCGGGAATAGCCGAGCGGCCCCATCAACTCGACGCACTTCTGCGTTATGTGGGTGACGGCGAGTCCCGCCTTGGCTTTGGCCATGGAGGCTTCGAGCGAGTTCCGCCGGCCGTTGTCGAGCATCCAGACGGCCCGCCAGGTCAGGAGCCTGGCGGCCTTGAGGTCCGCCTCCATCTCCGTTATGTCTCGCTCGATCGCGGTCATCCTGTTGGGCGAGATGTTGTACCGCACCTCGAGCCCCTCTTCGGCAAGCGCCTGCTTCAGCGAGTCGAGCGCGGCTCCCCCCACTCCGATCGCCATCGCCGCGACCATCGGCCGCGTGGCGTCGAACGTAGCCATGACGCCCTTGAAGCCTTTTGTCTGCGTCTTGTCAACCACCTCGGCGCTGCCGAGGATGTTGTCCTCCGGGATGCGGCAGTCCATGAAGGAGATGGATACCGTGTCCGAGCACCGTATGCCCAGCTTGTCCTCTATCTTCGTTATCTGCATACCGGGAGCTCCGTGCTCGACGATGAAGGGCTTGATGCCGGCGCGGCCCGCCTTCGGGTCGACGGTCGCCCATACGACCACGAAGCCATCGGAGTCCTCCAGCGCGCTCTTTCCGGCGGTGACGAATATCTTCTCGCCGTTCAGCACCCACTCGTCCCCGTCCTTGACCGCCGTCGTGCGGATGTTCGCGGTGTCGCTCCCGGCCTCCGGCTCGGTGATGGCCATCGCGCCCCAGACCGGCGTGTCTCCCGCGAACCTCGCCAGGAAGCGCTCCTTCTGCTCGGGCGTTCCGGTGGCCTGGACCGCCGCCCCGCCGAGTCCCTGTCCGGGAAAGGCGAGCGCTATGCCGGCGTCCCCCCAGAATATCTCCTCTATGGTGACGGCCGTCATGAGCTGCCTCTCCGAGGGCTTCTTTTTCTTCTTCTCGCCTCCCTCTTCGGTTTCTTTCTTTGGCGCCCCGCCGGTTAGCCCGCCTCCGCCCAGGCCGCCCTTCATGAACCCGTGAACCAGGTTTATGAGTTCCAGCGGCCTTTCATGTTCCTCTTCGTCGTACTGCCTCGCGACGGGGCGCAGGGCCTGCTCGGCGAAAATCCTGAGCATCTTCTGCGTGCCCTTTATCCTCGGTGAAAGCTCGAAATCTATCACTTGGGTCACCCCCCTAAACCATGATTATGCCCTCGAGGGCGGAGAAAGCGCGCGAGTTACGGAACCAGAGCTCGGGCGGGTTGTCGCGCACGTAACCGTGACCACCCATGACCTGGACCGCCCCGTCACAGACCTTCATGCACTTCTCGGCGGCGTAGTTCTTTGCCAGCGCGGCGTCTTTCGCGTACTCATCGCCACGGTCGCACTTCCAGGCCGCCTCCCAGAGGAGCATCCTGCTCGCGTCCACCTCGATGAACATCTCGGCTATCATGAACGCGATCGCCTGGCGGGAGCCGATCGGCTCGCCGAACGCGATGCGCTCTTTCGCGTAGTCACGTGAGTGCTCCGCTGCGCGCCGCATCACCCCGACGGCCATCGCGGCCAGGGCCAACCGCGAGCGGCTGACAAGGTCAAGGTAATCGATCCCTGAGCCCCCGCCTACTTTACCGGCAAGCGGCACCCGCACGTCGTTCAGGGAGACCTCGTAGGTGGCGAGCGCCTTGAGGCCCATGTTCTTCTCCCGCTCGCTTACCCCAAGATTGTCTGCGCCCCGGGGGACCAGGAAAGCGTCAACACCCGCGAAGCCTGCCCCGGGGTTCGCGGTCGCAAAGACCAGGAGGTTATCCGATTCGGCCGCGAGGGGTACCAGGCACTTCTGCCCCTTCAGCACGTATTCCGCCCCGTCACGCACCGCGGTGGTGGAAAGGGCCGAGGCGCAGAACGAGTACCGCGGTTCGACCAGCGCGGCACCGGCGGCCTTGAACTCATCGCCGCAGAACAGCGGAAGGAATTCCGCCTTCTGTTCCTCTGTTCCTCCCAGCAGAATCGTGTAGGCCATCAACGTCGGCGAGATGATGTGCATCGCGGTGGAGAGGTCCCCGTGGGCCATTTCCTCGTAAGCGATCACCCCGGTCAGCGCCGATGGACCCTCGCCGAACCCGCCGTACTGTTCGGGAACGGCAGAGGATATGATCTCGAGATCCCAACCCGTTTTGACAAGGTCGGGCGAGACACCCCCCGATTCGTCGCATTCCCTCATGGCAGGCTCCATCTGGTCGGTGGCGAAGCCGGCGATGGTTTCCTTCACCATCGCCTGTTCTTCGCTCGGCTCGAATGAAACCATGGGCTTTTCCTCCTTTCATCCAGGGGTACTCGAGTTGCCTCCTCTACCGCCTCGGCCTCGAGGCGGCTCCTTAGGTCCTTTTTCATGACCTGCTGACCGATATATTATACCCTGCATTAATCATATGAAACGGGAAGGACTCTCCCCTTGCTTTGCTTAAGTATGCATTAGAAAGCCAAAAACTGGCGATCTTTTACTTCGGGGGGCGAGAATCCATTGGGTGCACCGAAAAACGGGGGTATGAGACTGCTTTTCGACCGCCGTCTGATGCTCGAATTCCGGGGGGCGAAGATAACCACTGACGCGGGGCTGCTGGCGGTAAGAGAGCTTGACGAGATGATGGGTCTCACCGACATGGCTGCTGACTTGATAGAAGACAAGAGGACCGGCAAGAACATACAGCACCAGATACCGGGACTGCTCAGGCAATCTGTCTACGCGAGGCTGGCGGGATACGAAGACACCAACGACCACGAAGGGCTATCCCGCGACCCGGCCATGAGGGCGGTCATAGGCAAGAGGGCGCTAGAGAGGACGGCGGCAAGCTCGGGAACGGTCTCCCGCTTCGAGACGGACATCCTTACTCAAGTGCAGAACATCGACGCGCTCGCCACCCTCAACAGCGGCTGGGTCTCCAAAGCCGTATCGCTCTCGTTGGCGAAGAAGGTGATTCTCGATATTGACAGCTCCGAGTCACCCGTCCACGGCAGCCAGGAAGGCAGCGCCTACAACGGTCATTTTGAATCCACCTGCTATCACCCACTCTTCTGCTTCAACAACTACGGCGACTGCGAGGGGGCGGTCTTGAGGCCAGGCAACGTCCACTCGGCTGACGGCTGGCGGAAGTTCCTCTCCCCCATAGTGGACAGGTACAAAGAGATAGACAAGAAGCTCTACCTGCGGGGGGACGCGGCCTTCGCGATACCCGACATCTACGAGTACCTGGAAGATAACTCTATCCTCTATGCCATCAGGCTCAAGGCGAACAACAACCTCTACCATGAGATAGACCACCTGATGACCCGCCCGGTGGGCAGACCCTCAAGGAAGCCGAAGGTTTTCTTCCATGACTTTTCATACCGGGCCGCCTCCTGGAAAAGCTCACGCCGGGTCATAGCCAAGGTGGAGTGGCACCAGGGAGAGCTGTTCCCTCGAATCGGTTTCATCGTTACCAACATGTCGTCCTCACCTGAAGCCGTGAACCACTTCTACAACAGGCGGGGCACATGCGAACAGTGGATAAAGGAGGGCAAAAATGCCCTTACCTGGACAAGGCTCTCCTGCTCTCGGTTTTCCGCCAACCGGGTGAGGCTCGCGCTGTTCGTGCTGGCCTACAACCTCGGCAACTTCATGCGCCGCTTCGCGCTTCCAAGCGAGGTTTCTCATTGGTCTCTTTCCAGCATCCAGTTGAAGCTGATAAAGATTGGAGCCAAGATAGTCTCCCACTCCAGGATGACCGTCTTCCAGATGGCAGAGGTGGCGGTATCCGAAAAGCTGTTCCGGTCTATGCTCGCCAGAATCCATCGCCTGGGCAGGGCATGCGCGAGAGCGCCCGCCTTGAGCCTGTGAAAGACGGGGATAGAAAGCAGGGTGAATTCAAATGCAGGGCAACTGTCCCCGGACGACGGGAAAACACGAAACCGGGAGCTGAGATGACGGGGTCGGTCGGCGAGCATGCCACAGATTCCAGTCAACCGTGTAGGAAAGGAGCGATTCGTGGTAATATCACAGCGTTGGAGGCGGCATATGAGGAATATCGGGTATAGTGATTGGAGAGTGAGGGTGACTATGGACACGGACAAGATCAAGGACATCGGAAAGAAGACTTCGGAGCGAGTAAAAGACGCCGGGGAGGATCTGGAAAAGGCCGGCAAGGATGCGAAGGCGTCAGTTGATAAAGCTGGGAGAGAAGTAAAGAAATCGGCAAGAAACGTAAAGCGAGAGGCCAGCAAATAGCGTTAGGGGTAAAACTCAACAGGGGGGAGTTTTATGAGGAATCAGCGTCGCACGGTTGTTGCCGCGCAGCCAGTCGAGTACGTCGAGCCGCGCCGTAGGTACATCCCCTACCCGGCGGCTCCAATAGTTGGCGCCGTGGCCGGCGTGTCCGGGGTCCTCGTGATAATCTCGACGTTTTTCTCATGGATCTCGGGGAGCGGAGTGACGGGCTGGTCGATGATGTCCAAGGGCGGCTTCGGGACGTCGCAGAACTTCCTGTTCTCCACCGGCGGGAGCCGGATCGTCTTCAGTGGTTTCTGGTCGCTGCTGTTCGGCGTACTAATCGTTGCGGGCGCGGTGACCCTCATCACCGGCTGGGGGGGCGCGAACGGTCTTGTCCTGACTGCGGGCATCCTGGGTCTCATCATATCGGTATTGAGCATCGTGATGATCTACACGCTCAAATTGCAGTCGTTAACTCCGGGGGCAGGACTGTGGATGTTCGCGGTGTTCTCTCTCATTGCGGCGGTCGCTGGAGGCGTGGGCCAATCGCAGATGGAGTACATGGCCGAGGGCTAGGCGTCGCCGAGCGGAGGCGCGCCAGCCGGTGGGTATTGTCCTAGCTCAGGCCGAGCACACATCTGCAATTACGATTGGGAGGTAAAGAGGATGCTGACTTAAAGCGGCTGAGGAGACAGCGGCAGCTGCCGCTGTCTCAAGTTGAGGTGTCAACGGAAACGGGGCAAGTCCACCGGAGCCACAATGGGGTTTATAGGGGGCTCTAATCAGTCATATCTTAACTCACCACGTAAGGTAGGAGGTGTGAGATGTATATTGGAGGAATTGTCGGACTCATAGTTTTGATAGTTGTGGTGCTGATAATCTTGAAGGTCTTTCACGTCATATAAATAGGAATACAACGTAGCTGATAACGGATATAGTCTAGTACTGTGATTGTTGGCAGATCGGCTTTAAATTGTCCAAGAAACAAAGCAAGTAGTCCTTGGCGATATTGACACTCTCTGAAGTGAACACAAAGCAACTAGGTAGATGACATTGCACCTGAGGACTCAGCACGCGGATTCTGTCGGGGTTCGAATGAAGCAGCACTCTTTTCCGTCCCGAAATAGTCCCGTAACTCATTCAAACTCTTTTAAGTCTCGCGGGCGCGTAACGCGCTATCGTGGTACACCACAAGAACGAAAAACGCCCTAAAAAGACCCTAGAACGCGCTCTGCCCCTTCGCAGTTGAGGCTATATAAGCAGGGGGCTTATACACATAGGAGCGTCTTGCCGCTGCTGAAACTGGGATACGGGTTATGAGGGTGATGCTAGGGTGAAAATGTCAAGGAATTATACTTCCATGATTCTATCCCTTGCGCTCGCCGTTTCGTTGATTGCGTGGGGTGGGTGCGGGGCCAAGAAGGCAACTCAAAATGGTCGGGACAGCAGCGCCACCGACCACGGGGAGGGAAAGCCACAGGTCATTTTATTCACTCAACCGGGGTGAGCGCCGTGCGGTCCCGCGGAGCTCCTCGTGAAGGAGCTGGAGAAGGAGTATGGCGGAAAGGTGGATTTCAGGGAGATAGACATCTCGACCGACTTCGAGTCGGCCGAGATGTATGGGGTGCAGTTAACGCCGACGATAGTAATCCTCGATAAAGATCGCACTGTCGTCGATACGATCGTGGGCCTGCCCGAAAAAGCCGGGCTCAGGACTTCGCTGGATAAATTGTTATCAAAGTAGACATTCGATTACTGGCGACGTAAGAGTTGGCTGGTGGAGCCGGGGGGAATCCAACCCGTCGCTCAGGTCCCTTCGCTCCCCCTATGGGGGCTCACGCCCCCCTGAGGGCGCAAGAACGCTCCCGCTTTCTTGCTGTCACCCCCCAAACTAGATTGCGGGGGGATCTTCCCCCCGCAAAAGTCGCCCCCCTGGGTTCGATTCCCCTGTGCTTCAAACTTTCGAGGCCTGGGGTCACCGCATGCCGAAGTCATGTGGGGTGGTGGAGCCGGGGGGAATCGAACCCCCATCTCGTCCGCGCGAAGGACGCATCTTCCCATTGGACCACGGCCCCGTTTGTGCGTCTAATTGTAACTGAAACTGTTGAGCGTTCAACAGCGAGCCATAGTAATATAATCTTCTCTACGTTGCGAAGGCGGTGAGGCGCAAAGTTGGCGGAGAGCGGGCCGCAAGTCAGACAAGACAAAGATGGCAAAAAAAGCGCCAGGCTAAAGGCAATAGCGCTCGCCGCCATCGGCGTCGTGTCCCTGTTGCTCGTGGTGTTCTTCGGCTGGTATCAGTTCTCCCACCGCGCGAAGGGCCCTGTCGAGCTTGTGAAGCAGCACGCCATACCCGGCACAGATACCACGATTGGTGAGGGTATCGAGAATTTCATCCGCGACAAGGGCGCGCAAATCGTACGGGAGGGGTTCAAGCCGAGCTGGGGCGCCGAGGAGACCGGCAAGAATGTTTTCAAAGTCTCGTACGTTTATGAGGTCGGCCGGGAGGCGCGCTGGATATCCTGGAGGGTCACCCTTCCCTCCGCAAAAGTGAAGCCGGAGGACGAATGGGCCCGCGAGCTCTGGGAGGGCGACTGATTCAGAGGCGAACATTGATTCTCCACCCCTGGTCTTATGGAGTATAATTAGAAAGCTCTGGGCCGGTAGGGAACCCGAAGCGCATCTGGAAGTTAAGGATTGCGGGAAAAGACAGGAGGTGTCGGAGGGTGGTTAGAGGACCCCACGGACACGAGAAGGTGGGCGAGGAGATCCTCAGGGTAAGGTGTCACAACTGCGGCAACCGCGTATCGCTGGATCCCGGCCAGGACGAGGCCAGGTGCCCACGCTGCAACGCGCTCGTGAAGAGGCCCAAGCAGAAGTAGTCTAGCGGCGACGACCTCCGTACAGCCGGACTTTATTCTGGTACTGAGCCAGGAGGTAGACTTGGAACTCGAGGTATCTACCAGGGACGTTGGGGAGCATACGGTAATCAAGTTGAAGGGCGAGGTGGACATCTATACCGCGCCCTCCCTGCGTGAGACCATCGTGGATGCGGTCGATAAGGGGCGTTACAAGATCGCGGTCGACCTTGACGAGGTGGACTTTCTGGACAGCACCGGCCTCGGCGTCTTGGTGGGCGGCCTGAAGAGGGTGAAGCAGCACGAGGGGGAGCTCGGGATCATCTGCAACCAGGAAAAGATCCTCCGCATCTTCAAGATTACAGGGCTCACAAAGATCTTCAACATGTACACAAGCCCTGACGAGTTATAGAGGTCGGAGCGCAGGTGCCGGGCTTTTATTCCGTTCGTTGCAGGTGACAGTTCCGTCGAGGGGCGGACGCTTGTCCGCCTCGTTGTTATTAGGTCAAAGCACAGATGACCGTTAAGCGCAAGAAGGACGAGGGCGACCCTTACCTTGAGCTTCGCCTGTCCATGGTGGAAAGGCAGCTCGAGGCCAGGGGCATCAGGGGCCGCCGCGTTCTTGAGGCGATGCAGGAGGTGCCAAGGCACCTTTTTGTCCTTCCCGCCCACCGCGGACGCGCGTACGATGACTGCCCCCTCCCGATAGACGAAAGACAGACGATATCCCAACCGTACATGGTCGCCTGGATGACCGAGCTTCTTCGCCTTAAGGGCGGAGAGACGGTTCTCGAGATCGGGACCGGCAGCGGTTACCAGGCGGCAGTCCTGTCGAAGCTTGCCCGCTTCGTTTACACGATGGAGCGTATCCCGTCACTTGCGGAGGCGGCGAGAAAGCGGCTACGGGATGTGGGAATAAAAAACGCAGAGGTAGTTGTTGGCGACGGCACCGAGGGCCTGCCCGAGCATGCCCCGTACGAGGGTATTATTGTCACCGCCGGCTCCCCGAGTGTGCCGCCGCTACTCGTTGAGCAGCTGGCGGACGGGGGACGCCTGGTCATACCCGTGGGTTCATCCGCTGTCCAGAGGCTAACTGTTGTTGAGAAAAGTGGGGAGAAAACGATTACTCGCGAGGAGGGTTCCTGCGTCTTCGTCCCTCTGGTCGGCAGGTACGGCTGGGAGCGCTGAGTCCCGCTTGACCGGGGACCCGGCTTAAAATATCCTGTAGCCCGCCTGCAACCTGTTCGCCCTGATTATTGAAAGCGGTGATGTGTGGAATGCTACCAGTCATTGTCATTCCGACTTACAACGAGAGCGAGAATATCGAGGGGATCGTACAAGATATCCTCAACCTCGAGTGCGGTGTCTCCATCCTGATCGTGGATGACAACTCCCCCGACGGGACGGGGGAGATAGCGGACCGCCTCTCGGAGGAGCTCCCCGAGGTGCACGTGCGGCACCGTCCGGGCAAGCAGGGACTCGGTTCGGCGTACCGCTTCGGGTTCGCCGAGGCGCTCGATATGGGGGCGACCTGCATCTTCGAGATGGACGCCGACTACTCCCACGACCCGCGCTATATACCGCAGTTCCTTTCGGCCATCGGCGACCACGATGTGGTCATCGGCTCTAGGTATGTCGAGGGCGGCGGCATCGAGAACTGGGGGCTCGCCCGCGAGCTGATCAGCCGTGGGGGCAACTTTTATGCGAGGCTCTGCACCGGGCTGAAGTTGAACGACGCGACCAGCGGGTACCGGTGCTATCGGAGCGAGGTGCTGAAGGCGATAGACATACCGAGGGTCAACGCGTCCGGCTACGGCTTCCAGGTCGAGATGGCGTATGTCTGTATCACCATGGGGTTTGATGTCTTTGAACTCCCGATAGTCTTTACCGACCGCCGCGTCGGCGAGTCGAAGATGAGCAAGAACATCGTTTGGGAAGCAATGTGGATGGTTGTGGGTCTCAAGCGAAAGTACCGTGACTTGAGATGAGCAACGCGTCACCGGCGCGGCGCTGTCTGCCGGATGCTGTTGCATGGAGGTTGAAGTGGGCCGGTCGAATATAAGCGAGCAGTTGGAATACCTCTTCGATCCGCGGACGGTCGCTGTCATCGGAGCAAGCAACACCAAGATGAAGTGGGGCTACATTGTGCCCGCCAACATACTGGCCGGCGGCTACACGGGAGAGTTCTACCCGGTGAACCCCCACGACGAGGAGATACTCGACCACAGGGTTTATAGATCTGTAAAGGACATTCCAGGGGAGGTCGACCTGGCGGTTGTGACGGTCCCGGCGCTGGCCGTCAATCCCGTCGTGAAGGAATGCATCGAGAAGGGCGTCAGGGCCTGCATCGTGATTTCCGGCGGTTTCAGCGAGACGGGGGAGGAGGGCACGGCGATGGAGAGGGAGCTGACGGAGCTAGTTGACGGTTCCAACATGCGGCTGGTCGGTCCGAACACCATGGGCATTTACTCCGCACGCTCCTCACTGCACGCGCTGATGCCGCCCGTCAGGCCCGTGGCGGGTAAGATAGGGTTCGCGGCGCAGAGCGGGAACCTGGGCACCCAGATGTTGAGCCTCGGCAAAGCGCTCGGGGTCGGTTTTTCCCGCTTCGTCTGCATCGGCAACGAGGCGGGGCTGAAATGCGCGGACTACGTCGAGTATTTCGCGCAGGACCCGGATACCGAGGTCATCCTTCTATATATAGAGGGACTGCGGGACGGCCGCCGCTTCATGGAGGTCGCGCTCGAGACCTCTCCGAAGAAACCGATCGTGGTGTTAAAGGCCGGCAAGACCGACGCCGGCGCGAAAGCCGCCCGTTCTCACAGCGCGGCGCTTGCCGCGGACGAGACGATTTTCGACGGCGTCCTCAAGCAGGCCGGCATGATAGAGGCCGATACGACGGAGGAGATGCTTGACATCGCCAAGGCTTTTGCGGCCGTGCCCCACCCGAAGGGGAAGCGGGTGGGGGTGCTGACCTGGGGAGGCGGCTGGGGTGTCGTTACCGCCGACGCGCTCGCGAAGCACGGCCTCGAGCTGGTCGAGCTACCCGAGGAGACCCTCAAACAGCTGGATTCGATACTGCCGTCGTACTGGAGCAGGGGGAACCCGGTCGACCTCGTGGGGACACTGGATCTTTCAAAGCACTTCTCCTGCATCGAGATACTGGCGCGCTGCTCCGTGGTGGACGCCGTCATCACGCTTGGCACGATGGGAGCCACTTCCTCCTTCCAGTCTTTCGTGCTCGAGGGCCAGATACCCGGGGATAACGAGGGGAATACAAAGCCGCGTGTCATAACGGGCGAGTTCCTGAAGCAGCTCCAGGCTATAGACGAGGCTTATAGAGAAAAGGTCATCAGCCTGATGGCGGAGACGGACAAGCCCATCATCGTGGTGTCGTTCCCGACCTCCGGCGCCATAACGCCGATGCTCGCGCGCCAGAGCGAGGTCGTCATATACCCGTCGCCGGAACGCGGCGCGAAAACGCTCGCGGCGCTCTATGAGTACCGCGAGTTCCTCGATAGAAAGCACGCGCTTGTTGAGTAAGGAAGCGCTGCCGGTAAAAGGTGAGCAATCGTGACCCTGATCCTCAAGTCAGCTCTCCTGGGGGTCGTGCAGGGCCTGACTGAATTCCTACCGATCAGCTCGAGCGGCCACCTCGTGCTGATCGAGAAGCTTCTTGGCTGGAACGAGCTCGGTCCGGCATTTAATGTCGCCATCCACATGGGTACGCTCCTTGCCCTTCTCGCCTTCTTCGGCCGTGAATGGATCGAGGTCATCAAGGGCTTTTTCAGGAGCCTGCGGGTTCGGCCTTCCCGCTGGGACGCGGATGGCCGGCTCTCGTGGATGTTGATCCTCGCTACCATACCGGCGGTGATCGCCGGGGCAGCCCTCTCAAAACAGATCGAGAGAAACCTCCAGACGCTTTTCTGGGTGGCGACGTTCCTGGTGGCCGGGTCTCTGGTGATGATGGCCGCCGAGCTGTGGGGAAAGAAGGCCAGGGATTTCAGCGTGCTCCGCGCGGGGGACGCCGTCTCTGTCGGGTTCGCACAGGTCCTCGCTCTGGCGCCCGGAGTGTCGCGTTCGGGCATCACCATATCAGCGGGCATGTTCTCGGGCTTGAACAGGGAAGCGGCTGCAAAGTTCGCCTTCATGATGGCCGCACCCATCATCGGTGGCGCCGGCGTGTGGGAGGCGATCGAGCTGGTGAGGCACGGGCTGGGCGCCGGCACGCCGGGCGCGTTCGCCGCTGGATTCATAACCTCCGCGGTCACCGGGTTCTTCGTGGTCAAGTACTTCCTCAGGTACCTGAGGCACGGGTCGCTGACTCCTTTTGTGATATACAGGCTCGTCGTTGCCGCCGCCGTTTACATCTACCTTATAGTCGCTTAATAATAGGGTGAAATGACACACTGGTGCCAGGCACCGATGTGGCAAAGAAGGTTGAGAAATGCATGAGCTTTCTGTGGTTGAAAGCATGATGGCGGTTGTCCTGAAACACGCCGAGAAGAACAGGGCCGGCAAGGTAAACCGCATAAACCTCGTCCTCGGCGAGATGAGCACGGTAATGGAAGACCCCGTGAAGTTCTATTTCGAGCTCATTAGCAAGGATACGATCGCGGCGGGAGCCGAGCTCTCGTTCCGGCGCACCGAACTCATCGCGCGGTGCGAGGACTGCGGCAAAGAGTTCAAGGTCGAGGAGTATGATTTTACCTGCCCGGAGTGCGGCGGGACCGACACCGAGATCTTGTCCGGAAGAGAGTTCCAGGTGGAATCGATCGAGATTAACTAGGGGGTCCGGGATGGAGATCGAGGTACTGGAAGGGATATTCGACGCCAACGAGATAATCGCGCGGGAGAACCGCGCGCTGCTCGACCGCTTCGGCGTCTTCATGGTCAACATGATGGCAAGCCCGGGGGCCGGCAAGACCAGCCTGATACTGAGGACCCTGGAGGGCGTCGAGGGCGAGCTTTCCTGCGCGGTCATCGAGGGCGATATAGCGGGCAAGGTGGACTCGGAGAGGATCGCGGAGAGGGGAGTGCAGGCGATCCAGATAAACACCGGCGGCTCCTGTCACCTCGAGGCTAGGCAGGTCAACACCGCGCTCGGGCGGCTTGACCTCGAGGGGGCGGACCTCGTGGTGGTGGAGAACGTCGGCAACCTGGTCTGCCCGGCCGAGTTCCACCTCGGCGAGGACCTGAAGGCGATGATACTGAGCGTTGCCGAGGGGCATGACAAGCCGCTCAAGTACCCGCTCATGTTCTCGGAGTGCCACGTATTGATAGTCAACAAGATAGACCTGATACCCCACACCGACTTCGATCTCGAGCTATTTAAAAAGACCGTACGCAAGATGAATCCGTCGGTCGAGATCTTCGAGGTCTCGTGCAGGAACGGGGATGGTGTTCCCGCCTGGACAGGGTGGCTCAAAGACCGTGTGGGCAAGTAATGGGGTCTGACCCCAATGGGTGGCAATACTTGATGTTAGCACCAGCGCTCTATTATAATACCGTCGTTTTGGCCGGGCGGAACGACCAACGTTCATGCTTCAGTGCCCGGCGCGCATGTACACCGGTTTCCCGGTTCTAAGTGACCAATCCGCATTAAAGGGAAAGGTGATTGAAGATGGCCGCCAAAGGTGGGAAGAAAAAAGGCACGGGGGCCGAGGAAAGGACGAAGTTCTTCCCGCCCGAGGAGTTAAGCAAGAACGCCTACATTAAGAGCTACGAGGAATACAAGGAGCTCTACGACAGGTCCGTAAACGAGCCCGAGAGCTTCTGGGCCGAGATGGCGGAGTCGCTGCACTGGGTCAAGAAATGGGACAAGGTCTTTTCCTGGGATGACAAGGAGTACAAGCACACCTGGTTCGAGGGGGGAAAGCTCAACGTATCCTTCAACTGCCTCGACAGGCACGTGAAGACCGACAAGCGGGACAAGGTCGCCTATATATGGGAAGCCGATGAACCGGGCCAGAGCAAGACACTCACCTACCAGCAGTTATACGACGAGGTCTGCAGGTTCGCGAACGTCCTCAAGAAGTACGGGGTGAAGAAAGGGGACAGGGTCTGCATATACCTGCCCATGATCCTGGAGCTTCCCATAGCGATGCTCGCGTGCGCGAGGATAGGCGCCATCCACAGCGTCGTCTTCGGCGGTTTCAGCTCGGATGCTTTGAAGGACAGGATCCTCGACAGCGACTGCGATACGCTTGTCGCGGCAGACGCCAGCTACCGGGGTGGAAAGCTCGTACCCCTCAAGAAGAACGCCGACGCTGCCCTCGAGGAATGCCCCGGCGTCAAGAACGTCTTCGTGGTAAGGCGAGCCGACTCTCCGGTAGAGATGCAGGAAGGTCGCGACCGTTGGTGGGACGAGGAGATGTCGGCAACCGACATTAAATCCGACTGCCCTCCAGAACCAATGGATGCCGAGGACCCCCTCTTCATCCTCTACACGAGCGGCAGTACCGGCAAACCCAAGGGAGTCCTCCACACGACCGCGGGGTACTTGCTCTTCGTGGCCCTCTCCCACAAGTGGATCTTCGATGTGAAGGACGACGATATCTGGTGGTGCACCGCGGACATAGGCTGGGTGACCGGCCACAGCTACATCGTATACGGGCCGCTCGCAAACGGCTGCACCAGCGTTATGTTCGAGGGGATACCCACCTATCCGGAGCCTGACAGGTTCTGGGAAATCTGTGAGAAGGACAAGGTGAAGGTCTTCTATACGGCGCCTACGGTGATCCGCTCGCTCATGCGGCTCGGCGATAAGTGGACCAAAACGCACGACCTCTCGACCCTGAGAATACTCGGCACGGTAGGCGAGCCTATCAACCCCGAGGTCTGGCTCTGGTACTACGACAACATAGGCGACGGAAGGTGCCCGGTACTCGACACCTGGTGGCAGACCGAGACGGGCGGGATACTGATAACACCTCTGGCGGGCGCGATGCCCTTGAAGCCGGGCTCCGTCAGCTTCCCCTTCCCCGGGGTGGTACCGGCGATTTACAGGCAGGACGGGACGGAGGCCGATGTCAACGAGAGCGGCTTCCTCGTTATCAAGGAGCCGTGGCCCGGCCTGATGCGGACGGTGTACGGAAACCACGAGCTCTTCAAGAACACTTACTATTCGATGTTCCCCGGTGTTTACCTTACCGGTGATGGGTGCAGGGTCGACGAGGAGGGATTCTACTGGCTGCAGGGGCGCATAGATGACGTCATCAACGTCTCGGGGCACCGCATCGGGACCGCCGAGGTCGAGAGCGCGCTGGTCAGCCACGAGTTCGTATCCGAGGCGGCCGTTGTGGGGATGCCACACGAAATCAAGGGCCAGGGCATTTACGCGTACGTGACGCTAAAGAGCGAGTACGAATCGAGAGACGAGGATGAGGTCAGGAAGGCGCTCGTGCAGCACGTCAGGAAGGAGATCGGCCCCATCGCCACTCCGGACATCATCCAGTTAACGCCTGCGCTGCCAAAGACGCGAAGCGGCAAGATCATGAGGAGGATCTTGAGGAAAATCGCCGAGGGCACCGCCGACTCGCTCGGTGACACCACGACCCTGGCCGACCCGGGTGTTGTCGACCAGATACTGGCCGACGCCAAGGAACTTTTGAGCAAGTAGGCTGCCCGCCCGGCTGCCCTCCGGGCTTTTCATGTTTGACGAGGATGAAGGAGGATCGGATATGGCAGGTGAGAACAAGCTGGCAAATCCTGCGGTGCTCGGGTTGACGTGTTTCGGTATGACTACTGTCCTTCTGAACCTGCATAACGCCGGCCTATTCAAGCTGGACGCGCCGATACTGGCGATGGGGATTTTTCTCGGCGGGTCGGTGCAGATAATAGCCGGGGTGCTGGAGTTCAAGAAAGGCAACTCCTTCGGCATGACGGCGTTCTGCGCGTACGGCGCGTTCTGGCTCACCCTGTGTTTTATCCTTATGACAAAGCCGTTCCTGCTGAAGCCGCTCGCGATGGAAGCTTCCGCCAGGGGGCTGGCCTGGTATCTCCTCCTCTGGGGGATATTCACTTGTTTCATGTTCATCGGTACTTTCAAGGTCAACAAGGTCCTTCAGCTTGTGTTCTTCACACTCATTATCCTGTTCGGCCTTCTCGTTATTCACTTCGCGTGGTTCGTTTCGCCCGGCAGCACAACCGCCGTCTTGAAGCTGGCGGGTATCGTGGGCATTGTCTGCGGTGGCAGCGCCGTTTACCTGGCGATGGCGGAACTCATAAACGAGATGTACGGCAGGGTGATCCTGCCGATAGGGCCTGTAAAGGCTTAGTAACCACGTACGCAACAAATGGGGTCAGACCACTTTTGTTGCACCTTGTGCGATAATGAGTCAAAGATTCGAGGAGCGGCGGCCTAGATGAAGAGTTCTGCGGAAGAGGAAGAGGAAACCAGAGACAGAGTCGTGGTAGTCACCGATCCCGAGACAGCCGAGGGGTTTACCCTGGGTGGAGTTGAGACTTACTCTTTCATGGACGAGCGAAAGGCTAAAGAGAAGATACGCCTGCTCTTGAGAGATGAGAGAACCAAGGTCTTGGTGGTGAACGATGAGTACCTCCGGGACATCGATGATCGAGACAGGAAGATAATCGAGTCCTCGCTGCCGCCCACCGTGATTCCGATTCCGGCGGCGGAGACGGGACTCAGCCGGCACAGAAGAACCTCGCTACTTAGGGTAATTCGGAGGGCGAGCCCTCAGATTTGACAATCCTCTGAAAAAGGCATATGGCTACTGCCGGTGTTACCGGCGGCCTCCCAGAGGGTCCGGCGATGAAATGCCCGAAATGCGGCAAAGAAGTTGATGACAGGAAGTGGTTTTGCAGCGCGTGCGGTGCGCCGCTCCATCTCGAAGAAGAAATATTCGTCCCTGAAGTTGATACGGATTGGGCCTTGGAAGAGAAACAGGGTTTTATCGCCAGGGGTTTTCAGCGGGAAAACCCAGTGCCAAAGGCAGGACCCGACGAGGATCCGGCGAGAGCCGAATTCATGTTTCGCGGCCGGCTTCGGAGATCGTGGTTGATCCGGATACTCATAACCCTCCTGATCCTTGCCATCCTGATTGCCGCGCTTCTCTTGGTTGCTCACATCAGGAAAGCGAACGGCGAGGTGGCCTCATCAGCAGAATGGGTGGTACCAGTCGGCCGAGGGCCGTCCTTAAAGAAGGGTCAGCGTGAGTGCTGCGATCACGATTGCGATCACGAACACGCCGTATGCGATGTCTCCTGTGAACTGCCTTGCCCTCACGTACATTGCGAGGCCCGAGACATCCATGGGGATAGTCCCTATCCTCCCGAGGGCGGCGCGACGGAACCGGCGGTAGTCCTTGACGAGCGTCTGCCACCAATCGTACAGGTACTCACCGGTCGTCTTGGCCATCGGCCAGTATTTGGCCCGAAGTTCTGCATATCGCCTTGAGCCGCGGAAGCAGAGCCTCAGAAAGCCGACCTCGGCCTTGGAATAGTAGAAATCGATGCCAGCAGTTTGCGGGAGCCTGAGACGAAACAGGTCCCAGCGGGTCATAACGAGGAAAAATGCGATCCCGACCGCCAGGGGAGGAAGCAGCGCAACGATGTTTGAGCCTGTGTAGAAGTGCAGCCCGGCAAGGTGGTGGACGCTTTCGGGATCGAGGCCGGCGAAGAGGCCGAGGACGGGCACTATGAGGTTCCTCATGACGATACCCGGGAAGAGACCCAAGAAGAGCACCCCTGCCGCGAGCAATCCCATGGCTGCCAGCATCGGCCGCGGCACCTCCTTTATCTCGTGAATGTTATCCCCGCGGTGGTGCCCGAAGAACGTGAGATTCAGGAGCTTGGCGATATAGCAGATCGTGCCGCCCGCGCTTACGAGAAAGATGATATCCACCGCCCTCAACCAGGGCCCGCCGGGTATCAGCGACTCCAGTATCGCATGGTGAAGTAGCGTCTTGCTCGCGAAACCGTTGAAAATGGTTATCCCCATTGCGCCGAGGCCAGCGATGCAGGTGAAGGCGGTGGTGTAGGGCATCTTGCGCCAGAGCCCCCCCAGCTTCGTCATGTCTAGTTGGTGCGTCGCATAATAAACCGCACCGACCCCGAGGAACAGCAGGGACTTGAAAAAGGCGTGGTTCATTATGTGGTAGATACCAGCGGCCAACCCGATGGCCCCCTCGGCGCCGAGGTACGCGCCGATACCCAGCCCTATCAGGATGTATCCCATCTGGCTGATGCTGGAGTAGGCCAGCAGGCGCTTGACGTTGTCCTGCACCAGAGCGAGGACCATCCCCACGACCATTGTGAGGATACCCAGCCAGATTATCACCCACCCCAGGGCGTGCAGATTGTGCATGTAGACCGGAACCTGCTCGGCGGCCTCTTTTCCGTGTCTCAAGAGCGCCCCTCCCGCCCCGGCTGCTCCCGAGTGGAATGTGCCGATCACGCGGATGAAGCCGTAGGCACCGGCCTTTATGATGATACCGGAAAGGAGCGCGCTGGCCGGGGACGGGGCCGCGGGGTGCGCGAGCGGAAGCCATACGTGTAAGGGCACCATACCGGCCTTGACGCCGAAGCCCCCTATCATGAATCCCGAGACAAGGAAGCAGATTGAGCTTGTAAGGAAGGCGCTGCCGGGCTGGGCGCCGAAACCGAGGCTTCTCGCGTAGGAGACGAACAGCAGTATCCCGAATAGAAGGCTCAGGCCTCCGTACACGGTCATGTATATATACTTTACGCCCGCTTTCCTTGCCTCGTATGTCTGGTTGTGGATGACCAGTGCATAGGCGAGCAGGCCCATCAGTTCGAAGAAGACGAAAAGGACGAAGTAGTCGGATGCCAGAAAGACTCCCAGAGTGGCGGCCTCCGTGAAAAGGGAAAAGGCGTGGTACCTGGTCCGTCTCTCCTCGTGTTGTATGTAGTTACAGGCGTATATCGTTGACATGAGCCAGACTAGTGACGCGGCAAGCGCGAAGATCAGTCCAAGAGAGTCCACGGTCAGCTGGAAATCCCCGAAGAGGATATTCATCGTTACCGTTAGGCTGGACCCGCGAACCATAACAGCCGGGAACATCGCGGCGCAGCACACGAAGGCAGCCGCTGAAAAGACAACGGCGAGCAGGTTCCGGAGCCTTTCCCGCCGGTCGCCCACTACCAGTACCGCTAGCCCTCCCAGAAGCGGCAGCAGCATGGCGATTGCAGGCAAGACAGAGTTGACAAGTTCAGGACTGTGGGCAGCGTGCTCCATATATCACCGAAATCCGTTAGAAGACCGTCTTTAAAAACACCTTGATGAGAGAGTACGGTAGTCCACGCACGGTAACGGATACCCCCAGGATCACCACGAAAGCCGCCCCTATGATCACCGGGACCAGCATGGTTCGTGACGTCTCGTGTTTAAGAAGCTTTTCCATCGGGTCGCCCTTAAAGAACGCGATGTAGATGATGGGTAGGAAATAAACCGCGTTGAGCAGCGCGCTCAGCAGCAGTACCGCTATGAAATACGGGCGGTGGGCCTGTATAGAGCCGAGTCCCAGCTCCCACTTTGTTATGAAGCCGCAGGTCAGGGGGGTGCCCATCATCCCGAGGGCTGCTACAGAGAACGCGAGCATTGTAATCGGTAGTTTCGATCCGATGCCGTTCATTTCCCTGATGTCCCGTTTGCCCGTCTCGTGGATTATCACGCCGGCGCAAAGGAATAAGGTACCCTTCATGAACGCGTGGTGCGCGATTTGCAGGAGCCCCCCCGTTGCGCCGTCCGGTGACAAGAGAAAAAGGCCAAGGATGATGTAGGAGACCTGGGCCACGCTGGAGTAGGCGAGCCGGCGCTTCAGGTCGGTCTGGGTTATGGCGAAGATCGATCCGACAATGATCGTGAAGCTCGCCACCCAGAGCATCGGCAGTGCTACCCCGAGGTCACCCAGCAGTTTGATGCCGAACACGTCGAAGACAACCCTGATAATCCCGAAGGCTCCGACCTTCAGGATTACCCCTGAAAGGAGCGCGCTCGCGGGAGAGGGTGCAGCGGGGTGCGCGTCGGGCACCCACCCGTGTAAAGGCATGATGCATGCCTTCACCCCGAAGCCGAGCATATAAACAGAGAAGATGATCAAAAGGACCGGTTTGCCGACGGCCTCAAGGTTCAGGGTACCGTGCCCCAGGAAAGAGAGCGTACCGCCGTAGTAGTACTGCATGATCAGGGCCGCCAGGAGTACCGCCCCGGCGGAAATGGTGTAAACGAGGTATTTGAGCCCTGCCCGGCGGGCAATCTCGGTCTCCTCGTGGATGATGAGCGGGTATGTGAACAGGCTCATGAGCTCGTAAAAGATGAAAAGCGTGAACATGTTGGCTGCGAATGCGACGCCGAGGCAGAAGGAGAGGTTGACCGCGGTAAAGCAGTAATAGCGTGTTTCACGGGTGTGTATGTAACCGAGGGAATACACGGTGGCGAGAAGCCAGAGCACCGACAGAATGAGGGCAAAATAGAAGCCGATGGTATCGATCCTGAAAGAAAGGCTAATCTTAGGGGCCACCTCTACGATGTGCTGGACCGAGACCACGCCGTCCAGGGCGCGCGGGTACAGGGTCGTAATCAGAAGAAAGGTTGCGGCGGTGCAGCCAACGTACACCGCCTTGGCGGCCCTGGGGTGTTTACTTCCCCACAGGAGAGCCCCCACAATCGCAAGCCACGGTACGGATATGATGATTACGGGAAGAAATGAATGCACCACCTTGCTCAAATCCCCATCCTCCCTTCGTAAGGTCCTATTGTAATAAACCCGAGCGGTTTCAACGGGGAGTCAACACTCTCTGGCCGTTTACAATTCAAGACATTTTGTCGTTTCACCAGGGCCTCATTTCATTAAAAGAACGCGGGTAGCGTTGTTTAGTGACGGCATGAGCAAGCCCGCGAAGATACCGAAGAAAAGCGTGCCCGCCGCAAGTACCGCGGCGGGGGCGAACATGGTGACGGGTGCCTCGTCGAGGCCCACCCCGCTCTTCCTGGCGCCCGTGAAAAACATGTAGTAGACGACCCGGAAGCAGTATACGGCGGACAGAAGGCTCCCCAGGAGCACGATGACCACAAAGGCGTACTGGCCCTTCTGGAAACACCCCCAGAGTGTGTACCACTTGGCCACGAACCCGGCTGAAGGGGGAAGGCCGACGATCGATAGGGCGGCGAGCGCGAACGCCCCCGCCGTCACCGGCATCGTCCTCCCGATCCCGCGGAGGTCCTCTATTCTCCTCAGGCCGTGTTTATAGATGAAAATCCCCGCGACGAGGAAGAAACAGGCCTTGCCCATCGCGTGGGCAAGCAGGTTGTAAAGGCCTCCGGCCATACCCCTGGTGGAGATCAGCGTGATTCCGAGCAGTATATAGCCGATTTGTGATACGGAAGAATAGGCGATCATGATCTTGAGGTCCCGCTGGATGATGGCCATGACGGACCCCAGGATGATCGACAATGCCGCTGCCCAGGCAACGACACCGGAAATGGAATTCCAGGTGGATGACAGGTTCGAGAAACTGTGTCCATAGACCGTGAAAAGGATGCGGAAGATCCCCAGGACGCCCATCTTTATCACAAGCGCGGAAAGCATAGCGCTTATCGGGGAAGGCGCGATGGAGTGGGCATCGGGAAGCCATACGTGGACCGGAAAAAGAGCCGATTTGACGGCGAACCCGGCGATGAAGAGAATGAGCGCCACGCTCGCGACCGGCAGGTAGGCGGTTGATTTCAACCTGCTGGATATATCCAGCATGTTCAGGCTTCCGGTGACGCTGTAGAGGAAGGCGATGGCGAAGAGTACCGTCAGGCTTGAGATTGCTCCCATGAGGAGGTACTTGAAAGCAGCCCGTAGCGCTCTGCGCTCCCCGGTTATCGCGACGAGGGCGTAAGAGGTAATAGAGAATATCTCCATGAAGACGAAGAAGTTGAAGAGGTCACCGGTTATAGAGAAACCGAGCATCGCCGTGAAAATCAAAAGGTACAGGGTGTAGTAATAAGGGATCCTCTCCTCCTTGAGTTCTTGCTCGATATAACGCCACGAGTAAATCAAAAGCATGAGCCCCACGCCCGTTATTATGCAGGCCATGAAGAGCCCCATGTAGTCTATTCTTATCTGGATACCCCACGGCGGCCTCCAACCGCTCAGGTTGTAGGTGACAGCCTTCCGCGCGCCAACCTTTCCGATAAGCGACCATACAAGAAAGCCCGTTGACGCCACGCCCAACAGGGCCCATGGGAAGCAGGCCTTTCGCCTCCACATGCCCCAGATGGGACAGAGCGCGGCGAAGGCGAGCGGCACGGCGACGATAAGTACCGGGTGATGGAAAGAGGCGCTCAGGGCTCCTCCCTCCCCAGTATCTCAGCGGCGTTCAGTGTGCCGTATCGTTCATGTATCTTGAGGCAAAGAGAGAGCGCTACAGCCGTGGTGCTGACCGCGACGACGATGCCGGTCAGTATTAGCGCCTGTGGGATTGGATTCACCATTTGAGAGGACTTGACTCCCTCCACAATGATGGGCGCCTGCCCGCCTTCGACCATGCCGATGGAGACGATGAAGAGAAAGACCGATGTCTCCATGATGTTGAGGCCGATCAACTTCTTGATAAGATTGGGCTTGACCGCGACCGTGTACAGTCCCATCAGGAAGAGCAGGACCGATACAGCGTAGTTAAGGTTGTGGAACATCCGGCTGAAGTTCATACTTGTCCTCTCTCATCATGGCGAAGACTATGGAGATGAAGATGACCCCGCCGCCGACACCGATGCCTACCTCGATTACCGTCAGCATGAGGTTTCGAACGGTCTGTGCCATTGCCCCGTGTACCCCCGGCAACAGGTACGTCAGGAAGTTGACGCCGTAGGCCAGGCCAATGATTCCCATTGATAGGAAGGCGACCATCGCTGTGCTCTCAAGGGGTATTCGTACTTTCAAAGGCATGCGGCGCGTGGATTCGGGAAGCCCGAAGGCGAGCGTGAAAACGATGACGCTCGCGCCGAGGATGGCGCCGCCCTGGAATCCTCCCCCCGGGGATCCTTCGCCGTGAAGCATCATGTAGGCGACGGCGAAGAAAAGGATGACCGGAAAGGCGAAGCGTACGACTGTTCTTACTATGACGCTGCTTCGAACGCCGGAGGCGTCGGGACCCGACCGGCTCAGGCCACGTTTCTCCCTGTCGAGCAGGGCAACTACGGCGCAGAGCGCGCTGAATATCACCGTTACCTCACCCATGGTGTCGTAGCCCCTGTAGTTGAGTATCACACCGGTGATGATGTTCTTCGCGCCGCCCTCCGCCTCGCCTTTCTCCAGGTATCTGGGTATGACGTGTGTCTTATCCGGCGTATTCCTGCTGTTCATTGCGGGCATCTTGCCTATGGCAAAAAGGAGCATTGCTCCTATCACGAGAAGAGCCCCGATGACGGCAGCCCTGCGCACTAGTCCTCCCTCCTGGTCGTCTTGAAGATCGTTATGAGGAACAGGACCGTCGTCACCCCCGCCCCGACCGCCGCCTCGGTAAGGGCGAGGTCCGGCGCCCTGAGCTGGGTCCACAGTATCGCCATCATCAGGCTGTAGGCGCTGAAGACGATGGCGACGGCCAGAAGGTCTCGCAGGCGTATCGCGACGGCGGCGGTTGTGACGAGGAATAAAAGGAGCAGCAAGTTCAGGGTCCAGTTCACGGGTTCTCCTCTTCAGTGGGCCAGGGCTTGACCCCCGGCTTGTGCCAGGGCACCACCCCGCTGCGGAAGGCGCTGCGCCCTATGGCGTGGCCGCAGGTAGCGCTCGAGAGGAGCAGAAAGAAGGCAACGGCCAAGAGCTTCAGGGTCACGAACGAGAAGCCCGCGTGGATGATTAACGCCAGGAGGATGGAGCATGCTCCGAGGGTGTCGCACTTGGTGGAGGGATGTAACCTTGTGTAAAGATCGGGGCAACGAAGGAGTCCAACGGTACCACCCACGAAGAAGAAAAGCCCGGTAAGGCTGAACAGCACTATGAACGCGTCGCGCACGTACTCACCCAACGGCGGTCCTTTCCGTCTCGATATACCTTGAAACCGCGATCGTGACCACGAAGTTCAAAAGCGTGTAGATAAGGGCTATGTCGAGGTACATCGCCGGCTGGCCGATGACGAAGAAGACGAGAAGAAGCACCACGAGTGTCTTCGTGTTGACTATGTTTATGCTGATGACCCGGTCCTGGATCGTAGGGCCTTTCGCCCCCTGGTAGAGACACAGGAAGGCGTTGACCATGACCGCCGCCGCGGCGGCCAGGAAGAAGTAATTCACTTTAACCTTCTCATCTCGGTGGGCCCCTCCCTGAGCAGCCAGGCCGTCATTCGTTGCAACCTTCCGTCCCCGGGGTCTTCGACCTGGTCCTCGGAGATGCAGTGTATGAAGAAGCGGGAACCCTGGATGTCGACGGTCACGGTGCCAGGAGTGAGGGTTATGGAGTTGGCGAGCACGGTCTTCGCGATGTCGGATTCGAGGTAAGACTCAAAGTCGACTATGCGGGGGCTTATCGGCAGACTGGGCGCGAGAACCCTCTTGAGTACATCCCAGTTCGCCTTGATGATCTCCCAAAAAAGGAGGACCGCGAAAACGGGGAACCTCAGCGCGACCCCTGCATTCAAATGGGGGTCGAGCCTGCCCCTCAGCAGGAAGTAGGAGAACCAGGAAAAAAGGATGGAGACGATGGCACCCAGCAGGAGGTGGTGCCAGTTGGTCTTTGCCGTAAATATCACCCAGAAGATGAACAGCAGGATTGCAAGCGGGGTGATTTCTCTAACAGTCTTCGCCACGTTCCGTATCTTCACGGCGGCTCCGGCAAGATATCCGGCGAGTCGAGGTACCGATATTGTGGATAAGTCTACATTCCTAAGTTTTTACGTGTCAACACCGGAAACCTCTTTACAAATGCCGGTGTGAAGTTGGAGAATAACAATTCTAAGATGACTGTGTTCGACAAGTGCTGGCATTTTCGGGGAGCGCGTACGGGGATTACTTCATTTGCGCAATTTCTTGGATGGGAGCTCAGTCACTTATCGGGTTTTATTCCTTGTTTTGAAATTGTACTGATATAGGACAACTCCTCGTTTCGGGGGCGGACCCCCCGGTGGGCATAAAGCACCGGTGGAGCTCACCCGCGGCGCCAACTTGGGACTTAGATGGGGGCGGAAAATGGCGGTTGAGAGTATCGGGAAGATAAGGCAGGCTGAAGAACAGGCGGAGGATCTTATCGAAGATGCTCTGGATCAGTCCGACAGGTTGATTTCGGATGGAAGGTTCGAAGCTTCAGGCAGGATTGCCGCCTCGGATGAGAAGGCAAGACGAGAAGCCGAAGACATACGCATGGAACTTATGCGGGAAGCTGATGCCGAGGTGGAGGAGATCAAACAGGAAGCGGAAAAGGAGCGAAATAGAATACGCGAAAGAGGCCTCCTGTTCATCGATGACGCCATAAAGATGGCACTTGAGGCAATAACGGGGTCAGAATAACGGGGTCAGGTCTTGATTCTTGCTTCACAATGGTGCCAGGCACCGATTTTTTATCCAAGACCTGGTCCCGAAAGGAACCGAAATGGCGGTTGAGCCGGTAAAGAAGATAACGGTCATTATACACAAAGAACTGCAGGGCCAGGTGGTGGATTCTCTGGTACGAACAGGTACAGTCCATGTCGAGCGCCTGCTTGATGAAGAATTGCTGAGTCCAAAGGAGCTTTCAGAGGACGAGACCAAAGCTATACGGAGTTTTTCTTACGGTTTGTCCCAGGTGGATTTTCTGCTCGGCTTCCTGAGGAAACACGCGGAAGAGAAGCCGGGTTTCCTCAAGACAATGGTAAAGAACAAGTACCCGATGACCCTCGACGAGTTCCTGGCTGCTGCTGAGCGAATCGATCTGGGTGGGGTCTACGCCAGGTGCTCGGAACTTCAAACCTGGTTGATCCGCGTATTGGAGGGGCAGGCCAGCCTGGAGCGGGAAAGGGATGAACTTTCAGACTGGACCGGGCTCGAGATGCCCCTTGACGAGGTCAAGGGTGATCCCCTTTTCGGCCTGATGACGTTAAGAATCGCGGCAGCCGAATTCGAGGCCGTGGTGGACGAGCTGGATGCCGAGGTTCCCGAAAGCGCGGTTGAAGTGGTGGGGGAAAGCGAGAACTGGGTCTACTGCCTGCTCCTTTACCACCCGGAGGTCGAGGAAGCCGTAAATAATATCCTGTCACTACACAAGCATGACGCGGTGACGCTGCCCGACATTCAGGATGAACCCGAGGACCGGCTGGAGCAGGTGGCAAGAGAATTGACGGGGCTGGAACGCCGGCGAGGGAAACTCATGGACAGCATCAAGGAATGCATGGACCTCGTGCCCGCGCTCGAGGTTCTAAGGGAGTTCCTGGTCAACCAGCGCCGCAAGATCGAGGTTACGAAGTCTTTCGGGATGACCGAGTCCACCGTCGCCATAGAGGGGTGGGTAACGGAGGGGGGCATTCAAAAAACGCTGGGAGCACTTGAAGGAGTCTCCGAATACCTCGCCGTGGAAATATCCGACGCCTGCGAGGACGACGACCCACCGGTATCCCTTGACAACCCGAAGTGGGTGAAGCCGTTCGAGGTCCTCACGAAGTTATACGGTCCGCCGAATCACAGGGAGTACGATCCTACCTGGATTGTGGCTGTATCATTCATGGTCTTTTTCGGTTTCTGCATAGGCGATGTCGGCTACGGACTCTGCCTCATCGCAGCGTTCCTGCTGCTGAGGAAATATCTACCGCTGGGCAAGAAGGCAAAGGACATGTTGACCGTTCTCACATACGGCTCCGTCTGGGCTATGGTGATAGGCGTATTTGCCGGGTCGTGGTTCGGGATACCGACCGATAACCTTCCCCGGTTCATTCAATCCATCGCGGTCCTTGACGGCCTTAAGAACACGGTCATCGTGATGGGCGTAGCGATGGGAATAGGGCTTGCACACATGCTGGTGGGAGTTGGCGTCGAGTTCCACGACAACCTGAAGGAGGGGAACGTCGCCGATGCCCTCATAGACCAAGGGCTTATCTTCCTGCTCTTCGTGGGAGGGGGTATCGCGGCCGCGCTCTTTGTCCTGAAAGTCGTTCCCCTTACAGTCCCGCTGCTGGTCGCCATGGTGGCGGTGGGGGGAATGCTGCTTCTACTCGGCCGGAGCGCGAAGAGCATCCCGGGGAAGCTCGTCAACGGTATCTATGAAACCTACGGGACCGTCGTCGGCTTCATCTCTGACATCATCTCCTATGTTAGGTTGTACGCCCTGGGGCTCGCCACCTTCATGATCGCCTACGTCATAAACACGATGGCCGGGATGGTGAAGGGAATCGCTCCCGTCTTCGGAATCGTGCTGATGCTGTTGATTCTCCTGGTCGGCCACACTTTCAACGTGGCGATAAACCTGCTCGGTGCATTTGTCCATCCGCTCAGGCTCGAATTCGTGGAGTTCTTCGGCAAATTCTACGATGACGGCGGGAGAAATTTTTCGCCCTTGGCCGTCGAGTCCAAGATAGTGATGATCAGGGAAGAATAGGGCTCGAGTTAGCCCTGGAAAGGAGGCGGCAATTGATTGGTGCTACTCTGGCAGCGGTGAAGGTGGTGACAAAAGCGGCGACATGGGGAGGCCTTACCGGTTTCCAGTGGGCGCTGCTCGGAGCCGCGTGCGCGTTCATTGGCGGCGGCACCGGGTCTGCCATCGGCATCACATACGTAAACCACGTGGCGAGCGGTATCCTGGTGGAAGACCCCGACAAGTTCGGGCCATTGCTCCCGATTATCGCGATACCCGGGACGCAGGGTGTGTACGGGCTGATAACCGCGATATTAGTACCTGTGTTCTTCAGCCCCTTAAGCAAGTTGCCTGCCGACAAGGGACTGCTGGTTTTCTTTGCCTGCCTTCCCGTGGCGTTCGTGTGCCTGACGTCCGCGATATACCAGGGATTGTCATCGGCGAGCGCCGCGGGGATGGTGGCGCGCCGCACCGAGGAAGCCGGGAAAGCGCTTATCCTGCCGGCCTTGGTGGAGACCTACGCGGTGTTCTCGCTAATCCTCTCTATATTCCTGTTCACGAGCATAGGCAAGTGAGCGGGGCGAACAGCGGAGACGGGTTATGCCACTGGATAGACTGATCGAACGCATACTGCACGACGCGCGAGAGCGGGCTGAACGCATCGCAAGCGAAGCGCAGATGCGCAGAATGGAGATGATCTCGGAGGCGAACCGCATCGCTGAGGAGCGGCACACGCGGCAGATCAACACGGCAAGACGCGCCGCCGAGGAGGAGAAAAAGCAGCGCGTGGCTATGGCTGTCCTGGATGCCAGAAAGGTAATCCTCGAGGAGAAGCAGGAGCTTATCCAAGAGGTCTTTGACCGGGCTCTGAAGGCTTTTGTTGAACTTCCCGAGGAGAAGTACATTGAACTTCTGGTCGATATGCTTACGGCCGCGGCGGGTGAGAAGAACGGTGAGCTGGTCTTATCACCCGGGGACAGGGAGCGCGTGGGAGAGCGGATCGTATCAATGGCGAACGCCATTCTCGAGGAGAGCGGTAAGCGCGGAAGGGTCACCCTTTCCCCAAGGACTAGGGATATCGCAGGCGGATTCATCCTCCATATGGATGGCATAGAGATAAACAACTCGTTCGAGGCGCAGATAAACTCGAGACGTCTGGAACTGGAACCGCAGGTGGTGGAGATCTTGTTTGGCGGATCGGCCAAGGGGTCGAGGTTCTAAGGAGACATCGCCCAAAGGATATTGCATGGAGCGTTTCCCCAAGACATTCAGTAAAGCCAGTAGATACGGCCACGCCGTTGGCCGCGTAATGGTGCACGAGTCCACTCTACTCAACTGGCAGCAGGTTCAACGGCTCATCGAATCCGATTTCAACGAGGCCAAAACCGTCTCCCTCGAAACCGTCTACGGACCATACCTGGAAGGCTCAAACAACACCCTTGAGGTCGAGTCGGCGCTCGAGCGCTTCCTGGCGGATGAGTACCGGTTCTTGGACGAGATATGCGCCGGAACCCTGGTCGCCGAGTTCATGCACCTCGAATACGACTTTCATAATCTGCGGGTCGTGCTGAAGCGTCATCACTTCGGTGATACCGGTGGAGAAGAGCCTCTGGTGATGCTCGGTACAGTATCCATGGAGGAACTTCAGGAAGCGGTGGAGCAGCCCCAGACTGCGAGGGTGCAGGCATATCTCAAAGAGGTCATTACGGGCGTAAGGGTCGGGGTCGGACGGGACGGCGCGGATCCCCAGGTAGTCGATACCATGGTTGATCGAGCCTTCCTCGAGAGAAGGCTGACTGTCGCGGAAGAGGAGCGCAGCGGGCTCCTGATCAGCTTCTGTCAGGCCGCCATCGACGTTGCGAACCTGAGGATCATCCTGCGGGGAATCGGCTTCGGCAAGGACGTGGATTATTATCAGGAAGCGCTCGCGGAGGGGGGTAAGCTTCTCAAGAAGGAATTACTCGACCTTGCCGGGGAACCTTTTTCCACGGTCGCCGAGAGACTGCTGAATTCACGCTACGGGCGTATGTTAACGGACGTTGTGGAGAGGGGAGAGGAGGGGGCAAGGCTTACGACGTTGGACAGGGCATCCGACGAGTACTTGCTCGATCAGGTAAAAGGATTCTCCAGGGTCTCGGTGGGCCCCGAAAGGATAGTGAGGTACATGCTGGCGAGGGAGAACGAGGTCCTGGTGCTCCGGATAATCTTCATGGGAAAGCTTCACTCTCTTTCGCCGGAGGTCATCGAGGCGCGTCTCCCCCTCGGGTACCTGAAGGAACCGAGGGGGTAGGGACATGAGAGTAGCGATGGTCGGTGAGAAGACCTCCGTTGTAGGATTCAGACCGCTCGGTATCGATACGTTCGAGGTACCGGTACCGGGTGATGCCCCGGCTGTCTGGGAGCAGCTCAAGCTGGATGAGTACGCCGTTATCTTTATCACTGAGCCGGTTTATGAAGTGCTAAGGGGCGCGCTCGAGTCCCTACGCCTCCTGAGACTGCCTGTGATAACGGTCATTCCAGCGGTCACGGGCAGCAGAAAGGTTGCGGGCGAAGAAATCCGGGCGCTGGTGGAAAGAGCTGTCGGCACCGACGTAATGTTCAGAGAGTAACCGGGAAACTTGACGGGTGGTTTGTGAGAAGGAACAGGGGAATGGTTGACGAGGAGCAGGTCGGGCGAATAGTCAAGGTAGCAGGCCTGCTCGTGGTCGCGAGGGACCTTTCTGACCCGAAGATGTATGACCTGGTGAGGGTGGGAAACGAGAGGCTCATGGGTGAGGTGATCGAGCTGCGCGCCGAGGAGGCCTCCATACAGGTGTACGAGGAGACCGGCGGTCTCGGTCCTGGGGACCCCGTGTTCTCCACGGGAATGGAGCTGGCGGTCGAGCTTGGTCCCGGATTGCTCGAGTCAATCTACGACGGAGTCCAGCGTCCGCTAGACCTCATACGCGAAGCGACCGGCAACTATATCACCCGTGGCATGGAGATGCCTGCTCTAGGAAGGGATAAGGAGTGGGAGTTCGTGCCGGGAGTGAGAACCGGCGAAAGCGTCGCGCAGGGCGACATACTCGGCACAGTCCAGGAGACACCTGTGGTTGAGCACCGCATAATGGTCCCCCCGGGTGTTGGCGGCACGGTGTCCCGGATAGATGGTGGGTCTCACAGGGTGACCGATGTCGTGGCGGTTATCGGTGAAGGGCCCGGGGCTGTAGAGGTCACGCTCATGCAGCGCTGGCCGGTACGCCGGCCACGCCCCTACTCCCAGAAGATCGCGCCCACCGATCCACTGACGACAGGGCAGCGGGTGATCGACACGTTCTTCCCGGTCGCCAAGGGAGGCACGGCGTGCGTGCCGGGTCCTTTCGGCAGCGGAAAGACGGTGATTCAGCACGAAATAGCGAAGTGGGCTGACGCCGACGTTATTCTATTCGTGGGGTGCGGCGAGCGCGGCAACGAGATGACCGAGGTGCTGCTCGAGTTTCCCGGCCTGATAGACCCTAACTCCGGGGAGCCGCTCATGAAGAGGACGGTCCTCGTGGCGAACACCAGCAACATGCCCGTGGCGGCCCGGGAGGCTTCCATCTACACGGGGATCACGATAGCGGAGTACTTCAGGGACATGGGTTATAACGTCGCCCTTCAGGCCGATTCTACAAGCCGATGGGCCGAGGCGTTGAGGGAGATCAGCGGCCGGCTGGAAGAGATGCCCGGGGAGGAGGGCTACCCCGCCTATCTGGGCTCTCGCCTCGCTTCTTTCTACGAGCGTGCCGGTTTGGTCAGGTGCCTCGGAAGTGACGACAGGGTCGGCTCCATAACGGTCGTCGGGTCGGTCTCCCCACCGGGAGGTGACCTGTCGGAACCTGTAACCCAGGCCACTCTAAGAGTGGTGAAGGTATTCTGGGGCCTGGAAGACAGGCTGGCTTTCAGCAGGCACTTCCCGGCCATAAACTGGCTCATCAGCTATTCGATGTACCTTGACCGTGTCTCCTCGAGGTGGGCTGAACTGGTCGATCCGGCCTTCAAGGATCTAAGGGCGGCGGCGATGACCCTGCTGCAGCGGGAGGCGGAACTCGAGGAGATCGTGCGCCTGATCGGTGTCGAGGCGCTCTCGAGCGCCGAGCGCCTCGCGATGGAGGGCGCGAGGAGCATACGGGAGGATTTCCTGCAGCAGAACGCGTTCGATGAGATTGACACGTTCACATCACTTAAGAAGCAGTTCCTTCTTCTGAAACTCGTGATGGCTTTCTACGGGGAGGCGGAGAAGGCGCTTGAAGCCGGGGCGGAGATAAACGACCTTCTCGCGAGCGAGGTCCGGGAGAAGATCGCGGGCGCGAAGTTCATTCGCGAGGAAAACCTTGATAAGTTTGAGGCACTCGAAAAAACGGTGGTAAAGGCTATGGAAGACCTCATTCCCGAGGAAGAGCCCGGCCTGCGGGAAACCGGGGCCGCGGCGCGTTGAGGGGTCGTTAGAGTTCTCAAGATGCGTCAACATCAGCGGAGGCCAAGAGATGCCGATCAGAGATTACATGACCGTAAGGGATATAGTCGGGCCGCTCCTCCTTGTCCGGCAGGTTGAGGGCGCCAAGTACGGAGAGCTCGTCGAGATCGAGTTCCCGGATGGTTCGATCGGCCTGGGTAACGTGCTCGAGGTGTCGGAGGACAAAGTCCTTATCCAGTCGTTCGAAGGGACACGTGGGCTCAACGTGGCAAAGACCAGGGTCCGGTTTCGCGGCAGGGGCCTCGAGCTCTCCGTCTCAAAGGACATACTCGGGAGGGTTTTTGACGGCCTCGGGCGCCCCACCGACGGCGGTCCGGAGGTCATACCTGACAGGCGCCTCGATGTGAACGGAAGCCCGATAAATCCATGTGCCAGGGATTACCCGTCGGACTTCATCCAGACGGGGGTATCAGCGATCGATGGCCTCAACCCCCTGGTACGCGGCCAGAAGCTGCCCATATTCTCGGGCGCGGGCCTGCCGCATTCTCAACTGGCCGCCCAGATCGCCCGCCAGAGCACCGTACTGGAGGAGGAGGAGGAGTTCTCCGTTGTCTTCGCTGCGATGGGGATAACGTTCGAGGAAGCGGACTTCTTTACAAGGGAGTTCCGCAACACGGCGGCGATAGAGAGGTCCGTCCTTTTCATAAACCTCGCGGACGATCCGGCAATCGAGAGGATTGCCACCCCCCGCATGGCCCTTACCGCGGCGGAATACCTTGCCTTCGAATTAGGCATGCACGTTCTGGTGATACTTACAGACATGACTTACTACTGCGAGGCTCTCCGTGAGGTCTCGGCCGCGCGCAAGGAGGTACCCGGGAGGAGAGGGTATCCCGGCTACCTGTACACCGATCTTGCCACCATCTATGAGAGAGCGGGGCGCATCAAGGGTGAGGAGGGCTCGATAACGCAGATCCCGATACTGAGCATGCCGGAGGACGATAAGACCCACCCGATCCCCGACCTTACAGGATATATCACGGAAGGTCAGATAATCCTCGGGCGCGAACTGCATCGGCGTGGGATCTATCCTCCTATCGACGTGCTTCCCTCCCTTTCCCGTTTGAAGGAGAAGGGGATTGGCGCGGGCAAGACGCGTGAGGACCACTCGGACCTCTCCAACCAGCTGTTCAGCGCGTACGCGAGGGGGAAGGAGGCCAAGGAACTGGCGGTAATCCTCGGTGAAGCCGCGCTTACCGAGGAGGATAAACTGTTCGCGGGTTTTTCCGATGTATTCGAGGGCAGGTTCTTGCGCCAGGGGGAGTTCGAGAGTCGCACCATCGAGGAAACCCTGGATCTCGGTTGGGAGATCCTGAAGATATTGCCTCGCGCGGCGCTCAAGCGCGTCAAAGAAGAACAGATCAAGAAGTACATGGAGTAGGTCCGCTATGCCCGGAAGGTTGAGCGTCAACCCAAACCGCATGGAACTCTTGAAGCTGCGTCGGCGGCTCGAGATAGCGCGTCGAGGCCACAAACTGCTCAAGGACAAGTTCGACGAGCTGATGAAACCGTTCCTGGCGATGATAAAGAATACGCGCGACCTGAGGACCGAGGTTGAGCACGAACTGCTCGAGGCCCACCGCATATTCGCGCTCGCCAGCTCCGAAACCTCGACGAAGGAGCTGGAGGAGGCGCTCTCGATCCCCAGGGCATCCGCGGAGGTGTCTGTGACCAAGACCAATATCGTCTCCGTCGCGGTTCCCTCCTTCGAACTGCAAATGGAGGGGGATTTTGACTGTTACGGACTTGCTTTGACGCCCGCGCTCCTCGACGTGGCGCTGGGTCGTTTCAAGGAGCTGCTGTCCCGCATGGTTAGCCTCGCCCAGGAGGAGCACGCTCTAAAGGCCCTGGCGTGGGAGATAGAGAAGACGCGGCGCAGGGTTAACGCGCTGGAGTACGTACTCATTCCACAACTTGAGGAAACAATACGCTACATCACGATGAAGCTCGACGAGTTCGAAAGGGCTAATCTAACGCGGCTCATGAAGATAAAGGAGATGGTCGCGGGGAGTACTTGAGCGGCTACTTCTGTTCGAGAATGCTACATCGGTGCCAGGCACCTATGTAGCATTATTTTTGTTCGAGGAAGAAGACGACGCCCGCGTCCGGATTCTCTGCGAACTTGACCGGGTCCATGACCCAAGCCTCGGTGCGCGTGAGTTTTACCGAGCCGCCGGTTCTGGGCGGGCCGGCGAGCAGGATTATCCAGCAGTCCTTTCCCTGGAAACGCGCTCTCTCGACGTAGCACGGCAGGAGCGTAGGCTCGCCGGACGTTATGTAGGTGAACATCGACTCCAGCAGCGGGGCGTCCCCACCGAGATTCGCGAAATCCTCGGCCGCCTGCCTGGTGTACCCCTGGGCGAGGTTTATCGCATCGCTCATCGTGTACGCGCTGGCGAAGTCTTTCTTGACCTGGAGGTCGTCTGACGCGAGGCGGAGGGAATCCGGCGTGTAATCGTTCGCGGTGAACTTGACTAGCGGCAGGGGTCCTCCTGTAGTCGGTCCGCCTGTTGTGGACTGTTCGAACTTCTCCCCCTCATTAGCGGGGACAGTCAGATCGGAGCTCTTGCCGGTCGTGGTCTTGCGGGAGATGCTCTCCTCGTGGAGGCCGCCGCCGGTCTTCAGGCCGACCACCACGACGACAGCTATGAGGACCGCGGCCACCGCGGCTCCGAAGGCGAGCGCCCGTGGTGAGCGGAGCCGCTCCAGCAATGGTCTTTTACGAGGAGGGGTTGCCCGCCGAAGCGACGCGAGTATGCGGCCTGAGGCTTCAGCCGGAATCGTTACAGGCTCTATGGGAGAAAGCGCGTCACGCGAGAGCTCGAGCTTCGCGGCCAGCCCCGCGCAGTCGGGACATCCCTCGAGGTGCGCTTCGATTTCCAGGGCCCGTTCCTCGGGGAGGGTGCCCCTTTCGTATTCCAGTAATGACTTCCTTACCTTGCGACAACGCATCTTCTAACCCCCATCAACCAGTTAGACGGACACCTCAGCCCCATTGTTCCTTGTATGGCGCGAGAATCTCGGCAAGCTTCACCCGGGAGCGGAAAATCCGCGATTTTACAGTCCCAACGGGCAGGTGAAGCATGCGCGAAATCTCATGGTACTCCAGGCCCTCGAGTTCGTGAAGCACCAGCGGGGCGCGCAGGCTCAGGGGAAGTTCGAGGAGAGCCTCCTGTACGAGCTGTCTTGTCTCTAACGCGAGGGCCCGGCTTTCCGGTTCGCCGTTTTGCCGGGAAAGCGGCTCATCTTTCGCTTTGGATTTGGGAGTCTCATCGCCCTGAAGCACCTCGGCGCTTCGCTTCTTCTTTCGCAGGTGGTCCTTCGAGACGTTTATCGCCACGCGGTACAGCCAGGTCGAAAGCGTGGAACGGCCCTGGAAAGACCCGATTTTCCGCATGGCTTTCAGGAAGACTTCCTGGCAGATGTCCTCGGCGTCGGAGGTGTTGCCGGTCATCCTGTACGCGAGTGAGAAGACCTGTCCCCTGTGGAGGAGGAACATCTCCTCGAAGGCGCCCGGCTCGCCTGCCCTGGCGCGCTCGGCGAGGGCTGAGTCTTCCTTTATCCCGTTTTTCCCGTCCCCCGGACTCATGGCAGGGATTATATCACGGCGCCGGAGCTCCATTATTTGCCTGTGCTCGAATCATTACGCTAATATTTGCAGGAACCTTGGTAAGGGGGTTTTTATTATCGGAGGAAGGATGCCCGAGCAGCTTTTGATGATGGGCAACGAGGCGGTAGCGCTGGGCGCGTACCACTCGGGAGTGGCCTTCGCGTCGGCCTACCCTGGGACTCCATCGACCGAGATACTCGAGGAGCTTTCGCGCTTCGACGGGGTCTATGCCGAGTGGGCACCGAACGAGAAGGTCGCGATGGAGGCGGCGGTCGGGGCTTCCCTGGGCGGTGTGCGCTCGCTGGCGGCAATGAAACATGTCGGCCTGAATGTCGCTGCCGACCCGTGGTTCACGCTCCCCTACATCGGTGTCTCAGGTGGGCTGGTCGTGGTCAGCGCCGACGACCCGGGGATGCACTCGAGCCAGAACGAGCAGGACAACCGCTATTACGCGAAGGCGGCGAAGGTCCCCATGCTCGAGCCGGCCGACAGCCAGGAGGCCTACGATTTCACGCGGGAAGCCTTCCGCATGAGCGAGCGCTTCGACACCCCGGTACTGCTGCGTCTGACCACCAGGGTCTGCCACTCGCGAAGCATCGTTGTAACGAGCGAGCCGGAGAAGGCGCCGCCGGTGCCTTATGTGAAGGACGCGGTCAAGAGGGTCATGATACCCGGACACGCGAGGCTCAGGCACCCCGTCCTCGTCGAGAGGCTCGCCGAGTTGGAGAAGTTCAGCGAAGGATTCCCGGGCCAGCGAAAGATAAACGGTTCTGGCGATGCGGTAGTCGTAGCAAGCGGCGTCGCCTACCAGTACGCGAGGGAGGCTTTTCCGGACGTCAGCATCCTCAAACTCGCGATGACCCATCCACTGCCCCGAAAGCTGATGAGGGATTTCCTTGGCAGTTTCAAGGACGTATACGTGGTGGAGGAGCTCGAGCCTTACCTCGAGGAGTCTGTCGCGGCACTGGGCCTCTCACCCAGGGGCAAGGACAGCGTTCCCCGGGTTGACGAGCTCAACGTCGACCGGGTGCGCGACGCCTTCCCCGAGCTTGCCGGAGGGTCAAAGGGCAAAAAGCCGATCAAGGAGATAAAGGGGCTACCCGCGCGTCCGCCAATCCTCTGCGCCGGTTGCCCGCACCGCGGAATAATGTACGTGCTCGCGCGCCTGAAGGCGATCATTTCGGGCGACATCGGCTGCTACACGCTGAGCGTCCTGCCGCCGCTCGAGGCGCACGACTGCCAGGTCTGCATGGGCGCGAGCATAACGATGGGACACGGGCTTTACAAGGCGCTTGAAATAGCATCCGGGGGGGAAGGGGCGGATGGCCCGCTCAGCCATAGAGTGGTGTCGGTCATCGGCGACTCCACGTTTTTCCACTCCGGCCTCACCGGCTTGATGGAGATGGCCTATAACGACGGCCGCTTCACGGTGGTTATCCTCGACAACAGGACCACGGCAATGACCGGGTTTCAGGACCATCCCGGAACGGGTGTGACGCTCAAGGGTCAGCCGACCGCCGCCATTGATATCGAGATGCTGGCGCGCTCGCTCGGAATCGAGTCGGTGCACGTCGTTGATCCGTACGACCTGGAGGAGTGCCGCCGCGTTCTAAGAGAGGAGATGAAAAGGGATGCCCCTTCCGTAGTGATCGCGAGGCGTCCCTGCGTGCTGTTGGAAAGGGGCAAGGAGCGCATCCCGATGTCGGTCGAGAGCGAGGCCTGTAACGACTGCGGGCTTTGCCTCCGGCTCGCCTGCCCCGCTCTTGTTAAGCGCGGCGAAGAGGTGGTGATCCTGGAGGACGCCTGCCTCGGTTGCGGGATATGCGCGCACGTCTGCCGCCAGGACGCGATAACCACTGTTTAAAGAGGAATAAGTTTGAAAGAGGGCGGAAAGGCAAAGAAGAAAAAGGACAAGGTGGCCGTTACAAGGTCGGTGGTGCTGACGGGAGTCGGTGGCCAGGGGACCGTACTGGCTGCTAACCTCCTGGCGCGCGCGCTTCTGGCCCACGGGTTCGATGTGAAGACCAGCGAGGTCCACGGGATGGCGCAGAGGGGCGGGAGCGTGGTGAGCATGGTCCGCTTCGGCGAGAGTGTTGCGAGCCCGCTCGTGCCGCACGGCGAGGCCGAGGCGGTCGTCGCCACCGAGATGCTGGAGGCCCTGAGGTACATGCATTTTCTGGCGCCCGGGGGAAGGGTAATCTGCTCGCGCACCAGGATCGATCCCCTGCCCGTCCTGCAGGGGGTGCAGGAATACCCGGAGAACGCCGAGGAACTGATCCATGAAAACGCGCCGGGCAGCATGATGGTCGACGCGATCGAGATCGCCGCGGAGGCAGGAAGCGCCCGGTCGGCTAACACGGTGCTGCTGGGCATCCTTTCTCTATCGCTGCCGGTGACGGAGGCGGAATGGCTCGCCGCCCTCGAGGAGGTCATACCGGAGCGAGTGCTGGAAGCTAACCGCAGGGCCTTTTTTTCGGGGAGGGCCCTTGAGCCCCGGGCCGCGCCGGGCGGTGCAACACGATGAGAATATGGGACGAGAAGATGGAGACCTTGAGCGGGGCGGGCCTCGAGGAGTTCCAGCTCGGGAGGCTTCGCGCGACGCTGGAGCGCATCTGGGATGCCGAAGTCCCCTACCGCTCCAGGATGGAGGAAGCGGGTCTCGCCCCTTCCGGCATAAAGGGGATGGAGGACCTCGAGTGCCTGCCGTTTTCCGCCAAGCAGGACTTCAAGGATAATTATCCTCTCGGGATGCTGGCTGTCCCGCCGGAGAAGGTCGTGCGCTTTCACGCGTCATCCGGGACCACGGGAAGCCGCACGCTTGTGGCATACACGGCCGGAGACCTCGACAACTGGACCGAGCTGGTGGCGCGCTTCGCCACCGCAGCCGGCGTGGCCCCATCGGACGTCGCCCAGATCTCCTTTACCTACGGGCTCTTCACCGGGGGGTTCGGCCTTCACTACGGCCTGGAGAGGATCGGCGCCGCGGTGGTGCCGGCTTCCGGAGGCAATACAGAGCTTCAGCTCTCCCTCATATCCGAGCTCGAGTCCACCGTCCTCGTGGCTACTCCGACCTATGCGCTGTACCTCCTGGAGGAGGGCACGAGCAGGGGATTCGATTTTGAGGGGAGCACCCTCAGGCTCGGTCTTTTCGGGGCGGAGCCATGGAGCGAGGGCATCCGCGCCCGGCTGGAGGAGGGCATGGGGATATCCGCGACGGACAACTATGGACTCTCGGAGGTCGTAGGGCCCGGCGTCTCCGGCGAGTGCGAGCTGAAGGACGGCATGCACATCGCGGAGGACCACTTCATCGCGGAGGTCGTGGACCCGGCAACAGGCAGGACCCTGCCGGACGGGGAGCACGGCGAGCTCGTTCTCACGACGCTCTCACGAGAGGCGGTTCCGGTGGTGCGCTTCCGCACGGGCGACCTGACCTCTATCGATCACGGGCCCTGTGACTGCGGCAGGAAGAACGCGCGGATGAGCAAGGTGCTCGGGCGCACTGACGACATGCTGATAATCAGGGGCGTCAACGTCTATCCTTCGCAGGTCGAGAGGGCGCTGCTCGAGATAGAGGGTATAGAGCCGCACTACTTCATGGTGGTTGACCGGGAGCGCGAGCTGGACACGCTCGAAGTCTGGGTGGAGGTGTCCGATGAGGTCTTCTCGGATGACACGCGCGACATGAAGCGCTTCGCTGGCCAGGTGGAGGCGCGCCTCAAGGCGGCGCTCAACGTGCGGGCGCGGGTGAGCCTGAAAGAGCCGAGGACGCTGGAGCGGGCGGTAGGCAAGGCGAAGAGGATTCTGGACAGGCGCAAATGACACATCGGTGCCTGGCACCGATGTGTCAAAAGCTGGAATCATGACCAGACGTCATCGCGACATGGAGGCGGGATTTGACCGAGAGAGATCGGTGGTTCGCGGAGCGGACGTGTCACCATAAAGATTTCGCGGATATCGATAAGCTTGTCGCAAGCAAAGAGGAGCAGGGCCTCACGATAAGCGTATGCCTGCCGACCCTCAACGTTCGCTCGACGGTCGGCAGGATACTCAAAGTCATACGCACGGAACTTCTCGAGCGGCACCACCTGATCGACGAGCTCGCAATTATCGACTCACGCAGTACGGACGGCACCATTGATATTGCCAGGGCCGAGGGTGTATCCGTCTTCTTTGACGACGAGATACTGCCGGGCCTTGAGCCGGCTTCAGGAAAAGGGGAGGCGCTCTGGAAGAGCCTCTACGCGCTCAGGGGCGATATGATCGTCTGGGTGGACTCGGACATAAAGAACATACACCCGCGGTTCGTCTACGGCCTTGTCGGCCCGCTTCTGACCGAGCCCGAGGTCGGCTACGTGAAGGGGTTCTACGAGAGGCCGCTCAATGAGGGGCGCGTTTCAAAGCCGAGCGGCGGCGGGCGGGTCACCGAGCTCGTGGTCCGGCCGATCCTCAACCTCTTCTACCCGGACCTCGCGTGCCTGGTCCAGCCGCTTTCCGGCGAATACGCGGGCCGGAGGTCACTGCTCGAGAGCGTTCCCTTCATGACCGGCTACGGAGTGGAGACGGGGCTGTTGATAGACATCTATAACAAGTTCGGCCTCTGGTCGCTGGGCCAGGTAGACCTCGACGTGAGGGAGCACTACAACCAGCCGCTCGAGGCCCTTTCAAAGATGTCTTTCGGCGTCCTGCAGGCGGTTTTCAAGCGGCTCGACGGTGACGGCAAAGTAGCGCTCAAGACAGAGCTTGAGACAGTTTACAATACTGTAAAGAGGAAGGGCGGCAAATACGTCATGGACGAGTCCGAGATCAAGGTCGTCGAGCGCCCTCCCATGAAGACCATAGACGAATATCGAAAGCGCGTGAGATAGGGTGGGTCACGTGGAAGACGAAAGGTCGGGCAGCGTGACCTCATACAAAGAGGACCCGGGCGCTGTCTGCGAGGTACTTCGGTCGCCGCTTGACGGCAAGTACCCGCGTCCCATGAGTAACGCGGGAGACTGGCTGGCGGCTCTTGGCATAGTCCTGTTCGCGGTGGCGGTCTTCGCCCTGCCGTGGATGAGGCTCTCGGTAAACGTCTTAGGGCGCAGCGTTTACAGCGAGGACTACGGCCTCTTCGTGAGCCCGTGGGCCTGGGGCATGGGCGCCATTCTGGTCATCATAGCCGCGGGGCTCTGGTTTGTGCAGACGCGCGGCGCGGTCATCATGGCGGCCGGCATATACTGCCTGGTATTCAACATCATCTTTTATATAGGGGCCTGGCAGAAGGTCAGTTCCATCATCGGCGACATCGTTGGGCTCGTCCGGAGCGTGCCGTACTTCGGCGGGCTTCTGCGCAAGGTCGTTACCGAGGCGACAAAGCAAATCCTGCACGTTAACGTCTCGGCCGGATATTATCTGTTCATCCCCGCGGGAATCTTTCTCATAGCCGGCGGGGCGGTACGCCTTCTGGCCTCACATGGAGCGAGTGATGACATGTAACGAGTCGGTCGGCAGCGATTACATCGAAGAGGTCGCAGAGAAGAAGAGCCTAAAGGGCAACCTGGGGTGGCTCAGGGAGAACCTGCTGCCGGTGCGCGTGATCTATACGGACATCGACGGGACCCTGGTCGGCCCGCTCGGCTGCTTTTTCCGGGACAGCGAGTACAACCTTACGCTCCGCCCGGCGCGGGCGCTCCTCGCGGCTCACGCTCGCAACATCGACGTGATGCTGGTGTCGGGAAGGCACAAGTCGCAGCTAAGGGAATCCTCCCGCCTGCTCGGCTGCAGAAACTACGTCGCGGAGCTCGGGACGGAGCTCGTGTACAACCTCGGGACCGAGGTCGTGATGAACATTGGCGACCTGGAGGTAACCGGCGGTTCCGTCTACGAGACGATACTCTCAACGGGGGTCGTTGACCTGTTGTTGAAGACATACCCCAGGCGGATCGAGATGCACGTCCCCTGGTCCGAGGAGCGCGACTGCACCCCGCTCCTTCGCGGTCTTGTCGATCTGGATGATGTGCGCAAGCTGTTCAAGGAAAGCGGACTCGACAGGTTCGAGCTCGTCGACAACGGGGTGATACCGAGGACGAGCCCCACCCTGGATGTTTCGGAGATCCGCGCCTACCACGTGATGCCGCGCGGGGTGAGCAAGGACCAGGCGGTCCGGCGGGACCAGGAGCACCGTGGAATCCCCGGGGAAGCCACGGTGGCGGTCGGCGACGCGGAGGCGGACCTCCCGCTCGCGGGCGCGGCCGGAGCGTTCTTCATCGTCAGGAACGGGCTCGAGAGCAACCCGCACCTTGCGCGCGAGATAGCCGAGTCCGAGAACGTCTTCGTGACGGAGGGCAAGATGGGGCTGGGCTGGGCCGAGGTTGTCGAGACACTGCTCAGCCTCTAGACGAAGGGGCGGCCCCCGGCTTTCCCGCGGGCGTCAGGGTGTAGAGACGAACGGCCAGGCTCTCTATGTATTCCCTTCCTTCCACGCCTGTTTTCCAGCGCTCGGGGATCGCCGATGCTCCGTTGAAGGCGCCGCTTACGGCTCCCGCCAACGCGCCCAGCGAATCTGTGTCTCCCCCGGCGTTGACCGCGGCAACCACCGTCTTTTCAAAGTCATAAGGCGAAAGCAGGAATGCGAGGAGCGCCCCGGGGACGGTCTCCATGACATAGCCGCCGTTTCCCGTGTAGGCAAAGCCATCCTCGGGGCCCGCGCCCAGGTAGTCAGAAAGACCCCTTATCTTATCGGCCATCTTCTCACTTAAGGGAGCGATAAAATCAGCCACTCGTTGGACAAAAGATGAACAATTGATCGCTGTCTCTTCAGTAATCCCCCGGGCGACCGCGAAAGCTACCGCCGCCGCGCCGGCTGCCGCTTCCGGGTCCGTATGGGTGACCCTGGCCTGCTCCACCGCGGCCTTCTTGAGCGTCTTGAGGTCATCGTAGTGGCGGAGCCCCACCGGGCTCACCCGCATCGCGGCCCCGCACCCCGCCGAGTCGACCCCGCTCTCTTCGGGGCTTACTCCCTGATACAGCCTTCGGCACGCCGTCGCGGAGGCCATGCCGACGCCGCGCGCCTCCTTGACGCCTTTATCGGAGGCTTCCATCCAGCGGCCGAACTTTAAGGCGGCGTGGCCTTTGTCGAATCGACCCATCTCTATGATCGCCTGTGCCAGCGTGATGGTCATCTGGGTGTCGTCGGTGATCATGCCAGCACCGAACCGCTCATCGATGAAGTCTGTCACCAGGCCGTATTTCTGCCTGATGTCCTCGGTCGGCAGGCCTTCGACAGGGGCGCCGAGCGCGTCGCCGACCGCACATCCCAGCAGGGTACCCTTGAACTTGTCGAGGATGGGGTCTTTGTAGGTCATAGAGGTCCTTTCTCCGGTCACGGAGAGTATAGCACGGCGCATTCGCCCGATTCGGCCCTAATAACGGCCGCGGGCGGTGTTAAATTTAAACGCTAGTATGTTTACGTTAGTACCAGCATAAGACGAAATGATATCTGGCGCTCAAAGAATGCCTCTAATCGATGGATCTCGTTCGCCGACATAGGAGCAGACAGGATTCAAAGATGTTGCCTTCTTGAAATCTCTTTGTGCCTGATCCAAACGTCCGTGCTTTGCATCATCTCTCGCTTCGCGATACGCAACATAGTCCTTGCCAGAAGGCAAATCAAGAGCAACTTCAGCTGAAATCTTGGCCAATTTTTCGGCGTCGACCTTATCGACAGAATGCCAAAGTACTCTCACTGTTGTTGGCACACAGGGCGCGAACATAGATAATAAGAGAAAGATTGTGTAGATAGCCAAAAGAAGATTCTGGGTCATGATGCGGTAAAACACTAATAAGCCCAATCCCCCAAGTATTACTTCTAGCAGCGCACGAGTTTCCGCGAGTGTTTGTAGTGACGCCCAATCCGTCAATTGACTCTCTTTTTCAAGTAGGTACTTGGGCAACAGCTCCGTTGAGGGAAATCGGGTCCGATACATTGTAAAATAAAAGCATGCTCGATAGAAAAGACGATGCAATAAAGACCGAGGACAAGCTGGGCAGACCGGTTGTTGCCGAGATGCATTACGAGATCAACCCGCTGGAGTTTGACATGGTCGAGGGGAGCATGGGCGATGGCCGCGACCACGACGTCACCATGTTCATTCGCAACAGGGAAGACCCGAGCAGGATCGCCGTCATAAGGAAGCCGATGTTCCCACCGACGGTCTTCAGGGCGCCGAGCGGTGCGGCAACTCCGGAAGAACCGCTTGTGGACGGCGCGATCCGCGAGGCGCACGAGGAGACCGGGCTCGACATAGAAGTGACCCGCTACCTCGCGCGTATAAATGTGAAGTTCACAAACGGTGACCGGCTGATCGACTGGACGTCTCACGTCTTCGAGGCGCGGCAGGTTGACGGGGAGATAGACCCGATTGACACGGGCGAGATCGCGGAGGCCCGCTGGGCCACCCTGGACGAGCTGCAAAGCAGCATTCGCCAGGCGCTTCTGGACACCGGCTGGGACCTGTTGAAGTACAGGGTGGCGCTGACCGACCTCACCGTGGAACAGATGGAGGACAGAGCTTGAGGTACGAGGAACCTGTCTTCAGGCCCCCGTGCGAGGCCGCGAGCCTCATAATCCAGGCAACTATCGGCTGCCCGCATAACCGCTGCACCTTCTGCAGCATGTACAAGGAAAAGAAGTACAGGGTCCGACCGGTCCTCGAGATAAAAGAGGACATCGACATGGCCCGGCGAGTCTGGGCCGACCCGACCTCCGTCTTCCTCGCCGACGGCAACACCATCGCGATGAGAACCAGTGATTTGGTCGAGGTGCTCGACTACCTCAACGAGGCGTTTCCCCGCCTGGAGCGTATCTCGTGCTACGGAGGCGCCAGGTTCATCAGGGGAAGGGACACGGCGGACCTCGCCCGCTTAAAAGAGCACGGCCTCAAGATAATCTACATGGGGCTCGAGAGCGGGGACGACGAGATATTAAGGCGGGTGCGCAAAGGCGTCACCGCCGATGATTATGTGAAGGCGGCGGAGAAAGTGAAAGAGGCGGGGATTGAGCTCTCTGCATATGTCCTTGCGGGCCTCGGGGGGCGCGAGCGGACCAGCGAGCATGCAACCAACTCCGCTCTTACCCTGAACAGGATGAAACCCGACTACATAAGGATCCGTACCCTTGTGATCCTTCCGGGTGTCCCGCTCTACGAGCAGGTCTCAAGCGGCGAGTTCGAGGAGTGCTCCGGCGGGGAGATCGCGCGGGAGACAAGGCTGTTGCTTTCACACCTCGACGTCGAGGGGGCCCGGTTCTTGAGCGACCACGTCTCCAACTACCTGCCTCTCTACGGGCGGCTGCCCGACGATAAGGAAGAGTTGATAGCCGCGATAGACCAGGTGCTCGCCCACCCCGACCCACCCGTGCTCAAGCCCCGCATCATCCACTCGCTCTGACGCGCGCGGGACAAGCCCGCAACTACTTCTTCTTGTAATCCGGGCACTCGGTCGCGTTCGGGCGCCTGGGGTTCCAGCAGGCCGAAGGATAGTCGTACATGCACGTATCGCACAGCAGCTTCGGGTTGCCGAGCTTCTTCCTTATTCTCAAGCAGAGGCGGGAAAGTGAATTCATGGTGTAGTCATAGCCGCCCGTCTCGGGCCTTCTCCTCCTCGACCTTCGTCCAGCCCTCCGGCAGGAGCTCGAGCACCCTGTCCCTTATGAACTCGTTGTCCTCGCTCTCCGCCATGCGGCAGAAGCGGCCGAAGCTTATCTCCTGCCGGCCCAGTCGGTCGACGACCATGTTTGTCATGTTCGCGATCATCATCATGCCCTTCTTGTCGCGGGGCGCCTCCGCGCTCCACTCCTCCTCCATGTGAGTGGCCTCGCGATCGATCGGGATCACCCAGAAGACGTTCCACAGCATCCTTCCAAGTATCCCTTCTCGACCCTTCTGTATCTCGACCTTTGCCCGCGGCCACTTGTTCAAGGTTGTCCTCGATATCCCGAAGTAGCGGCTGGTCAGGCTCGCGTTCCCGTGCTTAAGGTAGTGGTCTATCCAGCGGAGCCTTTTCCTGGCTTCCCGTGAGAGTTCCGCCGTCATCCTCTCAAGTTTTCATTGCTCGGGAAGCCTTCTGTGGTAGATACTTGAAGTGCCGATATGGCCTTTCATCTGAACACCTCCTTGCTTTGCTTACTACTTGTGCAAAGCAAGTATAGGGGGTGTTCACTATGTTTCTGAACCTACACACTATGTGGTATAAAAGTGGAAAGTAAAGCCGAAGGGATCTTATCGCCGATGCAAAAGATAACCGCCAACGAAATTGAAGCGGTGTTCTTCGACGTGGGGAACACGTTGCTCAAGCCCTACCCATCGATGGAGGCCATCTGCCGCCATGTCATCGAGCAGTTCGGGTACACCGTTACGGACGACGAGCTTCGAAAGGGGATAATCGCCGCCGACCGGTTCTACGAGGAGCGCTACTGGAGCGACGACACCTTCTGGGCAACGGAGGATGACACTTCCGCGATGTGGGTGGACATGTTCGCGGTCCTGCTCGAGGAGACAGGCATCGACGGCGACGGGCACTTCATGGGCAGGTCCCTTTACGATTACTTCGGGCACGGCGACCGCTGGCGCACTTTCCCCGACGTGGTGCCGGTGTTCGAGAGGCTGCGGGGCGAGGGCCTGCGGCTGGCGCTGGTCTCCAACTGGGACGCGCGCCTGGCCAAGCTCTGCTTCGACATGGGCCTCGACCGCTACCTGGATTCCGTCATCTCTTCGGCGAGCGTGGGGCTCGTAAAGCCGGACCCGCATATCTTCGAGGTCGCGCTCGAGCGCGTGGACGTTTCGCCCGAGAGAACGGTGCACGTCGGTGACCACTACTACGCGGATGTCCTGGGGGCGAGGAGCGTCGGCATCTTCCCGGTTTTGATAGATAGGTTCGGGTTCGGGCACACCGCGGACGTGCCGGTGATAAATGATCTTTACGGGCTGCTCGAGCTGCTAGAACTCAAGCCCTAGGAGCCCCTTCGCGTTCCTGCCAAGGATGGCGGTGAGCTCGTCTTCGGAGAGCCCTGCCTTGTTTATCTCGTCAAGGTGGCGCCGCATTTTGAGCAGCGGGTAGTCTGTCGCGAACAGGATGCGCCCCGGGCCGACGATGTCAACCGCGACCCTGTAGATCTGTGGGCGGTACAGGAAAGGCGAGGCGGCCGTATCGTAGTAGACCGACGAGGTTACCTTGGCGACCTCCGGCATCATCTCGTAAAAGAAAAGCCCTCCACCCCAGTGCGCGAGTATGGTCGTAGTGTCCGGGAACTTCTCGAGAAAGCGGTAAACGGCGGCGGGGCTTGTGGGGGTCTTGCCGGGGTAGAAGTGCCCCACGTCCTCGTTGGCATGGACGAGGATGAAAAGCCCGGCCTCCGCGACGACGCTTGCTATCCTGCCGGCGGTCGAAGTGTCATCGAGCCTGAATCCCTGCGCGTCGGCCGATATCTCGCCGACCCCCTTGAGCCCGCCGTCGAGGCAGCGCTCGAGCTCCTTGTCCGAGGCGCTTCCCGCGACGGGATTGACAATCGCCAGGCCAATCAGTCGGTCAGGGTAGGCGCGCACTGCCTCCATCATGTAGGTGTTGTGCTGGCGACAGAGGTCCAGGCTTCTCCAGGGGAAGCCGCATGCTATTGCCATGTTAACCCCCGCGGAGTCCATCTCCTCGATCAGCTCTGGGTAGGTAACCATCCGCGCCTTCGGGTCACCGTATATGAACTCGAAAGAGGAGTCGCGCTTTGCGAAGATGTCCCGGCGCTCGATAACTTCCGGCGGGAATATGTGCGTGTGCGCGTCTGCTATCAACCTGTCGAAACTCCTTGAATCCAGAGACTTAGAACCAACGGTCACATTATCATAATACCGGGGAGCCCGTCATCTTCACGGGCGTTCGCGCCTGTTGGAAATCAGATAGAATAGGGAGCGCAGGAAGACAGGTTATCCGCTGCGGAAAGTAAACTGGATATGCCGGAGTTCAAGCACCTTTTCGAGCCGATAAAAATCGGCGCCATTATCCTGCCCAACCGGGTTCTCATGCCCGCGATGCACATGGGCATGGCGAAAGACGGCTTCATCAGCGACGGTTTTATCGACTTCTACGAGGAGCGGGCGAAGGCGGGCCCGGGCCCCGGCCTCATGATTATCGGGGGCTGCTACACCGAGAAAAGGGGGATGGGCGCCCCGAACTTCGTTGGCCTCGACGACGACAGGTTCATCCCGCGCCTTAAGGAGCTGACGGACCAGATCCACAGGTACGACTCGCGCATCGCCGCCCAGCTCTACCACGGCGGGCGATACTCACCTGGTTTCCTCATCGGGGAGCAGCATGTTTCGGCTTCAGCTGGTCCGTCTCGCTTCAACAGGGAACCCGCGCACGAGCTGTCCATCCCGGAGATCAAAGAGGTCCAGGAGAACTTCGCGAGGGCCGCAAGGCGCACGCGGGAAGCGGGCTTCGACGCGGTTGAGCTGTTATGCGCCGCGGGGTACCTCGTCAACCAGTTCCTCTCGCCGCTAACAAACAAGAGAGAGGACCGGTACGGCGGGGATATCTACGGCCGCATGACGTTCATGCTGGAGTCCATAGCCGCCATAAAGGAGGCGACAGGCGCCGACTTTCCACTCATATGCAGGCTTTCGGGTTCCGACTTCGTTGATGGTAGCCACACGCTCGAGGAGACGAAGGTCGTGGCCCGCGAGATGGAGAGGGCGGGCGTGGATCTGATAAGCGTTACGGGCGGCTGGCACGAGACGAGGGTCCCGCAGATCACTATGAACGTCCCGCGCGGCGCGTTTGTCTACCTCGCTGAAGGGATAAAGAGCTCGGTCGAAAAGGTCCCGGTGGCGGCCTGCAACCGCATCAACAACCCCGGGATGGCGGAGCAGGTGCTCGCTCAAGGGCGCGCCGACATAGTGGCGATGGCCAGGGCTTTTCTTGCAGACCCCAACTTCCTGCGCAAGGCCTGCGAGGGAAGGGCCGACGACATAAGGACCTGCATAGCCTGTAACCAAGGCTGCCTCGATCACGTCTTCACGCTCCAGCCAGTATCCTGCATGTTGAACCCCCGCGTGAACCGCGAGCGCGAGACCGAGCTTCTCCCCGCCGAGAAAAAGAAGAGTGTCCTCGTAGCGGGCGGCGGCCCCGGCGGGATGGAGGCGGCATGGGTCGCGGCCCACAGGGGTCACCAGGTGACCCTCTGCGAGAGCTCGCGGGAACTCGGCGGCCAGTGCGTGCTGGCCGCGGTCCCGCCCGGCCGCGAGGAGTTCGGCGAGATGGTGCGTTACCTCGAGCGTCAGGTGGAGAGGAAAGGGGTTCACATCCGGCTGAAGACCCGGGTAACGGCCGAGCTCGTGAAAGAGATGAATCCCGACGCCGTGGTCATGGCCACCGGGGCGAGCCAGATAGTACCCGGGATCGATGGGATTGACGGACCAAACGTGGTCTATGCCCGGGATGTACTGGCCGGCAGTGCCGATGCAGGAAAGACGGTTGTAGTGGTGGGGGGCGGCGCAGTCGGCATAGAGACCGGCATGTTCCTGGCAGAGAGGGGAAGGGACGTTACCGTGTTGGAGATGCTCGAAAAGCTCGGCACCGATATCGGTATCTCGATGCGTTGGACCATCCTCAAAGACGCGAGAGAGCTCGGGATGAAGTTCGCTGAGAGCTGTCGTGTTGAGAGGATAACAGGCATCGGGGTCGTGGCAGCTCGAGGTGGAAAGGACAGGGAGTTTAAAGCGGATACTGTTGTGATAGCGGTCGGCTCGGGTCCGAACAGCGAGCTCGAGCATGAGCTGCGCGCTGCCGGCTTGATGGACGACATCGAGTTCTACAAGGTCGGAGACTGCAGAGAAGCCCGGAAGGCCACCGAGGCCATACACGAGGGATTCGCGGCAGGGCTCGCGCTTTAAAGCGGGCTGGTAAGGGGCGGACAGAAATGGAGACGCAGCAGGAGAAGATAATGGTAGTGGACGACGAGGAGCATATCATCGAGCTCGTCGAGCTTTACCTCGGGGAGGAAGGGTTCCTCGTCGAGAGCGCCGCTGACGGGGGCGAGGCGGTTGAGAAGTTCGCACAGGTAAAGCCCGACCTCGTGGTGCTGGATATCATGCTGCCGGGCATGGACGGCCTCGACGTACTTCGCCACATCAGGAGGAATTCGCAGGTCCCGGTCATAATGCTCACCGCAAAGGAATCCGAGGTGGATAAGGTCGTGGGCCTGGAGCTGGGCGCCGACGACTACCTGACAAAGCCGTTCAGCCCGAGGGAACTGGTGGCGCGCGTCAAGGCGGTGCTGAGGCGGGCGAAGGCTCCCCTCGAGGAAGAGGAGCCGGTAATCACCCGCGGAGGTGTCACCTTGGACACGAGCCGTCGAAAGGTGGAGGTAGAGGGCCTGGGCGAAATCGAGCTGACCGCGAAAGAGTTCGACCTGCTCTACGTCCTCGCCTCGAACCCGGGGATAGTCCTTTCGCGCGAACGCCTGATGGAGAAAGTCTGGGGCTACGAGTATATAGGGGACACCCGAACCGTCGACGTTTACATCAGGCACCTCCGCGAGAAGCTTTCCGACGACGCGGACAAGCCACGTTTCGTCGAGACGGTAAGGGGGGTCGGCTACCGCTTCAAGGGCGAGTAATATGTTCAAGACACTCAGGTCGAGGGTGATCATCACATATTTTACCGTCGTTGTCATCTGTCTTCTTCTCGCCAGCATCGTTTTCGTTCTCTTCCTCACCCGCTACCAGAGAGACAGGGCGCGCGATGATCTGAGAAGGCAGGTCGGCGCGGTGGCGCGCGACATAACGCGCGTGGTAGGGGTGCTTGGTTTGCGTGCCGGACTCGAGCCCTCCGCGCCCGAGTCCTCGCAGCCACGCAGGATCGTCCAGGGCATCCTCAATACGGAGTCGCAGGTGCTGGGGGCGAAACTGTTCATGGTGGACTCGAGCGGGACGGTGGTGGCGGAGGCGAAAAGGGGTATCCGCGTCATGGGAAGAACCCTCAATTTGCCGCCGAGCCTTCTCGAGCAGGATCGGCAGCGGGTTGTAGACGAGTTCCTCACCCGCTTCGGCAGGGATTACCTGTTCGTGTCGGCCCCGACGCTTGTGGACAAAACGACGCAGGGGTTTCTCATGGCCATCAGGCCGCTCAGGGAGATCGGTGCCGGGGTCGGGTCGCTGATCTGGTACGTAGTCCTCGCCGGTGTAATATCGTTTGGCATATCGATGCTTCTGGCCTTCTACCTTTCCGGCGCGATCAGCCGCCCGGTCCGGGCGGTAACGCAGGCAGCGAGGAATATGGCGGCGGGGGACTACGAACAGGAGGTACCGGTGACCGGCTCCGACGAGACCGGTGAGCTCGCCCGGGACTTCAACATGATGGCGGAGAGGGTGCGCACCGCCTACGAGCTTCAGCAGAACTTCGTCGGCAACGTCTCTCACGAGCTTCGCACGCCGCTTACGAGCATCGAGGGCTTCAGCCAGGCACTTCTCGACGGGGTGAGCAAGGGCGAGGATGAAAGGCGCCGGTCCCTGGAGATAATCAACCAGGAGAGCAAGCGCCTCGTCAGGGTGCTCAACGACCTCCTGCTCCTTTCGCAGATGGACGCGGGAGAGCTGCACCCCGAGAAAAAACCGGTCGACGTCGTCGATCTTATGCGCAATATGGATATCCTCTATCGTGCCCGGGCAGACAAGGGAAGGGTCAACCTCCGCCTCGATACGCCGGCTTCCGCAGTCACGCTTAACACCGACCCGGACCGACTGGAGCTCGTCCTGACCAACCTTCTGGACAACGCGATGGAATATACGGCCCCCGGTGGCACTGTCACACTCTCCTGCTCGGTGGGCGAGGGCGCCGTTGACATATCGGTCGCCGACACGGGCCAGGGGATAGAACCCGAGTTCTTGCCGCGGATCTTCGAAAGGTTCTTCCGGGTCGAGAAGTCGCGCTCGACCAAGCGCGGTGGGGCCGGCCTCGGGCTCTTCATATGCAAGGAGCTCGTGGAAACGCTGGGTGGTAGAATCCGGGTTGAGAGCCAGAACGGGGAGGGCACGACGTTCACCGTGACCCTTCCACAGTGAGCGCTTTTGTCGTTTAATATGGCACTCGTACTGCCGCTTTGATGGAGGTTTCGATGAGGCCGAGCTGGGATGAGTACTTTTTAGAAATAGCAGAGGTGGTCTCCGGGCGGTCTACCTGCCTGCGCAGGCAGGTCGGGGCTCTTATAGTAATAGACAAGCGGATTCTCACGACCGGATACAACGGGGCTCCGAGGAACCTGGCACATTGCCTGGACGTCGGCTGCCTGCGGGAAGAGGCCGGCGCCGAGAGCGGGCACGTACACGAGCTCTGCCGCGGGCTCCACGCCGAACAGAACGCCATCATCCAGGCCGCGATGTACGGCGTTTCCATCGACGGCGGGTTGCTCTACAGCACGCACCAGCCGTGCGTGCTGTGCTCCAAGATGATAATAAACGCGGGGCTGGAGGCGATCCACTACCTCGAACCGTATCCCGACGAGCTGGCTGAAAGGCTGCTGGCCGAGGCCGGGATACTCTCGCAGAAGATGAAGCTCAGAGACTGATCGGTGCGGGGCCGCGCCCCGCGTGCATACTATGGGATTGTATTTTGTCGCATTCGGAGCCGCGCTCCTCAGCGTGCTCGTCATCACGCCGATCGTCCGGCATTTGGCGCGGCGCCTCAACATAATGGCCGTACCGGAGGACCGCACGGTCCACGAGAAGGTAACCCCCACCCTGGGTGGCCTCGCGATGTACCTGAGCATGATGATAGGCATCGGGGTCTACATGCTGGCCGCCCATCACCACCTCTCGAGCGACCTGGTCGGCGTCATGGGGGGAGCCACCATCATCTTCGTGTTCGGCGCGGTGGACGACGTGCGCGGGCTCTCTCCCCTCGCAAAGCTCTTTGGGCAGGTACTTGCGGCCGGCAGCCTGGTCATCATGGGCGTCCAGATACAGAACATCCACATCCCGGGGACCACCTCTGTTCTCTCGCTCTCGCCCGAGCTGTCGGTAGTAGTCTCGCTCATATGGATCGTCGCCTTCATAAACATCATCAACCTCATAGACGGGCTCGACGGGCTCGCCGCCGGGATAACATGCATCGCCTCGGGCGCCATGTTCTACTACGCGACCCAGACGGGGGTCGGCGGGACTTACGTGGAAGCAGCCCTCATATCGATCGTCTTGGCGGGGAGCACTCTCGGTTTCCTCCGATACAATTTCAATCCCGCGAGCATTTTCATGGGCGACTCCGGGAGCATGCTGCTCGGTTTCCTCCTTGGCGCCGTCACCATCCAGGGGGTGCTGAAGAGCATAGCGGCTGCGGCATTATTGATACCCCTGTTGGCGCTTGCCGTCCCCATTCTCGACACCGGTCTGGCGATACTGAGGAGGTTGTTCCGAGGGAAGCCGATCATGCACGCCGACAAGGAGCACATACATCACAGGCTCTTGAACATGGGGCATTCCCAGAGACAGGCGGTGCTCCTGCTGTATTTCTGGACGGCCCTGCTGTGCGGGACCAGCCTGGCTATCAAGTTCACCGCGACCAACAAGGTCCTCTGGGTTACACTGGCACTGGCGATAGGTGGCTTTGCGCTTACCGCTTTCCCGAGGATAATCCGGGGGAACGGGACGAAGGGCAAACACCGTGCTAAAAAGGACAGGCACGAGGCCGAGGAGTCGTGATGGATGTCGATGAAGAGCGCCCGGAGGCGCGCGACGAAGTTTTACCGGATGATGTGGCAAACGCCTTTGCCAGCTTCAGAAGCTCGACGGCGACAGCCATGGCAATTGCCGGGGGCGTCGTAATACCGGTCAGTCTCGTACTCTCCGGAGTTTTCGGCGGCTGGCGGGGGCTCGCAAGCGCCTTCATCGGGTTCGCCGTCGCCAGCGCGCACGCGATAGTAGTTATCCGGGCGCTCTCATGGGCGCTCAAGAAACCTAGCCGTTGGCTTCCTTCGATACTCATGGTGAGCTATGTGGTCCGGCTTGCCGCGCTCTTCGGCATCCTGTACGGACTCCACTTCGCGAAAGCGCTTAACATGATCGCCCTGCTCTCATGCTTCCTGGCACTCTACACAGCGCAAACGGCGGTCGAGATCTTCTTCGCGTGGAGGGCTTCGGCGCGGTCGTCAAATATCCCGGCCTGAGAGGCCGGGCTTAGTGCCCCGTCCCATAAATACGCTGGCATTCGAACGCCCCTGCATCCACTCCCGCCGCGTTCCGCTCCCTCGCCGTACTACAGGAGTACGCCTCAGTCGCGCGCCTTGCGGGCGCGGCGCACAGACGCTCTCGGTGCGTCACCGTATTTATGGGACGGGGCACTTAATAATGTTCAAGAATTCACGATTCAAGATCTGACCCCGCAGGTTTGTGATAGACTCTCCAATCTAAAGCACAGTGTTCCATGTCTTAAAAGGGGGAAGAGATGGCGATTAGAAAGGTCTTCGTCGTAGGCGCGGGGCTCATGGGTGGAGGCATAACCCAGGTGACTGCTACCGCGGGTTATAAGGTCAAAATGAGGGACATGACTGATGAGATCCTGGAAAAGTCCATGGAGAGCATCAAGTGGTCGCTCGAAAAGTTCGCGAGCAAGGGAAAAATAACGGAGGAGCAGGCCAGGCAGGCGATCGACAACATCGAACCTACGACGGAGTTGTCCGACGCCGCCGACGCCGACCTCGTGATAGAGGCGGTCTTCGAGAGACTGGAACTCAAGCAGGACGTGTTCAAACAGCTGAATGAAGCAACAAGTCCCGAGGCGATCCTTGCGACTAACACCTCGGCGATATCGATCACGAGCATCGCTGCGGCCACGAGCAGGCCCGACAAGGTGGTCGGCACCCACTTCTTCAGCCCGGTTCCCATGATGCGCCTGTGCGAGCTCATCCGGGGCCTGCATACTTCCGACGATACACTAAAGGCGGCAGAGGATTTCGCGCGTTCGATCGGGAAGGAGACCATCGTCGTCCAGAAGGACGTGGCCGGTTTCATAGCGAACCGCATCGGCCTTGCCGCGTCGAGCGCCGCCATAAAACTGGTCGCCTCCGGCGCCGCGACCCCTCAGGATATCGACAAGGCGATGCGGTTCGGGTTCGGGCACGCGATGGGTCCGTGCGAGACCTCGGACCTCACCGGGATAGACGTCCTCATGAACGCAATGAAGGCGATATACAACGAGACCCAGGACGAGACATACTGGCCCCCCGAGCTGATGCAGAGGATGGTCGCCGCGGGGTTACTCGGACGCAAGACCAAGAAGGGCTTCTACGATTATTCCTCAGGCCAGCAGGAGCCCTACTGGAAGCTGTAGGTTCAACCGATGGTGGATGACTACGACGCGATCGTCATAGGCGCGGGCACCGGGGGTGGACGGCCTTTTCTTCGCGGGCGATACGGCGCGCGGGTTCGGGGTGGCCATGGACTGCGCGTGCTCCGCCGGGGTCAACTGTGCCGCGGCTATCCTTGGCCGAAGCATCGGTATAGAATGATTTAACGGATGTCTTGTAAGAACTGACTGGCTGTTCGGGGGGTGCCGGAGTTGTCAGAGGTCGGATTCGAGGGCGTGTTCGTTCCCAACGTGACCCCTTTCAAGGACGGCGAGATCGACGAGAAGAGCCTTCGCCGCCTGATCGATTATGTCTTGGAGCAGGGCGCGACCGGCCTCGTTCCCGCGGGGACCACCGGTGAATGCACTACCCTTTCCCACGATGAGCATATAAGGGTCATCGAGATCGTGGTGGACCAGGTCGGCGGGCGGGTTCCCGTGATAGCGGGTATCGGGACCAACTCCACGCATGAGAGCATAAGCCTCACTGAAAGGGCCGAGAAGCTTGACCTGCAGGGATATCTCGTTGTGGGTCCTTACTACAACCGGCCGAGCCAGGAGGGGATCATCAAGCATTTCAAGGCGGTCTCCGAGGCCACCGAGCGGCCCATCCTTATCTACAACATACCCGCGCGAACCGGCCGCAACATCGAGGTGGATACAGTGGTCGGGCTCTCGCGCATACCTAACATAGTGGGGATAAAAGACGCGAGCGGCGACATCGACCAGACGATGAGCATAATAGCCCGTACCGACGGCTTCTCGGTCCTCTCGGGGGAGGACCATCTTTTTTTCAGCATCTGCTGCCTCGGAGGGCACGGGGGCATACTCGCCAGCGCACACGTCTTGCCCCAGGACTTCCTCTCGCTCTGCCGCGCGACCTGCCAGGGCGATATCGAAGAGGCGAGGCGGCTTCACTACCGTCTGCTGCCGCTGGTCCGCACGATGTTCAAGGAGCCTAACCCGGCCCCCGCCAAGGCGGCCATGAAACTGCTCGGGATCATCGAGAGCGACGAGCTCAGGCTTCCTCTTTTGTCCGTCTCGGCCGCCTGCAGGGAGGACATGGCAGGAGTGCTGCACGGCCTTAAGCTTCTTTAATCCGAAAAGGTCCCCACCATCCAAATCAAGAGTCCCCCCGGTTGATGGATACCAAGCAGGTATATAAGCGACCGGTGTTAAAGTCATTAACGTAAGAATATTTCCAAGGGCTTAAACGCCAGTGGTTGAGAGATGAGTAACAAGAGGGCAAAGAGACTTGCAATAGCACTCGCGGTTGTCGTGGTCCTGGCGGCCGGCGTGGTTCTTTTCGGACCATATGGTCTGTACAAAGACCTCATCTTCTCGCACGAGAATGTCCCGGAAAAGCACAATGATACGGTCAGTGATGAAATCGTCCACCATAAGAGCGAGGCAAAAAACCCCACTACCGGCGAACGCGTAGAGAAGAGGTCAGACACCATTCCCCCGTCCGTGGCGATAGTCGTGGATGACGTGGGCAATGTCGAGGGCAAACTCGCGCAGTGGACGAAGATCGACGCTCCGATCTCTTTCTCGGTCATGCCATACCCCCCGCTCTCCGTCACTCTCGCCGACAGGCTTTACCAGGCCGGCTATGTCATCATGATGCACATCCCCACGGAGAACCAGCCTCCCGATTCTTTCGCGGGCGAGGGCCAGTTGTCTACGAACATGAACAGGCAGGACGTGTTTACCACGCTGGACGGCGACCTTTCGAAGGTACCCCATGTATCGGGGATCAACAACCACCAGGGAGGCAAGGGGTGTAACGACCTTCAACTGATGACATTCGAATGCGAGTGGGCGAGACAGCGCGGCTTTTACGTCGTTGACAGCAAGAGTTCCGCGAACAGCATGGTTGCAATCGCCGGGGTGCAGCTGGGCATGGGCAGAAAGAGGAACCAGGTTTTCATAGACCACCAGAATGATCCCGAGTACATCCGTTCCGCGATGCGCGAGCTCGCCGGCATTGCCCGCAAGGACGGCTACGCGATAGGCATATGTCACTGGCACCGCCCGAACACCGCGAGCACCGTCGGTGAGATGGTGAAGAAGCTTAAGGCCAAGGGGATTCACTTCTCATTCGTCCGTGACATCAACAACTGAGAATAACTGTTAGGGCAGGTCTTGTTTTATGCTTTTGAATGGTGAAAACTGGTCAATAGAGTGTAAAAGCATATAACAAGACCTGACCCCATGAGGAGTCCAAAAGTGAAGGAGGCTTCCTACTACGAGAAACTGGGGGACGGGAAGCTGCAATGCCGCCTCTGCCCCCAGGAATGCAAGATAAACGAGGGCAGGAAAGGGTTTTGCAGGGCCAGGTCTAACCTCGACGGGGTGCTATATTCGGACATCTACGAGCACATCCTCGCCTGCAACCTCGACCCTATCGAGAAGAAGCCGCTTTACCACTTCTATCCCGGTGCGCCGATACTCTCCATAGGCACCAGGGGGTGCAACCAGCGGTGCGACTTCTGCCAGAACTGGGAGATGGTCGAAACCGATACCGTCGGGACGTACATCACGTCCGACGAGATCACGGCTATGGCGGCCAGGAAAGGCTCAATAGGGGTTGCCTATACCTATAACGAACCCTTCATCTGGTTCGAGTTCGTCCTCGAATGTGCCCGCAAGGTGCGCTCCCGGGGGCTGAAGAACGTGCTCGTCACCAACGGCTCGGTGAACCCGGACCCCCTCGAGGAGCTGTTGCCCTTCATCGATGCCATGAACATCGATGTTAAGTCGATGGACCCCGATTTCTACAAAAAGATCTGCGAGTCGAAGCTTGAGCCCGTTCTCGAAACCTGCCGCAGGGCCAGCGGCGACTCCCACATCGAGATAACGAACCTCATAATACCGACCCTGAACGACTCCGATGAGCTCATACGGGAACTGGTGGGTTTCGTGGAGAGCCTCGGCAGGGAGACCCCGCTGCATTTCTCCGCGTACTACCCCTGTTACAGGATGCGGATCGAGCCGACACCGGTTGAGACGCTCAAGAGGGCGTATGATATAGCGCGCGAGCGACTGCCGTACGTCTACATCGGTAATGTGAGAGCGGAGGATGCGGGAAACAGTTGCTGCCCCGAGTGCGGTGATACGGTGGTAGAGCGTGACGGCTACATGACCCGCGCGCATGGGCTAGAAGGCGACCGCTGCAAGAACTGTGGTAACGTATTACCCTTTATAGTATAGTCGTCAGTGTCTTGATGCCTTCCGACGAGGAGGTTCAGATGGCGGAATCACAGGTCAAAGAGGAAACCGAGGAGATACAAAAGCCCCGTCGCGATATCTACGACATGGTGCTTCGGGCGCTTATCGGCATGCTGATAAACTTCGCGGTCGGCAGGCTCAAGAAAAAGCAAGAGCTCAAGAAGGAGAGTAAAAAGGCGGCACGCCAGGTCGCGAAGCTCGAGAAGAAAGGCGAGGAGATACCTGACGAGCTGCTCAGGGAGGTGGAGCGCGGCCTCTCCCGCCGTCAAAAGAAACAGTATGCGCGTAAAGCCAAGAAGGCGCCCAAGAAAAAGCGCCTCTGGATTATTGCCGCCATTGCCATCGCGGTCGCGCTTGTTGTCAAGTCTGCAAAGAAGTAGTCCCGCAGGGAGGATCTGGAGTCTTGGAGATCGAGGTCGAGGAAAAAGAGGGATATGTCATAGTGATGCCGGTCGGGGAACTGGACGTCTATACCGTGCCCCTGTTCAGGAAGGTGGTTCTTAAACTCGAGGGCGATCGGCGGCACGATCTGATAATGGACCTTACCAAGCTCACTTTCATCGACTCTAGCGGCCTGGGCAGCATGATTGAGATGTACCAGAAGGTTCAATCAGCCGAGGGTGAGATAGCGTTAGTGATCGATAACCCGCGCATACTGAAGATCCTGAAGCTGGTTGACCTCGACAAGGTTCTTCATATCTTCCCGAATCTCGGCCGCGCCCTCGAGCACGTTGGGGCGGCCGGCGGTTACTACGATGAGGAGTTCTTCTCCGACCTCACCTGATGAGACCTATTTTCCGCGACGTAAACAAGAGTGAGCTCGCAGTCAGTCTTCCCTGCCGGCAGAAGTCGCTTAAGAGGGCCCGTTGGGTGGTCAAGAAGTTCGCCCGGCGCCACGGGTTCGAGGCGGATGCGGAGGATATGGCGCTCGCCACGCAGGAGGCTTTGAAGAACATCGTCCAGTACGCCTGCCCGGTCGATGATTCGATGCACGTAACCGTGACCGACGCCGGGGACCGCATGGTTATCGAGGTTCTGGACAAAGGTACCGGCTTCGACCTCGGAGCGATAGAAGGTACGCCCCCGTCGCCCATGGCGCTTCACGGCAGGGGCATCCAGATAATTAGGGGCCTCATGGACAAGGTCGTCGTGGAAAGCGGCAGGGGCGGTACCGTAGTCCACATGGAGAAGATGCGCGCCAGATGACGGTTTATGTCGGGACCGCGGGCTTTAGCTATAAAGATTGGGCCGGCCCTTTCTATCCCGAGGAAATCCAGCCGCGCCAGATGCTCGAGTCGTACGCGGAGCATTTCCCGGTCGTGGAGATCAACTCGACATACTACGCGATACCCGCGCCGGAGCGGCTGGCGTCGATGGCCCGCCGCACCCCGACTGAGTTCCAGTTCACTGTCAAGGCCAACCGCGCGATGACACATGAGATAGGCACCGATCCAGATGTCTTCAAGCACTTCGGGGCGGCGCTGCGGCCGATTTCCGATCACGGAAAGCTCGGTTGCGTGCTGGCGCAGTTTCCCTGGGGCTTCAAGAACAACCTGGAGAACCGCCTTTACCTCGAATTACTTGCCAGGGGACTCGAGGGTATGGATACGGTGGTGGAGTTCCGCAACAGCGAGTGGGAAGCGGATGGGACGTTCATGCTCCTCAAGGAGCTTGGGCTCGGCTTTTGCTGCGTTGACGAGCCACGCCTCAAGGGACTGGTCTCCGGGAGGGTGGAGGTGACGGGCCCGGTCGGTTACGTGCGCTTTCACGGGCGTAACGCCAGCGTCTGGTGGGACCAGAAGAGAGAGTCCTGGGAACGCTATAACTACCTCTACAGGGAAAGTGAGCTCGGCGAGTGGGTGGCGAAGGTGCAGGATATCTCCGAGAAGTCCGACAGGACCTACGTCATATTCAACAACCACTACAAGGGGCAGGCTCCCACCAACGCGAGGATGTTCGAGGACATGCTCCGCGGCGTGCTCGGCGACAGCATCTGCATATCGAGACCCGAGGGCAGCGGCAGGCTTTTCGAATAGCGAGCGCGCTCCTTGATGGCTGGTAACGTTACTGCTATCATTCTTTCCACTGTTCGGGGGAGTGCCCGAGTGGTTAAAGGGGGCGGACTGTAAATCCGTTGGCGTAGCCTACGTAGGTTCAAATCCTACCTCCCCCACCAGCATCGATTAAACAAGGTGTGACTTGTTAGGCTGCGACATTGTTCAGTCTTCACGTGAGTATCGAAGGAGACAACGAACCAAGTACTCTATTATTTGAGCGGTAGGGCGAAATTTGGTAGCCTAATTAACGAGCCGTGGCGCTTTTGTGCCACGGCATAAAAAACGGGCAAGCCCGGTTAGCTCAGTTGGTAGAGCACATCCATGGTAAGGATGGGGTCGTCAGTTCGAATCTGACACCGGGCTCCACGCGTTGCGCTCGCGTGTATAGGAGTCTATTTTATACAGGGAGGTTTTACGCAGGCGGTGTAGCTCAGCGGTTAGAGCACACGGTTCATACCCGTGAGGTCACTGGTTCGAATCCAGTCACCGCTACCAGGAAGAACGAGTCGATTGCCTGAGGTGTTTGATAAAAAGGCAAGGCTTCGATAGCGGTAGTGTAGGGCGGGTCGGGACGGGAAAGTAATGATTGGGCAAGTTAGTTCAGGAGGCAGGCACCATGGCCAAGCAGAAGTTTGAGCGTACAAAGCCCCATGTGAACGTGGGCACCATCGGGCACGTCGACCACGGCAAGACGATGCTGACGGCCGCCATCACCAAGGTGCTCAACGAGAAGGGCCTTCCCGTGGAGGTGCGCACCTTCGAGAGTATCGACAACGCTCCCGAGGAGAAGGAGAGAGGGATAACCATCGCCATAGCCCACGTGGAGTACGAGACGGAGAAGCGCCACTACGCCCACGTTGACTGCCCGGGCCACGCGGACTACATCAAGAACATGATAACCGGGGCCGCCCAGATGGACGGGGCCATCCTGGTGGTATCGGCGGCTGACGGCCCCATGCCACAGACGCGCGAGCACATCCTGCTCGCCCGCCAGGTGGAGGTACCCTCTATGGTGGTCTTTCTCAACAAGGCCGACATGGTGGACGACCCGGAACTGCTGGAACTGGTGGAGCTGGAGGTGCGCGAGCTCCTCACCGAGTACGAGTTCCCCGGGGACGACATCCCGGTCATCGCCGGAAGCGCCCTCAAGGCGCTCGAGTGCGGCTGCGGCAAGGACGAGTGCCAGTGGTGCAAGCCGATCCTCGACCTCCTGGACGCGGTAGACGACTACATCCCCACCCCCGTGCGCGAGGTAGACAAGCCTTTCCTGATGTCGGTGGAGGACGTGTTCTCCATAACGGGCAGGGGCACGGTCGCCACAGGGAGAGTGGAGCAGGGCAAGCTCCACGTGGGCGACGAGGTCGAGATAGTGGGCATAAAGGAGGAGACCCGCAAGACCGTCTGTACCGGCGTGGAGATGTTCAGAAAGATCCTGGACGAGGGCCAGGCGGGGGACAACATAGGGGTGCTCCTCCGCGGAGTGGGAAGAGAAGAGATCGAGCGCGGCCAGGTGATAGCCCGGCCGGGCAGCATAACCCCCCACTCCAAGTTCCGTGGCCAGGTCTACGTGCTCTCCAAGGACGAGGGTGGGCGCCATACCCCCTTCTTCACCGGCTACCGCCCCCAGTTCTACTTCCGCACCACAGACGTGACCGGGTCCATCGCCCTGGCCGAGGGGACCGAGATGGTGATGCCCGGAGACAACACGGAGATGGACGTGGAGCTCATCACCCCCGTGGCCATGGACGAGGGCCTGCGCTTCGCCATCCGTGAGGGTGGCCACACCGTGGGTGCGGGCAGAGTCATAAAGATAGAGAGATGAGAGTAATAGTCACGATGGCTTGCACCGAGTGCAAGCGCCGCAACTATACGACAGAGAAGAGTAAGACGAACGATCCCGACAGGATCGAGTTCAACAAGTACTGCAAGTGGTGCAGGAAGCATACCCTGCACCGCGAGACGCGGTAGGGGGAGAACCGCAGGCCTGTAGCTCAACTGGCAGAGCGCCGGTCTCCAAAACCGGAGGTTGGGGGTTCGAGTCCCTCCGGGCCTGCCATTGGAATAATCGTGGGGAGACCCGCGACTTAGTTTGAAGAGGGAAATATGCTCAACAGACAGCTCAGGAGAGTCCAGGAAAAGAGCAAGACCCCAGCCCAGAAGCAGAGGTCGGTCGCGCAGCGAAAGAAAGCGGCCGAGCGGAAGAAAGCCGAGAAGAAAGGTATCTGGGAAAGGATCGTCCAGTTTCTAAAAGACGTTCGCATCGAGCTGAAGAAGGTCATCTGGCCAAGCAAGAGTGAGGTGCTTAACTACACCGTTGTCGTGCTTGTGACCGTGACGGTGGTCACGACCTTCATCCTCGTGCTCGACCTGATACTGTCGAAGTTGCTTCAGCTCATAACTTAAGCTTCGCTTGTTCGGAGGAGAGATGATTCGCAGGAAAAGTGAAAGGTGGTACGTAGTACACACCTATTCCGGATACGAGAACAAGGTCAAGAACAACCTTGAGCACCGCATAGGGTCCATGCACATGAACGATAAGATCTTCGAGGTCGTGGTCCCGGTCGAGGACGTGCTTGAGTACAAGTCCGGAAGGAAGCAACTGATCCAGAAGAAACTCTTGCCCGGCTATCTCCTGGTGCGCATGAAGCTTGATGACGATTCCTGGTACGTGGTAAGGAACACGCCCGGGGTCACCGGCTTTGTGGGCACCTCCGCCAGGCCAACGCCGATCTCGAACGACGAGGTCGACAGAATTCTCGCTCGCCAGAAGGCGGACAAGCCCGTCGTCTTGGCGGAGTTCGCGGAAGGCGAAGGCGTCAAGGTGGTGGAGGGCCCGTTCGCCGACTTCGCCGGTATCGTGAGCGAGGTAAGCCTCGACCAGAGCAAGCTGAAAGTCCTCGTATCCATTTTTGGAAGGGAGACACCAGTCGAGCTAACATTTGAGCAGGTGACTAAGCTTTAAGGAAGGGGCCTGACGTGGCCAAGAAAGTGATGACAATAATAAAACTGCAGATCCCGGCCGGGCAGGCCAACCCGGCTCCTCCGGTCGGGCCCGCACTGGGTCAGCACGGTGTGAACATAATGGAGTTCTGCAAGGCGTACAACGCTCAGACCATGAACCAGCTCGGGCAGATTGTCCCGGTCGAGATCACCGTCTACGAGGACCGCTCGTTCACGTTCGTGACCAAGACACCGCCTGCCTCGAGGTTACTCCTGGAGGCCGCGGGGCTCGAGAAGGGAAGCGGGGAGCCCAACCGCGAGCAGGCCGGCACTATCTCCCCTGATAAGGTCCGCGATATCGCAAAGCAGAAACTCCCCGACTTGAATACGGAAGACCTGGATGCCGCTGTCCGCATCATAGAAGGGACCGCGCGCAGCATGGGGCTCGAAGTGGTAGAGCCCGAGTAAATAAGGTTTGAATCAAACGAGAAAGGTATAGCTTTGAAGAGGAGAAGTCGCGCTTACAGAGGTAAAGCAGAGAAAATCAAGACCGGCAAGCTTTACACTCCTCAGGAGGCCGTAAGTCTTGTAAAGGGGCTGTCAAACGCCAGCTTTGACGAGACGTTCGAGGTCGCGATAAGGCTCGGCGTGGATCCCCGCCGCGCTGACCAGATGGTCAGGGGGACGATTATGCTCCCGAAGGGCACGGGCAAAGAAGTGAAGGTGGCCGTTTTCGCCCAGGGGGAAAAGGCCGCCGAAGCGGAAAAAGCGGGAGCAGATTTCGTAGGGGGCGAAGACCTGGTCGAGAAGGTTCAGGGAGGCTGGACAGAGTTCGACACTGCGATCGCGACCCCTGACATGATGAGCATGGTCGGAAGACTGGGGAAGATCCTCGGCCCGCGGGGGCTCATGCCGAATCCCAAGAGCGGCACTGTGACCTTCGATATCCAGAAAGCCGTCCGTGACAGCAAGGGCGGAAGGCTCGAGTACAGGATCGACAAGCAGGCCAACGTACACCTCTTGCTCGGTAAAACGTCTTTCTCCGAGGAGGATATACTGGAGAACTACCAGGCGGTGCTGGAGGAGATCATTCGAGTAAGGCCTGCCGCGGCCAAAGGTCGTTACTTGAAGAGCATTACTTTCTCAAGCACCATGGGGCCCGGCGTTACTGTCGATCCCTCGGTTACCAGGGATCTCCTGCCCGAAAAGGTAGCGGCAGAGAGCTGATTTTGACAGGAGAAGTCCTGTCTGCTAAAGTCTGAATCCGCGAAAGAAAAGAACAGAATACGTGCCCGAGACAGCAGGTGCCTGTTGGCTTAATGAGAATGCCTGCCGAGGCGGAATATGGCCTCGTCAGGGGCCTTTTATTTTGGAGGGACTCACTTGCCAAGCCAGGAGAAGAAAGAAAAGGTAAAGGAGCTCAAGAAGTGGTTCGAGAAAGCGGATTCACTTCTGGTCCTTCACTACAAGGGGCTGACGGTCTCGGAAGCCAACGAGCTTCGCAGCGTTCTTAAGGACTACGATGTCGACCTGCGGGTGCTCAAGAACACCCTCGCTCGTATCGCCCTTTCGGGCACGTCGCGTGAGAGTCTCGTCCCGTTCGTGGAGGGGCCCATCGCGGTCGTCTTCGTAAGGGGCGAAGCGGCGGGTGTCGCCCGGGCGGTGCGGGAGTTCTCCCGGGGGCGAAGCGACCTGTTCTTCCAGGGCGGGATGATCGGGGAGATGGTCCTTAGCGCTGAGCAGGTCAGCAGCATAGCTTCGTTGCCGTCAAGAGAAGTTCTGTTGGCCCGGGCGGTAGGCAGGGCGGCGAGCCCGCTGTCCGGACTTGTCGGCGTTTGCGCCGGACCGGTAAGGAAGATGCTCGCGGTCTTCGCCGCGCTCGCTGAGAAGAATGGAAAAGAGCCGGCAGCGGCTTAGATGAGACAAAAACATAAAAAGGCACAGGTTACGAGCAGAAGAGGTGATCGTTTTGGCAGAGAAGTTGACCCCGCAGGAAGTGCTTGAGGCCATAGAGTCGTGGACGGTCCTTGAGCTTTCCGAGTTCGTGAAGGCCGCAGAGGAGAAGTTCGGCGTGACAGCGGCGGTACCCGTTGGAGTCGCGGCGGCAGCGCCGGCGTCTGCGGACGCCGGGGCCTCGGAAGAGGAGAAAGTGCAGTTCGACGTCATACTCATCTCCGCCGGGGAGAAGAAGATCCCCGTCATAAAGGAGGTCAGGGCCGTTACAAGCCTCGGGCTGAAGGAGGCCAAGGCGCTGGTCGAGGAAGCGCCCAAGCCGGTGAAGGAAAAAGTGAGCAAGGAGGAGGCGGAGCGGATCAAGAAGAAGCTCGAGGAAGCGGGTGCCTCCGTAGAGTTGAAGTAGACAAAGAATGGGGTCTGACCCCATTCTTCAATAAAATTGTTGACCTGCGTACCAATAATTGGTACTATGAGAGTTTGCATGATTGAGTGCGTAGGGTAGCTCGAGGAGCATGTTTGTAGAACAATCTGGCGTATCTTAACCACAGGGGGGATATTTTTGTCCGTTGCACTTGAAGGAAAGCGCAAGCGCCTGAATTTTGCCAAAATCCCTGAGGTACTTCCCGTGCCTGACCTCATCGCCATCCAGAAGGAATCGTTCGAATGGTTCCTCGAGGACGGCCTCGCGGAGATATTCAGGGACATCTCTCCCATAGAGGACTTCACGCAGACCATGGCGGTGGAGTTCGGCAAGCACTTCTTCGGGGACCCGAAGTTCACCGTTGAAGAGTGCAAAGAGAAGGACATGAACTACGCCGCGCCGCTCTTTGTGGAGGTCCGGCTCATCAACAAGGAGACGGGAGAGATAAAGGAACAATCGGTGTTCATGGGCGACTTCCCCCTCATGACTGATAAGGGAACTTTCATATTCAATGGTACCGAGAGGGTGGTGGTCAGCCAGCTGGTGCGCTCCCCCGGCGTCTACTATGACGTCGAGGTCGACAAAGAGACCGACCGGGTACTCTACGCGGGCAAGGTAATCCCTTCCAGGGGAGCCTGGCTGGAGCTTGAGATAGACAAAAAAGACACGTTAGGGGTTCGCATCGACCGGAAGAGAAGGCAGCCGGTAACGGTGCTCCTCAAGGCGCTGGGCTATGTGGACAACGACCGGCTGGTCGAGCTTTTCGACGGGGCCGAGTGCATCAAGGCAACGGTCGAGCGGGATCATACCGGCACCAGGGAAGAGGCCCTCATAGATATCTACCGCAAGCTGAGGCCTGGCGAGCCGCCTACCGTGGAAAGCGCTAAAGGTCTGCTCGAAAACCTCTTCTTCAACGAGCGTCGCTATGACCTCGCCAGGGTCGGCCGTTACAAGCTCAACAAGAAGCTCGGCCTCTCCGTCCCGCTGAATGTTACGGTGCTTACCCGCGAGGACATCCTCGAGGCCGTCCGCTACATCGTCAACCTCAACGAGGGAAGGGGCGGGAGCATAGACGACATCGACCACTTCGGCAATCGCCGGGTGCGAACGGTCGGTGAGCTGATACAGAACCAGATCAGGATAGGGCTTTCGCGCATGGAGCGCGTGGTGCGGGAGAGGATGACCACACAGGACATAGATAGCATAACGCCGCAGACCCTTATCAACATCCGACCCGTGGTGGCGGCGATAAAAGAGTTCTTCGGGTCGAGCCAGCTGTCACAGTTCATGGACCAGACGAACCCGCTCGCGGGGTTGACCCACAAGAGGAGGCTTTCCGCACTCGGTCCTGGAGGGCTCTCGCGCGAGCGCGCCGGCTTCGAGGTGCGCGACGTGCACCCTTCACACTACGGGAGGATGTGCCCGATAGAGACGCCTGAAGGTCCCAACATCGGCCTCATCGGCAACCTGTCGACTTACGCGAAGATAAACGAGTTCGGTTTTCTCATGACACCTTACCGCCAAGTCAAGAAGGGCGTCGTCACCGACAAGATCGCCTACCTCACGGCTGACGAAGAGGACAATTACATCATCGCGCAGGCGAATGCTCCTCTGACAGGCAAAGGCAGGTTCAAGTATGACCGCGTGCTTTGCCGGGCCCCCAAGCTGGGTGAGGAAGTATCGCCGGTCGAGGCGAAGCTGGTCGACTACATGGACGTGTCCCCCCGACAGACCGTGAGCGTGGCGACCGCTCTCATCCCGTTCCTGGAACACGACGACGCGAACCGCGCGCTTATGGGGTCCAACATGCAGAGGCAGGCCGTGCCCCTCATCAAGCCGGAGGCCCCGCTCATCGCTACCGGCATGGAGTTCCGGGCCGCGAAGGATACCGGTGACGTCGTCTCTGCGAAGTCCTCCGGTTCAGTCAGCGCTGTCGATTCCAAGAGCATAGAGATAAAGACGAGAAACGGGAAGAAGGAGACATACGAGCTTCACAAGTTCGGGCGCTCGAACCAGGGGACCTGCATCAACCAGCGTCCCGTCGTGTCTGAGGGGGAGCGTGTGGTGAGAGGCCAGGTCATCGCCGACGGCCCCTGCACCGAAGAGGGAGAGCTTTCCCTGGGCCGAACCATGCTGGTGGCGTTCATGCCCTGGGAGGGATACAACTTTGAGGACGCTATCGTGGTCAGCGAGCGTCTGGTGCACGAAGACTTGCTCACGTCGATTCATATCCAAGAGCACGAGGTAGAAGCCCGCAGCACGAAGCTCGGAGACGAGGAGATAACTGCGGATATCCCAAACGTCCAGGAGGAGGTACTCAAAGACCTGGATGAGTACGGGGTCATAAGCATCGGGGCGAAGGTCAAGGCGGGAGATGTCCTCGTGGGGAAAGTGACCCCCAAGGGTGAGACCGAGCTCACCGCGGAGGAGAAGCTCCTGCGGGCCATATTCGGCGAGAAGGCGCGGGAAGTGAGGGACACCTCTCTCAAGGTTCCGCATGGTGAGTCCGGCAAGGTGATCGGCGTGAAGGTTTTCTCCCGCGAGAACGGGGACGAGCTCTCACCCGGAGTCAACGAGCTTGTCCGCGTCTACGTCGCCGAGCGCCGCAAGATCCGCGAGGGAGACAAGCTTGCCGGACGGCACGGCAACAAGGGAGTGATATCCAAGGTCCTTCCGGTCGAGGATATGCCCTTCCTGGAGGACGGGACTCCCGTGGACATAGTACTCAACCCGCTTGGAGTACCCTCCCGAATGAACATCGGGCAGATACTCGAGACCCACCTCGGGTGGGCCTCCCACGAGGGATTTGACGGGCGGAAGCCTGCATATATAAACACCCCTGTCTTCGATGGCGCGACAGAGGTGGAAATAGTTAAGACGCTCAAGAAGGCAGGCCTTCCGGCTTCCGGCAAGGCCCGCCTTTTCGACGGCCGCACCGGTGAGTCTTTCGATGAAGAGGTGACGGTGGGCTACATATACATAATGAAGCTCATCCACCTGGTGGATGACAAGATACACGCGAGGTCCACGGGTCCATACTCGCTGGTTACCCAGCAGCCCCTCGGCGGCAAGGCCCAGTTCGGTGGCCAGCGCTTCGGCGAGATGGAGGTCTGGGCGCTCGAGGCTTACGGTGCCGCTTACGCGCTGCAGGAACTGCTGACAGTCAAGAGCGACGACGTCGTGGGCCGGGTCAAGGTCTATGAGGCCATCGTCAAGGGCGAGAACATACCGGAGCCAGGAATACCGGAGTCGTTCAAGGTCCTGATCAAGGAGATGCAGTCCCTGGGCCTGGACATCCGGGTGCTTTCCGAGGAGGGCAAGGAGATCGAGATACACGAGCCGGAGGAGGATGTATTCCGTACCGCCGAGGAGCTCGGGCTCGACCTGCGGACCAATCAGCCCTTCGCGGGCACCGAGGAAGACGAAAGCGGGATCGCTGAGCCCTTCTATAGGAGGTAGAGTTGCTCGACGTCAATGATTTCAGCAGCCTCAAGATCGGACTCGCCACTGCCGAGCTGATCAGGAGCTGGTCGAACGGAGAGGTGAAGAAACCGGAGACCATCAACTACCGGACGCTCAAACCCGAGAAGGAGGGCCTCTTCTGCGAGAAAATATTCGGGCCCACCCGTGACTGGGAGTGCTCATGCGGCAAGTACAAGAAGAGGGTTCGCTTCAAGGGCATGATCTGTGAGCGGTGCGGTGTCGAGGTAACCAGGTCCAAAGTCAGAAGGGAGCGGATGGGCCACATAGAGCTTGCCGCCCCCGTGTCCCATATCTGGTTCTTCAAGGGCGTACCCTCTCGCATGGGATACCTTCTCGACCTTCCATCGAAGAGCCTGGAGCGGATCCTGTACTTCGCCTCCTACGCGGTAATCGATGTCAAAAAGGATAAGAGGAAGAAGGAACTGCCGATGCTCTCGGGGCGCCTCGGTGAGGAGATCGGGGAGCTGGAGGCAGAACTGGAGGAACGCTTCAAGGAGATGGAGGACCGTCTGGGCGACAAGCAGACCGAGGAGGAGAAGGAGCTCGACAAGAAGGTCAAGGAACTCGAGGCCGAGAGGGACAAGCAGGTAAACGCCATAAACCGGGAGTCGAAGAAGAAAGCTGCAGAATTCCCCAAGACCAAGGAAGAGCGCATAGCCGATCTCCAGAAGCAGTACCAGACCAAAATAGACAAGGAAAACACCACCTACGACAAGAAGGTGAAGAAACTCACAGAGGCGCTTGACAAGGAGAAGGCCGAGCTGAGGGAACAGGTCGATGTGCAGATCGAGTACTTGAGGGAGCTGTTCGAGGATTTCAAGAAGCTCGATGCGAAGCAGCTAATCGACGAAGACCAGAAATTCAGGGACCTCCGCGAACGTTACGGCGACTATTTCAGGGGAGGGATGGGAGCAGAGACCGTCCGCGAGCTGCTCCTGAACCTCGACCTCAAGAAGGAGGCAAAGCAGCTCAGGGAGACGATCCGCACCTCCAAGGGCCAGAAGAGGAACAAGGCCACCAAGAGGCTCAAGGTCGCGTCCTCTTTCCTTTCCACAGACAACAAGCCTTCGGCGATGATAATGGACGTGGTCCCGGTGATACCGCCAGACCTGAGGCCGATGGTACAGCTGGACGGCGGCCGATTCGCCACCTCGGATTTGAACGATCTCTACAGGCGGGTCATCAACCGCAACAACCGCCTGAAGAGGCTGCTCGACCTCGGGGCCCCCGAGATAATCGTGAACAACGAAAAAAGAATGCTCCAGGAGGCCGTTGACGCGCTGTTCGACAACGGCAGGCGCGGCAGGCCGGTGACCGGTCCGGGCAACCGCCCGCTCAAGTCCCTTTCGGACATGCTCAAGGGGAAGCAGGGCAGGTTCCGCCAGAACCTTCTCGGAAAGAGGGTCGACTATTCAGGCAGGTCCGTCATCGTTGTGGGGCCGGAGCTCAAGCTTCATCAGTGCGGGCTGCCCAAGCAGATGGCGCTCGAGCTGTTCAAGCCTTTCGTGATGAAGCGCCTGGTGGATCTGGGCTTCGCGCATAACATAAAGGGAGCCAAGAGGATGATCGACCGGATGGTCCCGATCGTTTGGGACGTCCTCGAGAAAGTGATACAGGAGCACCCGGTCCTGCTCAACCGGGCGCCCACCCTGCACCGCCTGGGCATCCAGGCATTCGAACCGATGCTCGTCGAGGGTAAGGCTATCCGTATCCATCCGCTGGTCTGCACCGCTTTCAACGCCGACTTCGACGGTGACCAGATGGCGGTACATCTGCCGCTTTCAGCCGAGGCCCAGGCTGAAGCGCGCATACTGATGCTCTCCTCCCACAACATCCTTTCGCCGGCGAACGGCAAGCCGATCGTGACCCCGACTCAGGACATAGTGCTCGGCTGCTACTTCTTGAATGCGGTTAAAGAGGGCGCAAAGGGCGAGGGCAAGGTGTTCGCGAATCCGGAGGAGGCAATCCTCGCGTACGACTTCCGTAAGGTTAACCTGCAGGCCAAGGTAAAGGTGAGGATGAACGGCGACCTCCTTGAGACCTCAGTGGGAAGGATTATCTTCAACAAGGCGCTTCCGGAGGGCTTCCCGTACCAGAACCGCCTGGTGGGCAAGAAAGAGATCGCCGAGATCGTTGAGCAGGTCGTCGAGAGTTACAGCTCAGACATCATCACCAGGATCCTGGACCAGGTCAAGGAGATAGGTTTCCACTACGCTACAAAAGCCGGCATCACGCTGGGAGTGGAGGACATCGAGATACCACCCGAGAAACCGAAGATCCTTGAGGAGGCAGAGAAGGAGATAGACGAGATCGAGGATCGCTACCGCGGGGGATTCTACACCGAGGAAGAAAGGCACAGCCGCGTCGTTGATGTGTGGCACCAGGCTACCGACATGGTTGCCACGAAGATGGAGGAGAACTTCGATGACTTCAACCCCATCTACATGATGGCGCGCTCCGGAGCCAGAGGTGACCTGAAGCAGATAAAGCAGCTCGCCGGGATGAAGGGCCTCGTGGAGAACCCGAAGGGTGAGATCATAGGCACACCGATAACCTCGAACTTCAGGCAGGGCCTCTCGGTCCTCGAATACTTCATCAGCACCCACGGCGCACGCAAGGGACTGGCCGATACCGCGCTCAGGACGGCCGACAGCGGCTACCTGACCCGACGCCTGGTGGACGTCGCTCAGGACGTGATAGTGCGCGAGGAGGACTGCGGCGCAGACCGCGGCATACCATGCCGCGTGATGATCCACGGCGAGATAAATCCGAGCCTTATCGGGCGCACCACCCTTGAGCGTGTAAAGGTGAAAGGCGGCGCCAAGGTCCTGGACGCAAACCAGAACATAACGAAAAATGACGCGGTGAAGATCGTTGAGGCCGGGATCGAGGAAGTGCGCGTAAGGTCCGTCCTCACCTGCCGGGCGAAACATGGAGTCTGTGCTGCCTGCTACGGCAAGAACCTCGCTACCGGCGGCCCGGTGCCTTTGGGGGAAGCGGTGGGGATAATCGCGGCACAGTCCATCGGAGAGCCGGGGACCCAGCTCACGATGAGGACCTTCCACTTCGGCGGTGTATACGCAGGCGCGGGCCGCGACATCACGCACGGCCTTCCGCGTGTTGTAGAGCTGTTCGAGGCCCGCAAGCCGAAGGGACAGGCTTACCTCGCTACAAGCCGTGGCAAAGTCGAGGTGAAGAAAGGCGAGAAGTACCACGAGATCGTTCTGCATGGCGAGAAACTCGATGAGTCCGGCAAGATGCAGCCGCACAAATTTGAATACCAGATCCCGGTCAGCCTGAAGCTTCTCGTGGAGGACGGTGCCAAGGTCGCTGCCGGAGACCAGATAACCGAGGGCTCCGCGGACCCGAAGGACCTTCTCGAGATAAGGGACCGTGAGGCTGTCCAGCTTTACCTGGTCGAGGAGGTCCAGAAGGTCTACAAGGACCAGGGGGTCGACATACACGACAAGCACATAGAGATAATCGTTCGGCAGATGCTCAAGCGCGTAACGGTGACAGACCCGGGCGACTCCGACTTCCTGCCGGGCCAGCTGGCCGACTACATGAAGTTCGAGGAGGAAAGCGACAAGGTGGTCGCGGAGGGTGGCGAGCCACCCAATTTCAAGGAGGTGCTCCTCGGCATAACCAAGGCCAGCCTCGCAACCGAGTCCTTCCTCTCCGCAGCGTCGTTCCAGGAGACGACGAGGGTCCTCACAGACGCGGCCCTGGGCGGCAAGGTCGACAGGCTTGTGGGCCTGAAAGAGAACGTGATTATCGGCAAGCTGATACCTACGGGCTCTGGCCTGACGAATTACCGAAGGATAAAAGTGAAGCCTGTTGGAGAGGAGTGGGAGCCGCTTTACACGGGCGAGGAGCTGCCCGAGCTCGAGACTTCAGCCGGGGCCATGGACCTTCTTCGCGGGATGGCCGGAAATGTGACAGAGGAAGAGGAAGTTGACACCGTAGATAAGTGATGGTACATTCAGGCTTCGGCGCATTAGCGCCGTTTTTCGTGTATTCGCGCCCCGGCGCCAGCGCCGGGTGTATTTTTCGAGTGTAGGGGGAGTCCCTGTTGCCGACGATAAACCAGCTCGTAAGGAACGGAAGAAAGAGGAAGGTGCAGAAGAGCTCCTCGCCTGCCCTGCAGAGCTGTCCGCAGAGGCGCGGGGTCTGCACCCAGGTGAAGACCACCACGCCCAAGAAGCCGAACTCCGCGTTGCGCAAGATTGCGAGGGTCAGGCTGACGAACGGCATAGAGGTCACGGCCTATATACCGGGGATCGGTCACAACCTTCAGGAGCACTCGATCGTGCTCGTCAGGGGAGGCAGAGTGAAAGACCTGCCGGGCGTTCGCTACAAAGTGGTGAGGAGCGCCATGGACGCCGCGGGCGTGGAGGAACGGGCGCAGAGCCGCTCCAAGTACGGGACCAAGAGGACAAAGTAGCAGATACGGAGACTAGCTATGCCGCGGCGAGGACCCGCCTCAAAACGGAACCTGGAACCAGACCCTGTTTACAACAGTGTTCTGGTTGCCCAGCTCATAAACAGGATCATGACGCAGGGCAAAAAGAGCGTATCGGAAAAGATAGTGTACGAGGCGCTTAACACAATCGGGCAGAAGGAGGGAGTGGATCCCGTCGGGATGCTTCAGAAGGCAGTTGAGAACGTAAGGCCCCTGTTGGAGGTCAGGTCGCGGCGGGTTGGCGGCGCTACGTACCAGGTGCCTGTCGAGGTCAAAACGCGGAGGAGCCGCACCCTCGCTGTTCGCTGGATCGTTACCTTCTCACGCACGAGGAGGGAAAAGACGATGGCCGAGAGACTTGCAGGAGAAGTGATGGACGCGGCGGAACGCACCGGCCAATCCGTCAAGAAGAAGGAGGACCTACACCGGATGGCAGAGGCAAACAAAGCCTTTGCACATTACCGGTGGTGAACATATGGAAAGTGCCACTGTTAAGAAGCGGGGTACCCGGGCTGAGAGAGCGAGCGGAAAGATGGAGAGGGACTTCTCCCTGGAAAATATCAGGAACATTGGGATAATGGCCCATATAGATGCCGGAAAGACGACGACGACCGAGCGCATCCTCTACTACACGGGCAAGACGTACAAGATGGGCGAGGTGCACGACGGCGCCGCGGTCATGGACTGGATGGTACAGGAACAGGAGCGAGGCATAACAATAACCTCTGCCGCGACAACGTGCCAATGGAACGATTCTCGAGTAAATATTATTGATACGCCCGGACACGTGGACTTTACTATCGAGGTTGAGAGATCGCTTCGAGTACTGGACGGAGCGGTGGCGATTTTTGACGCGGTTGAAGGGGTCGAGCCGCAGACGGAGACAGTCTGGCGGCAGGCTGACAACTACATGGTCCCAAGGATATGTTTTGTAAATAAGATGGACAGGACCGGGGCGAACTTCAACAAGTGCGTGGAAATGATAAAAGAAAGACTGGAGGCGAGGCCGGTTGCGATGCAGTTGCCGGTAGGAATAGAGGAAACGTTCACCGGGGTAATAGACCTGGCCAGGATGAAGTCGGTTGCTTGGACCGACGACATGGGTGAAGAGTGGGAGTACGAAGAGATACCGCGTGATTTGAGAGAGAAGGCAGAGAAAGCGAGGCACTCGTTGGTGGAGGAAGTCGCGGAGTTCGACGATGAGCTTCTCGGGGCTTACATACATGGTGGAGAGATAAGCCCCGAAATGATCATGAGAGCGACCAGGCGCGGCACTATTGCAGCAAAGATCGTCCCAGTCCTCTGCGGAGCTTCACTTAAGAACCGCGGCGTCCAACCGCTTCTCGACGCCGTTGTTGATTACCTGCCCTCGCCTGCCGATGTGAAGGCGGTCGAGGGCGAGAATCCATATACCCACGAGGTCGAGGCGAGGCTGGCGTCCGACGGAGAGCCGTTTTCCGCACTCGCTTTCAAGATAATGTCGGATCCCTACGTGGGAAAGCTGACCTACTTTCGTGTTTACTCGGGCGCGCTGGATACAAGGACTTCGGTCTTGAACTCCACGCGGGGCCACAAGGAGAGAATAGGAAGGATACTGAGGATGCACGCTAATCACCGCGAGGACCTGGACATGGTCTGTACCGGTGACATCATAGCCGGCGTGGGATTGAAGAAGACGACGACCGGAGACACGCTTTGTGACCCGGCGCATCCCATTCTGCTGGAGCCCATGATTTTCCCGGAGCCCGTGATATCGGTTGCCATTGAGCCGAAGACGAAGATGGATCAGGACAAGCTCACCGAATCCCTTGACCGCCTTTCCGATGAGGACCCCACCTTCCACGTCGATTTCGACAAGGAGAGCGGCCAGACGATAATTAGCGGGATGGGCGAGCTGCACCTCGAAGTCGTGGTTGACAGGCTGGTACGTGAGTTCCAGGTCGACGCGAACGTGGGCAAGCCGGAGGTCTCTTACCGCGAGACGATCACGGTTCCGGCAAAAGGGGTTCGCGGGAAGTTCGTGAAGCAGTCGGGCGGGCGGGGGCAATACGGCGACATCACTATCGACCTGCTGCCGGGCAAGCGCGGGGCGGGGTACGAGTTCGAGAACAAGATACACGGCGGGGAGATTCCCAAGGAGTACATCCCGGCGGTGGACCGGGGCATAAAGGAAGCGACTGGCTCGGGTGTGCTCGCCGGGTACCCGCTGGTTGACGTCAAGGCCGAGCTGGTCGGCGGCTCATACCATGCTGTTGACTCCTCGGAGTTGGCTTTCAAAGTCGCCGGAGCGATGGCGCTCAAGGAAGCTATCCGCAGGGCAAAGCCGATTCTCCTTGAGCCGATCATGAAGATGGAGATTGTGGTTCCCGAGGATTACGTCGGTGAGGTTATCTCCGATATCAACGGACGCAGGGGTAGGATAGACAACATAAGCATGGAGTCGGGGCGACAGAAGCTCATCGTCTTTGTTCCGCTTTCCGAGACATTCGGATACGCGACGGACCTGAGGTCGCTCACCCAGGGAAGGGCCACGCATCATATGGATTTCTTCAAGTACGAGGAGATCCCTGCCGGGATATCCCAGGAGATAATCGCCAGGACGAAGGGACACTGATAAAAAGGCAAGGCTTCGATAGCGGTAGTGTAGGGCGGGTCGGGACGGGAAAGTAATGATTGGGCAAGTTAGTTCAGGAGGCAGGCACCATGGCCAAGCAGAAGTTTGAGCGTACAAAGCCCCA